>Ga0194131_10011633_pt1 | contig 10443 bp, 10 predicted proteins | sample TA2KigO120mmetaG_FD_148631 | JGI IMG/M metagenome (GOLD analysis project Ga0194131, IMG submission 148631) | Freshwater microbial communities from Lake Tanganyika, Tanzania - TA2015053 Kigoma Offshore 120m | ecosystem: Environmental > Aquatic > Freshwater > Lake | place: Tanzania: Lake... | reverse complement strand
ATATGATGATGATGATGATGACGAGCACCCAATTACAAAATAAAATGATAGAAATGTCGAGTCAAAATAATGAAGGTTCGCATCCTTTGTTATATACACATATTCCATCTGGTGTAGAAATAAGTGGAAACCATAACACATTCAATAATAATACTACCAACAGCACTACCAACAACAACAATACCTTCAACATGAACATGTTCTTGAATGAAAAGTGTAAGGATGCTATGAACATGAAAGACTTTATAGATTCTATCCAGTTGAACATGACCGACATGGAGAATATGAACCGTCTTGGCTATGTCGAGGGCATGTCGAATATATTTATCAATAACCTCCAGAAAACCGACCTATACAAGAGACCAGTCCATTGTAGCGACGCCAAGCGCGAAACCTTATACGTGAAGGAAAACAACCAGTGGGAACGTGATGGCCCTGACCATGTAAAAATGACGAACGCGGTACTTGCGGTGGAACATAAGAATGTGGTCCTCGTGAATGAATGGGCGAAAGCCAATCCACGCTGCTTGAATAGCAACACCCGAGAGAATGACAAATACATCAAGATGGCCAAGATTGTTACGGATGGAGAGAAGGAGGGGAATATTGATAAGGTGATACGAAAAGTAGCAAAGAGTGTAGCGATTGAAAAATCTACATGAACAAAGCACGCATTCCAACGTTCCGATTGGTTAAAGGGGGCTGATGATTTAACCGCTTTAATGGTATTGATATATCCGCATGTTGTTTCATATTTTGATATACACGCCCATTATTGACCGTCGATCCTGCTCCTGCTACTGCCTCTGCCGCAATTCGATTATGTCGTTCCTGTTCTGTTATTATCGGTCGGTCATGAGGTATGACAATACCTTGGATTTGACGCGCATTTCGTTCGCTCATCATCAATCCGCGATTTATCATAAATGGCATATTTGATTGAATCGGCATATTCACCGTATTCACGCCGCCGTTGATTTTACGCATGGTGTGCTGATTCGCCGCCGCCGCCGCGATTGATGCTACTGTCGCTGGTGCTCCTGCTGACGCCGCCGCACCGGATGACGCGGCATGAATCGAATGAATTTTTTTATTCGCATCAACAATATATTCGCTCTGCAGTTGTTTAATATTTCGAATAGCATTCAAAGGCGATACGCGTATTTTATTGAGACGCTCCAACGACTGTTCTTCAAAATGAAGTTGTGAGTAATGAATATACGTATCAAACGCATTCACGTCAATCATATGTGTTTCATCATATTTAATATAAACCACATTCGTGAGTTTCGTGATGCCATCTGTATTATTTGGCATAATCGATGTAGCCAATTCATCGCGACAAATAAGACGTTTCATTCCATCCGCGAATTGAAGAATATGTTTATCTCCAATCGTATAAAAAATAGTCCGGTCGATGGTAAGTCCGAATTGTTTGGCTCGTTCGTTGATGAGATTATCTTCACCACCCCAAGCCCAATAGTTCGGGAATCCGTTGATTCTCTCGAAATCGACACCTCGAATCGAAAATATTCCACCGAGTGCGAATTGAAATCCGTAGAAATGTTTCACTACACCATACTCCGTATGATAATTCAAAATATTCTTGTCATAGGGAAGCGTATCGATGTCATTAAAAATGAAGATGATTTCCTTGTAATGATTCGGATATGCCTCTTTTAATGCTAAAAATCCTATATTTTTCATGGCCCCGCGATTGAATGGGCGTGTATCATTTTGATGGATGAAATAAAATGTCCAGTCTTCGCGGGGTATATCCTCCATAATCTTATAGATGTATGTGCTGAAAAACACCCGGTGCGGTTCGCGATCACGATAAGGAACGATAAACACATATTTTGGGATGTGTATATTCGGAAGTGATGTTTCTTCGCCCATATGTAAATTAGAGTAACGAATATAATATCATAATATAAGAAAAATATGACATTATAACGTTGTTATATTTATTCGGTTTTCGGCGCGTATTTATCAACAATCATTTTCGGAATAAGTCTCTCGCGCATATCGTATAGCTTTTTGTAGCATTTGTTAATTGTAACTTCACTCATGTCGCTGATACGATTGACATCTTTCTTTGTGATAGGGAGCCGACATATGCATGCGACAAAGTAGATGATGCCAGACGCGATGCTGTGTGGAGTATTCTCCGGAATCAAGTTCTGCTTTTCGATCATGACCGCAATAAACTGGCACAATTTCGTAAGTTCGTCGTTGATGGAGAGACGGCTACAATATCTCTCGATGAATGCTTCTGGCTTTGTCTTACAGAAGTTCGTCTTCTCCGAATTATCTAAATTGGATTCGAGCTCATTAATAATACTTACCGCATTTTTACATCCCTTTGTTGCGCTGGTATTGTCGAGGTTGAAAATATTTGCGATTTCTTTGGGTGTGCGCGGGCAGTTGTGTATCTTACACGCGATATAGATGGACGCTCCCACGACACCATCGCGATTCAGACTGCGAAAGGTTTTGTGTTCAGAGATGCGTTTATGAACACGGAGAGCTTCATCGATAATCATCTTGGATATGCCCTTGTTTTGCGCGAGTGTGGTGATTTTCTGAAACATGTCATATTGTGCTTTCTCTCGATACGGCATCGATTGCCACTCTGTATAACGCCGGATTTTCATCATGTCTTGTGAATAAGAACCGCCCTCGCACATGACTTTACATCCATAGGATGATTCTTTGAGGAGTGGATTGACGGGCATACCGCAGCGGGTGGGGTCGTTGTTTTGATTGTCATCCGCGCCGTAATAACGCCATTCCGCGCTTTGGTCGAGAGATTCATCTTTATAAAGAATGCTACACGCGGGATTTTTACATGTGAGGAACCCGTCGTCGGTGAGAACAACGTCGCTTGAACACACTTCACAATTCTCTCGAATCCCGGATTTTCGATAGAGACATTCAACATCTGTTTCAGGTTTGATGAAGAGTGCCGACATTCGTTTTACAATCGCAGGGCGGCTGGCCGCATTATCCGCAGCAGCAGCAGCAGCAGCAGCAGAATCCGCCGATTCACACGGCTCTTCTTCTTCTCTTTCATCGCCACCACCGCCACGCGACGATGTTTGTTTCGGTGATTGTTGAACAGTTTCCGGAATGTTGAGAGATACCAAGCCGTCATCGCTTATTTTGGAGTATTCTTCTATGAGTTCAGGCATGAAATCTTCTTCTATTTTCGCCCAGATATTCACTTGTTCTTTTACACGTTTGTTTTTTTTGGTTTCATTCTTTATATGGGGCATAGTATGTTGGTAGGAACGATAGTGTCGTGTTGCAACACCACCACCGCCGCTACCGCAACCGTCTTGAATAGAAGTAGGAATAAACACACCACGACACGAAGTTAGATTTGAAAGCATTAATGATGTTGAGTATATCCGCGGGTGTGTGTGTTGATATGTTTAACCACTCTTTAAATAAAGTATATATTTATCTCTTTATATCTATTTATTGTTCAATTTTATCGCCGGTCTCGTCGCCGTCGTCCGTTTATCGATAACTATTATCTACGATTATTACAGTGTAGTAGATAATAAATAGTAATAATAGTATTATGGGAAATCAAATAAGCGCATCCTCATCGTATGGCGATGATGATGAAAAGATGGCTTTGCGACTCGATTTGTATGCACAACGTATTATTTTAAAAGAAGTGAAATTCAATTCATCGCTTTCAGATAGCGGGAAATGCGAAAAGCTGATTATTATTACGAGTGAGGTTCTGAACCGACTTCCTTTTCGCCTGATTTCGTATATGGACCGTCGTCATAAACTATTCTCCGAAAAATTCGAGACGTTTAATGCGATGGACCGTGCGCTTCTTGTAAATACAAACCCAGAAATTCTGAAAGAAAGCAAATTAGATGAACCGAATGAATTTAGAAAGAGACAGATGTGTGTCGGACTTGCCCGGTTCTATATCCAAATTGGGAATTTATTCAACGCGATTATGACGACGATGAGGCCGTATAATTATGAAAATACACGGCGAACCGGCCCGGATAACTTTTCGGATATGCTTATATTTAGTTTAATGGAAGGACGCACGTTGTCATCGAAGGATAAATTACGGTATGAGATGTCAAACATGTCTGGGTTTGCGAAAAAACAACAAGACATGAAAAAACGGCTAGGGAGTATATTGAAATTCGGCGAGATGGTCCAAGACCTCACACCTGGCGAAGGAATTTGTAATGTTCAACGTGAGATCGAACAAACGAAAATCACGCCGCTGACAATTACCGGTTCATCCGCCACGGAAACCAAAATCAAACCCTCGATATTCGCGATGTTGGAAGAACTTTATTACGATATTTTTCATCAGTCGTCAAGTGTGAATCCGAAGTCGCCGCAGTTTATAGCAATGACGGCCGCCATGAAGGAGAAAATCTACCGTAATGATGTTCGAGAGTTATACCGTATCGTCACAGGAGGGAAAGAACCGGGGCCTGAAATCGAAACATTTACGGATGTAGCGAAATACGTGAATGACAACGATGAAATCAAGAAGTGGTGTAGCCAACCAGAGAATAAAAATATGAAAATAAAAGTAAATGATGAATTACGTAGTGATTCCGGTTTTGTAGAATACGTTCAGCATATTCGAGATACGATCGCATATACTTCGAAACAACGAAGAGCGATTGTAGGGTTGCTCGACCGCGTGTTTGTCACGATGAAAAAGAGCAACGATGAATTACGAGAGATTGAAGAGACGTGGTATAAATCCGGAACAAAGAAATATGAAGGATTTGAACGTGATGACGAATACTCCCGCGAATTCTTCAAACTCAACCTAAAATATGACTTTTTTATTAACCCGAACCTTACGGACGCCGAATTACAGTCGATTACGAATGAAGCACGCACACGTATTGTTCGGTTATACGCAGATAGTTATCAGAGATTTTTAAAAGGGTTTCAGATTCTTCAAAAAATCCAAGCAAATAGTGAAGTCATTCAGATTCAAATGCAGCGAGAACTCGCAACAAAAGGGCAAGAAGAACCCGACTCGAAACCACCAAGCAGTTCAAGCGGAGATGACAAACGTAAATCGGAGATTGAAAACCTCGCGTGGGATAGCACGAATTTACGTGACGAAAAAACCACGTCAGAAGCAATCCAACCAATCATCGGCGAAAAAAGTTCTGAAATCGCAAGTATTTTCAGAGACATGACGCGAAAAATCCACGAAAAAGGGTTGAGCGATGAAAAATTTAAACAGGTTTGCTTATTTTATTTAAAGAAGGTAAATGCGATTATTCGCCCTTATTTGATGAAGGAACAGTTTAATAGAGAAACAACTGATAATGTGAAGTTTCAACTTTCATCGTTGGACAAACAGTATGAGGCATATGTATCTCAAATGGATAAACCGTCGAATACGATACAACCGTCGAGTTCATTTTTATCGTCGATTGTATGACGTCGCTGTCGTCCCGGTCATCGCCGCTTAGCCTAGTCGATTTTCCAGTTTTTGAAAATACTCTTGATTATATACTAAATTGCCGGTCGGACGGTAGGTATCAATTGCCTTATATTCCTTTTTATCCCCTGCTGCTGCTGCTGCGGCTCCACCATTCGGGTCATTTCTTTGATTATACAGTAATGTATTCGCGTCTTCTGGTGTGCGTGGGCCGCCATCACCACCACCACCACCACCGCGACCTACACCGTCGTTGTATTTTATGACGTTGCCTTCTTCGTCATACAATATCGGACGCCCATACTCGTCGATAGCGGTTCCCGTTTTACGTTTGTATTCATTACGCACATAATTCGGGACATAATGAAGCCATGAAATCAATAACAGGTTTGGGTGAGTATAACGCACAAGGAATTTGTTTTCTTGTAATTTATCGACGAGATATGCGATACAACCCGCATGGTCATAATTCGCCACACCGAGAATGATTTCAGGAACAATGAACCAACAAAATTGCTGGTTGCATTTTTGACGCGATGTAAGCTTTATTTTTTCATGGATACGTGTGAGTATTTTGTTATAGGTGAATAGCTGGTTTTTATCCTGCTCCTGTTTTTTTTGATACAACTCATCTAAATTTATTTTTTCGACGTTCTCGACGTTATCCGTGGAAAATTTGAATAAGTCGTCCATTTTACAACTACACGTTTGTATTCATATAAGAAAATAAGACAAACACGCGAACGAACAAACATGCGAACGAACAAACATGCGAACAAAGGATATTAAACGGTATATATTACATATGAATATATTCACGATGACTACGCCACAAACGTCCAAATCACCGACGATTAAACATATCGTAATTTCATCTGGCGGGCCTGCTGGACTCATGATGTATAGTATTCTACGTACGTTGAATTTAAAGGGCATTTGGGATATTAAAAATATTCGTTCGATCTATGGATCATCCATCGGATCATTTACCGCAATCATATTATCATTAAATTATGATTGGTCAGTGGTTGATGATTATCTTATCAAACGTCCATGGGAAAAAATATATACACGCAGTTCCGGTAGCGGAAGCGCTGGAAGCACCGGTAGTAGCGGGGGCGATTCCGAAAGCAAATCAACATTCGCCGACGCAAAGAGTAAAATCGATTATATCTTACGTTTTTACAACAATAATGGATTATATGGATTGAAAGAATTCACAGAAATGCTTCGTCCTGTCTTACAAGGAAAGGATATGTCGGTCACGATTACTTTGCGTGAATTCTATGAAAGAACCGGTATTGAACTTCATTTCGTTGCAACCGAATTAAATAAATTTTGCGTCGTTGATTTAAGCTATAAAACGCATCCTAATAATTCCTTAATCGAGGCTTGTTATATGAGTTGTTGTTATCCTTTCGGATTTACACCAATCTACCGTGATGGGTGTTGTTATTTGGATGGTGGTATTATCAACGATTACCCAGTCGATGAGTGTATTCGCGGACAGAAATGTCATCTCTCGGAAATCCTCGGTGTAAAAATGTTTTGGGAACGCAAACCTGCGAATATTACTGAGAAATCATCTGTATTACAATTCGTTAGTACCTTTTTTAATCAAATCAAGTCACATCTTTTTGAACACCGTGTTACACCAGCAATACCAAATGAAGTAGTATGTATTTCAAAAGTGTTTTCATTACAGGACTGGTTGAATTGGGTGAAGGATGAGAATTATCGACGAGAATTAATGTTGCGCGGGGAAACATTTGCGGATGTATTTCTATCTTATCGCAGAAATTACTGTGAATCTTATATGAATGCGCAAGCGCAGGGAATGTCTTCTGAACAAAATATTACTCATGACCAAACTCCTCAAACGTTGATAGAACATGAGGTCGATCCTGTTTGCGAGCCCGAACCCAAAGACGAACCCGAACCCGAACCCGAACCCGAACACGAACCCGAGCTTGAAGCTGACAAAACACGCTCCAACGACGCTACATTTGAACTTCATAATACCGACGATATTACGATGGTCTGAATCGAATTGATTCGACCGCTCGCTCTCTGTCGAATTATAACGTCGTTATTATGATATTATACAACAGTATTCAAAAATTCTTTAATCTTCTCTTTCTCCGGCTTGGCATCATACTCGATGACCTGGCCGTCCTTAACAAGCTTGATCGTAGGATAACCTTCAATCCTGAACTTATCAGCCATGTCAGGTTCGGCTTCACAATCCACCGTCGTAAATGTCACGGTATAGCCGTTAATTGGTTGTCCTTTTTGTTCTATTTCAACCTCGTCAAAAATTGGTTTGGCACTCTTGCAGTGAGGACACCAATCTACTTTGAATAAGAACAATTGCGCTAATTTGTCATCGGCGGAACCGATACCATCGGGTGCGGGTGTTACACCTTGCGAGTCCTGAAAAAACTTATTTAATCCTGGTATCATGTCATTCTTGATAATGTAATAGAGAATACCGGCGATGGCCGCAACAATAACAAGCATGATGATAATATTTTTTGAGTTGGCGCTCACAGCTGAGCCAATAGAAGACACCGCAGAGGATGCCATAGACGACGATGATGATGAAGGCTCAACCATTATGAATATTGATTATATTATAATACATCGATGATTATTGTATGCTTCAAACGAATATGAAAACAACACGCGTAATCTATATATAGATAGAAACACTTGAAATGATTTTTCGCGACAAGATAACCGGCACTTTACTAAATATTCGGAGAGATGAATATACGAATGATCGCATGTTTTATCAAGAAATCATTCATGTTAAACGTAGCGACAGACACAACCACGAATCCAAAACTGGTCCGAATGCTCGCCCGTATTCTATACCTTTTCAAGATTTACAATCGCAAAACAACTATACCTAAAACAACGATGAACAAAATAAATCCGACGGTAATAAAAAAGTTGTATTTCAGGTCGGGGAATAGATCTGTTTCGATAATTCCCTTTGTATCCATAACTGGCTTCACCGCTTGAAATAACATGGTAGAAGTTGCGACTAGTAAAAATATAACGATGAGTTTCATAATCCATGATGACCACGAACCAGAAGAAACCGAGAATGGACTTATAAAAAAGATGAGGACTAGAAGAAGAGAAACACCTAAAAGCATACACGAATATTTTGTTTTTTCGCTATACTCAACAATATAGTTGGTAGGATCTTCAAGAATGGATGTGGCGCCGGACATAATGGAATTGTTATATATACACTCGAATATTTATCAATGTCTCTTTCGAATTGCCCATATTGGATAGCCCTTACCGGTGACATTCGAGCTTGATAAAAACCACATCATTGTTTCGTCTGATAAAGAAATGGTTCCATATTTTTTACGGAGGACCGAGAATATACTTTGGTCATTTCTTGTCGCATGAAACGTTGGTAAATTCGGAAGTGTGCCACATGAATCATCAACTAAATGATATTGACAACAACCGCCATACCACTTGTCAATCAGTTCCATCGTGTGCCGACACTTGCGAAGAACAAAAATCCCGCCGACAAGCTGGCCAGTCTTGATAATACTGAGGTCATCATTCACACCATACCAATCCAGGATATCCATTTTTGTATATAATTCATCTAAATGAACCATTTGAAATGAAACATTTCCGATTTCAACGCTCGTATTCAGCATATCAAAATATTCGAATAATCGTGATTTGCCATCTTTATTCATGAAACACCCCGCGTCAGCATAGACAAGAATGTCATTTTCGTTCATTTTATCCAGCGTTTGTTTTGTTAGATAAGGCTTCCATATCCAACATCCATATCCTCTATTGGCGTTTGATTCAATAAATTGGTGATGGGTAAGCCAGAATGATGCGTCAGCCATGAGGTCTTTTTCTGTATAACCGATGATTTCATCAAAGACATCGAATCCACTTGCTTCATTACATATACGTTTTACTGCGCTGTGATAGTTTTCGGATGGTCCACCGTAGGTGATGAACCATTTACGTTGTTTCGGTAGTGTGTGATGTGGGTCCTGCGAACAGTCAGTCATTACTGGGATTGGATAGGATATCGTGAATAATAATATTTGTATTATATAAGACAAAAACGTTTTTATTCGAACGAAAGAATCGGAATATATGACGACGAAAAAACGAAGACATCGGTTGTCGGTGTCAGACCGTGCCAGAATACTTAGTGGTGGCAGAGGAGAGCGCACGAGACGCAAACACCGTAAAGGCTCAGCCTCTGCCGCCACCGCCGCTACCGACGCCGCCGACACCATGCGTTTGATTCCACGCACCGCTTCCAAAACAATAAGAGCATTTACCAAGAAGGATTTCAATAGCGGCGATGGTATGCTTACCACAGTATGGGGGCCGAGTATGTGGCATTTTCTTCACACGATGAGCTTTAATTATCCGGTTAGCCCAACACAAGAACAAAAACGACAGTATATGGACTTTATACTCAGCTTGCGGAATGTCCTTCCATGTAAATATTGCCGAATGAATTTGACGAATAATTTAGCAACACGGCCAATTCGGATGTGTAATATGGAAAGTCGTGAAACATTCTCGCGTTTTATTTATGAGCTTCATGAGACTGTAAATAAGATGTTGGGGAAGAACTCTGGGCTTTCATACTGCGATGTGCGCGAGAGATATGAACATTTCCGGTCTCGATGCACACAGGATGCTCCGAAAGTATTTAATTTTAAGAAGTTTTATCGGGGAAAAACAGGGAAGAAAGGCCAACATGAGAAGGGGTGCACCGAACCTTTATATGGGAAAAAGGCGAAGTGCGTGATTTCGATTGTGCCACAAGAAGTGAAGGTGCCGACATTTAGTGTAGATGACCAGTGCATCAAGAAGAGGGGTGACGTGATGGTCGAGGAGGAGGAAAAGGCATAATTTTTATGTCAGGTTAATATATAAAGTTATAAGAGGTATCTGGATGGCACAAAAGA
>Ga0194131_10011627_pt1 | contig 10445 bp, 8 predicted proteins | sample TA2KigO120mmetaG_FD_148631 | JGI IMG/M metagenome (GOLD analysis project Ga0194131, IMG submission 148631) | Freshwater microbial communities from Lake Tanganyika, Tanzania - TA2015053 Kigoma Offshore 120m | ecosystem: Environmental > Aquatic > Freshwater > Lake | place: Tanzania: Lake... | reverse complement strand
GCTGCCCACAAGCTCCACAGCGCTCAAGCCAATCGTTATAAAATCCGGGAAAGTCAAAACCAAAACCCCGGCACCGGCCTTAGCTTATTCCAGCCCGGTGGCTGTCCAAACGACCGGGACCACCGCAGGGTGCGAGCGTGTTGAACAGGCCAGGCATCTATCAGCGCCTGTGCGGCTCGTTGCAGCTAGACATTGCCAAAACCCGACAACTGCTGAGGTGGACCCCACCGGTGTCTGTGGATGAAGGGCTGCGCCGTGCCGCTGAAGGCTTTCGCCCATGAAGCGTTTGTTTGACTTGGCTGTGGCGTTGGTCGCGGCTGTGTTTCTTGCGCTGCCTATCGTGATGACGGCTTTAGCTGTTCGTCTGACTTCGCCAGGACCAGTCTTGTACTGGAGCGACCGTGTGGGCCGCCACAACCGCATTTTCAGAATGCCAAAGTTCCGCAGTATGCGCATCGACACACCAGCGGTGGCCACACACTTGCTGCAGAGCCCTGAGCAGTGGCTCACACCCATCGGCTCATTTCTGCGCAAATCCAGCCTGGACGAATTGCCCCAGTTGTGGAGCATCCTGAAAGGCGACATGAGCTTCGTAGGCCCGCGCCCAGCATTGTTCAATCAGGATGATTTGGTCGCGTTGCGAACTGGAAAAGGTGTACATGAATTGGTACCGGGCCTAACCGGTTGGGCCCAAGTCAATGGAAGGGATGAGCTGCCGATTTCTCAGAAGGTACAGCTGGATGTGGAGTACCTTGAGCGCCGATCGTTGCTTTTCGATATCAAGATACTTTGGATGACGGCGTTGAAGGTTCTGGCAAGGGATGAGGTGTCACATTGAAGAAAAACACAGATCATCTTGAGGACTCAGGGGGCTGCGCGCCATGAAACAGCCTTTCTTTAAACTGGCTGCCCCCATCCTGGCCCTGCCACGAGCAGCAAAGCGATTCGTCGTTTTGTCCGTCGATCTGGGCCTCTGCGTCCTGACCGTCTGGTTGGCTTTTTATCTGCGGCAGGGGGAGTTTGTCACTCTGTCTGGCACCGCTTTGTGGGCGGTGGCTGCCTCCGTGGGCATTGCGCTCCCCGTTTTTGTCGTGTCAGGCCTGTACCGCGCCATCTTCCGCTACAGTGGCTGGCCAGCCTTGTTGGCCGTCGCACGGGCCGTGGGCATATACGGCCTGCTCTATGCATCCATCTTCACGGCTATTGGTGTGGCCGGGGTACCGCGCACCGTGGGCATCATTCAGCCGATTCTTTTGCTCCTTTTCGTGGGCGCATCGCGTGCGCTGGCCCGCGTCTGGCTGGGTGACCAGTACCTGAGCATTCTCAAGCGTGCCTCACGCCCCAAGGTGCTGATCTATGGCGCTGGCAGCACCGGCCGCCAGTTGGCCGCAGCCATGGCCAACAGCCATGAAATGCAAGTGGCAGGTTTCCTGGACGACGACGACCGCCTGCACGGCCACGTGCTCAACGGCCAGCCCATCTACAACCCGGCCGACCTGGACAACCTGGCCACCACGCTGAACATCAGCGACGTGCTGCTGGCCATGCCCAGCCTTTCTCGTCGTCGTCGCAACGAGATCCTGGGGCAGATTCGTATATCAAAAGTGGCTGTGCGAACATTGCCGAGCGTGACTGATTTGGCACAGGGAAAAGTCAGCATCTCAGATCTGCGTGAACTGGATATCGACGACCTGCTTGGACGCGAACCGGTAATGCCTAATCACATCCTGTTGGCGATGAATGTCCGCAGCAAGGTCGTTATGGTGACGGGCGCTGGCGGGTCGATTGGCAGCGAACTCTGCCGCCAGATCCTCTCCGTGGGGCCAAGCAAACTGCTGCTGATCGAGCAGAGTGAATTCGCCCTCTACGGCATCCATCAGGAGCTCGAAGAAAAGGTTGCCGATCGAAATATCTTTCTGGTTCCGCTTTTGGCCTCGGTACAAGACAATGAGCGTATGCACGAGATCATGTCCACCTGGCATCCGGACACGGTCTATCACGCCGCAGCCTACAAGCATGTGCCCCTGGTAGAGCACAACCCAGCCGAGGGCATCAAAAACAACGTGCTCGGAACACTCAAAACAGCACAGGCAGCTGCTGAAAACGGCGTTTCCGACTTTGTGCTGATCAGTACCGACAAGGCGGTGCGCCCGACCAACATCATGGGTGCCAGCAAGCGACTGGCGGAAATGGCCCTGCAGGCCTTACCGGCAAGCGCCTCCGGTACCAAATTCAGCATGGTGCGCTTTGGCAATGTATTGGGATCTTCAGGCTCGGTCGTGCCCAAGTTCCGGCAGCAGATCCGCGACGGTGGTCCGATCACACTGACGCATCCCGAAATCACCCGCTACTTCATGACCGTCCCTGAGGCCTCGCAACTAGTGATCCAGGCTGGGGCCATGGCCAAGGGGGGTGATGTGTTCGTGCTTGACATGGGTCAGTCAGTCAAGATCATGGATCTGGCGCGGCGGATGATCGAACTCTCGGGTCTTGCGGTGAAGGATGAGCAGAACCCCGACGGCGACATCGCAATTGAAATCACCGGCCTACGCCCGGGTGAAAAGCTCTATGAAGAATTGCTGATTGGCGACAACCCCAAGCCCACATCTCATTCGCGGATCATGAAAGCTCACGAGGAGTTCATCCCGTGGGCAGAGCTTGAAGGCCAGCTCAGATCGCTGGAGATGGCGCTCAATGTGAATGACGTTGGCGTCATCCGGCTGATTATGGAAAAACTCGTGGCCGGCTACATGCCGAGCGATGAGATCGTGGATTGGGTCTATCTGGAGCAGGAAGCCGGGGCTCAAGCATTGGGTTTGGCTTGATGATGCAATCGTCGTCACCGGGTACGGCCAGCGTAACCTGGGCGCAAACGGGTTCGGCGAGGACTGGAATGCAGCCATATGGTGATTGGTCGTGCCGTGCGAATTGTGGTTTTGAGCTGGCGTTGCGGTTGATCAACGATCTGGTGCTGGGGGCCTCCGTCCGACTCGGTCGATTCGCGAAGCACTTCCGCCTCAAAGGCTTCAACATCACGAAGGCGATACCGGACTTGGGCGCCAAGTTTGAGAAATACCGGTCCGCCCGCTTCAGTTCGCCAGCGTTCCAGTGTCGCTTCGCTGATCTGCCAGCGCTCAGCCAGCTCGGTTTGAGTCATGCATCGTCCGTCCATGTTTTGCATCCTTGCGCAGGAGTTGTCAGGACTCCGATGAAGGCGCTGGAACGGAAAGAAGTCAAGGTGGGTGATTTCTCCCTCGAGTGCCGCGCGTAATCGCAAATGGGAGGGGAGCTGTGTGACTCGGACAATCACCCCAATCTTTCCTCTCTGACCCGCAGCAATACTCAGGCGTTTTGGAGAAAGGTTCGAAACAGGTCGCCTTTCCACCACCATGCTTTCGGCCAACCTGTTCTCAGGTTGGCCTTTTCAATTCTGGGGCTCCCCTGTACACGCGGGGATCGCGCACATTCTGCGTGTGCCAGGGCCTGGCTGAGTGGGCCGCGGAGACGACCAGTTCGCTCCTCTTTTGCCCTCTGTTCTCTAGTTAACAGACACCAACCGTCTCGCCGTACCGCACGCACATTCCCGTGCGCGTCATGCCATGCCACTGATCGCACAGGCGTCCGGTGAGCAGGCGGAAGGGATAGTGCGCATCGGCGGCTTCGCTGCTGGTCTTACGGCGCATGGCATCGGCACGACGAGAGCGTACCAAGTGAGCAACGAAGCGGGTGTGTATGCGGCGCTGGCGCTGGCGTTCGCAGCGCTGCTGCAGGGGATCGTGTTGCCGTTGGTTCTGTAGCACGCCTCCGAACGCTATGGCGCGACTTCTGAGCGGTTTGTATTATGCAGAGACGTACACCACCGCATCGACGATCTGATATCCCTCTCCCTCGGCGCCGAGGATCAGGGGATTGAGATCGAAGTTGACGACCTTGGAATCCGGGTCGGCCAGCATTCGCCCGACGCCGACACAGGCTTGGGTCAGAGCCCAAACATCCATGGCGGGATCGCCGCGAATGCCGTCGAAGAGAGGGGCGATGCGCAGGCGCTTGAGGGCGGCGCGCACATCGCTTTCGTCGAAGGGCCAGACCAGCAACGCCAGGTCGGGCATGGCTTCGACGTACTTGCCGCCGTCACCCACCAGTACGACCGGACCGAAAATCGGGTCGATGCGGCCGCCGAGCATGAGTTCACGCTGGCCCTTGACCTGACGCGCGACGATGCTGCCGTTGCTCACCGCCCCGCCCATGCGCAGGGTGCGGAAGAAGTTGTCGACGTGGCGGCGGACGTCGTCTTCGTTGTCGACGCCGACCTTGACCAGTCCCCATTCGGACTTGTGGGCGATGGTCGGTGAGCATCCCTTGAGGACGACCGGTTCATTGAACTCGCGGAAGGCGGCGACGGCTGCGTCAGAGTCCTCGCAGTGGCGAAACCCCACCACGCTCAGGTTGTGTTGTGCCACCTTGCGCAGACTTTCCACTTCGTCGAGCATGCGCAGCTCGCCGCTTTGCTGAAGTGGCGCCATGGGCATGTGGGGATTGCGGTCTCGCACACGCTGAATGAGTTCGAGGTGGGTGAGGTATTGATTCAGCGCGGTGACGGCTTCGCTCTCGGTGGTGAACACCGTCATGCCTTGTGCTTTGAAGCGGTCGGCCACCAACGCCTGAGGTGCAGATACCACCACAGGTTTGCCCGTGCGTTTGGCGAACACGGCCGAATCGGCAGCGAAGGCGGCGACATCGTAGCCTTCACCTGCCACCGGGATGCCGATGTGGAAGGCATCGGCCGCCGGGTCTTTGGCGATCACCGGCAGGATCTGGCTGAACAAGGCACTGTTGGTGAGTAGCGCCGCGGTGAGGTCGATGGGGTTGGTGGTGGTGGCGAAGCTGGGCAGGATCTTGTTGAGATCCTCGCGCGTGGATTGCGACAACGTGGCCAGAGGCATGCCCTGCTCGCTGGCGACGTCGGCCGCCATCACACAGATGGCGCCAGAGTTGCTGATCACCACCAGATTACGGCCCTTGGGTTTCCAGCCTCTCAGATAGAGCTCGGCGGAATTCACCCACTCGTTGACGTCGCGTGCGCGGGCGATGCCGTGCTGCGCGAGAAAGGCATCCACTACGCGATCTTCGTTGGCCAGCGCACCGGTGTGCGAACGGGCGGCGTCCTGGCCGGCCTGGGTGCGGCCCGACTTGAGCGCGATCACCGGCAGATTGCGCTCACGCGCCACCGCGGCGGCGTCGGCAAGCGCACGGGCATCGCGGATGTTCTCCAGGTAGAGCAGCAACAATTTGAGGTCGGGGTCTTCCGCCACCACTGCGGCCAGCTCGGCGACGTTGGCGTCGGCGTCGTTTCCCGTGGCGTGGCAATGGCGGATGCCCAGCCCGCGCGCGCGCAGCAAAGCGTAGGGCACCACGCTCATGGCGCCACTCTGACTGATGATGCCGATGGGGCCATCCTTTGCCGGCGTCTCGATGAACATGGTGGAGAAATTGAGCACCGCGCCGTTGCCAAAGTTGGCGAGCCCCTGCGAGTTCGGCCCGATCAGGCGCATGCCGGTCTCGCGTGCGATGCGCGCCATCTGCTGCTGCTGGGCGATCGCCTTGGGATCGCTGGTTTCGCCAAAGCCTGACGAGAAGATCACACCGGCCTTGACGCCGGCCTGAGCACAGGTCTGCACGGCTTCGACAGCGGCTTCGCCAGGCACGGCGATGATCGCCACCTCGGGGATCTCAGGCAGAGCGCCAAGCGTGGGGAAACACTTGTACTTCTGCACGTCCTTGCGATTGGGGTTGATCGGGTAGACCTTGCCCCTGTAGCCATGCTTGCGCAGATAGAGCAGCGGGCGGCCGCCGATCTTGTTGGAGTTCTCGGACGCGCCCACGATCGCGATGGAGCGGGGGTTGAGCAGTGCGCGCAGGGGATCTTTGCTGGAATCGGACATGATGACTCGATGAAAGTGGAAAGTCTCAATCGCCGGCGGCGATGAATCGTGGAATGATGCGGTCACCGAATTCGATGAACTCGGCCGTGACCCTGTCGCCGATGCGCAGACCTGCCTGGCCATGTGCCATGACCCGGAAGCCTTCGGCGCAGTCCACCAGCACGATGGTGTAGGGGGCGTACTGCCGCAGGATTTCAGTGGGCGCGCGGGTGACCTCGGTGTGGGCGTAGATCACACCGAGGCCGCTGGCCTGTGCATTGACGGGTGAAGCGTGGCCGCAATGCGGGCAGAAATCGCGATGCATGTACCAGCGTGCCTGGCAGGCCGGACAGTGCTGATAGGCCAGTCCGGCACCGCCTTCTGTCCAGTCGAGAATGGCGGTTGCGCTCATACCTGCTCCAGTATCAGACTGACGTGAGATGACAGTACGCCGCCGTCACCGTGCAGGAAGGCGAGTGATGCGTCCTTGACCTGCCGCACGCCTGCGCGGCCAGTCATCTGCAAGTAGGCTTCCGCCAGATGCGCCATGGCACCGGCGACGCCACAGTGACCGTAGGAGAGCAGACCGCCGTGGGTGTTCATGGGACGTTCACCATCGTGATCGAAGTAGCCGGCGCGGGCAAACTCACCTGCCTGACCGCGTGGTGTGAGGCCAATCTCTTCGAGCAGGATGGCCAACGTGATGGTGAAGCTGTCGTAGATGGCCAGATACCGCGCGTCTTCGATCTTCACGCCTGCTGCAGCGAGTGCTCGCGCGGCGCTGTCGGCGGCGCCGAAGGCGCTCACGTCACGGGCCGCGCTTATATGCTGATGGTGATGAGCCTGCCCAGTGCCACGGATGCGAACCGCGTGAGTGTTGCCGCGTGTTCGGCTGATAACGAAGGCACATCCGCCATCGGACACCGGGCAGCAATCCAGCAGTTTCAGCGGCGCGGCAATGGTCTTGGAATTCATCACGTCCGCCACCGTGATGAGTTCGCGGAACTGAGCGCCGGGGTGCATGCTGGCGTGACGCCGGGTCATCACCGCCAATTCGGCGAGTTGCTCGGCGCGGACTCCGTACTCATGGCAATAGCAGCTGGCGACCAGGGCGTAGTAGGCCGGAATAGTGGCGCCCAGAGGCACTTCATAGCGGCTGTGCCCGACCTGCGCCAGCGTGGTCATGGCGGCATCGCGCGACTGGCCGGTCATGCGGTTTTCACCGGCAGTAACCAGCACGTTCCGCGCGACACCAGCGTCCACCAGTTGATGGGCCAGCATCACCAGTGCAAAACCGGTGGCACCGCCCAGTTGTACCCCATGGGCATAGTGCGGATCGAGACCGAAATGCTCGGCAAACGCGGTGGAGAGCATCAGGTGCGGAAATGTTGTGGAGTAGCCACACACCAGTCCATCGATATCGGCCCGATCGAGGCCGGCGTCGGCCAGCGCCAACGTGGCGGCGTCACTCATCAAGCCGAGAGTGTCGCGCCCCGGATGTTTTCCGTAGGGCAGCAGTCCGCCGCCGGTAATGTACGACATGGCTCAGGTCAAACGGTCGCGACCGGGGTGAGCGGCGAGCCGACCGCGCCGGGCAATCGCAACGGCGGCGCGGTCAGAAGAAAGCGGCTGCGCTGCTTCGATCGCAGCCACTGAGCCAACTGAGTGAGGTACCAGATCTCGCCGAGGTTGACACCCAGCTTGAACAAGCAGTGCTCGTGGATCGGCAGCGCCGCGCAACATCCCTCATGACTGGTGGCGGGGTGGGCTTCGACTGCGTAGTTGTCGGCGATCAGACTCACCAGTCCACTATCGGTGATCCACTGCAGCAGCTTGCTATCGCGACCGTCGAGCACGGCGCAGACGCTGCCCATCTGATGGGCCTCGGGCTTGCGTTGCAGGTCGAGCAGCAATTGGCTGAAGCCGGTGTGCAGGCACACCATGTCGCCTTCTTCCACCACCACCTTGTCGGCTTCCATGATGCGCATCAATTGGTCGTAGCCGACGTTCACACGGGTGCGGCCGAAATGGGCGTGCAGGTCGATCATGACGCCGCGGCCTTGTACACACTGGGCGGCCATGTTCTCCACGCCCAGTGCTTTGGCTTGTGAGGTGCTCTTGACCGGGACGATACCCACGGCACCGGCATCATCGGGATCGGTGGGGCCGACGATATCGCTGTGGCCGCGATAGCCGTTGTAGAACACCGGTTCGGGCACGCCATCGCCATCGGCGTCGAACATCTGGCCGACGTGCGCGAGACTGTCCCACTGGGTGGAGTACTGCAGATGAAGGATGGCGACGTCGTCATTGATGACGTCGGTCATGTCGGGGTTGTCCTTACCCAGCTGGTAGTTCATGTTGGGGCGGCCGTTGCGCAGTGTCGGCCGCAACACAGGGGGATGGCGGCGCGGGTTGAGTACGTTGCCACCGGGGTAGTCGAGTGGAAGGCTCAGACAGAAGGTGAGACCGGCCTGCACCTCGAGTACGGCCCGCTTCACCCGCTCCGGTGTGAGCAGATTGAGGCGGCCGAGTTGATCGTCGGGGCCGAAGTCGCCCCAGGTCGAGCCTTCGGGCCGTTGCTTCCAGCGGGGTGATCCGGCGGTGCTCATGCTCGTTCCAATACAGATGAATAGCGGCGAATTCTAGCGACATTGCTTGGGTGGAATCGTTTATCTGGGCGATGGATTGCTGCCATAATCCCGCCATGCGTGCCGCGCGCAGATCTTTGCGGACACTACGCATCAACACTACATTTGAGGAGATTCAGGATGGCCAAAAAATCCGGTGGGGGCAAGTCGAAGTCTGGCGAGCTGTTGCGCTCGCAGCGCTGGTTCAACAACCCCGACAACCCCAACATGACGGCGCTTTACCTCGAGCGCTACATGAACTGGGGGATCAAGCGCGAGGAGTTGCAGGCGGGCAAACCGATCATCGGCATTGCCCAATCGGGTTCTGATTTGTCACCGTGCAATCGCCATCATCTGGTGTTGGCCGAGCGTGTGCGCGAAGGTATTCGCGAGGCGGGCGGTATCGCCTTTGAGTTTCCCGTGCACCCCATCCAGGAAACCGGCAAGCGTCCCACGGCGTCACTGGATCGCAACCTTTGCTATCTTGGCTTGGTCGAACTCCTCTACGGCTATTTCATCGATGGCGTGGTGTTGACCACCGGCTGCGACAAGACGACACCGGCCCAACTCATGGCTGCAGCCACGGTGGACATTCCCGCCATCGTGCTGTCCGGTGGACCGATGTTGAATGGCTGGTTCAAGGGCGAGCGCACCGGATCGGGCACGATCGTGTGGAAGGCTCGGCAAATGTACGCCGCTGGTGAGATCAGCTACGAGGAGTTTGTGGAGCTGGTGGCGTCCTCCGCGCCCTCGCCTGGGCACTGCAACACCATGGGCACGGCTTCCACCATGAACTCGCTGGCCGAAGCGCTGGGCATGTCGCTACCGGGATGCGCGGCACCGCCGGCGCCGCATAAGGAGCGCGCCCAGATGGCCTACGACACTGGCAAGCGTATCGTCGAGATGGTCTTCGAGGATCTGCGGCCGTCGAAGATCATGACGCGGGAAGCATTCGAGAACATGATCGTGGTGAATTCCGCGATTGGCGGCTCCACCAACGCCCCCATACACATGAACGCGATTGCGCGGCACATGGGAGTGAAACTCGACAACGATGATTGGGAGAAGGTTGGCTACGACATTCCGTTGCTGGTGAACTTGCAGCCCGCCGGTATCTATCTGGGCGAGGAGTATCACCGCGCCGGGGGTGTGCCTGCCGTGGTGAACGAGCTCATGAAGCACGGCAAGATTCGCAAGAGTGCGCTGACGGTGAATGGCAAGACCATGGGTGAGAACTGCAAGAACCGCCCGGTGCAGGACTTCGATGTGATCAAGCCCTACAAGAAACCCATGATGCAGTCCGCTGGCTTCCTCAACATGAAGGGCAACCTGTTTGATAGCGCGATCATGAAAACGAGTGTGATCTCGGAGGAATTCCGCAAGCGCTATCTGTCCAATCCAAAAGATCCCAATGCCTTCGAGGGCCGCGCCATCGTCTTTGATGGACCGGAGGACTATCACGATCGCATCGATGATCCCAAGCTGAGGATCGATGAGACTTGCTTGTTGTTCGTGCGCGGCACGGGTCCCAAGGGGTATCCCGGTGCTGCTGAGGTGGTGAACATGCAGCCCCCCACGCAGTTGATCAAGAAGGGGGTCACGGCGTTGGCGTGTATTGGCGATGGCCGTCAATCCGGGACGTCAGGTTCGCCGTCCATCTTGAATGCGTCACCCGAGGCTGCGAACAATGGCGGCTTGGCGATTATTCAGACCAATGACCGCGTTCGCATCGATCTCAACAAGCGCTCCGCCGACATATTGATATCGAAGGACGAGTACAAGAAGCGCTTGGCGGCCTTGATGAAGAAAGGGGGATATCAGTATCCCGAGAGTCAAACCCCCTGGCAGGAAATGCAGCGCGAAATGGTGGATGAACTGGCCAACGGTATGGTGC
>Ga0194131_10011626_pt1 | contig 10446 bp, 9 predicted proteins | sample TA2KigO120mmetaG_FD_148631 | JGI IMG/M metagenome (GOLD analysis project Ga0194131, IMG submission 148631) | Freshwater microbial communities from Lake Tanganyika, Tanzania - TA2015053 Kigoma Offshore 120m | ecosystem: Environmental > Aquatic > Freshwater > Lake | place: Tanzania: Lake... | reverse complement strand
GCGTTCGGGTAGCGCGGGACCCATGAGGCGAGGACGCTGTTGTCGGGACCCTCCCAGCGCCGCGGCACCTTGAGGTTCACGAAGATGACGCGCTTGCGGTCGGCGAGGAGGTCCATCATCGCCTGCATGTGACCGTCGGTGATCACGCCGTTGGTTCCCATGTGGATCACGACGATGTCGCTGAGTCGACCCTGCTCCTTGAGCGCGCGCACGATGTCGATCGCGTTGCCGAACTGCCGGCTCACGGATGCGTCGACGTACACGTCACCGAGAGCGGCTTCGAGCGCGGGCCGGGCGCCGAGCATGACTGAGTCGCCGATCGCCGTGACGCGCGGCACCGGTGGCGCGGCGGGGGCCGTCGAGGGTGGAGGGGTCGCGCCCGGCACGGCGGTCGCGGTCGCCGTGGTGGTCGTGGTGGAGGACTGCGCGGCCGCCGCCCGCGTGTCGAAGCTCACGGGAAGCGGTGGCTTGCGCCCGCTCGCGAGCCCGACGGTGACGAGCAGCACGGCGAGCAGCGTGAGCCCGGCTACGGCCGCGCCGGTGCCGGCCAGCCGGGACCGCTCCGGTCCGGTGGAGGTCCGGAGCTCCTTCCACCAGCGGCCCAGCGCGCCCTGGCGGATTGGTTGCTCCACGAAGCGGAACGAGAGCTCGGCGAGGCCGACGGTGATGGCCAGCCGGAGCGCGAGGTTGGCGGTCCCGGTGATTCCGACGTCGAGCCCGGGGCGGGTGACCATGTACACCGGCCAGTGCCACAGGTAGATGCCGTAGGAGCGCTCGCCGACCCAGCGCAGCGGCTTGCGTCCGAGGATCCAGTGGCTGAGGTGCGCGGCCGGATGCACCGTCACCGCGATCACCGCTGCGCTCACGATCGCGATCCCGGTGAAGCCCCCGCGATAGAGCATCGGCGAGAACTCGTTGACGTTGACGAAGAGGAGGACCAGCGCGCCGAGCGCTGCCAGGCCGACGGCGTCGAGCCCGACGCGGCCTTCCCGCGGGATCCTCGGGGAGAGCTGCCACGGTGCCCATACGATCGCGAGTGCGGCGCCCCCGAGCATCGTGGAGATGCGCGTGTCGGTACCGAAGTACACGCGCGAGGGGTCCTGGACCGGGTAGTCGCGTGCGATCGACAGCACGGCCATGAGCACCGTCGACGCCACCACGCCGCCGGCGATCGCGAGCAGCATCGGCGCGCGGCGGCCCTTCCAGAGCTTCAGCATGCCGGTGAGCAGCAACGGCCACAGCAGGTAGAACTGCTCCTCGACCGCGAGCGACCACAGGTGGCGCAGCAGCGGAGGGCGCCCGGCGGCCTCGAAGTAGGACTGGTGGCGGAAGATCTGCCACCAGTTGCTGGAGTAGGTGAGCGCGGCGACCACGTCGGCCCGCAGCTCCTCGAGCTCCTCGGGCAAGAAGATCACCGCGTAGAGAGATACGACGGCGAGCACGAGGAACAGCGCGGGAAGCAGGCGCCGGGCCCGGCGCAGGTAGAACTGGCCCATCCCGATCCGGTGGTGGTTCCGGAACTCGGCGAGGAGCAGTGCCGTGATCAGGTAGCCGCTGATTGCGAAGAACACGTCGACGCCGAGGAACCCGCCCGGCATCCAGGTGACCTCCGCGTGGTACAGGAGGACCGCGATGACCGAGATGGCGCGCAGGCCGTCGAGCCCGGGCATGAAGCGCATCCGCACCAGGTGCCGGCTGGGCGTCCGGGCGCGCGTGGAGCCGGCGACTGGCGCGTCCGAGCGCGCAGCATGACCGGTGCCGACCGCCGTCATTCGACGTAGTCTCCCTCACGCGACGGTCCATCCGGGGATCTTTCCGACTGCGATCCGCCTACGATCCGGCGCCGTGGACGCCGACGGCTACCGACCGCTCGCAACACTCGTCGCGCGCCGGGTCGAGGAGCGTGTGGCCGCGGAGCCCGGCGTGGCGCGGGCACTGGTCGTCGGCATCGGTGGTGGGGTGGCGGTCGGCAAGAGCACGACCGCGGCGTACCTCGCAGAGTTGCTCCGACCGGTCACCGTCGAGATCGTCGGGACCGACGGCTTCCTCCTGTCCAACGCCGTCCTCGAGGCCCGGGGCTTGCTGTGGCGGAAGGGATTCCCCGAGAGCTACGACGACACCGCGCTCAGGGGGTTCCTTCTCGCCGCGCGCCGGGCCGGCACCGACCTCGCAGTTCCCGTCTACGACCACCAGACCTACGACGTGGTCGCCGACGTTCTCCGGCCGGTGCCGCCGTCGGCGGTGATCGTGGTCGAGGGCGTCAACGCGCTGCGCTACGCCGCGCACCTCGACCTCGGCGTGTACCTCCACGCCGAGGTGCAGCACATGGAGGCGTGGTACGCGGCCCGCTTCCTCGATCTCTGCGAGCAGCCCCCGCCGGGATCGTTCTACGAGCACTTTCGCGGTCTCGACCTCGCCGGGCGGGAGGCGGTCGCGCGTGACGTGTGGCGCTCGGTGAACCTCGTGAACTTGCGCGAGCACATCCTGCCCACCAGGGCTGCGGCCGCCGTGGTCGTGGAGAAGGCTGCCGACCACACGGTCACCCGCACCTCGGTCGTCGAGCGCGCATGAGCGCGACCGCGCGTGTCGGGGAGTGGCACGGCGCGGCCGCGGTCCGGCTCGCGGCGGGCGACTACGAGGCGACGGTGCTCCCAAGCCTCGGCATGCTCGTGGCATCGGTGCGGTGGCGTGGAGCGGAGCTCGTGGCGCTTCCCGGCGGCTTGCGTGCGTACCGCGCCGGCCACACGACCGGTGTCCCGCTGCTGCATCCGTGGGCCAACCGCCTCGCGTGCCGACGCTACCGTGCTGCGGGCATCGACGTGGACCTGCGCGGCGTCGCGCTCCATGCCGACGGCAACGGACTCCCGATCCACGGCACCATGATCGCCCGGACGGACTGGAGGGTGGAGCGGCTGGGCGCGGGCGCGCGGTCGGCGCGCCTCGTCGCTGTGTTCCCCTTCGGTGAGTACCCGAACCTGCTCGCCTCGTTCCCATTCCCGCACGAGCTCACGGTGGCTGTCACCGCGACCCACGGCGCGGTGCGGGTGCGGACCTCGGTGCGCCCGACCGGCCCGACGCCGGTGCCCGTGTCGTTCGGCTGGCATCCGTACCTCACGCTGCCGGGCGCGGCGCGCCGCTCCTGGCTGTTCGGGCTCCCGGCACTCGCGCGGGTGCGCCTCGACGACCGTGGGATCCCGACCGGTCGGCCCCGACCGCAGCCGGCGGAGGTCGCGCCGCTCGCCGCGCGGGATCTCGACGACCTGTTCGCGTTGGGACCGGATCGCGGGTTCACGTTGGCCGCCGGCGGCCGGACGCTGTGCGTCGCCTTCGACGCGGGGTACCCCTATGCGCAGGTGTACTCGCCGAGCGGCGCGCGCTTTTGCTGCATCGAGCCGATGACCGCGCCGACCAACGCGCTCGTCACCGGCGACCACCCGACCGCGCGTCCCGGCGAGTCGTTCGCAGCGACGTTCACCCTCTCCGCCCACCCCACCCCCTGAACCCGCCCACCCCACCCCGATCCCCGGAATTGTGCGTTCAGGAGCGGATAGCGAGCATTCGGCAGCAATCCGGAGAAGGGAGGCGTGGGGTGCCGGTGCCGCATGGGCGCTCGAGCACGCGCCGATGCGCATCGTGTCTCTGCCCAGCTCGCGCGCCGCCTCGGAGCACCGGCGCCGGGCCCTCGCGTCGATCTGCGTCTGGCGCCTTCGGCCGAAGTCGCGGCGCTCGCGCTCGGTGACCCCGATGCCGTCCCGGTCGGCGACTACCACCTGCCCGCCCTCGTCGCCTGGAACATTGCGGGCGAGCGGACCGCCGACGACGCGCGCATGCTCGAGCTGCTCGAGCCGTACCGTCCCCACCGCTACCGCACGATCCGCCTGGTCTCGGTAGGCGGCGACCACCCGCAGCGGCGAGGGCCGCGCCGGGTCTGCCGCGACTTCGCCCGCCTCTGAAGTCGTCCGGGGGTGAGGAGGGTGGGCCGGTAGGCTGCGACGCCGTGCCAGCGGTCGCGTTCTTCGGGCCCTCGGGCACCTTCGCGGAGGAAGCCCTGCTCACCCAGCCCGACCTCGCGGCCGGTCAACGGGTCGCGCTCGGCTCCATCCCCGATGTGATCGCGGCCGTAGAGCGCGGCGAACAGGAGCTCGGCCTGGTCCCGATCGAGAACTCGATCGAGGGCTCGGTGTCGGTGACCCTCGACACGCTGGCGTTCGAGAGCGACTTGCTGATCCAGCGTGAGGTCGACCTTCCGGTGCGCCTGCACCTCTTCGCCAAGCCGGGCGCCGAGCTCGGCGACGTGCGGACCGTGCTGTCGTTCCCGCACGCGATCGCCCAGTGCCGCCGGTTCCTGCACCGTCGTCTGCCCACGGCCACCGCCGTCGCCGCCAACTCGACGGCCGAGGCGGCGCAGCGCGTTGGCGCGTCCAAGCGGGTCGACCAGGCCGCGATCGGCAACGCCCTGGCCGCGAAGCTCTACGGGTTGCGCACGCTCGCCCGCGACATCGGTGACCACCGCGACGCGGAGACCCGGTTCGTGCTCGTCGGTCGGGGCATCCCCGCGCCCACCGGCCACGACCGCACGAGCATCGTCTGCTTCCAGCGCCACGACCGCCCGGGGTCGCTCCTCGGGATGCTGCAGGAGTTCGCGGCGCGCTCGATCAACCTCACGAAGCTCGAGTCCCGCCCCACGAAGCAGAGCCTCGGTGACTACTGCTTCTTCATCGACCTCGAGGGCCACATTACCGACGAGCTCGTGGCCGACTGCCTGCGCACGCTCACCGCGAAGCAAGTGCGCGTCAAGTATCTCGGCTCGTATCCGGTCGCCGGCCAGGAGGCGCACTCACGCCGCACCGCGGTCACGAAGGCCTGGCGCGACGCGAGCCGCTGGATGGAGGACCTGCGCGCCCAGGTGAGCGACGAGTGAGGCCGCGATGATCGACCTCAAGCGTCTCCGCGGCGAGCACGCGTACCGCCGAGGCATCGAGCGCAAGCGCGTGCGCGACGGTCTGCTTGACGAGGTCCTCGCGGCCGACGACGCGAGACGGGAGCTGCTCACCGAGGTCGAGGAGCTGCGCGCCCAGCAGAACGCGGCGTCGAAGGAGATCGGCAAGGCATCGCCCGAGGACCGTTCGGTCAAGATCGCCGCGGCGGGCGCGCTCAAGGAAGCGCTTGCCGCGCGGGAGCCGGCGCTGGCCGACGCCGAGGTGCGAGTGCGTGCACTCGCACTGCAGGTGCCGAACCCCGCGGACGTCTCGGTGCCCGAAGGGGGCGAGGACGAAGGGGAGGTGCTGCGGGTCGTCGGGAAGCCGAACGGAGAGTCTCCTGCGCTCGACCACGCGGCCTACGCGACCGCGATGCGGTGGGTGGACGGCGAGCGGGGTGCCGAGGCGAGCGGCTCGCGCTTTGCGTACCTCATGGGAGAAGCCGTCCTGCTCGAGTTCGCCCTCGTGCAATGGGTGCTGGGTCGTCTGGTCGAGGAGGGGTTCACCCCGGTCGTCCCTCCCGTGCTCGTGCGCGAGCACGTGATGGAGGAAGCCGGCTTCTTCCCGACCGATCGCAACCAGGTCTACGACCTCCCGTCCGACGAGCTGTTCCTCGTCGGCACGAGCGAGGTGCCGCTCTCGGCGCTGCACCGCGGCGACCTGCTCGCCGCCGATCGGCTGCCGCTGCGCTACGCGGGCTGGTCCACGAACTTCCGACGTGAGGCCGGCACCTATGGCAAGGACACCACGGGCATTTTCCGGGTGCACCAGTTCGACAAGCTCGAGATGTTCGTCTACGCGACACCCGATGCATCCGACGAGGAGCACGAGCGCATCCTCGCGATCGAGGAGTCGATCGTCGGGGGGCTCGGTCTGCCCTACCGAGTCGTGAACATCGCCGCCGGTGACCTCGGGGCACCGGCCGCGCGCAAATACGACCTCGAGGTGTGGCTCCCGTCGGAGGGTCGCTACCGCGAGCTCACCTCGTGCTCCAACTACCGCGAGTTCTCGGCTCGACGTCTGCGGACCCGTGTCCGCACCGAGGGTGGCACCGAGCTCGTGCACACGCTCAACGGCACGGCCTGTGCGATCAGCCGCACGCTCGTGTTCCTGTTCGAGCACTGCCAGCGGCCCGATGGGTCGTTCGCGGTGCCCGAGGTGCTCATGCCCTTCACCGGCTTCAACCTGATTCGCCCGCCCGCGTAGGGCGTAGCCTGGGGGTATGAAGCTGGGGCCGAACGACCGGTGCTGGTGCGGGAGCGGCCGCAAGTACAAGCACTGCCACCGGCTGCGCGACGAGGCCGTGAAGCCGGGCGTGCTCGGCCCAGAGCGGGCGGTACCCGAGGAGATCGAGCGCCCGCCGTACGTCACGAACGGCGGCGAGCCGATGGATCGGGGCGAGCCGATCGTGAAGGCGCCCGAGGTGATCACGGCGATGCACAAGGCTGGTCTGGCGGCGGGCGAGGTTCTCGACCTGGTGGGTGCCGCCGTCGCGCCTGGTGTCACCACCGACGAGCTCGATGCAGTCGCCCACGCGGCGTACGTGGAGCGGTGCGGCTATCCGAGCCCGCTCGGCTACCGCGGCTTTCCGAAGTCGGTGTGTACCTCGGTCAACGAGGTGATCTGCCACGGGATCCCGGACGACCGGGCCCTGCGCGAGGGCGACATCGTGAACGTCGACGTCACGATCTACCTCGGCGGCGTGCACGGCGACACGAACGCCACCTTCGCCGTCGGTGAGATCGACGAGCGTTCGGCGCTGCTGATGCGGGTGACGCGCGAGTGCCTGTATCGAGGCATCGACGCGGTGCGCCCCGGTGCGGAGGTGCGCGCGATCGGTCGCGCTATCCAGGACCACGCCGAAGGCAACGGGTTCGGGGTGGTCCGGACGTTCTGTGGTCATGCGATCGGCCACGAGTTCCACGGCGGGCTCTCGATCCCCCACTACGACGACCCGCGCGCGACGCTCCGGCTCGAGCCCGGGATGACCTTCACGATCGAGCCGATGATCACGATGGGCTCATGGCGGGAGCGCATCTGGTCCGACGGCTGGACCGCGGTCACGGCCGACGGCCTGCGCACCGCGCAGTACGAGCACACCGTCGTCGTCACCGACGACGGCGCCGAGGTGCTCACCCCGTCGGTCACGTTGCCGGCCACCCTCGCAACGTCACCCTCCCGCTAGCCTGCGATCCTCCAGGAGGGATGCCGGAGCGGACGAACGGGGCGGTCTTGAAAACCGCTGAGGCTCGCGAGGGTCTCCGTGGGTTCGAATCCCACTCCCTCCGCTCTGTGATGTCTCAGGACATGAGGACGCTCTTCACCGCTACCGCGTAGCCCGCTGTGGTGTCGATTCGACAACGCTGTGCTTGGTCATCGTTGAGGATCTTGTCGTGGTCGTCGACGACGTACGTCGAGAAGAGCGTATTGTGACGGTGTACGAGCCCGAAGCGACGCGGTGGCACCCCGTCGGAGGCGATGATGCGAATACGACGTGTGTGACAACGGCGAACGAGTAGTCGCGACTCGATCTCGGATCGCGGAACCCGCTCAAGCTCATGGGAACGCGCCGCGCGCGGCGTGAGCCGTCGAAATGGACATCCTGTTCATTGCCGGCTTTGCACCGATCGTCCCTGACCCCGCTCGCGCGCACGGCTTCTATCGCGACGCCTTGGGGTTGCCGCTGCTGACCAACGACGAGAATCCTGACTACCTCGCGATGAACGAGTTCGGCGGCGCGAAGCACTTTGGCGTGTGGCCTCTTGCCGACGCTGCCGAGTCGTGCTTCGGCACGCGCGTGTGGCCCTCGGATGTCCCGACGCCTCAAGCCACCATCGAGTTCGAGGTCGCGAGTGCCGAAGCCGTGGATCACGGCGCGCGCGAGCTCGAATCGCGGGGCTACGCGCTGATTCACGGCCAGCGCACGGAACCATGGGGCCAAGTCCTCGCTCGCCTTCTCGGACCCGAAGGACTCCTCATCGGGCTGAGCTTTGCCCCGTGGTTCCACGAGAGAGACTGAGGATCGCGGCCTTTCGATTCGGCATGTCCGACGGGGCGAAGCAGCCGAGAAAGCACGGGCCCGGAGCTCGAAAGGGATCGCACAAGGCCGCCGACCCGGGCCGTAGCGGCGCATCTTCTGGCCGTGCGTACTCGTGGCGCGTACTCACGGCCACGAGAACGGGATACCGGGAGCCTCGATCAGTCAGCCAACACGGCTTCGATCGCGGCGACCTTGTCGGCGACGAGGACCGGGTTGGTGTCGCGGTAATACGGGATGCCGTAGACGCCGGTGAGCACCCAGCCCTTGCCGCGCTCCCAGGTCGCGTCGTCGATGTCGAGCGCGTCGCGGTATGCGTGGCGGGCCTCGGGTGGGAACAGGCTCCAGGCGACCGTCGCCTCGATGGCCGGGTCGCCGACGCCGCAGGTGCCCCAGTCGAGCACGGCGTGGAGCCGTCCGTCGCGCGAGAGCAGGTTGAGGTACGAGAGGTCGCCGTGGAACCAGACCGGCGGCCCGTCGTGGTCGGGCGCGGCAGCAGCGCGCTCCCAGGCCGCGATCACCGCGTCCGCGTCGAGCTCGCCCCGTAGCCCCGCGATCCCCTCGCGCACCATGGTGTCCGCGAGACGGAGCGGGCGGCCCCGCGGGTGCGTCGGCCCGCCCGACGCGTCGACGGCCTGGAGTGCCCGGACGAACCCGGCGAGCTCCCGCGCCGCGGCCACTGGGTCGGTGAGCCGATCGAGAGTGGCGGGCTCGCCCCGGAGCCACGGCACGACGCTCCACGGATGGGGGAACGCGTCCTCGGGTTCGCCGGTGGCGACGGGGACCGGGACTGCGAGCGGGAGGTGCGGCGCGAGCACTGGGAGCCAGTTCTGCTCCTTGGTGACGCCCTCTACCGCCCAGTCGACGCGGGGCAGGCGCGCGGCCAGGTCCTCACCGAGGCGGTACACGGCGTTGTCGGTGCCGCTCGACGCGACGCGTTCGACCGGGAGCCCGGCCCATCGCGGGTGCTGTGACGCCAGCAGGCGGCGAACGAGGCCGGCGTCGATCTCGACCTCGTCGTCGTGCATGCGCGGCTGGGTCACAGGGCCAGTGTGCTCCGCCGGCGCACCTGCTCGACCAGTGGAATCCGACGCGATCCCAGGCGCCGGGAAACGAGAACGCGTTACAGTCCCGCGCCGCCGCCCATCCGGGCGGCGGTCCGTGCGGCGGACCGGAGGGATGTGACATGTACATCGGCCTGACCCCGGAGCTGCAGGCGCTGCGCGACGAACTGCGGGCCTACTACCAGCAGCTCCTCACGCCCGACGTCGAGCAGCAGCTCTCGAAGAGCGAGGGCATCGGACCCGTCGCCCGCGGGATCTGGAAGCAGATGGCCGCCGACGGGTGGGCCGGCATCGGCTGGCCCCCCGAGTACGGCGGGCAGGGCCGCAGCGAGATCGAGCAGTTCATCTTCTTCGACGAGTCGATGCGCGCCGGTGCCCCGGTGCCGATGCTCACCATCAACTCGGTCGCGCCCACGATCATGCGCTTCGGGTCCCAGGAGCAGAAGGACTTCTTCCTCCCGAAGATCCTGGCGGGCGACATCCACTTCGCGATCGGCTACACGGAGCCCGACGCCGGCACCGACCTCGCGTCGCTCAAGACGCGGGCCGTGCGCGACGGCGACGAGTACGTGATCAACGGACAGAAGGTCTTCACCAGCCTCGCCTCCGACGCCGACTACATCTGGCTCGCCGTGCGTACCAACCCCGACGTCAAGAAGCACAAGGGCATCTCGATCATCATCGTCCCGACCGACACGCCCGGCTTCAAGTGCGAGCCGATCCGTAACATGGCGGGCCTCAACACCAACATCACGTTCTACGAGGACGTGCGCGTGCCGGCCGGGAACCTCGTCGGCGAGGAGAACGGCGGCTGGGGGCTCATCACAAACCAGCTCAACCACGAGCGGGTCACGCTCTGCGCGTCGGGTGTGGTCGAGCGCCAGCTCGAAGACGTCACCGCGTGGGCGAAGGCGACGAAGCTCGCCGACGGGCGCCGCGTGATCGACCAGGACTGGGTGCAGCTCAACCTGGCCCGTGTGTGGGCCCGGCTCGAGTACCTGCGCCTCGCCAACTGGAAGATCGCGGCCGACGCGACCAGCGGTGCGGCGCTCGACCCGGCGGCGGCATCCAGCATCAAGGTGTTCGGCACCGAGTTCTACCTGGAGTCGTTCCGCGCGCTGCTCGAGATCATCGGTCCGGTCGCCTACGTCCAGGACGGTTCGCCCGAGGCCGTGCTGCGCGGCCGCATCGAGTCGAGGGTGCGGAGCATGCACATCCTCACGTTCGGCGGCGGCACGAACGAGATGCAGCGCGACCTCATCGCCATCTTCGGCCTCGGCATGCCTGGGTCGCCCCGCTAAGGAGCACAGATGGACTTCACCCTCTCCGAGGAGCAGCAGGCGCTGCGCGACCTGGCCCGCCAGAT
>Ga0194131_10011625_pt1 | contig 10446 bp, 9 predicted proteins | sample TA2KigO120mmetaG_FD_148631 | JGI IMG/M metagenome (GOLD analysis project Ga0194131, IMG submission 148631) | Freshwater microbial communities from Lake Tanganyika, Tanzania - TA2015053 Kigoma Offshore 120m | ecosystem: Environmental > Aquatic > Freshwater > Lake | place: Tanzania: Lake... | reverse complement strand
CGTCACGGTAGCTCTCCCGCAGCAGAATGGCTGGCGGTGATCCGCGGTTCGGAACGATCGCGACGTACATGTGCAGCTTGAATCACGGCACAACCAGCCTGTCGAGCCCCTCAAACAAATTACATGAATACCGTCAAAGCCAAAATCCCCGCACTTTCAATTGCTTAGCTCGAAAATGGGGCAAAGTTCAGCTTAGTGCGGCCGGTCGGCGTAGTTGAGCTTCAGGCCGGGTCGCGGCCAGCTCATTCTGCCGATCCGCCCGCTGTAGGACATGGTGACGTAGACCGTCGTCATCTCCGGTCCCGCGAAGCACAAATTGGTGATGAAGGGATCCGGCAGCGCCACGTGTTCGGCCGTGCCGCGCGCGGGGTCGACGATCGTGATGCCGCCATTCTGCAGCGTTGCGACGCAGACCAAGCCGTTCGCCTCCACCTTGAGCGAGTCGAAGCGCTGATAGCCGCCGGCGCCGAACACGATCGCTCCGCCATTGGGCGAGGGATAGGGCAGGAGCTCGAGCTTGCCCGGGTCCGTGACGCGGTACTTCCACAGCCGCGCCGTCTCGGTTTCCGCGACATAGAGCGTCGAGCCGTCGGGCGACAGGCCGAGGCCATTGGGCGTGTGGAGCGGAAAGGCGACTTCCTCGATCCGGCTGCCGTCGGGCAAGGCGTAGTAGACGCCGCCGCGGTCGCGGTCGCGCGCGCGCGTCTTGCCGAGATCGGTGAAATAGAATCCGCCATGGCGGTCGAACACGATGTCGTTCGGCCCGTTGAGGCGGTGGCCGCCGCATTCGCGGTAGAGCGTGCTAATCGCAAACGTGCGCAGATCGATCCGCTCGATCCGGCCGCCGGAATAGTCGTCGGACGTGCCCACGACGCGCATGCTGGCGCCATCGCGGTGCATCTTGGAGCCGCCATTGTTGCAGACGTAGAGCGCGCCGTCCGGGCCGATCGCAAGCCCGTTCGGTCCGCCGCCAAGCTGAACGATGCGTTCGACCTTGCCTTGGGGCGAGACGCGCGTCACGCACCCGGCGCCGATCTCGACCAGCAGAAGCGAGCCATCGGAGCGCGCGATCGGGCCCTCGGGAAATTCGAGCCCGCCGCAGATGATGTCGATCGATGGACTGGTGTCGGTCATGAAGCTGCCCTGCGCAATTGGTTGACGGCCGCGAGAATGCGCTCCGGCGTGGCCGGCGCGTCGAGCTCGGGCACGATCCTGTGGTCGGCGATGCTGGCGATCGCGTCACGGATCGCCAGCCAGACCGAGAGCGCCAGCATCAGCGGCGGTTCGCCGACCGCCTTGGAGCGGAAGATGGTCGCCTCGCGGTTCGGCGAGTCGGCCAGAATGCGGGCATTGAAGATCGGCGGCACGTCGCGGCTGCCGGGTATCTTGTAGGTCGAAGGGCCGTGGGTGCGCAGCCTTCCCTTGTCGTCCCACCACAGCTCTTCCATGGTCAGCCAGCCCATGCCCTGCACGAAGGCGCCCTCGATCTGGCCGAGGTCGATCGCCGGGTTGAGCGACCGGCCGCAATCCTGCAGCAGCTCGGCGCGCAGCACGCGCAACTCGCCGGTCAATGTGTCGATCGCGACCTCGGCTGCGGCGGCGCCATAGGTGAAATAGAAGAAAGGGCGTCCTGTGCACGTCTTGGCGTCCCAATGGATCTTGGGCGTGCGATAGAAGCCGGCGGCTGACAGCGAGACGCGCTGGCGCCAGCAGGCGTGTGCCAGCTCGCCGAACGACATGCTGTCATTGCCGGCGAAGACGCGGCCGTCCTTGAAGATGATTTCCGCGGCCGGCACCTCGTAACGGGCTGCCGCGACCTCGGCCATGCGCGCCTTGATCTGCTCGGCCGCGTGAAGGGCGGCCATGCCGTTGAGGTCCGAGCCTGACGAGGCCGCCGTCGCCGAGGTGTTCGGCACCTTGCCGGTGCTGGTCGCTGACACGCGCACCTGGCTGACGTCGATGTGGAAGGCCTCGGCGACGACCTGCGCCACCTTGATGAACAGACCCTGGCCCATTTCCGTGCCGCCATGATTCAGCAGCACGCTGCCATCCGTGTAGACGTGAACGAGGGCCCCGGCCTGGTTGAGCGTCGGCAGATTGAAGGAAATGCCGAATTTCACCGGAACGGTCGCCAGTCCCTTCTTGACGACGGCGCTGGTTCGATTGAAGTCATCGATGTCGCGCCGCCAGCGCGGCAGGTCGACCGACGATTCCAGCTCATCGACGACACGGTGGATGATGTTGTCCTCGACCGTCATGCCATAAGGGGTGACGTTGTCGCGGTCGATGCCGTAGTAGTTGCGCCGGCGCACCGTCTCGAGCGGCAGCTTCAGCCTGCGCGCAAGGATGTCGACGATCGCCTCGATGGCGAACATGCCCTGCGGACCGCCGAAACCGCGAAACGCCGTGTTCGACACGGTGTTGGTCTTGCAGGCAAGGCCGCGCAGCCGGATGTCGGGAATGAAGTAGCAGTTGTCGGCGTGGCACAGCGCGCGCGTGACCACCGGTGGCGACAAATCGGCGATGTTGCCGGCATTGGCCGCCAGCACCATGTCGAGCGCGAGGATGCGCCCGTTCTCGTCGTAGCCGACGTCGTAGCGGAACAGGAAGCCGTGGCGCTTGCCGGTTACCTCCATGTCGTGGTCGCGGGCGAGGCGCAGCTTGACCGGCCGGTGCGCGTGCCACGCGAGCAGCGCCGCAATGCCGGCAATGATGGTTGCCTGGCTCTCCTTGCCGCCAAACGCACCGCCCATGCGCCGCACGTCGACGGTGACCGCGCTGAACGGCAGGCCGAGCAGGTGCGCGACGCCATGCTGCACCTCGGTCGGATGCTGGGTCGAGCTGTAGACCTGCATGGAGCGGTCCTCGCCAGGCAGCGCCAGCGCGATCTGGCCTTCGAGATAGAAGTGATCCTGACCGCCGCAGCGCAATTCGCCCGACATGCGGCGCGGCGCGCGCTTCAGTGCCGCATCGACGTCGCCGCGCACCATCTTCTGTTCCGGTGCCACGAGGTGACCCTTTTCCAGGGCCTCATCCACCGTCAGCACGGCGGGCAGGACCTCGTAGTCGATCTCGACCAATGCCGCGGCCGCGCGGGCCTGGTCCATGGTCTCGGCCGCAATGGCGGCAACGGGATGGCCGACGTATTCGACGACCTCTTCGGCAAGTGCCGGCTCGCCCGTCAGGATCGGTGCGATGTCATTCTTGCCGGGAATGTCGGCGGCCGTGACGGCGGCCACGACGCCGGGAGCCCGGCGGGCGCGCGTCAGGTCGATGCGCCTGATGCGCGCATGGGCGTGTCCGCTCAGCACGAGCGCCGCGTGCAAGGTGTTCGGCGGCACTGCCATGTCGTCGAGGTAGATGGCGCGGCCCGTGACATGGCCCATGGCGCTGTCATGGCTGACGGCGGCGTGGGCGCCGCGGCGGGTCCGAGCGAGCGGGGCGGTATTCATAGCGCCTCCAGCCTGACGGACGGTTCGTCGCCGCTGCTATCGGCGTGCAGGCGGCGCACCAGATTGGCTGCGGCGTCCAGGCGATAGGAGGCGCTGGCCCGGTGATCGCCAATCGGGGAGAGATCGCGGGCAAGCGCTGCGTCGATGGCTGCGAGAGCTTCGGAATTCCAGGGGTGGCCGGTCAGCACCATCTCGAGTGCCTTGGCGCGCGCCGGCGTCGGCGCCACGCCGCCATAGACGGCACGCAGTGACGCGACCTTGCCCCCGGAGATCGCGATCCGAAATGCGGCGATGACGGCGGAGATGTCCTGGTCGAAGCGCTTGGAGAGCTTGTAGGCGAAGAAGCGTTGCCGGCCCGCAAGGCGTGGAATGCAGATCGTCTCGATGAACTCGCCGGGCGCCAGCGCCGTCTTGCGGTATCCGGTAATGAAGTCTTCAACGCTCATGTGTCTTGCGCCGGTCGTCCGGCGCAGGACGACGCGTGCCTCGAGCGCAATGAGGCAGGGCAGCGTGTCGCCGATCGGCGAGGCGGTGGCGAGGTTGCCCGCGATGGTGCCGAGATTGCGGATCTGACGCGAGCCGATGCGGCGCACGAGCGCGCCGAATGCGGGGAAGAGGTCGTCGAGATGGGGCAGCGCCGCGCTGTAGGTGACCGCGCCGCCCAGTTCCAGCGCATCGGCGGTAACGGCGATGTTTTTGAGCTCAGGCACACGCGCAGTCGAGATCACGTCGGTGGGCGACTGCCGCTCCTTGCTGACCAGCAGGCCGAGATCGGTGCCGCCGCCGAGCAGCCAGGCCTGCGGACGCGCGGCCAGTGCGGAGGCGAGCGCGCCAAGACTGCGCGGCGCAGTGAAACCGACTGGTTCGTCGGGCGAGACAGCGAGGCGTTCGGCGTCTTCCTTGGCAAGCGGCTGAACGAATGGCGGGAGGCCGGCGAGCCGACGGCAGGCCTCGATGATCGGGCGGTAGCCCGTGCAGCGACACAAATTGCCGGCAAGCGCCTCGTGAACCGCTGTCTCGGTGATGCGCTCGCCGGCCTGGTGGAAGGCGAACATCGACATGACGAAGCCGGGCGTGCAGAAGCCGCATTGGGTGGCGTCGGTGTCGACGAGGGCCTGCTGGACCGGGTGTAATCCGCCGTCGCCCCGCGCCAGCCCTTCCACGGTCATCACGGACAGACCGTCGAGCTGTCCCACCATCATCAGGCAGCTATTGACCGCCTGGTAGGCGTGCTGGTCCTTGTCCGGGCACGCCACCGCGATGGTGCAGGCGCCGCAATCGCCCTCGGCGCAGCCTTCCTTGGTTCCGGTCAGCCGGGCAACCGTGCGCAGATAGTCGAGCACGCTCATGGTCGGCGACGCACGCTCCTCGCTGCGCCATTCGCCATTCAGCATGAACCGCAGGGCTGGCATCGCCGATCATCCCGCCGCACTCATGGAGGAGCGGAAGGCCCAGCGCGTCATGCGCTTCTCGATCAGCGCGAACAGGGCGTACATGGCGATGCCCTCGATCGCCAGAGCCATCAGGCCGGCGAACACCAGCGGCATCTGGAAATTCGACCCCGCCTGGGTCATGAGGAATCCCAAACCCGCATTGGCGGCGATCGTTTCCGATACGACCGCGCCGACGAAGGCGAGCGTGATCGCGACCTTGAGCGATGCGAACAGGTAGGGCTGGGTCCTGGGTATACCGACCTTGAGCATGATGTCCATCTTACGCGCTCCGAGCGCGCGGAGCACATCCTCCAATTCCGGCTCCATGGTGGCGAGCCCGGTCGCGACATTGACCACGATCGGGAAGAACGAGATGAGAAAGGCGGTGAGGATGGCCGGCACCTCGCCGATGCCGAACCAGATGACAAGGACTGGCACGACCGCGACCTTGGGCACCGAGTTGAAACCGACCATGACCGGATAGAGGCCGCGATAGATCACCCGCGACCAGCCGACGATGAGCCCGAGCACGATTCCGAAGGCCACCGCGATGGCGAAGCCCGCCATCGTCGTCCATAAGGTGACGTAGGAATGGCGCAACACGGGCCGCCAGTACTGCACCATCGCGGCGAAGACTTCGGACGGAGCGGGCAGGATGAAGGGATCGACCTTGAACAGACGACAGACCGCCTCCCACAAAAGAAACATGCCCGCGGTGAACAGCAGAGGCGACAGACGCTCGAGCATCTCCGACCGGTCCGCGCTCTTGTTCACGCCTGCCTCACTTCTGCGATACGGCTGCGCAGCTCGTGGACGATGGCGGTGAAGTCCGGTTCGTAGCAGATCGCGAGATCGCGCGGGCGGGGCAGGTCGACCAGGCGCGAGGTGACGATGCGGCCCGGCCGCGCGCTCATAACGTGGACCGTGTCCGACAGGAACGTGGCCTCGCGGAGGTCGTGGGTGACCAGGATCACGGTGAAGCCGATCTTGTGCCAGACATCGCGCAGCACGCACCACAGCTCCTCGCGCGTGAACGCGTCGAGTGCCGCGAAGGGCTCGTCGAGCATCAGGAGGGCCGGCTGGTGGATGAGCGCCCGACACAGCGAGACGCGCTGCTGCATCCCCCCGGACAGCTCCCAGGGAAAGCGCTCGGCGAAGCCCGCGAGGCCGACGGTTGCCAGCAGCTCATCGGCCTGCGCCTTATATTGCCGGCGCTCGGCACGAAAACGATGGCGATGCGGCTCGACCACCTCGAGCGGCAACAGCACATTGTCGCGGACATTGCGCCAGGGCAGCAGGCTGGGATTCTGGAACGCCATGCCGGCAAGCTTGACCGGCCCGTCGACCGCCTGACCGGCAAGGGCCACCCGGCCCAGCGTCGGGGGCACCAGGCCGGTCACCAGCTTCATCAGGGTCGACTTGCCGCAGCCGGATGGACCGACGACGGCGGCGAACTCGCCGCGCGCGACGCTCAGGGTGGTGCCGGCGAGCGCCGGCACGTCACCCGTAGCGCCGCGATAGGTCAGCGAGACTCCGTCGATCTCGACGAACGCCGACACACTGCTTGGACCGCGGATTAGAGCTTGCGCTCCGCCGCAGGCGGCAGGAACTCGCTGGTGAAAATGTCCTCGGCCTTGGGACGCGCCTTGAAATCGTAGGTCAGCGCGATCTGGTCGATCGACCGCGCCAAACGCGTCATGTCGACGCCGCCGACGCCATGGGCACGTACCCAGGGCGTGACGAAATTGTCGCGCAGCGACATCTTCAGGCGCTCGAGCTCGATCTTCTCGTCACCCGTCTCGTTGCGCTTCATGACCGACTTGATCGCCGATTCCGGATCCTTCACGGTGTCGATGACGCCCTTGATGGTGGCGCGCACAAAGCCCGACACGGCCTTCGGATTGGCCTTGGCATAATCGGGATTGACCATGATGGCGTTGCCGTAGAGCACGAGGCCGTGGTCGGCCATCAGCATGACCTTGATGTCCTGGGCAGCGACGCCCTTCTGCAGCAGGTTGAAGTAGGACGAGAAGGAGAAGCCGGTGATCGCGTCGACCTCGCCCGACGCGAGCATTGGCTCGCGCACGGGGAAACCGACATTGTTGATCTTCACCTTCGAGGCGTCGATGCCGTTCTCCTTGACGAAGGCGTTCCATTGGGCAAACGCGCCATCGGCGGCCGGTGCGCCCAGAATACGGCCCTCGAGGTCCTTGGGCTTGGTGATGCCCGTCTTCGCCACCGTGACGATCGAAAAGGGTGGCCGGTCATAGACCATCATGACCGCTTTGACATCCTTGCCGGGAGTCTGGTCGCGGAACTTGACCAGCGAGTTGATGTCGAAGAAGCCGAGCGGGTAGGTGCCGGCCGCGACGCGCGCAATGCCGGCAACCGAGCCAGGGCCGCTGTCGATCGTGACGTCGAGGCCTTCCGCCTTGTAGTAGCCTTTATCGATCGCGACGAAATAGGGCGCCGATGGGCCCTCGAACTTCCAATCCAGCGCGAATTTGACGGCCGTTTGCGCCGCGGCGCCGCTGGCGAGGCCCCACACGGCCAAGCCCCCCACGGCCAGGCCAACGACTGCACTCATCTTGATCTGCTGCATCATTTTTTGGCTCCCCTGTCCGACATCGTCCCGCATGGCATCACGGCGACACGCATATCATACCGTTACGGCAAATCACGTGCCATGCCGTCAACTTCCTCGATAGGTTGTGTAGCCCCACGGAGTGGCCAGCAGCGGCACATGATAGTGGCCCTCCGGTTCGGCCACGGCGAAGCGGATCGGGACCACGTCGAGGAAGGGCGGATCGGCCTGGCTGACACCGAGTCCGGCGTAATAGGCGCCGAGATGGAAGCGCAGCTCGTAGCGCGCGATCGGCACCGGCCGTCCCCCTATGAGCGGCGTATCGGTGCGTCCGTCGGCGTTGGTGGTGCCGCCGGCAATGACGCGCGCCTCGCCCGCGCCGGCGAGTTCGGCCAGCTCCACTGCCACGCCGTGGGCCGGCCGGCCGCGGTGCGTGTCGAGCACGTGGGTTGACAGACGGCCGTTGACCTTGAGCCGGTCCGCGCCGGTGATGCGCTGGTCGAGACGCAGCGCCGCAATGCGCAGGATCTCGGCGAGGGCGGTCCGGCGCTCGGTCTCGGCGTCGTTCGCCAGGCGGCGTTCGAACTGGGCGAGGATCGATTCCTTGCCATGCCGGCGCACGCAGACGATGAAAGGGAAATCGAAACGCGCCCGGTAGCTGTTGTTCAGGCGGTGGAACCGGTCGAATTCCTCGGGCGACAATCGGTCGAGTCCGGCGCTGCTCTGCTCGGCGGCCGAGGCTGCCGTTAGTTCGCCTGCCCGCGCCGCCTTGCCGGCAAGATCGGGATGCCCCTCGATGAGCGCACGCTGACGCTTGGCACCGGCGCTGCCGATGGTCGCGGCGAAGGCTTCCATGAGGCGAGGCAGGTCGGCGAAGGGGCGCTGGCCGTGCACGGCTTCGGCGACCCAGGGCGCATTCTCGAAGATGCCGTCGAGCGCCGCGACGAACTCGGCCCGCGCAGATTGGTTGAGCGCCGCAAGCTCGACTGTTCTCGCCGCCGCGCTCATGGTCCTGGCGCTCCCGCGGCGAGCCAATTGGCGATGACGGCGCGCTCGTCCAAGGTCATGTCCGTGATATTGCCGGGTGGCATGGCATGGGAGCGCACCGCAGTGAGCTCGATCTGGCGTGCGTGATTGGCAATGCGCGTCGGTGTATCGAGCAGGATGCCCTTCGGCGCATGGGCAATGCCCGCCCACAGGACCTGATCAGCATGGCACATGCTGCATCGGGAGACGACGACGTCTTCGACGGCGGCGAACCGCGCCGGACCGGCGGCCATTGCGGCTGTCTCCCTCGGACCGGCGGCCGACAGCCAGGCGATGGCCGCCATGCCGGCCGCCACGACCGCCCAGGTCCACCAGGGGCTGCCAAGCCCGGCATGCCGGCTGTTGAAGAAGTGGCGGATCAGCGGCCCGAGCAGCAGCACGATCGCGACGATCAGCCAGTTGTAGCGCGTCGCGAACAGCAGCGGGTAATGCGTGCTGATCATCAGGAACACGACCGGCAGCGTCAGGTAGTTGTTGTGCACCGAGCGCTGCTTGCCCTGCCGGCCCAGCGCCGGGTCGGGCGTGCGGCCGGCCAGCAGGTCGGCGACGATCTTCTTCTGGTTGGGGATGATCACGACGAACACGTTGGCGACCATCATCGTGCCGACCAGCGCGCCGATCTGCACGAAGGCGCCGCGTCCGCCGAACACCTGGACGAACACGTAAGTCAGCACGACCAGGAACACGTAGCCGAGGAGCGCGAGCAAGCGCTCGTTCCTGCCGAGCGGCGAGCGACACAGGACCTCGTAAATCAGCCATGCGCCGAGCAGGCTTGCAAGGCTGGCGGCGACCGCCGCGCCCGGCGTCAATTCGAGGGCGGCCTTGTCGATGAGATAGAGGTCGGCGCTCAGATAGTAGACGACCACGAGCAGCGCCATGCCGCTGAGCCAGGTCGTGTATGCCTCCCACTTGAACCAGGTCAGGTGGTCGGGCAGCCGCGCCGGCGCCACCAGATACTTGAGCATGTGGTAGAAGCCGCCGCCATGGACCTGCCAGGCCTCGCCCTGGACGCCGAGCGGCAATCCCTCGCGCGGGCGCAGGCTGAGATCGAGATGAATGAAATAGAAGGAGCTGCCGATCCAGGCAATGCCGGCCACCACGTGCAGCCAGCGGAGCGTCATGCTCAGCCACTCGACAAGCACGAGATCCATGGTCGCTCCGTTGCCGCCGTGCCGGCCATGGCGAAGGTCGCCGGACGCTGCAATATAGCGGCTGTAGACGGCCCTGCGGAAGCCACCGCGCTCTACCCGGTCCGATCACCATGCGTATCGGTCGGCAGAGTGGTCGGCTATAGTCGGGGTCATGTCGGACCAGGACGCCAAATTCATGCGGCGCGCGATCGCGCTCAGCCTGCGCAATGCGCGCGGCACCGGCGGTGGGCCTTTCGGGGCCGTCGTCGTCCACAAGGGGCGCGTGATCGGCAGCGGCAGCAATCGCGTGACGACGGGCTGCGATCCCACGGCCCATGCCGAGATCGTCGCCATCCGGGCGGCATGCCGGCGGCTGCGTAGCTTCAGCCTTGACGGCGCGACAATCTATTCGAGCTGCGAGCCGTGTCCGATGTGCCTCGCCGCCATCCTGTGGGCACGCATCGACCGGCTGGTGTTTGCGAACACGCGCGCCGATGCGGCGCGCATCGGCTTCGACGACGCCTGGTTCTACCGTCAGGTCGCCTTGCCGCCGGGGCGGCGCGATCTGCCGACGCGACGCCTGCTGCGCGGCGAGGCGCAACAGGCGTTCAAGGCGTGGGCAGCCAATCCGCGGAAGGTGGCGTACTGAGCTCAACTCAGCTTCAAGCGGATCACGTTCCATGACGCAGGCGCCACGGTTGCTTGGACCTTGCTATCGCCAGCTTGGACGCCGGCAAGCGGCGCGGGCTTGATGCGGTCGGGGGTCCCCTTGGTGTTGACCGCCTTGAGGTCACCGTCGC
>Ga0194131_10011618_pt1 | contig 10453 bp, 10 predicted proteins | sample TA2KigO120mmetaG_FD_148631 | JGI IMG/M metagenome (GOLD analysis project Ga0194131, IMG submission 148631) | Freshwater microbial communities from Lake Tanganyika, Tanzania - TA2015053 Kigoma Offshore 120m | ecosystem: Environmental > Aquatic > Freshwater > Lake | place: Tanzania: Lake... | reverse complement strand
GATACATACCGGTAAAAATGGCGGCACGCGAGGCGATACAGGTCGCGCCGGGACAGTACGCCTGCCGAAAAGAAACCCCTTCCTGCGCGATTCGGTCCATGGCTGGGGTGACCATATAGGGATACCCCCAACTCTGGAGGGTATCGAACCGCTGTTGGTCGGTCATGATCAAGATGATGTTAGGACGCATGGCCATCCTATCGTTTGTTTTTTCGCAGCACATGCACCTGCACGGGAGACGACGGACCAAACAGGGTTCCGTTTAGATCGCCGTATTTGTGCAGGATTTCGAATCCGTTGTGCAAAAATAGCGCATCCAATTCGCGGGGAAAATATATGCGCATCGGAAGATCGCCCGCAACTTCTTTGTCCCCGCCGCCCACGCTTCGAAACAGGGTATTGTACTTGATCTGCGAAGCCGCGTCGTAACGCGAAGCATACGTCCACACAACCCGACCGACTCCGTCGGGGTCGTCGTACGCCGCAAAAGGTCGCGTCTCGCCAAGAGACTGGGTAAGAAGCGAAAGGTCGGGCACGAACATCTCCGTCACCAGCACACCCGTCGGGGTCAGATGCCGACGGATGGCCGTCATGGCGCGGTCGAAATCGTCGATGGTAAGAAGATGTCCGAGCGAGTTGGCTGGAAAGAGAATCAGAGGAAACGTTCTTGCGAGATCGAAATCACGTACGTCGCCGTGAAACCAGTCCACCGACACGCCGGACAGGGTGGTCTTGCGCCGCGCTTCGGCCAGCATCGTTTCGGAAAGATCAACCCCGCTTACGTCAAACCCCGCTTCGGCCAACGAAAGCGAAATACGTCCGGTTCCGCACGCCAGTTCGAGCAACGAATCTCCGTACGTTCCGGCGATGCGGACCCATGCCCGGACTCTCTCAGGGTCTGGCGGAAACATCCGGTCGTAATGACGACCGTCGATATAGATCGGCAGATCGCTCATCGTCTATTCGGGCAATTTTCCATCGAGATAATACCACCACAGGATATGCGCGGCGACCGACCGATACGGCCGATAGGGTTCCCCCAGTCGTTCCAGCGTGAGGGCGACGGGTGTCGTATCGAGACCTTTGATCCGGCGGACCGCCGATGCCAGCGCCAAATCGCCGATAGGCCATACGTCGGGGCGGCGCAAGGCCATAAGCAGATAAATGTTGACCGTCCACGGCCCGATGCCTTTGATCCGGGTGAGTCGTTCCGATACGTCAGGGTCGGGCAGGGTGGAGAGCGCGCTTAGATCGAGTTCACCGTTTACAACAGCGTCGGCCAACAACCGGCCATACCGGGTTTTCTGACGGCTAAACCCGATCTGGCGGAGCGTATCGTCGCTCAGGGCAAGAAAAGCGTCGGGTGTAATCCGGCCCATGTGCGCACCGAGTCGTTCAAAAGCCACGGCCGCGGAACGAAGACTCACCTGTTGTTCGAGGATGATGTGGATCAGGGTCGGAAATCCCGGTTCGCGTGCCCACAGTGGCGGCGGGCCGAGTCGCTCGACCGCCCGTCGCAGATCGGCATCCCGCCGAACAAGAATCTCGACACCTGCGGACAGCGTGTCGTTATCGAGAAAGAACATAGCCCTCCATATCCCTATCGGTCTTAACGTCAGCGCAAAACACCGTATTTTTGATAACGATCTTCTTCAGTATACCGTCTACCAAGCCGTCCGGTCAACCCTTCCCGGCAAACGGGAAACCGGTTGACAGCGGTATATCCGTGTATTACCGTTCGTCCACGAATCTCGCCGTCTCCTGTGGAGGAAAGACCATGCCCCGACTAAGAGGCGCTCAGGCGTTGGTAAAGGCGCTGGAAGCGCATGACGTACGCTATGTGTTCGGTCTGCCCGGACACGGCAACATGAATATTTTCGATGCGCAGTATGACTCTGACAAAATCCGATTTATGCTGGTGCATCACGAACAGGCCGCCGCCCACATAGCCGACGGTTACGCGCGTATCAGCGGCGAAGTCGGCGTCTGTTGTTCGTCCGTCGGTCCCGGTGCGGCCAACATGATCATGGGACTGGCTACGGCTTTTTATACGTCGAGTCCGGTGCTGTCGATCAGCGGCGGCATCCTCGCTCGTCAGGCCGGACGCGGCCAGCTTCAGGAGACCTCCAGAGCCGAAACACCGACGGATCAGTGTTATACGCAGGCGCTCCAGCCGTTTACCAAAAAGGTGTGGGACATCCAACAGCCGGTGCGGACCGGTGAGATCGTCCGAAAGGCTTTTGCCATCGCGCGCGCGGATCGTCCGGGACCGGTAGCCATCGAGTATCCGTGGGATTTGCAGGCCGAATGGTTTGACGATGTGGAAATCCAGAAACCCGGCGACTATGCCTACGGACGCGGGGTGCGCGCCGACCGGGAGACGATACGGCACGCGGCGGAGTTGCTGGTTGCCGCAAGGTGTCCGGTGATCGTAGCCGGGAACGGGGCGACCCTCGCGGGAGCGGGCGACGAAATCGTAAACCTGGCCGAACGACTCGGCACGGCGGTCGCCACCTAGTTTGTCGCCAAAGGAATCGTACCCGAAGACCATCCCTTGTCGGTTGGCATGGTAGGATGGCTTGGCCACCCGGTTGCGCATGAAATCATCCGTGAACATGCCGACGTCGTTTTTGCCGTAGGCTACCGTTTTTCGGACGAAGCGACGAGTTGGTGGACCGAGGGGCGACCCTATGTAAAGGAAAACCGTTTTATCCAACTGGATGTCCAGCAACAGGAGTTGGCAAAAAACTATCCGGTGGAAGCGGGACTGTTGGGAGACGCCGCCGCGACGCTACGCGAACTTGTCGAAGCACTAGACGAGATGGGCGGAAGACCGAACGCGGAACGGTCTTCGGCATGGATCGCAACGGCAAAGTCGAAGTTCAGACTCGATCTGCCCGACGCGGAAAAATCTCCGATGGAGTCGATGGTCGTTGCCGATCGGCTCCGGGCGCTACTGCCGCGTGACTCGATTTTGTCGATCGACACGGGTACGCACGCACACTACTTTTCCGCTTTTTATCCGATATACGGCCCACGCCGCCTTCTGAATCCCGGCGGATGGACGCCCATGGGATGGGGACCGGCCGCGATACTCGGCGCCAAATTGGCCGCGCCCGACAAGGTGTTTGTGTCGATTACCGGCGACGGCGGTTTTCTGATGATCTGTCAGGAAATCGTCACCGCCGTAGAATGGAGGCTTCCGGTGATATGGATCGTCTTTAATGATTCGGCGCTTAGGGCGATCCGGGACGGCCAGAAGGAGGCGTACGACGGACGCATCATCGGAACCGAATTTACCCAATCTACCGATTTTGCGGCGCTTGCGCGGTCGATGGGTGCTGTAGGGATTACGGTCACGCGCATCGACGAACTTTCGGGCGTCATGGACCGTGCCATGACCTGTGGCATGCCCTGTGTGGTGGACCTGCGCGTAGACCCGGACGCCGTGTATCCGCCGGTGGCAGGGGTTTGGTACGAGCCGTCACGCAGCCCCGACGCTCGGATGCCACGCGGCTCGTCCCGGCAATGGACCGGTATCTACCCGGGATAACGCTCACGGCTCCTGCATGCGGTGGTACACGTCAACCACGATATCCGCAACCCGGTCGATGGAACCGATGGATGTGTTGACGATGATGTGATACATCGTAGCGTCGTGCCAGTCCTGATGATAGTGTTGCTGGAGATACAGCGCGCGCTGACGGTCTTTCTCCGCTACGAGCTGACGGGCTTTTTCACGGTCTATCCCTTTTTCTTCCATGATGGAAACGATCCGATTTTCAAGCGGCGCGACAAAACAAACATGGAGCGTATCGGGGTGGTCGGCGAGCAGACATTGCCCTCCCCTGCCCACGATCACCACACGTCCTCTTTGGGCCAGCGTGCGCATCGTATCCTGTAGAATGCGCAGATATTCGCCGCGATCTAAAAAAGCGGATGCCGGCGTGCCTGCCGAGTCGCGGCCCATGTCCGCTCCCGACGCATAAGGCCATATAAGCGGCGGGTATTCGGGAGAAAGCGCGTACAGGTTGGAAGGGGTAAACAGTTCGCGCAGAAAACGCCGTACAGGGGTCTCGCCGACCTCGTCGATTTCTTCTACCGTTTCCTGATCCACCCCGGCGGCGCGCGCCACCTCGGCGATGAGTTCCTTGTCCACACAATCGTATCCAAGCCGTTCCGCAATGCGACGGGCAATAAACAATCCGCTGCTGCCGAATTCGCGGGCAATCGTGATGACGTTCATGACAGTGCTCCCTCAAAAAAGATTTCCGCTATGATGACGGATACCGACCGGATCGACAAAGCGGCCCGGTTTCTCCGGGAAAAGGGCATCGCGCGCGCCGATGTCGGCGTCGTACTGGGAACCGGTTTCGGAGGATTTGTCCGGCAACTGGAAAAGACAGCGCAGATATCCTTTGACGACATTCCCCATTTTGCGCCAGCCACAGTGGAAGGGCACGCCGGCTGTATGATATCGGCTCGGTGGGACGGAGCGGACCTTTTGGTCATGCAGGGACGTCTGCACCGGTACGAAGGGTATGATACGGAAACTATTGCTTTTCCGTTGCAGGTGATGCATACATTAGGGGTGTCCGTGTTGGTGCTGACCTGCGCGGCCGGCGGACTGAATCCGCAGTTCGAGGTCGGCGATCTCATGATCGTAGAAGACCACCTGACGGGCACTTTGACGCCGTTTCCTCCTTTCGGAAAGGGCAGATGGCCCCAAGCCGTTTATTACAATCCGGCACTTTGTCATCTGTTTCGAGAAGCGGCGACGACATGCGGACTGTCCATAAAAAGCGGCGTGCTGGCGTGGATGCCCGGTCCCAGCCTCGAAACCCGCGCTGAAATCGCTATGTTGCGCCGATTCGGCGCAGATGCCGTCACCATGTCCACCGCGCCGGAGGCTTGTATCGCAGCGGGGATCGGTATGAGAACAACCGCCATAGCCTGTATATCCAATCGATGCGTCGGTGTTGACGCGCCCGTGGACGTTTCCGCCGTAGCAGCGGCCGTAGCGGCGGCGGGCGACCGGTTTTCCGCGCTGTTGCGCGGGTTTATATCAAAATGTCAAGGAGTGTCGAATCATCATGGACTGGTTTAAAAGACGACAACCCGGTTGGAACCCCGGAGAGCGTCGCGAAGTGCCTCGGGGACTCTGGATCAAATGCGAAAGATGCGACGCGATTCATTACAAGGCGGAACTGGAACGCAATTTCAGCGTGTGCTCGAAATGCCAATTTCATTTCAAGATCGGCTATCGCAAGTATATCGAACTGCTTACCGACCCCGATAGTTTTCAGGAATACGACACCGAACTGGAAACCGCCGATCCGCTCAAGTTCAGGGAAAAAGAACCGTATCTGGAATATCTCCAGAAATACCGCCAGCGCAGCGGACTGCACGAGGCCGTGGTGTCGGGTGTTGCGCGTATCGACAACCGGTTGGTGTCGCTGTCTATTCAGGATGGGGCGTTTATCGCCGCCAGCATGGGGGCCGTGGTCGGCGAAAAAGTAACCCGGTCGATAAAACGGGCCATCGAACTGCGAACACCGTTGATCATCGTGGCCACTTCCGGTGGCGCGCGTATGCAGGAAGGCATTTTTTCGCTGATGCAGATGGCCAAAACATCGCTCTGGCTTACCCGTCTCTCCGAAGAACGACTGCCGTTTGTCTCGATACTCACAAACCCGACACTGGCAGGTGTCATGGCGAGCTATGCTTCGTTGGGCGACTTTACACTTTCCGAACCCGGCGCCATGCTGGGGTTTGCAGGCGCACGCGTCATCGAACAGACCATCCGGGCCACGTTGCCCGACGGGTTTCGTTCCGCCGAGTTTTTTGTAGAACGCGGTTTTGTCGATCAGGTCGTACCCCGAACCCAGCTACGCGACGCCCTGATCAACATCCTCGATTTTTTCCCGGATCAGTCTGACCCCGCCTGAGCGGTGCGCAGCGCCGATAGGTCGGCGGTCAACACTTCGAGCGGACAGACATACACGCATTTGCAACAGTCGTCGCATGTCTCCCGGTCGATGGCTATGGAGGATTCAAGCAGTTCGATGGCGTCCACATGACACACGGCCACACATGTTCCGCAAAAGTCGCAGGCATTGGGTCTGATGTCGATCATAGATATAAAATAGACCTGTTGCGTGATAGGGCTGAAGACCGGTAGGTCAAGTTATCACCCTTGGCGTATTGTTTAGAGAAATACCAACTAGATTTAGTGACCCGAAAAGAAGGATTTTCTACAGAAGAGTAAAGGATGTTGCTCCATGCCGGTACGCCGACATCCGTAATATAACACTCGAAAACGATCCACGCCAGATAAATCTGGCCCGCCGAAAAAGGGAACAACTCTGCTCATGAGCCTCTGGAGCGGCGTCTGAAAACTCCTATTTCGAATCCGTCTCGTCCGGCGCGCAGAGCCGGGCGACATTTGCTATGGCCTCCGGCGCGCCGAGAAGAATCAGGACATCGTTCGCGTGTAGCGTGGTCATGGCGTTCGGATTGGGTATGGTCTGATCCTCCCGTTGCACTGCCACAACCGTGACCCCGTACCGGGGACGTAGTGCCGCACTGGCCAGCGTCTGATCCACCAACGGAGAACGGGCGTTCAGACGCACCGCGCTTATTTCGACATCGGGGATGTGAAGTTTTAGATCCGCTACTGGGACGGCGGATTCGGCCAGATTTCTAAACATCTCATACCCGTCGGCGCGCACCTCGGAGATAAACGCCTCGATGTCATTGCGCGGAATGAGATATTTGGCCAGAACACGGGTGAATATGGCGACCGCCGTTTCAAACTCCTCCGGAATCACCTCGCTGGCTCCCAGCCTGTAAAGGGGTTCGACCTCACGAACCAAACGCGTGCGGGCGATGATGTGAAGCCCCGGGTTCATCTTTCTGGCCTGCATGGTAATGGCCCGTGTGGTCGCCGCGTCGGGAACGGCGGAGACCAGAATCAGGGCGCGCGCGATGCCGGCGGCTTTGAGTACAGCCTCCTGAGCGGCGTCTCCGTAGAGTATCGGCTCGCCTTCGTTGCGCTCGAGACGGACGGTCTCCGGGTTCATCTCGATGATGATATACGGAATCATTGCGATGCGCGCGGCACGTGCCACGTTTCTCCCGTTGACCCCAAAACCCACGATAATCAGATGCTCTTCGAGATAGCTGGGCGCGTACTGGACCGGCGGTTCGATAGAACCCGGCCAAAAGGCTCTGAGACGTTCCGGAACCGGAATGCGGGTCACCCGGTCAGCCAGAGACGGAGCCAGATCGATGATAAGCGGAGACAGGCCCATGGTCAGTATGGACACGGCCAGAAAAAGCTGATAGGTCTCGGTCGTCAGAAGACCATGCTCCAGACCGGAACGGGAGAGGATAAACGAGAATTCGCCGATCTGGCAAAGCGCCAGCCCCGCCATGACCGACGACCGGACCGGACCGCCAGCCGCCAGTGTGGCCAGCCCGGCCAGCAACGCCTTAACGGTCAGCGTTCCGATAGTGAGCAACACCACCGGGACGAGTTGGGTCACGAAAATATCCATGTCCAGCAACATCCCGATGGAGATAAAGAAAAAACTGGTGAAAATATCCCGGAAAGGAAGAATCTGACCGAGCGCCTGATGGCTGTATTCGGATTCGGATACGATCAGACCGGCCAGAAACGCACCGAGCGCCAGCGAAAGCCCCAGCGCCGAAGTCAGCGAGGCGACGGCAAGACAGATCAGCACAATGGTCAGCGCAAAAAGCTCTCGGTTTCTTGTTCGGGTGATCTGATAGAGCAGATACGGCCCCAGGATACGCGTGCTGACAAAGACAAAGGCAATCACGCCGACGCCTTTCAGAACCAGCAGAAAGAGTTCCCGGTTGATGTCTTCCTGTGCCCCGGTGAGAAACGGCGTGACCAGCATCATGGGAACGACGATAATATCCTGAAAAATAAGAATAGCCAAAACGATCTGCCCGTGTAGCGCGCCGATCTCCGCGCGATCCTGAAGCACTTTGAGCACAATAACCGTACTGCTCAGGGCAATCAGCATACCCATGAATACCGCCTGCCCTCCGGGGCGACCCAGCCATGCGATCATGCCCCATCCGGCCAGAATGGTCAGTCCTATCTGAAGCGTTCCGGCGATAAGCGCGTAACGTTTGACCGCCAGAAGGTTCTGAAGCGAAAACTCGAGACCGATGGTGAAGAGAAGCAGAATCACCCCGATTTCCGCCAGAACTTCGACATCGTGCACGGCCGTCACCGCGCCCAGACCATGCGGCCCGGCCAGCACCCCGGTCAGAAGATATCCGATCACCGCCGGAATACGCAACCGATGGCATATCAGAAGAACGATCGAGGATAGACCAAGAATGATTACAATATCCGTAAGCAGGGGTATCGTCATGTCCGGAAATAGAATCGAAAGGTGAATGGTGAAAGGTGAACAACGTCACGGCCATCTTTTATGTCTCTGCCCCAGTGGCTACAATGCCTGGTGCAAGACAAAAATTGTTTCGGATTTTGGGCAAGAATCGTATAGAAGCTCACAGCCTGACTCCTTTCTTGCTCCCAAAATAAAACCTACCGATTGTCAAGCAACAGATTTAACATACACTTTCCGCTCAGATAAAACCCGTCTTTTGTCTTGCGTTTTATCTTTCCCCGTCTCTTCCGCGTGATAAATCCCGCTCCGCTTGTCTTTGCTTCCTGCTTGACAACTCAAGGCTGGTATTGTATTTTTATGGTTCTGACCCTGTAGGCAAAGACGGGAGAAAACATGATCAGAAGCATGACCGGTTACGGGGCCGGTGAATCGGAAACAACCGGATTACGGGCTTCGGTGGAGATGCGGTCCGTCAACGGCAGATTTTGCGAAATTACGGTGCGCATGCCGAGACCGCTTTCCCCGTTGGAAGGCCGTGTCCGGGAAACGATTCAAACACAGGTCAAACGAGGAAACGTATCGATCGTCGTCCGGTGCAACGGATTGACGGAAGAAGGTTCCCCGTTTTCGGTAGACTTGGAGGCAGGTCGCCGCTATCACGAGGCGCTCAGGCAACTCAAGGAGACGCTAAACATGCCGGGCGAAATCACTATCGGTATGCTGGCGTCTTATCCGGGACTGCTAAAAGAAGAAACCCCCACCATAGACATGGAACAGGCGTGGCAACCCGTGCAGGCGGCGCTGTCCGTCGCGTTGGAAGCCATGACGGCCATGAAGGAACGCGAAGGCGCGTTGCTGGCGCGCGATCTGTCGGAACGGGTGGCGCTTCTCGAATCACTTATGGACGATATCGCCAAACGCGCGCCCATCCGTATCGAACAGTTCCGGCAGCGGCTTCGGGAGCGTATCACCGCGCTGGCGGGCGAAGAACACGCCGACCCGCAGCGACTGGCCGCCGAAGTGGCGATCATGGCGGAACGATGCGACATTACCGAGGAGGGCGTCCGGCTCAGGGCGCACTGCAAAGCATTTTTATCGGCACTCGCCTCGGACGACGGCGCTGGACGCAGACTCAACTTTCTGCTTCAGGAGATGGGACGCGAAGCCAATACCATAGGTTCCAAAGCCAACGCCGCCGACATCAGTCACCTTGTCGTGGACATCAAAGAAGAACTGGAAAAAATCCGGGAGCAGGTTCAGAACATCGAATGAAACAGGATACGGTCATCTTTCCTCCAGTAAAAGGTTTCTGTCTGGTAGTGTCGGCGCCGTCGGGCACGGGTAAGACTTCGATAAGCAAACTGTTGCTCGAAACCGAACCTTCCATAACCCGTTCTGTTTCCATGACCACACGCCCCCCCCGGTCAGGCGAAACAAACGGGGGCGACTACCACTTTACGACACCTGACCGATTCAGGGGGCTGATCAAGGCCGGTGAATTTTTGGAATGGGCCGAGGTCCATGGCGATCTGTACGGGACCCCCAGAACCCCGATCGAGCAAATCGTGGGCGACGGACGCATTGCCCTGCTCGTGATTGACGTAAAAGGGGGACAGTCGATCAAAACCATCTTTCCGGACGCGGTGCTGGTGTTTCTTTTGCCTCCGTCGCTGGAAAATCTGGAACAGCGGCTTCGCAACCGGGGCACCGAGGCCGGCGACGTTATCGAAAAACGTCTGAACGAGGCGCTGATCGAGTTGCAGTGCGTTTCTCAGTATACCTACGGTATTGTAAACGAAGAAGGAAGACAACAACAGACCGTCGATACCATTCGCGCCATTATCGCGGCGGAACGGTGTCGGATCAGTCGATGGGAGAAGAAATGAAAAAAACGCAATCGCTCCGCTACGTACCGCAAGAACAACTGCGAAAACAAATCCTCAACACCTATGAAGCGGTCATGGTAGCCGCTCGCGCGGCCCGTCTGATGAATATCCGGCTCAACATGGTCGGCGTACCGGCTGAACGTGAGGAAAAGGTAACGACCGTGGCATTGCACGACA
>Ga0194131_10011617_pt1 | contig 10453 bp, 9 predicted proteins | sample TA2KigO120mmetaG_FD_148631 | JGI IMG/M metagenome (GOLD analysis project Ga0194131, IMG submission 148631) | Freshwater microbial communities from Lake Tanganyika, Tanzania - TA2015053 Kigoma Offshore 120m | ecosystem: Environmental > Aquatic > Freshwater > Lake | place: Tanzania: Lake... | reverse complement strand
AATATAGAAGATGTTGGCGGTAATATCTTTGACATGGTTTCCGTTGATTTGAAAGTGAACGGGCAGAATGGACCTGTTTCTGTTGCTCCTGGAAGCCGCATTGTGGTTTCTTGGACTTCGGACGGAGGAGCGTTCCGCTGCCGTGGAAATTGGAGCAGAAACGATATTCCTACTTCAGGCACGATTTCTGGGCGAATCAGCAAGTCGGTTTTAATCAGAGCGGCGTGCATAGATAGAGAAGGGAATCGCGATGATGATTTTGTTGCCGTGAATGTTGCCGGCTCTTCAGTGATAAATCAGCCGACAGTAGCACCAGTTCCTACATCAGGCAATACAGGAACTGGCAACACAGGTGTTTCTACTCCTGCAATTAAAGTGCTCAATCCTAATGGGGGTGAGAAGTTAACTATTGGTCAGCCGTATACGCTTAGATGGAGTACTGCTAACGTTCCAGCGAACACGACAGTTCTCCTCCAGCTTTCCTACAAGACAAGTTTTGGCTTAACATATGAAGAAGTGATTGCGTCTGGACTCGTAAATTCCGGATCATATCAATGGACTGTTCCTGAGAAATATGCGACAGGGTATCAGCCAGGTTCATTCATGCTACGAGCAATTCTTTCTGGACCAAATATCGTTAACCCAGGTGGACCACAGGATTACAGCGACAATTACTTCACAATCACTTCGCAGGCTGCAGCGCCAGGTAGACCAACTCTTTCTTCTGTAACCCCTACTACTGGTCCTGCTGGTACCTACGTGACACTTTACGGGTCTAATTTTTCAGCAAGTGGAAATACGGTATACCTCAGAGGTTCAACTGGCACCCATACTCTCGCTCCTGTCTCACAAGGCAGTACGTATATACGATTCTACATCCCAAGTTGGGCGACCGGGACGTATACCATAAGCATTGAGAGGGACGATTTATTAATCGAAAGCAATTCCAAGCAGTTCACGGTTACGCCCCAAGAAAAAGCAACACCACCACCACCACCAGGCACCACACCAACCACACAACCTCGACTCCACGGCGCTACCGCAACACCGGGCATCACCGTAGACCTCAAGGCAAACAGCAGTGACGGACCGCTAACTGTTGCGGCGGGAACAACCGTTGTGCTTTCTTATACCACCACCGGAAAGATTGCGGAATGCAAAGGAGATGTGTCTGGGAGCGAAACAGGAGCGATTCGCGTGATAGTTAATGCGTCAAAGACATATACTGTGACTTGCTCGATAGATGCGATTTCAAAAGCACAAGATGGTGGAAGCGGAATTGCAACTGACTCCGTGCGCGTTGAAGTGTCTAAACCAGCAGAAACAGGCGTATCAGGCAATACAGGCGTATCAGGCAATACAGGCGTATCAGGCAATATAGGAGTCTCATTAATTCCAACGATCACTTCTTTGTCACCAATATATGGCCCTGTGGGAACAGTACTTACTATTACAGGAAGTAATTTCACAATAGGAAAAAATATAATCTGGTTTCGTGGAGGAACATTGCCCGAGCGGCCCCAGACGCAGTACAGCACGACGGTAAACTCAGACAATGGCAAAAGATTACAATATACCGTACCAAGTTGGGCGACCGGGACGTATACCATAAGCATTGAGAGGGACGATTTATTAATCGAAAGCAATTCCAAGCAGTTCACGGTTACGCCCCAAGAAAAAGCAACACCACCACCACCACCAGGCACCACACCAACCACACAACCTCGACTCCACGGCGCTACCGCAACACCGGGCATCACCGTAGACCTCAAGGCAAACAGCAGTGACGGACCGCTAACTGTTGCGGCGGGAACAACCGTTGTGCTTTCTTATACCACCACCGGAAAGATTGCGGAATGCAAAGGAGATGTGTCTGGGAGCGAAACAGGAGCGATTCGCGTGATAGTTAATGCGTCAAAGACATATACTGTGACTTGCTCGATAGATGCGATTTCAAAAGCACAAGATGGTGGAAGCGGAATTGCAACTGACTCCGTGCGCGTTGAAGTGTCTCAACCAGCAGAAACGACAACCACTTCCAGACCATCTATCACAGTAACAGGACCGGTTAATTCCTATTTAACGCCGAATGTTATCAATGTGACTTTTACCTCTTCGAACATCTCACGCGTGAAAATTGAGGCGTGTGTTAACAAAACAGACTGCACCACTCTTGCGAACGAGGTGTCCATTACGAATCCTGGGAGCGGCACCGTTTCCACGAGCTGGCGTTGGGAGATTGCTGGCAGCGAGCCGTTCGTTGGTCCATTCGGAACCAAACAAATCTATATCAAAGTAACAGACCTTGCATCCGGTGTCTTTGATTTAGCTGACTCCTACATATATATCTCATCTCCCACTAGTGCAGCGGCGTCAAATGGTATTGCCGGCGCTGGCGTGGTACCTTCCTCCGATATCTGGGATTTCATCAAGGCGTTTTTTGGAAGATAAAAGTGTAAATAAAAAACACCCCTCTGCCTTTGGGTAAAGGGGTGTTTTTGTGTGTATAATTAAGTTATATGTCCGTCCCTAAAGAATGGCGCAGTGTGCGCAAAGTCCGGCGCGCGCGCGAGACAAGCAAAATATTTTGGAAAATATTTTTATGGCCCGCGCTAGCAATTTCTGTTTTTTCCGGCGCCGCGCTTTTATCGGATTATCCAACTCTTCAACTTGAGAAAATCACGATTGTCGGGATTAATTTGAACGCGAAGCGTGAGATTTTAAAAGCGGAAGCGGCGGTGGCGCGCGCCTTCGCGAACGAAGGCGCGCGCCTGTTTTCCCCAGAAAATATTTTGTTGTATCCAAAACGCGCGATTTCGGAAAATATCTCTTCATCATCGCCAAGAATTTCTTTTGTTCAATTGAAGCGCGGAGGGAGGATTTTGATTGTGGCGGTAAAAGAGCGCGAACCATTTGCTGAATGGTGTGATTATTCCAAAGATAATAAATGTGTTTTTATAGATGAAAACGGGCTCGGTTTTTCAAAAGTAAAAGGGGATAACGAATCGTCTATTACGCAAGCCTTTCTAAGTAAGTATCCAGAAAGCGGAAAGCATTATTTACCTGAAACTGATTTTTCATTGTTGCGCGAAATTATTTCTTCGGCGCGGCGCGTTGGTTTGTCAATAACAAAAGTATCCAAAGAAGATGGAAATGATTTTTCTTTTCTTTTGGCGGACGGAAGTGAAGCAAAATTTGTTTTATCAGAAGATGCGGGAAAATTGTTTTTATCGCTTCCGGAAACGCTTCGTGCCGCCGACCTTTCAATCTCAAACGGCATTGTTTCTCCAGCCCTGCAATATCTTGACTTGCGCTTCAGAGACCAAATAGTTTTTAAGAGAAAGTGATATATAATAATGAATAAGATGAGTTTTCTGTCTTTTCTTTTGCAATATTTTGTATGGCACTATGGAATGGCGCTGTTGGATTTTTTACGGGTGGCATCCAATTTTTATTGGTGCATTTGGAATTACTTTTCAATTGAACTGCTCGCGCGTTCGTTTTTTGTTCCGTGGAAGCGCCTTAATGAAGCGCACAGCGGGTTTTTGGCGCGCGCTATTGTTATCTTAGTAATGCGGTTAATTGGAATACTTGCGCGACTGTCTGTATTTGCCGCAGCCACGATTTCATTTATTCTGCTCACAATTTCTTCGGTGATTGCGTTTGTTCTGTGGATTGTCTTGCCGTTTGTGGTTGTGCTTTTGGTAATAGTAGGCATTCGTTCACTTTTATTATGACAATTTCAGAATTACAACAAAAAGCGAAAGATTTTAAACCGGCGATTGCGCTGGAAAATTCTTTTCCTCTTCACGAAAGGTTGCGGATGGCGCGAGTGCTCGGGATTTTTGTTGTTGTCTTTCTTGTCGGCGCTCTAGCGTTTTCAATTTTATCTTCAAGTCCGGAACTTGCGGCAAAGTTATCTATTTCCGAGAAATTATTTTCGGCACTGCGTTTTTCAGAAGGCCTGTTTTATATTTCTCTTTCTTTCTGGTTTGCGTTGTGGATGCTAAGCGCATGCATTTCTTCGTATGCGTGCAGGGAATTGCGGCTTTTGTTGAAAGAACCATTTTGGAAAAAAGAAAGCGGTCTGTCGTATTCCGCGGCACTCCTATCTTTTTCACTGAACAGTCCTGATATATCCGCAGATTTTTTCAAACACTTTTTAGGCAATCAAATCTTGACTCGGCTCGGCATATCTCAAACGGCGGTTGATATTTTTCTTGAGAAGGAAAGAGTTAAGATTCCGTTTTCAGTTGTTTCTATTACATCGCGCCGCGCGGGAGAAGTTCGCCTATCTGATGTTGTGTCGTCAATTTTCTCAGCAGACACTGACGCTTCGCTTTTTCTTTCTTCCGCAAATGCTTCCGCAAAAGCCGCGAGTGGAGCGGCCGAATGGATAGAGCGCGATTTTGAGTCGTTATACCGTTCATTAAGATGGTGGGGGCGCGAACAATTAGGGCGTTTGCGTGGAATTGGGAAGGATTGGGCATACGGTTCAGCTTGGCGTCTTTCGCGATACGGAAAAGATATTTCGCAGTCGCCGTTATTCGTTTCTCAAGTTGGAATGGAAATTACTCTCGCGGCGGGAGCTAGCGAACAACTTGAATCGGTTCTTTCGCGCGCACGGGAAACAAACGCTCTTCTTGTAGGAGAAATAGGAAGTCCGCGCGAGGCGGCGGTAAATCTCTTGGCGTTACGGATTGTAAATGGGACAATTTTACCGGCGCTTGAACATAAGCGCGTGATGATTTTTGACTTCGAACAGTTCGTAGCCGACATGAAGACAAAAACGGCGTTTGAAACAGAATTCTTGAAATTATTCAGAGAAGTAGAAGAAGCAGGGAATATAATAGTAGTGTTTGCTGATTTTCCTTCTTTTATCGAAAGCGCCACGTCGCTTGGAAGCGACGCGGCGCGTCTGCTGGACGAATATCTTGCAGGTGTGCGTATTCAAATTATTGCAATCGCCGAAATTGGCGCGTTCCACAGAGTTCTTGAGACGGATGCGGGATTAATGAAGCGTTTTGAAAAAATCGCGGTGCCTTCAGTCGTAGAAGAATCGGTTTTACCTTACGCTGAAAACGAGGCGCGAAGAATTGAAAGAAAAGATGAAATGTTTTTCTTGTATCAATCGGTTGAAACGGCCGTAAAGACAGCAGGGAGATATTTTATGGGAGAGTCGTTGATTGATAAAACTGCGGATGTTTTGTATGAATCTGCCGCGCGCGTGATGCAGGACAGAAGAAAAATCGTAATGCCCGCGGATATTCTCGCGGTGGTTGAAAAAAGAACGGGTGTGCCGGTAGGCGAGCTTTCTGAATCGGAGCGAGCGGCGCTCATTAATCTTGAGAATAATCTTAAAAAGCGCGTGATAGGGCAGGACGGCGCGCTTTCCGCTGTCGCGTCCGCTTTGCGACGCGCGAGGGCAGGAACAGCGAACCCTAACAGGCCGTTCGGCTCGTTCTTGTTTTTAGGTCCTACAGGAGTTGGAAAAACGGAAACAGCGAAAGCGCTGGCGGAAGCGTTTTTTGGAGGAGAAAATGTAATGCGGCGGCTTGACCTTTCCGAATATCAAACATCGGACGCGCTGGAACGGTTGATTGGCTCGTTTACAAAAAAGATTCCGGGCGTTTTGTCTTCTCTTCTTCGCGAAAAACCATACGGAGTTTTGCTTCTTGATGAGTTTGAGAAGACAACTACCGATATAAAACATCTTTTCCTGCAAGTTCTTGATGAAGGATATTTTTCTGATGCGAATGGAAAACGCGTTAATTGCAGAAATCTGATTATTCTCGCGACTTCAAACGCGGGGAGCGATTTAATTTGGTCTGCTGTTAAGAATGGCGAGCCGATTGGAGCAGAAAAAAATAAAATAATAAACGCGCTTGTTGAACGCGGAACATTCACGCCGGAACTTTTGAACCGTTTTGACGGAGTCATACTTTTTGAACCGCTTTTGGGAAAGAATTTGCGCACGGTCGCTAAAATGATGCTTCAAAAACTCGCGGCGCGCCTGATGGAGCGTGGCATTTCTTTTATTCCTACGGAACGGCTCGTAGACGCGATTACGGAAGCGGGAACTGACCCGCAGTTTGGCGCGCGCGCGATGCAACGCGCGGTAACGGACAAAGTAGAGCGCGCGATTGCCGACAAAATCCTGCAAGGTTCTCTCCGCCCAGGCTCCCGCGTAGAGCTTTCTCCTGAAGAGTTGTGATTTTGTATTTCGCTGATTCCACTGATTTCGCTGGTACCACTGTATTCCGGTAATTTTATGTTTTGCCATTAACATACGATCGTATGTTAATGGCAGGGTAGGATTTATTAAAGAATGAGAAAAAAAAGAAGCGCGGCCTTGTTCAAGCACGCGCTTCTCAATTGTTGTGGATGAGTCCGCACACTCATCCGGTTGAAATTGCTACCCATTCGCGGGGGGGGCATGCTCCGAGATGGTTAGTCAAGCTTAAACTCGCCAACGACTCTGGAAACGAATTTCCCCCATTGAGTACTTCCACGGCGATAACCGTCTTCCGATTCTTGTATCGCTGTGTATTCTCTACTTCGAGCAAGCACTCTAACGTGGTCAGTTATTTGGCGTTGCTCGATCAAACTGCGGGTGCCACGTTTGGCTTTGATGTCGGCCGCGGCCACTTTCGAAAATGACAAGGCCTCTTCGTCCGATTTTGGAATCGGGTGGTAAGAATACTGTCCACCCAGGCTATATTTAGCCGAGACTGCATCTCCTCCTTGCCTATCAAGAAAGACGAACGCGTAATCTCCAAACGCTAAGCTGCTCATTTTTTGCCCCTCCTTTTTTAGGGCTTGGATGAATCTGTTTTACGCCGGTTAATTCAACGGCGGGCATCTGACAACTGTATTGCACACGCAACGCATCTTGCCATTTACCTTCTTCGCAATCAACCAACTATAAAAGAACTAGGTGTAAGTATAGCAGAGACCGTCTCATTTGTCAAGGCGTTTCCAATATGAATGAGAGTTTATACAATACACACATATGACTTCTGAAAAAATACGGGTTGGGGTAATGCGCGGAGGACCTGGAAATGAATACGAGGTATCTTTGCGCACGGGCGCGGCGGTTTTACAAAACATTCCGCGCGACAGTTTTGAGCCGTTTGATATTTTCATAGACCGCGCCGGAGTGTGGAATATGGAAGGCGCGGCGAGAAGTCCGCGCGCCATTCTTCATAATGCCGATGTAGTTTTCAATGCGCTTCACGGAGAGTGGGGAGAAGACGGTGGCGCGCAGGAAATGATGGACGCACTCGGCGCGCGTTATACCGGCTCTGGCGCGATGGCTTCGCGCCGCGCTATGCAGAAAGCACTCGCGAAAACAATGCTCGTGGCGCACGGAATTAAAACGCCAGTTTGGCGCGTTGTGCACAGTTCTGATGGTGATACGAAAAATATTTCCGCAGAACTTTACCGCTCTTTTCCTCAACCGTCAGTTATAAAACCGCTTTCGTCCGGTTCTTCTGTTGGTGTATCAATTGCAAGAAACGCGGGCGAGCTCGCGAACTCGCTCGCCAGCGCATTCTCAATTTCAGATTTCGCGCTGATTGAAGAATACATAACAGGCAAAGAAGCGACTGTTGGAGTTATAAATGGTTTTCGCGAAGAAAGATTATACTCTCTTCTTCCGATAGAAATCGTTCCTCCGCAGAATGCCGCGTTTTTTGATTATGACGCGAAGTATGGCGGGAAGACGGAAGAAATTTGTCCAGGCAGATTTTCAAAAGAAGAAGCGGATGAATTACGCGGACTTGCCGCGGCGGCGCATGATATCTTAGGAATGCGACATTATTCGCGTTCCGATTTTATTATCCATCCGAAGCGAGGCATTTATTTTTTGGAAACAAATTCTCTTCCTGGGTTGACGAACGAGTCGCTTGTTCCAAAAGCGTTGCGCGCGGTCGGAGCCGATTTGCCGGAATTTTTGTCGCACATTATTATACGCGCTCTTAAAGATTAATTATCAGAGTTATGTTATAATTTTAGTATATGAAGAAAACAATTTATGTTGTTCTCGCGATTGCGGTTTTTATTATTATTTACGGATGGTCGGTTTATAATGGACTTGTTTCCGGAACCGTTGCAATAGACAATCAGTGGGCGCAGGTGGAAACGCAATATCAAAGGCGTTTTGATTTGATTCCCAATCTTGTTGAGTCAGTGAAAGGAATTTTCAATCAGGAAAAGGTCGTGTTTAACTCGCTCGCGGAGGCGCGTGCTGGATATGCGAACGCAAAAGGAATAGACGCGAAGGCGCGCGCGGCGGGGGAAGTTGAGAGCGCTCTCGGTAGATTGTTGGCAATTGTGGAAAATTATCCGCAATTAAAGTCATCTGAAACGGTGCAAACGCTGATGGCTCAATTGGAAGGGACTGAAAACCGCGTCTCCGTTGAGAGAAAAAGATTTAACGACGAAGTCGCAACCTACAATTTAAAAACAAAACGCTTTCCATCAAAACTATTCGCATCTCTTTTTGGTTTCAGCGAGCGCGAGTATTTTGAATCAGTGGCTGGTTCGGAAGACGCGCCGCAGGTCTCATTTTAATGAGTTTCGCAAAACTCTTATTCGGGAAGCGTCTCGCTGGACACGGATATTTTTCTGCTGAAAAATTCCTAGTGCTCGCGCCGTCGCGCTCGCAATGTCCAGCTCGACACTTCCACTCAACGAGTTTTGCTTTGTTTTATATTGCGAGCGCGGTGCTTCTATTGCCTGTGCTCGCTTTTGCGTATCAAAGCCCGGGCAGCCCATCTGGTTTTGTAAATGATTTCGCAAATGTGTTAAACGCAGAACAGCGCGCGGGTTTGGAATCGCAATTGAGTGATTTTGAAAAAAGCACCGGAAATGAAATAAGCGTTGTCACTCTCAAAAATCTCGGTGGAGATACGATAGAAAATTTCGCGGAAGAACTTTTTAAGGAGTGGGGAATTGGAAAAAAGAAAACTGATAACGGGGTTCTTGTGCTTTTTGCGATAGAGGATCGTGAAATGCGGATAGAAGTCGGGTACGGGCTGGAAGGCGCGCTTACGGACGCTCAAGCGAGCAGAATAATAAACGGAATAATGAAGCCGTCGTTTAAGCAAAATGATTTTTACGGCGGGATTTCCGGCGCGGTTTCCGCGATTATCGGTTCGGTTAGCGGAGAGGAAATAAATACGCCGGCAAATTTTGAAAATAAATCTTTTTCGATTGATTCTGATTTATGGATAATTATATTTCTTGCGCCATTATGGCTCGCGAGCATTTTGGGGCGTTCTAAATCATGGTGGGCGGGCGGTATGATCGGTGGAATAGTAGGAATCATTCTCGGCTTTATTTTTGGTTTCGTATTTTTTGGAATTGGAGCGATTATGGTTTTGATACCACTCGGACTTCTTTTTGATTTTATTGTCTCGCGCGCGTACGCGCGCTCGGTTAGTCGCGGAGTTAGCGCTCCGTGGTGGATAGGTGGTGGGCGTGGGGGTGGCTTCGGCGGTTTTGGCGGTTTTGGTGGCGGTTCTTCTGGCGGTGGAGGTTCGTCCGGAAGCTGGTAAAATAATAAATGATGATGGAGTCTAATAAAGCAGAAAACATACTCACGCCCGCGCAAGAGCAAAGCAACCGTCTCCGGAGATTGCGTTTTAGCGACAGAAAATTTAAGTATTTAACCGAACCAACTCCAGTAGACAAGTTTTTGGTAGCAACTGTTTTGCGCGCCATACCTTTGTATGTGTCGCCTAACTCGCTTACGCTTTTTCGGTTCATATCTCTGCCTTTTATAATTGGATTATTATTGTTTGAGCACTCCGTAGCCGCAGTTATATTATTTACGGTTTCCGCGCTCACTGACGCGGTAGACGGCGCGCTCGCGAGGACACGCCATCAAATCACGGCGTGGGGTATTGTCGCCGATCCGATTGCGGACAAACTTTTGGTAAGCAGTGTCGCTATAGTTGCGGTTGCGAAATATATCGGGTGGTATCTCGCCACGACAATTATTGGAATTGAAATTGTTTTAGTCGGATTTGCGTTTTTCCGCTATCGCGGCAAATTAGTGCCCGCCAAAACGATGGGTAAGATAAAAATGGTTCTGCAGTGTGTCGGCGTAGGTTTGGTGTTGTTATACGCAGTTTTTCCGCTATCGCCAATTCTTTCCGCCGCGGCGTATGTTCTTTATGCGTCAATTCTTTTTGCGCTTCTTTCTCTTTTTGTGTATCGTTCAATATGAATTTAAGTATGGAGGGTTCGCATAGTGGTCTAGTGCGCACGCTTGGAAAGCGTGTGTGGGGAAACCCACCGAGAGTTCGAATCTCTCACCCTCCGAAAATTACGAGCGAAGCGAGATAATTTTCGAGATGGTGAGCAAGGCGACTGTTCGCCTTGCGTAGAGATTCGAAGGGCGGAACCATGTCCCGCGAGTACGCGGGACAGGTGAGCCAGGGTCGTG
>Ga0194131_10011614_pt1 | contig 10455 bp, 12 predicted proteins | sample TA2KigO120mmetaG_FD_148631 | JGI IMG/M metagenome (GOLD analysis project Ga0194131, IMG submission 148631) | Freshwater microbial communities from Lake Tanganyika, Tanzania - TA2015053 Kigoma Offshore 120m | ecosystem: Environmental > Aquatic > Freshwater > Lake | place: Tanzania: Lake... | reverse complement strand
CGTCGAAAATCGAACAGGCGATTACCTCGAAGACGAAGGCCATTATCCCCGTGCATCTTTACGGCCAGTGTGCCGACATGGCGCCGATCATGGAGCTTGCCCGTCGTCGCAATCTGAGCGTCATTGAAGATGCGGCCCAAGCGATCGGTGCGGAATATCGCGATGGCCGGCGGGCCTGCAGCATGGGGACGGTCGGTTGCCTGTCATTTTTTCCGAGCAAAAATCTGGGTTGTCTGGGAGACGGAGGGATGGCGGTGACGAACGATCCCGCGCTCGCGGAGCGGATGAAAATTTTGCGCGTTCACGGGAGCCAACCCAAGTACTACCATTAGTTGATCGGCGGGAACTTCCGGCTTGATACGATTCAGGCCGCGGTGCTCAATGTGAAACTGAAGTATCTGGATGGGTGGACCAAACGGCGCCAGGAGAATGCGGATCGATATGAATCGCTCTGTCAGCAGAGCGGGTTGATTCAGAAGGGGAGGGTGCGGCTGCCGGAGGCGATCTACCGTGGTTCCGGCGTCACGCACTACCATATTTATAATCAGTTCGTTCTCCGAGTCGACAGGCGAAATGATCTGATCGCGCATCTCAAAGCCAAAGGTATTGGAGCCGAGATCTACTATCCGGTCCCGTTCCATATCCAAGAGTGTTTCCGCTATCTGGGCTACAAGGAAGGCGACTTCCCTGAGTCGGAGCGGGCGGCCAATGAGACGATCGCGATTCCAATCTATCCTGAGTTGACGCCCGCACAACAGGCTGAAGTCGTCGAGGCCATCGCGTCATTTTATGCCTAAGCGGATGACGGCAAGTCGCGCATTACTTGTACGGGGTAAACAAGAATGATTCTCGTCACAGGAGGGGCCGGATTCATTGGATCCAACTTTGTGCTCGATTGGCTGAGCCAGGGGAAGGAACCGCTTGTCAATATCGACAAGCTGACCTACGCGGGCAATCTGGAAAATCTGTCGGGCCTGAACGGCGACGAACGTCACACGTTCGTCCGCGGCGATATCGGTGATGCAGGCTGGCCAGCCGATTGTGTATATTCGATTGAGTTCGCTGCTGCCGGAACAACGGTCAAGGATAGCCGGGATTCGAATTGAACCAGCGCCCGTACACTGAACGGTTTCCCCTTCTCCACAGGAAAGCAGTGCAGCGGTCATCGGACTGACGTTTCTGTATGCGAGTAAGCGGTGGCCTGGATGAGCGGAACGTGACGCAGATCGCCCGAACGCCAGAGAATCTCCCTCTTGAGATGGTTGCTGAGGACTGAGGATTTCCGTCTGCTTTCGTGAGCGGATGGGCGTGCCATCGTAACCCTGAACCGCAAGCATTTCGTACAATGGCATGCCAAGCAGCCTTCCAACCACGTAGCAGATTGCGGAACAACTCGTTGTTCTTGGGCCTGATGATCTGCATCCCGACGATCGGGATCAACTGGCCGTTCGACGGCACGCCGGTCCTGTCCGGGAAAGATCGGCAGGGGGTCACGTTCGACCAGGCGGAGTGTTTTGAGTGAGAGTTCTGATGATTGAGTGAACAGTAAAGCTGTGGCTATCCCAATGTATTCGGAATTGACAACTGCAGATCTGATACGAATTCTCATCCGTACCTCTATGAAGGCATGGTGATGGTGGGTGAAGAGTGTGTTCCGGCAAGAGAGATACGACATTCTACTGCGCAAGAGAATGTTGGTGTCCGGTTGGTCCAGCAGGTGGCGGCGGTGGAAATTGATGTGCGGGACGTAGCCTCAGTATAATCACCGTCTCCCGGTACCGGCGGCATCTCTTCCTTCGCACGATACGGTTCTGCAGAGAGCCTGACGGGTGCGGGCGTGTGTGTCGTGAAGCCTATAGCAAGTTGAATCGCCGAGCGCCACAATCCACCAGAGACCAGGTGAGGCAGCCATGTCCGATATATTCCGAATAGACAGTCACAAACTGATGTTTCATCCCGATCGGGTAAGCCAGTTTTTGGCGGCGGGCGAGGAGTGGGAGAAGGCTAAGTCCGTCTATCCGATCTACGTCGAAATTTCCCCGGTCGGAGCCTGCAATCATCGCTGTACATTTTGCGCAGTCGATTACATCGGCTATCAAAGCCGCATGCTGGATCCCGACATCCTGGCTCAACGTCTGGCCGAAATGGGTCGTCTCGGGGTGCGAAGCGTCATGTATGCGGGGGAAGGCGAGCCGCTGTTGCATAAGAAGATCAACGAGATCGTGAAAGCGACCAAAGACGCGGGAATCGATGTGGCGTTCACGACCAATGCGACCGTCTTCAACGACTCGTTCATCGAACAGTCCTTGCCGCGGACGTCGTGGATCAAAGTGTCGCTTAATGCCGGTGTGGCGGCGACCTATGCCAAGATTCACCAGACCCACGAGCGAGATTTTGACCGGGTGATCGCCAATCTCAAACGCGCGATTCAGTCGAGGAAGGCGCGGGGGCTCGATTGTACGATCGGCGTGCAATCGCTCTTGCTGCCGGAAAATGCGGGGGAGATGGAAACGCTGGCCCGTATCTGCCGGGACGATATTGGGCTGGACTACCTGGTCGTGAAGCCGTATTCGCAGCATCTGTTCAGCGACACGCACGTGTATGAAAACGTGGATTACACGCGGTATCTGGATATGGCGGGAGCGCTGGCGAAGCTCAGCACCGACACGTTCCGCGTCATCTTCCGAGAGAACACGATGAAGAAGTACATCGGCGACGGCTCCGACCGGTATACGAAGTGCAATGCCACGCCGTTCTTCTGGGCGTATGTCATGGCCGACGGAGCGGTGTACGGATGCAGCGCCTACTTGCTTGATAAGCGGTTTATGTACGGGAGCATCAACGATCGAAGTTTTCAGTCTATTTGGGAAGGTCCCGAGCGGGAAGCTAGTTTCCACTACGTGCGAAATGAACTGAATATTAAGGAATGCCGAAAAAATTGCCGGATGGATGAGGTTAATCGGTATTTGTTCAAATTGCGCGGGGGGCACGTAGAGCACGTGAATTTCATTTGAAGCTGTGCATCGGATGACTCGGTTGATGGGATAATTTCATTGGATGGAACAACATGAAAGCTTTGGTAACGGGTGGTGCTGGATTTATTGGGAGTCATTTGTCAGAATTATTGATCAACCGAGGCCATGAGGTCGTTGTCGTCGATAACCTGACATCTGGCCGACTGAATAACCTGAAGACAATTTCCAGCAGTCCAAGATTCAATTTCGTCCAGTCGGACATTCGAGACATTTCATCCTTACAGCCCGCATTCAATGGAGTCGATTGGGTGTTTCATCTTGCCGGTCTGGCAGATATTGTCCCGTCAATTGAGATGCCAGCGCAATATTTCAGTACCAACGTAACTGGTACTTTCAATGTCCTCGAATGCGCGCGTTCATGTGGCGCGCGTAAGGTCGTTTACGCGGCCTCATCTTCAAGTTACGGTATTCCTGAGATCTATCCAACACCGGAGTCATCACCCATCAAGCCGCAATACCCGTATGCGCTGACCAAATACATGGGGGAGGAACTGGTACTGCACTGGTCCCAAGTCTACAAATTGCCAGCGATTTCTCTGCGGTTGTTCAATGTCTATGGAATACGTTCGCGGACGACAGGGGCTTATGGCGCGGTGTTTGGTGTGTTTCTGGCGCAGAAGCTCAATGGCCGTCCGTTCACCGTGGTTGGTGATGGCATGCAAACCAGGGACTTTACCTACGTCACGGATGTCACAAATGCCTTTCTGATTGCGGCGGAATCGCCAATCTCCGGACTGGCTTTGAATGTGGGAAGCGGTAATCACTACAGCGTCAACCAACTTGTTGAGCTTCTCGGGGGACCTATCGAGTACATTCCAAAACGCCCGGGAGAACCAGATTGCACTTTTGCAGATGTCACAGAGATTCAACGGGTCTTGAATTGGCAGGCCGAAATTTCTTTCGAAGATGGGGTTGGAAAGATGCTTGCTAGCATCGAAGACTGGCGTGACGCCCCGGTTTGGGATCCTGCCAGTATTGGTCAGGCGACGCAGGCCTGGTTCCAGTACCTTGGCAACCAGGAGCAATGATTTAATGGACAAGATGTCTGTTGCTGCGCGCGCGGCTGTCTTTGCTGGCCTTCTTGGTCGATGTGAAATTACAGAAAAGGGGCACTCCCCACTGCAACTAGAGGAGGGTATCAGCCAATTATGCGAGAAGTTGACTCATCTTCGGGATGAAGGACACAGCCTCTATCTGATTGGTAACGGTGGAAGTGCCGGGGTGGCTAGTCATGCGACCACGGACTTTTTTAACGTTGCCAAGATCCGCGCGGCTACGTTGCACGAGAGCTCGTTGATGACATGCATGGCCAACGACTTTGGCTATGAGAATGCCTATTCTCGGATGATCCAGCAGATGGTAAAACCTGGCGATATCGTCATCGCCATCAGCAGTTCCGGAAAATCGATGAACATCCGGAATGCTGTTTCAGTAGGTATTGATGCGGGCGCCTATGTGGTTACTCTTAGTGGGTTTTCTCACGATAATCCACTAAGATTTCTAGGTGACTTGAACATTTGGCTGGATTCTAGGGACTACGGATTGGTAGAAATTGGCCACCAGTTCATTCTACACAACCTCTCAGATCGCTTTTGCGCGGAGATAGAGAGTTAATGCTAGGTGGGTCGATAATATGAAGAACAGAAAAATTCTAAGTTTGGAAGATATGGCCAACCGTTCGCAAGTACTACGCGAACAAGGTAAGCGAGTGGTTCTTTGCCATGGCACTTTTGATCTTATGCATACGGGACATATTCGTTACTTGCAACGTGCGGGAAATGAGGGAGATGTACTCTTGGTTACGGTTACTGCCGATCAGTATGTAAATAAAGGGCCAGGGAGACCAGTATTTAATGAGCATCTGCGCGCAGAGAACCTTGCTGCACTCGAGTGCGTTGATTATGTTGCAATTAATTATGCGGTTACTGCTGTTGAGGCACTAAACCTGATCAAGCCGTCGGTTTATGCCAAAGGCGGTGAATACAGGGTTCACGGTGATGATGTAACGGGCAATATAAGCAGAGAGCAAGCGGCGGTAGAGCAACATGGTGGGAGCGTCCTTTACACGGATGAAATTACATTTAGTTCAAGTAGTTTGTTGAACGAGTACTTCAATGTGTTTCCTCCTGAAACAAAAGAGTTTGTAAAGGGTTTTCGTGAGCGCTGGCCCGCAAAACAGATTCACGAGCTAATTGCAGAACTAAAAAATCTTAGAGTACTGGTCGTGGGTGATGCGATTATCGACCAATATCATTATGCAACCCCACTCGGCCAGTCGGGTAAAGGCAATATCATGGCTGTCCGTCATGATTATGAAGAGCAGTTTGCGGGGGGGGCGATTGCAGTTGCCAATCACATCGCCGGGTTTGTTGGTAGTGTAACTTTGGTTACAGCTTTGGGGTTGGAAGATAATCACGAGGAATTCATCCGTGAAAAACTGCAGCCTAATGTTGATCCGGTGTTCTATTACTATCAGGATGCACCGACGGTAACCAAGCGGCGTTTTGTCGATGCTGATCTCGGAAAAATGTTCGAGGTATATTTCTTCAAGGAGGATCCAACTCTGGTAGGGACTGAGGACGCAGTCTGCGGATATCTGAACGACAATGTAGGGAGTTATGACCTTGTGATGGTGCCGGACTTTGGCAACGGATTTATTACGCCACGCTTGGTTCAGGTTCTATGCGATAAGGCCAAATACCTTGCTGTCAATACCCAGATTAATAGCGGAAACCGTGGTTACCATGTAATTCATCGCTACCCGCGTGCTGATTTTGTGTCCCTGAATGAGCCAGAACTGCGTATGGCAGCGCATAACCGTCATGACTCCTTGGGGGTTGTGGCGGATGAAGTGGGTCGAATGGTTGGAGCAAAGCATCTAGCGGTGACACGGGGAACCAAGGGGGCAATCATCTTCGATGGTATAACGCGGGATGAGTATCATGTTCCTGCCTTGTCTACCAAAGTGGTGGATCGGATTGGTGCAGGTGACGCCTTCCTGTCGCTGACGGGAATATGTTTGGCGAATGGAATGGATCCGGAAGTTGCAGCATTTGTCGGCAGTGCAGCAGCGGCAATCGATGTGCAAATCGTTTGTAATAGAGAGCCTATTTCTTCTTCGACCTTGCTCAAATATATCAGTACACTACTGAAATAGTTGACTCATCAGACTCCCGTTTGACAAAGAAAGCCCTATCGGGGAAAGAATGAAAATCGGGCTTGACCTTGACAACACACTTGTTAACTACGAGTCTTCGTTTATTGCAGCCGCAGAGTCCCTTCAATTGGGCCTTCTTTCATCCGTGCGCTCAAAGTTTCAGATTCGAGAGTTTCTGAGAGCAAAGCCGAACGGAGAACTAGTGTGGCAGCAACTTCAAGGGCTAGCCTATGGTCGTTTTGCAACAGCTCATGCGAAGCTCTACCCTGGGGTTAAGCGGTTTTTGTGGCGTTGTAAGCAGCATGGTCACAGTGTCACGGTGGTAAGTCACAAAACGGAATACGGTCACCATGATAATGAGAAGGCGCCGCTTAGGCAGATAGCCTCAGACTTTCTGAAAGCACAAGGCCTGCTGGATTCGGAGACCGGCTTGATTCAGCGGGTTGTTTACACGAGTACCCGCGAGGAGAAAGTCGACTGCATAACAAATGAAAGCTTCGATTGGTTTGTCGATGATTTGCCTGAGGTTGTTTATGCATTGGAAGGCATTCCTGGCATAAAAACTATACATTTTGATCCAATGCTTGGAACTAATGGTTCAACTGTTGAGCACAAGAATGCGCTCGTGTCAGTCTCTGATTGGCAGCAGATTGATGCCTTGATTAACGGCGAGTGGAATGCTCAAGAGCTTACTGAGATAGCTAATAAATTGATACAACCGGAAGTAATTGAGGTCAACAAACTCTCGGCAGGTGGAAATGCCGGTGTTTTTCGAGTCATGCTGGAGGATCACTCGGCTGTTCGACTTAAAGTTTACCCAACAGACTCGAACCACGATCGGCTTCACTCTGAGTTCGCCGCATCCACTGCATTGTTTAGGCTAAAACAGGGTTACGCCTCAAAGCCGCTTGCAAAAGACGAAGGATTGGGCGTTGGTATATATGAATGGATCGATGGGGATCGAGTAGCATTACCGACCAAGCAAGATATGGCATCAAGCTTGGAGTTTCTCGCCCGTCTTCATGACGCACGGACATCCCCACTGTTTCTAGGTATCGGGCCTGCTTCGGCAGCGTGTCTTTGCGGAGGGGATATCGAAGTACAAATAGAAAAACGACTGCAACAATTCGAGCTGCCACGGATGCGTCATGCCGAGTTGGATAGGTTTCTCAGTGGAGCATTCCAGCCGACATCTAGCAAACTGCTTGAACGGGCGAGAGAAGAATGGCCAGATGCTCCGGGATTTGATACGCCGCTGGACCGATCGCAGCAGACGCTGAGCCCCTCCGATTTCGGTTTTCACAATGCCATTAAGTGCCCAGATGGTTCACTTGCCTTCATTGATTTCGAATATTTTGGATGGGATGATCCGGTCAAGTTAATGTCTGATTTTGTCCTCCACCAAGGCATGACTCTTTCAGATGAGCAGAAACTGTTGTGGCTTGAGGGGGCATTGGACATATATGGCGCAACTTGTTCCGCTAGGCTTGCTGCAAGTGCTCCATTGTATGGACTCATCTGGTGCCTGATTATTCTCAATGATTTTCGTCCGGAGATCTGGCAGCGCCGCTCGCTGGCCGATGCATCGAAGCAAAATATCAGGCCAGAAATACTTGCCCGACAACTCGAGCGAGCGAACGCTCTTCTCAACAAAGTTTCCACCAGCCGTTCAGGCCTTTTTGCAGAGATTCGTCACCTATGAACCAGTTAGATAATCGATCAAAAGAACTTCGGCGGTTAGTTGTGAAGATGATCGAAGCTGACCGCAGAGGGCACATTGGCCCAGCCTTCTCTCTGATAGAAATTCTGCGCGTTCTTTACGATTCCCATCTTCGCTTTGATCCAGCTAACTCTATGTGGCCTGATCGTGATCGCCTGATATTGAGCAAGGGGCACGGCTGTCTGGCACTTTATGCATTACTGGCTGACAAGGAGTTTTTTTCCAAAGAGGAATTATCGACCTTTTGCAAGCCGGATTCACGGTTGGGGGGGCATCCGGAAATACGGAAAATTCCGGGAGTCGAGGCGACTACCGGGGCCTTGGGCCATGGTTTGCCAATGGGCGTTGGCATGGCTTTGGCTGCGAAAATTCGTGGCCAGCGGCATCGCGTTGTTGTCATCGTCGGGGACGGTGAAATCAACGAGGGTTCAGTTTGGGAGGCCGCCATGTCGGCGGCCAAACACAAACTGGCCAATCTAGCGGTGCTTATTGACCACAACAAACTTCAGTCTTATGGTCCTACGCATGAAGTTCTTGATCTCGCACCGATGGCCGACAAGTGGCGTAGCTTCGGATTTGCGGTTGAGGAAGTAGATGGTCATGATATTGATGCCTTGGATTGTTTATTCAAGAAGCTTCCATTGGTTACAGATATGCCAACAGCCATAATTTGCCACACCATCAAGGGCAAAGGTTTGCCATTTGCAGAAGGCAACCCAGATTGGCATCACAAGTCGGGGCTATCTTCCGAGGTGATCACTGCTATGTACGATTGTTTGGCTCAGTAGTAGGTATATATATGCGCAAAGCTTCCCTGGACTTGGTGTACAAACTCGCAAAGGCGGATCCTCGCATAGTCTTTATCGGTTCGGATCTTGGACCTGGCGTTCTTGATGTCATGAAGAAAGAGATACCAGACAGGTTCTACATGGAGGGTGTGAGCGAGCAGCATGTTATTGGTATGGCTGCAGGGCTGGCTATGGAGGGTTTTATACCCTACGTCAATACCATTGCCACATTTCTTACTCGCCGCTGCTATGAACAGATAGCATTGGACTTGTGTCTTCAGGATCTGCCCGTAAGGCTCATCGCCAATGGAGGCGGCGTCGTGTATGCACCCCTCGGCCCCACCCATTTGGCCACTGAAGACATTGCTATTTTGCGCGCCCTACCTAACATGACAATCGTTGCACCATGTGATGCTGACGAGATGAAACGCCTGATGCCAAAGACCCTGGATTGGCCTCATCCTATCTACATTCGTTTGGCCAAAGGAGGGGACAAGGTGGTCAGCCGGGCCGAATTCGGATTTGAAATTGGGAAAGCAGTACCCCTCGTAGAGCCCGGCGATGCGCTGATTGTTTCGACCGGTGTCATGACACAGGTGGCACTTGACGCAGTCGACTTGCTGCGCGCTGAGGGAATTCACTGTGGCGTGTTACATATGCACACCATCAAGCCGCTTGACGAAACGTCACTTGCAGCGCGGCTACCGGGTGTAAAGGTCGTGCTTACGGTTGAAGAGCATAGCCGTTCCGGGGGATTGGGAAGTGCGGTCTTGGAGTTTTGTAGCGACCGTATGCCTGAGCAAACAGCAAAGATAGTGCGCATGGGGATTCCTGACCGATTCGCAGACCAGTACGGTAGCCAGGACAGCCTGCTCAAGCATTGGGGCATCACCCGGGAGACGGTAGCTGCCGAAATTCATAGTCGGCTCAAGGATTGATATGTTTCTGACTGATGAAGAACGGCTACTCACCGATACATTCCTCGATAAGGGCTATGTAATTCGCCCTGCGGCCAACAAGGCTGCGCTTGACTGGATTCGTGACCAATTCTTTTTGCTTGCGCAGGATGCACTTGGTATCAAGTCAGGCATGCCTGCGGAGCATTTTCTGGACACCATCCACGAACGCGTTACGCCAAGAGAATTAAATGACTTTCGACTGAAGATGATTCGTGGAGTCAATGCCAATAACAAGTTTCGTCTTGCCTATTATCAAATTGCCAAGCCCTACCTGGATGTACTTGTTGGCAATGAGTTGGCGATGCAGTTGCGGGTTAATCTGAGCATCCAGTTGCCCGGCGACGATAGCTCGCTGCTGCCTCTTCACGCGGATACTTGGTCAGGTGATTCGCCATTCGAGGTCGTCGTCTGGCTGCCGCTTGTTCGCTGCTATGGCACCAAGGCTATGTATTTGCTCCCGCCAAAGGCGTCAGCCGAATTAAGTGGAAGATTTTCTTGTACTCAACTTGCGAGTAGCGAGTCGCTGTATGCCGAGATTTCTGATCGTGTCGAGTGGCTCGAGATCGCCTATGGTGACGTTATGGTGTTTAATCAAGCCTTACCCCATGGCAATCGCGTAAACCTTGAACATGAAACGCGTTGGTCCATGAATTGCAGGTTCAAGGGGCTATTTACTCCTTATGGCGACAAAAAACTGGGCGAATTCTTTGAGCCCGTTACATTGCGGGCAGCATCGCGTATCGGTATGGCTTACCGGCATCCTGGAGAAGGTAGGTCGTGAAGGTTTTTCGGGGAT
>Ga0194131_10011613_pt1 | contig 10456 bp, 13 predicted proteins | sample TA2KigO120mmetaG_FD_148631 | JGI IMG/M metagenome (GOLD analysis project Ga0194131, IMG submission 148631) | Freshwater microbial communities from Lake Tanganyika, Tanzania - TA2015053 Kigoma Offshore 120m | ecosystem: Environmental > Aquatic > Freshwater > Lake | place: Tanzania: Lake... | reverse complement strand
CAGATAGACCAAGAACTCCAGAGGCTGTGGGACATGGCTGACACTCAGCCCAGCAAGGGACGTTCGGTAACAGTTTCATCTGAGGCAACCAAGTCCCTTCGGTAACAGTTTCTATTGACGCAACACGTACCTCACGGCACTTTTTCGGCCCAAGTGTGCCAAGTTGCTGAATGGTCTTACGTAAACTGGAGATGGCCTATGCTGCCATTTTTTAGGAAGCCCTGGTCTGTCCGCCGAACCGGCGGCGATGCACCCGCAGGGTTCAATCATCCATGACTACGGGGATGCCCGCGGCCTCGGCCTTGGCCTTGGACTCCTCGTGAATCACCCCGTCCTGCATCCAGATGTACTTGACGCCCACCTCGATGGCCTCGTCCACCACCGGCGGCACCAGTTCCGACCGGCGGAAGACATCCACCATGTCTATGGGCACGGGGACGGACTTGAGGTCCGGGTAGCTCTTCTCCCCCAGGGACTCTTGAATCATGGGATTCACCGGGATGATGCGGTAGCCTACCGATTGCAAATACCGGGCCACCCGGTAGCTGGTGCGCTCCGGGTTATCAGAAAGGCCCACCACTGCAATGGTCTTGCTGTTGCGCAGTTGTTCCTCGGTCAGGTCCATGCCCAGCACCTCCTTTTTAAGTTATAAGCTATCAGAAATCCCCCCAACCCCCTTTACGAAAGGAGGCTAGTAGCGCTGATGGCTGACTGCTGATTGCTTCGCTCTAATTCTTCACCTCGATTCCGCCCATGAGCACCGTGCCGGTTATGGTCAGCTCACCCTTGGTTTCTCCCTGGGCAGGCTGCAATCCTTTGTTCTCCGTGCCCCCCCCAGCAGCGTGGTGGTCTGGATATTCACCTTCCAGTCCCGGGGCACCAGCAGCTCCAAGCCGCCGCAGATAATGGTGGCGTCCAAAGTGGCTTTGCCCTGGCGCAGGGCTGCGTCCCGCAAGTCCAGCTTGATGCCGCCGCAAAAGGCCGTGACCTCGCCACCCTGGTAGTCCTGGTCCGTAACCCGCTCCTCTCCACCGCCAAAGATGTAAGATGATTTGCTGCCCCCAGCCAGGGAGACTCGCTGTGCCGGTTGGGGGCCGCGCGGCCGGAAGAGGAGAGAAAGGCCAATGACTACCAGGATGACCGGCCAGAACTGAAACCAGAACTGAAACCAGAACTGAAAAATGTTGAGGGACCACATTCCCAGGTTGGTCATGAGGAAGACCACGCCCACCACCAGCAATACCAGGGACCACAGCCTGATCCGGAAGCCGCTGGACAGCAGGTCCCACAAGCCCCAGGCGATGATCAGCGCTGGCCAGTATGTGCTGATGAGATGGACGTTGGGGCCAAGGGCATTGGTGTTGTCCAGCAAGAACATGACACCCAGGGCCACCAGCAGCAGGCCAATAAAAGCCCGGTCGGAGAAGATGGAACGCCGCATAAGCTGCCCCTCCTGGCCCCCGGCTGGGTGAACGCTTCCAGGATAAACCATTTGCGGGCCAGGGGATAGGGGATACGGCAAAATAAAGAGGGCCTGACGGCCCTCTTTAAACCTGCAACTGGCAGGAGCGGCAGGATTCGAACCCGCGACCACTGGTTTTGGAGACCAGCGCTCTACCTGACTGAGCTACGCTCCTGGATGGTACCCCTGGAGGGAATCGAACCCCCGACGCCCGCCTTAGGACGGCGGCGCTCTGTCCACTGAGCTACAGGGGCATATTGGTGGAGATAGGGGGGATCGAACCCCCAACCTCGGCATTGCGGATGCCGCGCTCTCCCAGTTGAGCTATATCCCCACGGAGTTGGTTCGGCTTCACCCTCCATACGCATGGTAAAGCTAGCAAAAGTTGACTGTCAAGTGACGCAGAAAACCAGAAAACGGTCTCGGGGCGGGGTTCCCAAGACCGTTCTCTGGTGGAGGGCACCTGAACAAGGTTATCAATTAGAGAGCAAGCATTGCCGCCGTCAACAGCAGGATAGTGAACAGCGCCGCCAATGCCGTCCATTCCAGCCACTCCATCTTCCACCACCGTATCTCGGCGGCGCCGTCACCCGGAGGATGTTTTTCATCGGCTGGCATCTGGCGCAACCCTGGCTCCTTAGTCCAACTTCATATGCTCAATAAACTTAGTTTAGCAGGGCGGCGGCCAATCCCTGGTTAATCAAGGTCACGGCGGCGTAAAGATTTCTCCGCCGGCCTCACCCGCAATCATCCAATTCAGATGTGTTAAACTCTGGCCGCCTTAACCAGACTGCCATTTGCCAGCTCTGCCGGAGGATGCCATGACGCCAGGCCGCCGCGGCCAGGGAGAATCCAAGGACGACCAGCATACTCCATACCAGCCCATGATTCGCGATCTGCCCCAGGAGGACCGGCCCCGGGAGCGGCTGCGCCAGTATGGTCCCCGCTACTTGAGCAATGCGGAACTGGTGGCTATTCTGCTGCGCACCGGCATCAAAGGTGAAAATGTCCTGGCCCTGTCCTCACGCCTGCTGGCCCGCCGCGGCGGACTGGCGGGCCTGGGCCGCAGCACTTACGCTGAGCTGTGCAGCCAGCGGGGCTTGAGCGATGCCAAAGCCTGTCAGGTGCTGGCCGCCCTGGAACTGGGCCGCCGGTTTGTTTCCCTGGCACCGGAGGAGCGTACCACCATTCAAGGCCCCCAGGACGTGGCTAACCTGCTGGCAGGGGAAATGGCCGCCCTGGACCAGGAGCATTTGCGGGTGCTGCTGCTCAACACCCGGCACCAGGTGCTGAGCATTCAGGAGATTTACGTGGGCAACGTCAACACCGCCGTGGTACGGCCCGCGGAGGTCTTCCGCCCCGCGGTGCGGGACAATGCTCCCGCCATTATTGTGGTGCACAACCACCCCTCCGGCGATCCCCGTCCCAGCCAAGAAGACGCCGCCATTACCCAAGATTTGGCGCAAGGCGGCCGCTTGCTGGGCATCGAGCTTTTGGACCACGTGGTCATTGGCAGCGGCAACCGGTTTGTGAGCCTGAAGGAACGCGGCATGGGCTTTGACAAGTAGCCTCTGCACCCAAAAGCCTCCAACTGTTCACTAACACATCACTTTCAGCACCGGCCAAGGATACTTCCCAGTCCGTATAATGCAGGCATGACAACACTGGTAATGAACAAAAACCGCCCGGTGTCTCCGGCATACTACAGCTATGGCAATGCGCCGGGAATGGTGGTCCGCGAGTCCTCTCCCAGCGAGCGCATGCGGGACTTCGGCCCCAAGAGCCTCAGCAATTCCGAGTTGCTGGCCCTGCTGTTGTGGACGGGCCTGGAAAGGGAGGATGTTTTTACCCTGGCCTCCCGGATGCTGGCGCGGCTAGGCGGGCTGGCAGGGCTGGAGAAAGCCACCTTTGAAGAACTGTGTGAGGCCATTCCTGCCGGGCGGGGAATGAGCCAGGCTAAGGCCTGTCAGGTGCTGGCCGCCCTGGAACTGGGCCGCCGCATGGCATCTCTGGCTCCCCAGGAGCGCGTGGCCATTCAGTCACCCCGGGACGTGGCTAACCTGGTAATGACTGAGATGGGCCGGCTGGAACAGGAACATTTGCGAGTGCTGCTTCTGAATACCAAACACCAGGTGATGAGCATCCAGGAGATTTACGTGGGCAGCGTCAACGCCACCGTGGTGCGGCCTGCGGAGATCTTCCGCCCGGCAGTGCGGGAAAACGCCACAGCAATTATTGTGGTGCACAACCACCCCTCTGGCGACCCCGCCCCCAGCGCTGAAGACATTTCCATCACCAGGGCTTTAGTTCAGAGCGGGCGCGCCCTGGAGATTGAGCTTTTGGACCATGTAATTATCGGCAGCGTCAACCGTTACTTGAGCCTCAAGGAAAAAGGATTGGGCTTCGATTAAGGAGAGTCCACCATGCAGCATATTATGATCGCCCTGGGCCTGCTGGGCGCCTTTGGCCTGGATGTAGTCTTCATTCACTTTTCCGGCAACGCCGCCGCGGGCCTCACCTTTGCCGTGCTGGGCTTTGCCATCCTGCTGCTGCTCAGCGCCTCCGCCGGGAGCTTCTCCCCGGTTAGCAGCAAGCAGCCCCTGACCCTGGCGCTGGGGTCGCTCCTGGGCCAGGGCCCTGTAGGAACTCTGGGCAGGGTAATGCTTGGCTCCTGCATCCCGGTGCTGCTCATGCTGGCGGTAGTCTATATTCCAGACCTGGACCGGTCTATTGCTCCCAGCCACGCCATCCGCCTGGGCGCTACCGCCGCTACCTTTGGCCTGCTGGCCTCCCTTACCCTGGCCGGGGTGGTGTTGGGCTTTCTGTGGCCCCGTTCCGGCCCCTTTGAGTCGGTGCTGGTGGGCGGCATGGTCATCCTGGACTATGGAATGCTGAGCTGGGGCACTGTGGGCGTCAGCCGTGAGGCCCTGCAACTGGCCCTTTATGACCTGATGGTATGGCCTATGCTGTGCCTGATTGGAGCCTGGGTAGGCTTTTCTCTGCGCCGCCTGGCCGAGCGGTTTGCCAGCCGTGAAGCGGCTGCCCAAGCCACCGCTTTCAACACGCCTATTGCCGCTCCCACCGCTGGGGCATATGATGGGCAGGCACAGCCAGCTGCCAGGACGCCGGAAGCGGCCCCCAAACCTTTTGACGCGGGCCAGCCGGGTTTCAGCGGCGCGTAAGACCACCCCATCCCTCCCCCTTAATAAGGGGGAGGGGGCACAAGTTCCCTCCCTTTACTGGGGGAGTAAGTACTCCTTCCCCCTTGGCAAGGGGGAAGGCTGGGATGGGGGTCCGCTGGCGGTGCCAAAGGAGTGAGGGATGCCGTACTTCTACAAGGCCGAAAACCGCGGCGAGAAAGAACTGGTGCCCGGAGCGCGCACCAAGACCTTTTGGGGCGATAAAATCCTGCTTTCCCTGGTGACCATTGACGCCAACTCCGCCGTTCCCCTGCACACCCACCCCCACGAACAGGCAGGGATTGTGATTGAGGGGGAGATGGAGATGGGCGTGGCGGGAGAGGTGCGGACGCTTCAGGTGGGGGACATGTACATCATCCCCGGCGGGGTGCCCCACTACGCCAAGTGCGGCGACACGCCCGCGGTGGCCCTGGACATCTTCAGCCCGGTGCGGGAGGAGTTCAAGTATTAGCCATATGCGCTGAACTCCATTCTTCACCAAGGAATACAGCATCCGCAGGGGTGCACGGCCGTGCACCCCGATATACCGTGAAAACAAGTAGGGGCAGGTTTGAAACCTGCCCCTACTTCATAACCCCCTCTATATCTCCCCCTTGGCAAGGGGGAGCCGCGTCTCCCCAACTCCCTACACAAAGGCGGGCTGGGAGAAGTTGCCGCCTACCACCGGCGCCGCATCCAGGCCCAGCCACTTCTCCACCATGTGGCCGTACACGCCCCGGAAGTCCTGGTTGAAGTGCAGGTCGCCCTCCAGCAGCTTGTCCGCCGCCAGAGAGGGGTATTCCCCGTGCAGGCCGCCCTTGACCATGTCGCCAATGGCGAAGGCCACGCCGCCGGAGCCGTGGTCGGTGCCGGAGCCGTTGTCCTTCACCCGCCGCCCGAACTCGGTGAACACAAAGATTAGGACGTTGTCCGTGGTGTTGTGCTCCTTCAGGTCGGCGTAGAAGTCGGAGACGGCTTGGGACAGCTCAGTCCACAGCTTGGGGTGTTGCGGCCCCTGGCTGGCGTGGGTGTCGTAGCCGCCGTGCTGGGTGTAGAAGATGCGGGTGCCCAGGTCGGCGGTCAGCACCTTGGCAATGCCTTGCAGGTTGCGGCCAATGGAGCTGTTGGCGTACTCAATGCTGCTCTGGTACTTGCCGGGGGCGGTCTTCAGGATGTCCGCGCCCTTCATGGCATCCAGGCCGGTCTGGCCCAGGTAGTCCATCACCGGGCCAGTGCCCATGGTGGGGGCGTACATCCGGGAGAACACGTCCAGGGCTTCCATGCGCTCCGACTCGTCGCTGATGCCGGTGAGCAGGCCGTAGGTCTCCAGCACCGCCACGGAGGCCACCGGCACGCCGGTTAGGGCCAAGGCCCTGGGCAGGCCGCGGCCAAAGTTCACGCAGGTCAGCACATTCTCGGACTTGGGGTCCAGGTCCCGGGTCACGCGGCCCAGCCAGCCTTCCGTGCCCACCTTGTCCGGCTCGCAGGTGTGCCAGATGTCCATGCTGCGGAAGTGGGAGCGGTTGGGGTTGGGATAGCCGATGCCCTGGATGACGGCCACCTTGCCCTGGTCGTACAGCTCCTTCAAGGGCTTCATGGCCGGGTTAAAGCCAAACTTGTCGTTGATGGGCAGCACCTGGTTCTGGGGGATGCCCACGTTGTTGCGGTTGTCGTAGTACAGGGGGTCGGAGTAGGGGATAAGGGTATTCAGCGCATCGTTGCCGCCGGTGAGCTGCACCACCACCAGGATGGGGTCCTTCTTGGTAGTAACCATACTTGGCGCTCCTTACCTCACTTGACGCTCTGGTACCGGAAATTAGTGCTAATTTTAGCAGAAGTTTACAAGCTAAACCAAGGGGTTTTGCCCAGCCAATAGCCCTGCCAAGCTACGGCCAGCTTGCCGGATGCAACTGTAGCAGGGCGTGCGGAGGGCGTCAACTGGATGGGGGGAATGCCCATTTTAGCGACCGCAGCACATTGACGCAGTATCAATCTAGACGTAATATATATTTAATTCGGGAAACCGAAGGTGGATGTCTCGGTACGAGGCGTCGCAGAGGACCGGGCTTACGCCCGGCCTTCTGTTTGTTTATAGAAGCACCATGCCATAGCCCCTAATTCTTCCATTGTACGCCTGTCTGTTGTAGTGTTTCCGCATGGCTTTCCGCAACTCGTCCACAAATTTTCCAGAGAAAATCTGGATTCTTCCTAACTCTGCCAGCACATCTTCCTTGCTCGGATATGCGATGATGTCAGCTACTTGCAAACCTGCGATGTTCGTATCCTTCTTTGCGGTCTTCAACTCGTGATTGTCTAGCACGTCGGTGAAGAACCCGGGAGACCGAAACTGCGTCCCACGCGCTAACAGGTCAGCAAAAGCCATTTTCAATTCTCAATCCTCCTTTCGCCCACGGCTCTCCGCTAACACATCCCCTCTGGCATTATGGACTCGCAAGAAACCACAATACCTTTCCATCAACACACTTAGGCTGTAATGATACGGATGGTAAGCAGCTGCTCCATACTTCTCTTTATGAGCCTTCTTATCCAGAACTACCGTGATTATCGCGTAGCTCTGTTCAGTAAGAAATTCGAGCAGCTCTGCGTCGAATTTTTGTCGAAGTTCGGGCTCCCGAAGTCGCCCAAACGCCCCCGTGGCATCCTTAATGTCACGCCTGTGCAAAACCATCGGACGGTCGGGGTCATGTGGCAACACCTCTTGCTTAAGTCTTTCCAATCTCGGATGGAATTGGCTCCTGTACGACTCAGCCTCTATGACGAGACCCGTAATAGCTAGATACTGGCCTCCAGGTCCATCCAAGTCACCATATCCATGGTCGCCGGATTCGTCTATATAAAGTCTGTATTTGAGCATAATTTTATTTCATGTCCACCACGCCTCGTATTCCGCAACTTCTTCATGATATTCCACAATTGGTAGTAGCGCTACTACTGAAAGACACTACCTGGAGTATAAAAATCAGCCGCCTGGCGCAGTTGACACGGGTACGTAGTAGCAAAATGCCGGAGCCGCTCGCGCGGGATATTATTTCTTCCCTTCCCACCTTGACGCCCCCTCTCCCCTTTCCTACAATAATGGCAGAAGTCTCAAAATTGTTCATATGGGAAACTCTGTCCCCCAGGAGGGACTTATGGCTGTCACCAGAGAGGGCGTGGATCTGGGCGTCCAGATTACCGAAAAGGCCGCCGAGAAGATTAAATACTTCGCCGGCAAGGAGGGCGTCACCGAGAACGTGGGCATCCGGGTGGGGGTTAAGGGCGGCGGCTGCTCCGGCCTGACCTACGACCTGAAGATTACCAACCAGGAGTTGCCCACCGACCGGGTGGTGGTCCAGCATGGGGTCAAGGTCATGGTGGACAAGAAGAGCTACATCTACCTGGCGGGCACCATCCTGGACTTCTCCGACGGCCTTAACGGCAAGGGGTTCACTTTCACCAACCCCAACGCCAAGAAGACCTGCGGCTGCGGCACTTCCTTCGGGGTGTAAGGCTCTTGACCAGAATTGGATTGTCATAGTTAGAGATTGTGCCTGTGTGGTTAGTCTGCCATTACAGGATGCTGCGAGAGGAAGATCATGAAATTTCTATTGCTAGGAACCCTCCTTATAGCCCTATTTCTCGGTGTGGTGGCAGTGGTTCCCTCTTCCGACGCCGAAGCTGCATGTTACGGATCTACTTACGTCAACGGCTATTACCGTAGCAACGGTACATATGTGTCAGGGCATTATAGGACATGCCCTAACAACAGTATCTACGATAACTACAGCTACTCCGGGAACTACAATCCATACACTGGTCAGTATGGTACGAGGCGATACTCTCCCCCTGATTATGGATGGAGTTCATCTTGGTCGAATCGATCCAATCGTGGGTACAACTATACTTGGAGTTCTCCCTACTATGGAGGGGGATCATCCTGGTCATATGGGTATAACCGTAGCTACAGTTACCCTTAGTCAAAATCACTAAGGGTATCCGTAGCGCGTGTGAGAGATGGTGTAGGGGCGTCCTCAACCTAAAGGACGCTCCTCTTCATTTCCCGCAACTTGTGGGTTTGAAAACGAGGTCGCCATGACTCTGCATCGTTCCGCGCTGCACCCCCTGCTGGCCGCCAGCGGCGCTACGCTCCAGCAGCGGTTTGGCTGGGAGTTGCCCCGCGCCTACTCCGGGCCAGCCGCCGAGTTCCGCGCCGCCACCCAGTCGGCGGCGGTGCATGACCTGTCCTACCTGGGCCGCCTCAAGGCCGCCGGCAAGGACGCCCTGGACCTGCTCAACCGCCTGTCCACCAACCAGGTGCTCAAGCTGGCCCCCGGCCAGGGCGCGCCCACCATCCTGACCACCGACCGGGGCCGCATCCTGGACCTGGTGGCGGTGATTAACACCGGCCCCGATTCCATCGGGGTGCTGCTGCTCACCAGCCCTGGAATGCAGCAGCCGGTCATCCAGTGGCTGGACAAGTACACCATCATGGAAGACCTGACCGTCACCGACCTGACCCAGGAAACCACCCTGCTGGCGGTCCTTGGCCCCCAGGCCAGGAGCGCCCTGGAAAGGGTCTGCGGCGTGTCCCTGGCCGGGCTGGCCCCCTTCCACAGCGTAATGGGGCGGGCAGCCGGCCAGCCGCTGCGGGTGATTCACCGGCCCCTGGGGGAGCTGCCCAGCTATGACCTGCTGATGTCGCCCCAGACGGCGCCCCAGGTCTGGTCCGACTTGGTCGGACTGGATGCAGGGATCATGCCAGCAGGCCTGGCCGCCTATGAGGCCCTGCGGGTGCAGCAGGGGGTGCCTGCTTATGGCCAGGAGCTGGGAGAGGACTACAACCCCCTGGAGGCCGGGCTGATTGGCGCCATCAGCTTCACCAAGGGCTGTTACATAGGCCAGGAAGTGATTGCCCGGCTGGATACTTATAAAAAGGTGCAGAAGCGCCTGGCGATGCTGCGCTTTTCTCCTGATGCAGAAGTTTCTCCCGGCGCAACGCTCCAGCAAGGCGGGCAGGAAGTAGGCCAGGTGACCTCGGTGGCGCGGGTGCCCGGCACGGAGGAACTGATGGGCCTGGGCTACCTGCGAGGCAGTCCCGCGCCGGGAACCAGGCTGGAGGTGGTGGTTGATGGGGCTGCCCAGGGCCGGGCCGAGGTGGCGAAGCTGCCCCTGCTCTTTGGGCCGGGGGAGGGATAAGGGGTTTATTACTGCACAGTGGTTCCAGGCGTTTCGTCGGGCGTAGGCAATGCTCGCCGATTATACTGTTGTAGTTCAGCCCTAACCTTTGCTTCCATGTCAGCGCGAGACACCGAGCCAGAGTTGGTGAGAATCTTCTTCTCGTTCAGAGTCAAGAAATCATCCAGCTTGGTCACCCAATCTCGCATATACATGGGAACTTTCTCGACGCTCCGCAATTCTGCAAACGAGAGGAATTGCTCCACCAGAAGCTCAAGGCGTTTTAGTTCTAGTTCCTGAAGATAGTTCTTGGCGACTACGGCATCCGCCCGCGTGATAACTTTGCCCTTCCAGTTGGTCAAGCCCATGTTAGGCTTGGCGCTATCTACTCTGCCAGTAATGAGTTCCGCTGCGGTATAGCCTGACCATTCCCCCTAAAATAAGTCCACTGGTAATGCGGGTTCTCCGATAGAATCTACAAAGCTAAGGAGAGCTCGACATGAAAAGCAGCCAGTTCACCGAGGAACAAATCATCGGGATTCTGAAACAGGGGGAAGCTGGGGTAAAGGTTCTGGACCTGTGCCGCCAGCACGGGATTTCTGACCATACCTACTACCGCTGGAAATCCAAGTACGGGGGG
>Ga0194131_10011611_pt1 | contig 10457 bp, 4 predicted proteins | sample TA2KigO120mmetaG_FD_148631 | JGI IMG/M metagenome (GOLD analysis project Ga0194131, IMG submission 148631) | Freshwater microbial communities from Lake Tanganyika, Tanzania - TA2015053 Kigoma Offshore 120m | ecosystem: Environmental > Aquatic > Freshwater > Lake | place: Tanzania: Lake... | reverse complement strand
AAGTGCCCCGAGTCCATTTGTAGCCCCTGCCGTGTGGTTGGGGGAAATAATCCAACACAAGTTCTATGCCCAGTTCGTCGGCGTGTCTGACCAAAAAGTTGGCGATATGGTCCGCATACTCCCGACCGTGACGCCGACCTTTGGTCGGCGTCTTGCGGTAACTCAAATCCACCGCCCTGCCGGTGGCATGCACGGAAAGATTCTGGGAACCCCGCATCGGTCTGTTCGCGAAGGTGCCGTTGTTCCACAACGCACCTTCGCTGAAATAAATCAGATGTTTGATTAGTTCGGTCAACCCAGGCCGCTCACCTGCGGCGACACCGTCGCTGTTACCCGTATATTTCTTTTTTGTTCTCATATTTACTCTTTTTTAATTTTTTTGATTGGTGAACCAAAGAAACTCAACCATGCGTTGATTTTGGCATCTCCGTAAGAGTTGAGCAAACGGTCAACTTGGGAAATTGACACAACGCTTCCCTGCACAAGATTCACTATTCTGTCTTCTGTTGTTTCCAATTTTTCGTCGTTGAACAAATTTTGACCTAAAGTTTGTTCGATTGGTATTCTTATCAATGGGTTCAGGTTTGAACCAAACTTTTTGGGCATGGTCAGTTGGTCAATCTGTTGCATTGCTCTGGTGAAACCAAGGTCTGGTGCCGCATATAGCGGCAATCCAGGAAGTCTGAATGCATTGATTTGCGCTAACCAATCGGGCAATGGTTGGTCTTCTTCGGTTTCTTTGTCCCTCAAATTGCGCACCAAAGAATTGTAAATCTGATATGGCTTCGGGTTAAGCCACATATTTTGTAATTGCAATGGAAGGTTTCGTGAAGTCCAAATCCAAAATGGTATAAATTGTTTCATCGCCCTGTCAAGTTTGGACAAATCTTCATAGTCAAAATAGAACCTTTGAATTCTGGCAATTGTCATATCAAGACTCATGCCTTGAACGGCGGAATCATATCCAAGAACAAAACGAGACATGTTGTCCGACTTTTGGCCGAGTCTGCGGGAAAATCTGGTTGGTGGATTGCTGTAGGCCATATTGCCGGGAACGAGGTCCTGGAACAAATCACTGTAAATACCACCACCGGAACCGAGCGATGCGGTTCTGGCTTTGCTGGCAAATATTTGTTCTTCGGGGGACAAAGTTTCTAGAAACTTTTTCCACGATATGCCTTTTCTATAGGCATTATTCCATTCAAAGAATATTTCGGTTGCACGACGATAATGTGCTATTTGCCCACCCGCCAATACATATTGAAACACGTTGCCTATTAAGTTTCTAACATGGAAACCCGGCGTAAAGGTTGCCCACGCCTTATGGAATTTGGTATATCCACCAATAAGCCTTGTCATTTCGCGCACAAATTTGGGGTCTTCAAAATATTTGGCGTTTTGCCAAAGTGCATAAAATTCTGGGCTTACGTTAATATCGGTGTAATATTTTTGGCCAAGTCGAAACCATCCTTTGGTTATTATTTCCATGACCCCCGTTTCTTCGGGCGTAAATGGAAGGGCCCCTGTCGCGGGTCTTGCCATTGATGCTAAACCATCCATCATCCTTGCCTCGACTTCCGTTTCCGGAAGTCGAGAAGCAACAATCATTATCTCGGCTTCTTTTGTCCCCGCATCCAAGAGAACTTCTTCTGTCGGTGTAGCCGTTCCGCGTTTTTCCACATTTTCCCAAATATTTTTAGCGTCCCTGATTCTTATCATGGCCTCATCGTCAATGGCGGTGGAATCCAATGCAATTTTCCCCTTGGTTGCTTCGGCAATTTCAAGTGCTTCTTTTTGGGCCGCTCTGTCAAATTCGCCGTACTGAGAATCAAATTGCTGAACAAGACGATTAATTTTTTCTACCTTTTCAAGCGGCCAAGGTCCCTGCAATGTTCGTTCTGTTACGTTTTCCATTTGTTGACGATACGGCACGTCGGGATTGTATGCGGGCACAGCCTCAGAAACAGACGAAATGGGTGTTTGGGGTCTAACAATTCTTGGAGTATCGCCAGTATGATAAATTGTATATTTGGCCCCAATTTCATCAAGCAAATCCATAAATTTTGAATCAACACCCGGCATATCTCCAACGACAAATTTTGCCCCACGACGATGGGCTTCTTTGATTTGAAGAATAGTAATTTCTTTTAATGGTTGATTACGGAATTCACCGTTTCTGGCAAGCATAATAATTTTGCTATTTTCGTTAACGGGACCAAGTGTTTCTATGGTTGTTCGTGAACTGCTTGGTGTATCATCAATAAGTTCCACAATTGCACTATCGGCATTTTTGCGCATTGCAATATCTTTTGCATCGCCAATGGGCGTTCCCCTACCTGCCAAACCACCGCCGACTCTCATATATTCAGGCGCAGCCGCCGCTGGCGGCGGCGTTACAGCAGCAATAGGTTTGGGTTCTTTCCCCGCCAATTCGCCAAGTTTTTTCGTAACCTGTTCCGGCATTGCCTGAACTTCTTTCTTTCTTGCCCGTTGTTCTGCCTTTCGCATAAGTACATCGGCAAGTTCTTTATCTTCTTCTGCGGTTGTAAATAATCTACTTTTTTCCCTAATAAGTTTGGCAATACTTTTACCCTTTGTGCCCTTTGTTTCAAGCCTTCCTCTTTGAATTATTTGCAAAATTTCTATTTGTTGGTCGCGCATTTCTCGAGTTGTTGGCGCCATCAAAATAAATTGGTCCATGTCGTCAATATTGATGTCATTAAAATTGGCCAAAATTGAGTTGATAATTTCCGGATGTGACCTCAACCATTCATTCAAAACTTTAACTTTTGGCGCATCCAAAATATCTAAGGGAACTCCCAATATTGCCAAATTCTTATAATCGCTACCTCCGGGCTTCGGTCTTGGTTTCAAGGTTTTGCGACCCGTAGTCGGGTCTGCCGGTATGTCTTTTAAAGATAGGGAATCTTCATAAACATCACTATATTCCAACTCCGTCAATCTTTTCATTCTATTTGTTTTTGCTTCCAAAGCTTTGACGGTATTCAACCCTCTTTGGTTTGACCCATAGGTTTGCCACCATTCTTGGGTTTTAATATTTTCCGTTGTCAAATACTCAATTTGATTATCTAATCCTTTTATTTCCCTGTCCAATCCGGACACAAGATTTCTTGGTTGTCTTTTTGCCACTTCTTCGGCAGCCAAATTTTTGACCCTGGTGTGTTCGTGCAAAAATTTATTGGCGTCCGATTTATTCCATGCTTCTCTGATATTTATTCCTCGCGATTCAAAGGTGGCCTGACTTGCCCAGGCATCATTTTGATTATGGTATATATACGTTGCAAATTTTTGCAACATTTCATCATCGGGTATAAATTGGTCGGTATATTCGCTGCCCAAAATAATGCGCCGCAAATCTTCATCTTTCAAACGCGACACGACATATTGTATTTTGTCATTCGGAATATAGGTCGTGGTGCGTGGATTAATCAATGTGGTCCATTCATCAAACGTAAATGAAATTGGTTTGTTGTTGTACAAAATTTGAATTTTTCCCCCGAATGTCCAATCAACCATATGTCCGTCGATTTGGGCAAGCTGTTGTAGATTTTTCATTCGATTCAAAACCGCTTTGGCCTGTGGATAAAAATCATCTTCTTCCAACAACATTTGTTTATTGGCGGCCAAATTTTGTTTTTGTTGCCCAATAATTTCGCCCGTTTCTGGGTTGATACGATTTATTATTGGCGATTCAGCTATCGGCTCATCCACCGCCAATCGGGTTTTTTCGGGCATTGTACTGTTTCGGAATTTGGCAAAATATTCATCTGGCAACAAGTGTGCCGATTGTTCTTTAAGTAGTGCTATTTGCTGTTCGGCCATCAGCACGGCCCTGTCGGCCATTTTAACATTTCTCTGTATTTCATTCATAGTAAATTCGGCAATCTTGCCCACATCATTTTTGAAATCATCCAGCAGAGAAGCAAGCAAACCGTTCGCAACTTCTCTGTTCGTTCTACTTCCAGCATCCGTTTCCCAACCCCGAAAGCCAAATTCGCCGTTGAGAAAATTGTACAAATCGTCGTAATTCGATATCTTGCGTCCACTAATTTTTTCGGCTTTGTTTAATATCAATTTTCTGGTTCTTGCCGAATTTTGGAGTGCAATTTCCAATATCATTTCAAAATCGGCCGTGTCGATTACGGCGTTTGGATTTTTGGTTAAAAGTGTGTCCAACAAGTCAAAGGCGGCAATATTTTCATTAATAAATTTTTGCGCTATGTCGTCAAAATTTGAATATCTTTCATTTTTCCCCAAAAGCATGGGCACCGTTTCAAGAAAATAATCCCTAAATCTGGTTGATTTTCCCTGACTTGGACGAAACCATTGTCTCGCAATTTTGTCGTTCATTAAATCGGTTGCATATAGGAACCTTTCAATTCTCTCAAAAATGGTCATTTGAAAATCTTGTTCGTCTATTTGGATTTTTCTGACCTCATCTCGTCTTCTCAGAATTCCCACCTGGCGTTCTTGGATATCTTTTGCTTTTCTTTCCAACTGGGCCAAATGTTCATTGAACATTTTTTGTTCATTTTGGGGATATTTTTTTAATTGTGCCCTGCGCCGTGTTTGAACAGTCACCCTTGTTGCTTTTACTTCTACAACCCTTGGAATTGCCACTATTTCGTTGCTAATTTCCAGGGCGGTTTTGGGTTTTCGACCCAAAACCGCTTCTAGGACAACACCTTCGAATGGGGAAACTTCCAGCGCGGCCAATCTTTCCGCCAACAATCTTCTTTGAATGTCCAACAAACCTTCTCGAACGGAATTGCCTCGATAAGTCCTAATAAATTGTGCATAATCTTCCTTTGTGTTCAACGGCATGTTCAAATCTGGAAGCAGTTTTTTAATTTCATTCATTTTGTGCGGGAAAATTGATTTTTGAAATTCTCCCCCCACGCCGATAAGTTCCCTCATTCGGTTCAATTGATTTATTATTTCGTTAATATCCTTGTATTGTCTTCGTATTTGACTCGCGTACAAATTCGTTATGTCTTTGACAATGTCCTTAATTTCTTGTTGACTCAATACGGATGGGCCAAAATTAAATTGTGAATATTGTTTAATTCGTTCGTCAATTCCCCGGATTATATTTCCAAAAATATGCATGTCTTCCAATGCAAATCCATATTGCATATTGTATTTTGCGGCATCATTAACGGACAAATTTGGTTTGACAATGTTGACCCGTCTTATATTTTTAAGTTTCTGGGCTCTTTCATACAAAAGTTTTAATGTACGAAATTTTGCTTCACTAGATGCAAACAACTGTTTGTCAACGGTATTGAAAACCTGTTTTAACGCATCCTTAACCGTGACATCGAGTGTGTCCGCAACAGGTGTTGCGCTGCCTTTTATCAGGGTTCGTATTGGCTCGATTATTTTTTTATGCAAAACATTGTTGAAACCCAGACGTGTTCCGCTTTCGGGGCTGTTTATGACCGCGGCCCGTTTGGGAGCATAGTTTCCCATATCAACCATTTGTTTCAAATCGCGAGCCAAAATCTGCATATCTTGTGCGGTTCTTTCAAGAACGTCACGAGTCCGACCCTCAAGATTAATTTCTCGCACAAAAGTATCTCTTATTTTTTCATATTGACCCGAAATATTTGACAATATTTCGGGTTGAATTTCAAACAAATTATTTAATTCATCGAGGGTTGAACCAAAATTATCCAATGCGGACACAACATCTTGTCCAATCTGGGGTGGCGGTGCAACGGCACCGACCACCCCAGATTCGGGCACAACCGATACGGGAATGGTGGCCGTGGCAACGGTTGCTGCATCGGTTACGTCGCCTGCGGTGCTTACAAGCCTATGGGTAAGTACGCCCACAGTATCGGCGGTATCGACCGCAACCAGCGGGTCTGATGCTACATCTTTTTGAACAACCCTGAAAAAGCTTCCACCTTTTTGTTTGGCGGTCAACAAATAGGCGGTATGTCCTTGTTGTGCTGCAAAATGTTCAGAATATTTTTCCAAAATTCTGACCAAATCGGTTTCATAAAAATCATATTCCAATGGTTCAAACGGTTTGTTGGTGTGAGGATTGGGCAGAGGGCCGGGATGTCGGGCCATATCATTCAGTTCATCAATTGTGTATGCCTTATCTTCTATTTCCCACCCGAAAAAGTTATCTCCCTTTTTTAATTTTCTTGTTCTATAGGAACTGGCAAATCTGTGTGTTTCATCAATTGCCGCACCGCCAGTTCTTGTTCTGAATGCTTCCTCACCCATTTTCAATCTGTCCACAATTGCGTCATCACTTTCCATGTGTGGAACATGATTTAATCTTTTTTTGAAGCTTGCCGCATATGCGGGAGAAACCTCTTCTGCGAATTTTACGATTTCTTCAAATCTTCTATTGAAAAAAAATCGAACCTTTTCCCCAAGCAATCGAACAAACGGGTCACTTACCGCATCCAGGGCGCCCTCTGATTCGGTTTCCAAAAGACGAACAAGGGAAAATCTGTTTGCTTCCATTCTGGCATCCGTAATGACATCTTTTACTTCCAGCGTTACGGCTTCTCTGGTTTCCGCAGTCATTATGCGTTGATTTTGGTTCATTTGCAAACGCGCATTGGCGTCCAACGCCTGTTGTGGCGTCATCAAATCGCCATTTTCCAATGTTCCGGTAGCCAGATGCACCCTATCTCTTAAAATTTGCTGGTTTTCAATATATTGAACTTGAAATGTGCTGTCGGGCGTAATGTATCTCAGTATGCTTTTGCCCGCAGCATTTTTGGTGAATGCCAAACGGGTTCCTGTAACCAAATTTTCAAGTCCTTGCCCAATGGGGCCAGAACCGGGAAGTTTTAATCTTGAACCAAAAAAATAAATACCCGGACCACGAATACCCAAGTCGTCATACATGTAACCGGGAAGTGCCTTTTTGCCCTGTGAAGCAACATCTCTAAAAACTTTGCCAATATCGTCTGCACTAAATGTTCTAATCCCTGCCTGTGCCATTGCTTCCATGCGGTCTTTGGCAAGATTTGCAAGAGCCAATCGCCCCGAACGACCATGCACATATTTAATGCCGCCTGCCAGCGCCCTTGTTTTGCCGCCTGCCGCAATCACTTTTCCACCCTTCGTGATTGCCTGCATCGTTGCCCTTGCCGGTATGGCACCACCAAGCGTTGCATATGTCCAAGGGTCAAGCAGAACGTCGCCAAAAAATCCGATAAGTCTTCCGCCCCATTTATTTTTTATGGGAAATGCCGTACCAAATCCATAGGTTACATCTTTTGTCTGATTGACAAAATCCGACAAACTTGCATTTGTCGTTGGGTCACTATCCAAAACATCTATAATTTCTCGAGCCCCAGAGATTATTGCCCGTCTTGGTGTATCAATTATGCCAATTCCCTTAAGTACTGGCGCAAGAATTTTCATGGCAGTACTTGCCGCCCCCCCCTTGGGGGTGGCGGCCGAGACAGTATCTTTACGCGCAAGTCTGTCCAATTCTTTCAAGAAATCCTGTTGGGTCATTGGCGATATAGCCATAATTATCCCTGTCGGTTGATAAGTTTGTTAATTGCTCCAGGATTTTCTATTAGTCTTTTCAAAATGGCGCGTTTCAATAGTTCATCCATAAAAGGACTTCCGGCAAGGCTGTCTTGTTGCATGCGAGCAGCCAAAAGATTTTCAACATCCATTCTTTGTTGGTTGGCTATTTTGACCCTTGCCTTATTGGCATCTTCGTATTGTTTGTCCAAAAAGGCTTGTTTTTTTTCCTCTGCCGCATGTTCGTTTCGTGTCATCTTGGGATTTACGTATGGTATTCTGCGTAAAAGTTTTAATGGATTGGTAAAAAATTCTTTTGGTGCATCTTTCCAAATTGAAAAAGGTTTTTTTTCATAAACTTTTGGTGCCGTCGAGGGCTGTATTTGTTTTGTCAAACTTTCATAAATGTCGCCCATAAACGGTGTGGGGTCAAATGGTGCACCGGGTTCGGGCAAACCTGCTTTAGCGGCGGGAGTTTGTCTTTTGCCCATTTGAACTTTAACTTCGCCCATTTCTTCGCTAACCGTTTTTGCATAATCTTTGTATGCTTTCAAATCCTCGCCAGATGCTTTCTTTCGAAGTTCAATAAGAACTTTGGGCAAAGAAACCCCGGCCTCAAGGTCTTGCACTATGCCGGTGGCAATCGGGTCGATTTCTGGATTGCTTTTAACACGCCAAATATTCGGCGCAAATGATGCATAAAGGTCGTCATCACTTTGCGTCGTTGTGTCCGTCAAGGTTCCGGTCAAAAGTCCAAGGTCGGGTGAAAAAAGGGTGCTTAAATCGCCCGTGTTCAATTGGGAACCGGGTTTGCCCGCAAATTGTCCAGCCCCCACCAAACTAAGGAAAAACGCTTGTTGAGGCGTTAATTGTCCGTAATCCATTGCCACGTCTATAAGCCCTTTCGTTACTTCTTCTTTTTCCCAGTTTTCTTCGTAGATGATGTATTTGCCGCGGAATCAAATCCAGGCAAAGGCACCAAAGGTTGCGCAGCAAGTCCACTACGACGGGCATTAAGTTCTTCAAGTCTTTCTCCGGTGGGTGGAGCGTATTCAATTGGACGTACGGGTATATCCAAAACAGGCTTCACCAAAGGAGAGCCACCATACTCGTTTTGACGTCGCGCATTAAGTGCATCAAGCAAAGCCTGTGCCGTAGTGTTTTGAGCCGTAGCAGCAGGCGTAAGATTTGCCAACTGTTGAGCAATCAATGGGTTTATGGGTGGTTTATTGTCCGGTTTGTTATCGCCTGTACCGCCCGTACCACCCGTACCACCCGTACCACCCGTATCATCCGTACCACCTGTGCCACCTGTACCACCTGTGCCACCTGTACCACCTGTGCCACCTGTACCACCTGTACCACCTGTGCCACCCGTACCACCCACCATTGGAACAGTGCCACCGGCCGCAATAATTGATTGAGCCAACTGATTTGCCAAATTCGTTCTATCCTGCTCAACACCAAACCTCGACTGGTACATCGCTTGTTGCAACGCAGCGAGCGCTTGCGCTCGCGCGTTCTCTGTTTGGCTTATATAGCCAGCTTTTTCCTGTCCAAGACCTGTATTGAACAACAACTGTGCCATCTGAGATTCTGCACCACGGGAACCAGCACCCTGTTTTGCTACGGCACCCAAAGTGTCGAGAAGATTTTGATAATTGGCGGCACCCTGTTGTGCCTGCAATTGGTCGGCTGCAATTTGTGATTGCACCGGCAAATCAGAAACACCATACGCTTTCAAATAATTTGTAAGAGCATCGGCTGGTGTGCCAACCGATGCGGTCATATCCGCATACGGATTGTTTGGATTGGCGGCAAGATATTTGTTAAGTGCAGAATAACCCTCGTCACCCAATTCTTTGGCGGCACCATAACCCTTTGTTAAATTGTCCAATGCCGTGGTATATGCTGCTTGAACTGCGTCATTAGAAACTTTGCCTTGGTCGGTTATCATTCCCAACAATTTGTCAAAACCTCGACCATATTGTTCGGTGGAATAATAATCTGTCAAACCTGCAAGTTTGCGAGCTTCTTGTGCCCTTTCGTAAGCCAATGCGTCAAGCGCATCTTGTCTGTCTTGTGCGTCTTTGGTTTTTTTGTAATTTAATTCTGCAAAACCAAGGCGTGTGGCATCGGTTTTACCAGAACCGGAACCAGAACCAGTTTGCAATCCACCCAAAACCTTCAATGCTTCTAAGAAAAATTGATTTTGAGCAGCATTGTTATTTATGCCCGAATTCGCTTGGGCGGCAATTGCCGCAGTATTGGTTGCTCTTGTGCTTGGAATTGGACTTGTTACTCTGTTAATTGGGTTTTTGCCTGCCCCAAAATCATTTTTAATACCTGTAAATGGGTTGTAGCCCTGACCCGCCCAAGTAAAAACATTATCTTGTTCATCCACGTTAATGTTTGACATTATGTCATCCCCATTCTTCGTTGATAAAGTTGACGGGCAGCACTGGCAATGGCTTCAGCTTTTTCCATTTCCATATCCGCCAATTGGTTTTTAAACGCTTCAAGTCTTTGTGCTTCACCCAAGTCATAAGCCCGCTGTTCTTCTGTTTGTCCTTGGTCAAATTCACTTAAATTCCGGGCGCGCTGTCTTGCAAGTTCTTGCAAGCCGCGCGTAAATATGCCGGAACGCACATTCGGCCCAAGCAATCCACGGCGCGAATAGGCGGACACAATTCTGGGTTGGGCTTCATCGTATTGGCGCAATATGTCTTGACGCTGACGAGTGCCGCGTTGTCGGGACAAAAAGTTCGCATACGCATTCATTGCCCCTTGGGCGCCGTACTGTTGCGTATACGCACGCCTACGCGATTCGTAAACGGCTGGATTGTACGACATTATTTAATCCTTATATACGGTTTTTGAAGGTTGTTCTTTTTCGTTTCTGTTTTCAAATCTTCAATTTCGTTGTT
>Ga0194131_10011609_pt1 | contig 10460 bp, 8 predicted proteins | sample TA2KigO120mmetaG_FD_148631 | JGI IMG/M metagenome (GOLD analysis project Ga0194131, IMG submission 148631) | Freshwater microbial communities from Lake Tanganyika, Tanzania - TA2015053 Kigoma Offshore 120m | ecosystem: Environmental > Aquatic > Freshwater > Lake | place: Tanzania: Lake... | reverse complement strand
GGTTTCGTCGGTCTTCTCGACGCCGTGGATGGACAACTCGCGAGTTGGTTCACCGGAATAGTCCTTCGGCCTGTTCCCCGCAGATTGCCCAGCGGCAGGTTGCCGCTTGTGTTCGGCCACGAAGCGGGCGGAGGAGACGAACATGCCGCCCGAGGTGCTAGCGCACGGCCACCTTTTCCCACGAACGCAAAGAGGTTTCGCCCGGTTCATCCCGCATTTGACGCGCCGCACATTGGCCAACCGCAAGGGGTCGAGGATGCGCCCGTGGTAGGGCTCGATGACTTCGGTGAGCAGGCGGACGATGCAGGATGGGGTGTAGAACTCGCCGCCTTTCTGGCCCTCGGTGCGGGCGAACTCGCCGAGGAAGTATTCGTAGATGTGCCCGAAGGCGTCGTAGTCCACGGTGGCGGGAATCTCGGAGACTTTCTTGAGCAGTTCCTTGAGGAGGGTGCTGGTGAAGAGGTTGTAGGTCTTGGGCAGGACGCCGGCGAGCTGCGGGTTGTGCTTCTCGATGTCGCGCATGGCGTCGTTGACCTTCGCGCCGATGTTCTGCGCCTCGGGCAGGTTGAGCAGGAAATCGAACCGGGCATTGGGCGCGAGGTAGAGGATGCCTTCGGCGTGGTAGGCGGCGGGTTCGTCCACGCGGCTGCCTCGCCTGGAAGAGGCGCTGGCCTTCTCCAGCTTGGCGCGTTGCTGGGCGAAGCGGACTTCGGCGAAGCGGAGGAAGATGATGCCGAGGATGGGGCCGGAGTATTCCTGGGCCTTGAGGCCGGAGTTGGCGCGGAACTGGTCGGCGGCATCCCAAAGGCGCTTTTCCAGCGAGGCGGAGGCGGCGTCTTTTTCGGTGGGGGCGATCCAGTGCACAGGCGTGGTTAGAAGCGTAAGCGGTGGTTTCCGCATGGCAACGCTAAAGCCTGGAGCGCGATGGGCACATCCAGTCCAGTCGCAGGCCGAGGCTTGAGGAGGGGTCTTTTGACAAAAAATTCTCCCTGCCGAATCCGCCACCGGCACCAACTCGCAAACCGCAGGCCTCCTTGTTGAGCATAATTTTCTGCCAAAGCGATTGCGAGTGGCGGCGGGCGGCTTTTTAAGCAAGCGGAGCTAGTTTAAACACTGCGAACCGGACGGCGCAGGGTCTCGCGGTTTGCTTTTGGCGGAGCGGTGACTAGCCTCGCCGTGTGAGTCTCTTGCGAGTCCGACTATTCAGGAAGAACGATATCGCCTTTGCTGACTCGTTGCGCGCGTTGGCGGGATGGAACCAAAGGCCGCAAGACTGGCTGCGATTTCTTGATCACCAGCCCGGTGGATGCTTTATCGCCGAATGGGGCGGGCATCCTGTCGGCACGGCTACGACGACGATTTACGAAGACAAAGTTGCATGGATTGGCATGGTGCTCGTGCATCCCGAAGCGCGCCGGCGGGGGATTGGACGCGCACTGCTGGAGCACTGTATCGCGTTTCTCCAGCCGCGCGTCACCTGCATCAAACTCGACGCCACGCCGCTCGGCAGAACGCTCTACGAAAAGTTAGGTTTCAAGGATGAGTGGACGCTCCAGCGTTGGGAGTCAAGGCGGGCGAAAATCCCTGCGAAACCGAGAGGTGGCCGCGTTCGCCAGTGGAAAAGTGAAGACACCAGGGCCATGCAAGCTCTGGACCAGGCCGCATTTGGAGTCAATCGCTGGCGAATGGTTCGCCGCATGGCGAGGCAGCCGGCCCGCTCACTTGTGGGGCAGTCGCCAATGCGCGGCATCAACGCGTTTGGCGTTCTCCGCGAAGGCGCACGGGCGCATTATCTGGGTCCGGTCGTAGGCGAGTCCATCGCCGCGGCCGAGCCGCTGCTCAGGACGTTTGTAGGCACTTTGCCTTGGCAGCAAATGTTCTGGGATATCCCCGACGCAAACACCGACGCTGTAGAACTTGCTCGCTGCCTGGGCTTCGCCTCGCAGCGTCCACTCATCCGCATGGCCCTAGGGGAAAACAAATGGCCCGGCAAACCGCTGCACATTTTCGCGCTCGCGGGGCCTGAAATTGGATGAATCTTAAAAAACCATGGCCCACGAGGTAGAGGTTTACGGGTATTGGTGTTTGGGTGGTTTTTTCCAGCCGCATGAACTCGCATTTTGACGTTTTGCTCCTCGGCACTGGGCACAACGCGCTGGTGCTGCAAGCCTACCTCGCCCGCTGTGGTCTGCGGACGCTGGCACTCGACCGCGCTGCAGAGCCGGGTGGCGGTTTGTGCACGATGCTCAACCCTCGCTTGCCGGGCTTCACGCATCATCCCCACTCGTTCTTCCATCGCGCTATTACACGGATGCCTTGGTTTAGGGATCTTGAACTCGCTCGTCATGGCGTGCGTTACCTAGAGCCGGAGTTGAACGTGGCCATGCTGCTCCGCGATGGCCAAGCGCTCGAATGGTGGACGGACTTCGATCGCACGGCCGCGTCCTTCGCCGAGTTCTCGCGCAAGGATGCCGACAGCTTGCGCCGCTGGACGGAGGAATTTCGCCCCATCGTCGAGCACATCCTCCTGCCTGAGGCGCAGTCGCCGCCGCTCGAGCCGACGCGACGTAAGCAAATCCTTTCGCAGAGCAAATTGGGCCGCCGTCTACTGGAAGTCTCCGCGCACTCACCGCTGGAATTCGTCACGCAGAATTTTGAGCACGATGCCATTCGCGCCGGCTTGCTGTTTTTTAACGGCTTGCGCGAGGTTGACCTCCGCCAGCCCGGGTTTGGTCACGCGATTCCCGCTCTGCTCGCTTCGCCCACAAAGGCCCAGATGTGTGTGGGCGGCTCTGGCAATTTGGCCCGCGGTCTTGTTGCAGACATCACCGAGCACGGTGGCGCGATCCGCTGCGGCGTGGAGTTGAAGCAAATCCTCATGCGCAACAGTCGCGCCGCCGGCGTCGAACTCAGGACCGGCGAACAACTCACCGCCGACTGCATTGCGTCTGGGCTCAATCCGCAGCAAACCTTCCTCGACCTGCTCCCACAAGCTGCGGTCCCGGCTGAAGTCCGCGCCGGAGCCGCACGTTTCCAATACAATTTGCTCGCTCCGTTGTTCGCGCTGAACGTTGCACTGTGTGAACCACCGCGTTGGGCGGCTGCCGCGCGGCGACCCGAACTGGAGCGCGCGTTTATGTTCATCCTTGGGTTGGAGCGCTGCGGGCAGTTCCACGATATCGTCGCGGCGCACGAGCGCGGCGAGATTCCGCCGACGGTGGCCTGGGGCGCGTGCCCAACACTTTTCGATCCATCGCAAGCGCCGCCCGGTCGGCACACGGCGTTCCTCTGGGAAAAGCTTCCTTACGCGTTGCGGGGCGATGCGCGTAACTGGGATGCTGCCCAAGCCGCGCATGGTCGTGACCTTTTGGCGACATGGACGGAATTTGCGCCGAACCTGGCTGGCAGTGTGCTCGACGCATTCACCCATTCGCCGCTCGATACCGAGCGCGCCTTGCAAAACATGACGGCGGGAGATTTGCTCATCGGCTCCTTTGCAAAGGGGCAAGTGGGTTGGAACCGCCCATTCCCTGGTGCGGGTCAGTACCGAACCCCAATCCCCGGCCTCTACCTCTGCGGCGGCTCAACGCATCCTGGTGGCAACGTCACTGGCCTCTGCGGCTACAACGCTGCCCGCGTGCTCGCCACAGACGCTGGGAAGCAGGTTTGGTGGAATCCGCCGGATGCGGAGGCGGCTTTAGTCAGTCTGGGCGCGTGACCGGAACTTACAGTCCCTTGCCGATGACGTATTTCACTAAGTCGCCGACGCGGTTGCTGTAGCCCCACTCGTTGTCATACCAGCTTACCAGCTTGAAGAAACGGCTGTTGAGTTCCACGCCCGAGGTCGAGTCATAGATGGAACTATGCTTGTCGTGGATGAAGTCAGTCGAAACCACCTCGTCGGCGGTGTAGTCGAGAATCCCCTTGAGATAGGTCTGGCTGGCCTTTTGCATCAAGGCGTTGATTTCCTTTAGCGAGGTCTCTTTCACCGAGCGGAAGGTAAGGTCCACGACGGAGACGGTTGGGACTGGGACACGGAATGCTACGCCGGTCAGTTTACCCTTCACCTCAGGGCAGACGAGCGCAGTGGCTTTGGCTGCGCCGGTAGTGCTGGGAATCACGTTTTGCGCTGCCGTACGGCCGCCCTTCCAGTCCTTCTTGGAGGAGCCATCCACCGTCTTTTGGGTGGCGGTGTAGGCGTGGACGGTGGTCATCAGCCCTTCCGCGATGCCGATGCCTTCCTTAAGGAGAACGTGGATGACGGGTGCTAAGCAGTTCGTCGTGCAACTTGCGTTGGAGATGATGTTGTGCGCTTTGGCGTCATACTTCTCATGGTTGACGCCCATCACGACGGTGAGGTCCTCGCCCTTGGCAGGGGCGGAGATAATGACTTTTTTTGCACCGGCGGTGAGGTGGCCCTTGGCCTTCTCTGCTTCGGTGAACAGGCCGGTGGATTCGATCACGATATCCACACCCAGTGCTTTCCAAGGCAATTCGGCAGGGGACTTCGCAGAAACGACACGGATTTCCGCGCCGTTTACAATCAGGATGTCGTCCTCAACCTTGTCTGCGGCGGATTTCTTGGATTCGACCGTGCCGTTGAAGCGACCCTGGGTGGAATCGTATTTGAGCAGGTAAGCAAGATTGTCCGCTGGGACGATGTCGCCAACTGCGACAACTACAACTTCTTTGCCGACCAATCCCTGTTCAACCATTGCGCGGAACACCAAGCGACCGATGCGACCGAATCCATTGATTGCAACTTTCACTGCCATAGTTCGTATTCGTTAAAGTTCGCGTCCAAGTTCAGTTTCAAAACTGACCGGGCGCGGATGTTAGAGACGGTGAAATGACCGTCAATGTCCAATTCCCGGCGGCGATTTTTTTGGGGCTACTGCAAGTGGGTTAATTTGCGTTTTAAGCAATCGATATTCTTCCGTCGGGCTTGCGCTTTGTATGACCCTGCCTACACTCCGCCCTCTGTTTAAAAAACACCTATGCTGACCTCCCACGAATTGTTCGGGTTCATGCCGGCTGAGCTGGCGGCGGACATCTTAGAACACGCCTACATTCAAGACCGCGAGCTTTACCGTGCCACTGTCACCTCCGTTGCCAACGCCCGCAAGGTGCGCACCGTCTTTCTGGATAAGCAACCCCGCCCTGCGCGTCACGCTGGCATGGTTGCCTATTTAAGCCGGCCCGGTCTCGAACTCGCTGCTGGGACGATCCTGCGTGGCTGGTTGCTTAAAGCGCACAAGTCCCTGCTGGCCGAATTCCTAAGCGGCTTGGACATCGCGCATAAAGACGGCGTGGTGGACGACCTGCCCAGCGCTGTGGACGACGCGAAGCTCAAGGTTACGCTCGATGCGCTGCTCGCCAAACATCCGGCTGACGTGGTGAAGGTTTATCTGCACTCGTTCAACCACATGAATGACGCGCAGTGGAAGAACCTCGAGGCGCTGCTCAAGAACGACGAGCGTCTCCAATTTTGAGCTCCTCCGGCGAAAACCGCCCCGCCAAAGTTCGCAAATCGTCAGGATCCTCATTGCTACCTTGTTTGGACTCCTCCATTGCGGAGCGGGCGAGGTTGTGGCATATAAAGGTCATGAGTCCCAGTCCTTAACTCATGTTGAGAGCCCGCATAGACAAACCTTCAACCCAACCCGTGCCATGCCCACTAAGATCAAAGACCGCGCCTCCCAGCCAGCCAAGCGTCGCGTTGCCTTCCTCCTCTCCGCGCCCGACGCTTGCAGCGTCAAGCTGGCCGGTGACTTCACCGGCTGGGAAGAATCTGCTCGCGAGATGACCCGTCAGGACAACGGCTCCTGGAAGGTCATTGTGACCATTTCGCCCGGCCTGCACGAATACCGTTTCATTGTGGATGGCCAATGGGCTGACGATCCACGCTGCGACGCCCGCAAGCCAAACCCCTTCGGCGGGGAGAACTGCCTGCGTTTAGTGGAGTGAAGCCAATTCGCACTCAAGGTCTGACCGATGTGACCGTAAATACTACCAATTCTGACTGATGGAAACCTTACTGGCTTTTCTCGTGGGCATCGGCCTGAGCGCCGCATGCGGCTTTCGCGTCTTTGTGCCAATGCTCGTAGTGAGCGCAGCGGCTTGGGGCGGCTGGCTACCGTTAGCGCCGGGCTACGCCTGGCTAGGCACTTTACCGGCACTGGTTGCCTTTTCCGTTGCGACGGCGGTGGAAGTCGCTGGTTACTACGTCCCATGGGTGGACAACGCGCTAGACACCATCGCTGGTCCAGCAGCGCTGGTTGCGGGGACAGTGTTGATGGCCTCGGTCATCGGCGACATGAACCCGTTTCTCAAGTGGACGTTAGCCATCATCGCCGGCGGCGGTACGGCGGCGACCGTGCAGGGCATGACCACGATAGTCCGTGCCGGTACTAGCACTCTGTCTTTCGGCTCTCTCAATCCGGTGCTCTCGACCGTTGAACTGCTTGGGTCCACAGGGTTGGCTATTCTCGCCATCACCTTACCCGTGGTTGCCTTGTTTGTAGTTACCGCTCTGGGTTTCTTGGCTGTAAAGCTCGTGCGCCGCTTCCGTGCGGCCAAGCGCACATAGGCAATCAGATAAAGCCACCACTCTTTACCGGGGGCATAGTTGAGGTAGGACAAGTTGAAATCGGTTTTGAAGAGGAACTTAAATTGGGTCTGACTACAAGGCGTCCCATCCTCAGCTTCACGGCTCTAGGCGAACGAACAGACACTTGAGATACTGTGCCTCGGGAAAGCTGGCCGGGTGGTCAGGTGCGTGGGAGGTACGGACAATCTCTTGATAGGGTCGGCGCGAATCGTGAATTGTGTTCATTACTGCGGTGAAGAATTCTCCCTGCGAGACGTGCGCGGAGCAGGAGGCGGCGACGAGGATTCCGCCGCGTCGCAGGCGCGGGAGGCCGAGGGCGGTGAGCTTGCGATACGCTTGAATCGCCCCGGCCCGCTCGGTCTCGCGTTTGGCCAGCGAGGGCGGGTCGAGGATGATGAGGTCAAAGTCGGCGCGTGAACTCGCTGCGAGCCAGTCGAAAGTGTCGGCTTGCGCGCACTCGTGGCGGCAAGCGGCGATGCACGGGTCGGCGGAGTTCAAGGCGAAGTTGCGACGGGCGGAATCGAGCGCGTGCGGGCTGATGTCGAGGTCGGTAGTGCTGCGCGCGCCGCCGCGCGCGGCGTAGAGCGAGAAGCCGCCGGAGAAGCTGAAGGCGTTTAACACGTCGCGTCCGCTGGCGAGCGTCTCGACGCGGCGGCGGTTCTCGCGCTGGTCTAGGAAGAACCCGGTCTTTTGCCCGCGAATCACCTCCGCCTCAAATTGAATGCCGGTTTCGAGGAAGACGGCCGGGCCGTCGGGCGCAGAGCCGAGGAGCATTTCGCCGTCGCGCAGATTGAACTGCTTTTCAGCGAGTGGTTGGATGTTCCGGCTGAGGCGCAGGACAAGGCTAATGGACGGCTTCTCTCCGGTGGCGCCTTGTGAGCGCCCGTCGGTAGCCGCGCGGCGGTCACAGGCCGCCGCTACAGAAGGCAGCGTGTCGCGCAACCAGCCGACGACTTCGCGCACGCGCGGAAGCCAAACGGCACTGTAGAGCTTGAGCACGAAGGTCTTGTCGTAACGATCCAGCACGAAACCAGGCCACCCATCGCTTTCGCCACTGATGCAACGGTAGCCCGTGGTCTGCGCATCGAAGAGCCCATCGCGGCACGCGAGCGCAGTTCGCAGGCGCGCGCGCCACCAAGCATCGTCGGTTGTCACAGGCTTACCATGGTGCAGCACGCGCACGCGGATGGGCGAGAGCGGGTCGTAGAGGCCGAGCGCGAGGAACTTGTCACGACGGTCGTAGATGACGGCGAGTTCGCCCGGCTGGCCGGCGCGGTTTTGCTCGCGGATGCTGGCGTCGTAGAGCCACGGGTGACCGCCGCGAATCAGGGACTCGGCGGTGGCGGTCACGCGCAAGCGTAGGCGCGGCGGTTGTGTCGGGGCATCAGCCACGCGGCGAAGGCTACGGAGGGCGGCGCTGGAAGTCCATGCGCGCAGTCTTAATTCTACTCCTCATCTTAATCCTGCTCATCGAGGAGACGGGGAGGAGCAGGATTGGGATTAAGATTGGGAGTAGGAGGGAAGGCGGAACGGCAGAGTTGCGCCGCGTCGCGGCTGGTTGTTACATCCTCTCTCATCGTCCAAGCATCGCTCATGCGTTCTGGCCTGACATTGGTTCTCTCGCTCGCTCTCACTGGCGCGCTCGTGGCCATGAACATCTCGCTGCATCACACGCGGCAGGCCGCGCCCGCCGCCGACCCCGAGCGAAAGCTCACCGTCACCACCAAGCGCCTTGTACGCAACCTCCCGACACCGCCTGCCGCTGTCGCACACACGAGCCCGCCGCCGTTCCACTGGAGCGCGCTGGAATCGCCGGACTACGCGACCTACGCGGCGAACCTCCGCGCGATCGGCTGCCCGGAGCGCACGCTGCGCGATATCCTGCTGCCGGACGTTGAGAAGCTCTATGTTGACCGCAAGGCCGAGCTGGCGGATGGCCCGGAGGATCGCTTCTGGGAAACCGCCGACCAACGCGATGCCCGCCAGCGCGAGAGAGAGACGAAACTGCGATCGCTCGAACTGGAAAAGCGTGCCCTCATCCGGCAGTTGCTCGGTGCGGATTGGAGCTTCGCTGCGTTGAAAGAGCTGCGCTCCGACGGCTTCGCGTCGGGCATCCTGGAAGCTCTATTCGGCTTCACGGACTTCGGAAAAACCGAGCACATCTTCCTCACGCACGCGTTATTCCAAGACGAAGTGCGCGCCCAGCAAACGGTGACGGAAGGCATCCTGCTCGACGAGGACCGACCCAAGCTCCAAGCCCTGCGCGACGGTTTCGAGTTCGCCCTCGCGCGCGGGTTGGCTCCGACCGAGGTCGAGGAACTGCGCCTGCGGCTCGCCGCCCTCGAAGGCATGGAGCATGTGCAGCGGCGCAACGGCGTGGCTGTGACCGGCGCGGAACTGCGCGAGATCGCCAAACTGCGGGCGGACACGCACGACATGCTCGCCAAGGCGCTGAACCTCGACGACGAACTTTACCCCGCCGAGCTGCGGGCCAAGGGCGAGGCGGCATTCAACGAACTCTTGCGCCGTTTCCTCGGCGCGGACCGGTTTGCCGACGTGGAGCGGGCGAAGGACGGGTTGTTTGTCGAGTTATTCCAGAGCACGGACAAACAGGGCGTGAGCAAGGCCGCGCTGGTGCAGGCCTACGAGGCCCGCCGGGCCGCCGAGGAACAGGCCCACCAGATCCGCGCGGACGCCCAGCTCTCCAGCGAGGAACGGTCGGTGCTGCTCGCCGCGCTCCGCGTGCAGACCACGCAGGCGCTCTCCCGCAGCCTCGGCCCGGTCGGGTTCGGCGCTTACTTGAAGCAGCACGGGCAACAGTTCACCAACTCGCTCTCCCTGCCGGTGACGCGGATGCAGGCACTCGGGCAGCGGTCGGATGTCATCCCGGTCAAATGAACCTGCGCGGCTACATCCTCGGCACGATGGCGGCGAACCTCGCGCTGGTCGGCGCGCTGCTGTGGCAGGGCGCGCGGATGCCCGGCCCTGGCGCACGCGGCGGCGTGAGCATCACCACCAACATCGTCACCGAGTTCGCCCCCGAGGCTGCACCGCGCCCGGCGGTGGTGAGCGTGCCCGGCAGCCCGCCGTTCCGCTGGGAACAGATCGAGTCCACCAACCACCTGCTGTTCCTGACCAACCTCCTCGCCATCGGCTGCCCGCCGGAGACGGCGCGGGACATCCTCGACGCGCGGGTGGCCGACGACTTCCGCGCGCGGCTGCGCGAACTGACGCGCCCGCTACAGGCGCGCTTCTGGGACGCGGCGGCGGGGGATCGGGAGTTCAAGGAGTTGTTCGAGGAGCCGGAACTAGAAAAGCAAATTGACGCCCTGAAGGCGGAGCGAAAGCGAGTGCAAGCCGAGGTGCAAGCTGCCGCCGGGCGTGAAGCCAAAGACGGCAAGCCGGGCCGCAACGAATACGTCGCGCACCTGTCAGACGAGAAGCAGGCAGAGCTCGCCGGACTGGAGGCCCGGCAATCGAAGGAACGTGAAACTTTGGGCCGCGAACTTGCCAAAGCCCCGCCTGCCGAGCGCGCCGCGAAGCAGAAGGAGCTGCGTGACAGAGTAGTGGCCGAGCGCCGCGCGCTGTTCACCGATGACGAGTGGGATGAGGCCGAACTTCGCCGCAGCCCGCAGGCACGCCAGGTTCGCGAGTTGCGGGGTTTCTCTGCCACGGCGGACGACTTGAAGTCACTGACCCGGACGCTGCGTGAGTTCGACGCCGCCCAGCCGCGCCCGGCCCGCGCGCCCGGCGATTCCGAGGCCGACTTCAAATCCAAGCAAGACGAGCGCGAGGCGCAGCGGAAGGCGTTTCTCGCCGCGCGGCTGGGCGCGCCCCAGTTCGCCGCGTT
>Ga0194131_10011608_pt1 | contig 10461 bp, 5 predicted proteins | sample TA2KigO120mmetaG_FD_148631 | JGI IMG/M metagenome (GOLD analysis project Ga0194131, IMG submission 148631) | Freshwater microbial communities from Lake Tanganyika, Tanzania - TA2015053 Kigoma Offshore 120m | ecosystem: Environmental > Aquatic > Freshwater > Lake | place: Tanzania: Lake... | reverse complement strand
CAACTCTTGCAGTGTCATCGGGGGGCTCCTCTCTGCATGCTTTACCAGCATTCAGCTTCTACCACCCCTTCGCCCCAAAATGCAATCCACCCACAAATTTGTCGCACACCCAACCAGAAACATTTGTTTGACCCGAGTTTTGAGCTAGTCCTATAATAACTGGTTTCGAATTGTCGGTGGGCCGCATTGGCTCGTAGTAACCCCTGCAGAATGAGTACAGACAGCCGCGCCGCACTGGACTTCGGCACGTTGAAGCAGATGGTCAGCTGTTTCGCCCAGAGTCCTGCCGGGCGTTGGGCTGCCGACCGTCTAGCTCCGCTTTCATCGAGGGCCCAGATCGAGAGGGAGTTGAAACTCACCGCAGAATGCCTGCAGCTTCTCGACCTTGGATGTGGGATCCACTTCCAAGATCTTGTGGACTTGACTGTGTCCTTTGAGAAGGCTTCAGTAGCGGAACTGGCGCTCGATCCAGGTGAAATCCTGCAAATTGAACGACTTCTGGAATGTGTTCGGGCGACGAAGCGATCCTTGGCGCTGTTCGCGAAAGAGACTCCCACGGCCGCCGGAATTGCAGCCAGCTTGCCGCAGGTCGAACGGCTGCTTTCAAGTCTCCAGGGTAAGATCGCGCCGAGCGGTGAAGTTGAGGACGACGCGAGCCCCGTCCTCAAGCGCATTCGTCACGAAGTCAACACCTTGAGGAGTCGGCTGTATCGGGCTTTAGCCAGGATTCTGGAGCGTCATTCCTCATCGCACGCGATTCAGGATGATGTCATCACTCTCCGGAATGAACGGTTCGTGATTCCGATTCGAGTCGAGAATCGCCGGGAGCTGCCTGGGGTCGTTCACGGGACCAGTTCCAGCGGCGCCACGCTCTTTCTCGAGCCGTTGGAAACTTTGGAACTGAACAACGATCTGGTGCGTCTTAAAGAAAGAGCGGAGGAGGAAATCCGGAACATCCTTAGAAACCTGACAGCTCAGATTCGGGAATGCCTGCCGCATCTGCGGGCAGCAGTCGAAACTCTGGGCTATTTGGATTTCAGCTTTGCGAAAGCCCGGTTTTCGAGAGATTTTCGCTGCATCCTTCCGGCGGTGAACGACGAAGGTGTGCTGGCACTGTTGGATGCGAGGCACCCAATCCTTGAGCGTTCCCTGGCAGCGCAGGGGAAAGAGGTCGTGCCGATATCGGTCGAGCTTGAGAAACGGCGCCATATCCTTGTGATCAGTGGACCGAACACGGGTGGAAAGACGGTTGCGCTCAAAACGGTCGGGCTGCTGACGCTCATGGCCCTTGCGGGCTTGCCGGTTCCGGCGGCTTCAGCCAACGTTTGCGTTTTGAAGGAGGTATTCACAGATATCGGCGATCGCCAGTCGATCGCGGAGAACTTGAGTACCTTTTCTTCGCACCTGGTCAACATCCGCGAGATTCTCGAGACGGCCTCGGCTCCGGCCCTTGTTCTGATGGACGAGCTGGGTACCGGCACCGACCCGGAAGAGGGTTCGGCACTAGGGGTGGCGATTGTCGAACGCTTGAGAAGCAAGGGGGTGTTGGCCGTCGTGACGACGCACCACAACGGCCTGAAAATGTATGCCAGCACGACCCCTGGAGTCGGCAATGCCAGCGTCGAGTTCGACGAAGCCAGCCTCCAACCTACGTTTCGCCTGATTCATGGCTTGCCGGGCAACAGCAGTGGCATCGACATTGCCAGAAGGCTGGGTTTGGACGAAGCGCTTGTTTCTCACGCCCGGCAGCTGATATCGGATGAGCACCGACAGGTAGCACAATTCTCCCAGAGCCTGCGCGAACAGATGGACCGAAACGCGAGGTTGCACTCCCAGTTGGAAGAGGAACTGGGAGCTTTGAAGAGGAGGACCTCCGAGCTTGAGGTCAAGTCAGCACGAGCCGAGGCCCAACGCCAACGCGACCTCGAGCTGGCGCGCCACCAGGTCTTTGCCGGATTCGAAGCGGAGTCTCGGAAGCTGCTGAGCGAAGTGCGCGACAAGTATCTGGCGGTGAGGGCGCGCCGCGAGATCGAAAAGAAAGGTTCCCAGCTACGGGAGGCCGCTAACCGTGGGCTAGCCTCGGTGAGAGAGGCGCAGCCGCATGAGCCAGGGGAAATCTCGACACTCTCTGCCACCAGCACACCGATCCTCGTCGGGTCCAAGGTGCACGTGAAACGCTTCGGCCAGGAGGGGACTGTGATCGCTGCCCACGGGGAGGGGCAGTGGGAGGTGGTTGTTGGAAACTTCAAGTGTGTTGTCGCTGCCGCTGAGCTGAGTCCAACTGGCGCACCGGTACCCGTTCAGGAGCGCCCGTCGCGTTCGCTGGCTCGTATCACTGTCCAAATGAATAGCCCGGAGCTGCAATCCAACGAGATCAATCTGGTGGGCTGCACAGTAGACGAAGCCATCCATCGGGTTGACAAATTCCTCGACTCGGCATTTTTGGCTGCCGTTTCTCAGGTCCGGCTCATCCACGGCACTGGCATGGGAGTGTTGCGCAGGGCTTTGTCCGAGTGGCTTTCCAACCAGCCCTACGTGGACAAGTTCTACCCTGCCGAGAGCGGTCAGGGCGGAAACGGAGTAACGGTCGTTTCTCTGAAAGCGTGAGGAGCGGATTTGGACCGATGAAGCCAACGGACGCCTCGTCCTTTGGTTGCGCAAGCTTTGTTCTGGGACTGGGGGCTCGATGAAGTTTGGCGAGAGTTTCGTCGAACAACTGAAGACCAGCATTGACATCGTTCATGTCGTACAGGGATACGTCCGCTTGCGGAAATCGGGTTCCAGCTTCCTGGGCATCTGCCCGTTTCACCAGGAAAAAACACCATCGTTTCATGTGCGTCAAAGCCCGGCTTACTACTACTGTTTTGGCTGCGGCGCCAAGGGCGACGCCATCAGTTTCGTTCAGAATATCGAACGCATCTCGTTTCCGGAAACGGTCAAATTGCTGGCGGAGCGGTACGGAATACCGCTGCCCAAGTCCGAATCGACTCCGGAAGCCGACCAGGCAGCTCGGGAAAGGCAGGTCCTTCTCGAGATTCACGAACGGGCCGCCGAGATCTTCAGAGCACAGTTGACGGGTGGCGGTGAGGGTCGGCAGGCGCTCTCGTACCTGAAGGAGCGAGGCCTTTCGGACCGAACGATCGAGAAATTCGGACTTGGCTATGCACCCGGGTTCTCAGACAATCTGGTTCGCCGGCTCAGCGGACAATTCTCAACGGAGCTGCTCATCAAGAGTGGGTTGATTCAAACCGGCGATTCTGGACGGAACTTCGATCGCTTCCGCCGCCGGATCATGTTTCCCATTCGCAAAGAATCGGGGAAGATTGTCGCCTTCGGCGGAAGGATCTTCGGGGATGGCCAGCCTAAGTACCTGAACTCTCCGGAAACACCGATTTACTCCAAAAGCGGGCTGCTTTACGCGCTTGACGCCGCTCGCGACAGTGTGCGGCGCAAGGGCTTCGCTATCCTGGTTGAAGGATACATGGACTGCATTGCACTCCACCAGGCAGGAATCGAGAACGTAGTTGCATCCTGCGGGACCAGCCTCACCGAGCCTCAGGCCAGGCTGTTGGCGCGGTTCTCGGACCGGGTCGTCGTGAACTTCGACCCCGATACCGCCGGCTCGGCAGCCACACTGAGGTCGCTCGATGTATTTCTCGAGCAGGGCTTCAACATCCGTGTGCTGGCCCTTCCTGGCGGCGACGATCCCGACGCCTTCGTCAAGCGCCACGGAGCCGAGGCTTATTCCGAACTTCTTGAAAAGGCGCCAGCTTATTTCGACTATCTGTTGCAGAAGTCGCGCCAGGAAAATGACTTCAAGACTGTCGAGGGCAAGGTTCAGGCAGTAAACCAGATCTTGCCGTACTTGGCCAAGATTTCGAACCGCATGGAGAGGGTGGAACAGACAAAGCGTGTAGCCGAGTTCTTTGGATTCGAAGAAACCATCATCAGGGACGAATTGAAAAAGACGGTAAGCTCAAAGCAGGAGAAACTCGAAATCAGCCGGTCGCAGATTCGCTCGAAGCTGACGGCCTCCGAAAAACACCTTCTGAAGGCCATCCTGGACAACTCGCAAACGGCACGAGAGGTCATTGAGCAGCTTTCGGCGTCGGAAGACTATCGGGGTCTGGATTCGGAAAGCATCTTTCGCCAAGCTATTGCACTCTTTAGAGAGGAGGGCAGAATCGAGCCGGGCAGGCTATTGGAGAAGCTGGACCGCGACCGGGACAAGGACTTCGTCAATCAAGCTCTTTTCTCCGAACTCGATATGGAGCAAGCGGTTCAGTGCATGGAGGGACTGCGGCGGCAAAAAGCCAAGCTGGAGATCGACCAGCTTCAAAAGGAAATCCGCCAAGCCGAGATCTCTCAAGACCTGGAACTGCTAGCCAGTTTGCATTTGCGCAAGCTGGCGTTAAAACGGTCGGTAGCGCTCTAATGCGACCAAAAGGAACTCTGGCAGACGCCAAAGGAGAATGTTGCTTAGGTAGGGAAGCAGGTTCGGACTTGGGCTTTTCGGACCGGTGAAGAACGCTATTGCGACTGCCGAGTCCTGCACCGCGTGGCCGCTTTGCCGAAACGGGATCGCCGAGGTTTTCAAATCACAAACTAAGGATTGCCAACAAAATGTCAAACATTGAGGACAACGAAGGTTTGGAAAGTTTAGAACGCAGCCTGACTCTCGGTTTGGACGACAAATACGACGAAGTCAAGCAGCTCATGGACATGGGCAAGGAAAAGGGGTACCTGCTTTACGATGAAGTCAACGACCTGCTGCCGGGCGATGTCACCTCTTCTGAAGAGATGGACGACATGTTCTCCATGTTCCGGGCTCAGGGCATTGAAGTCATCGATGGAGAGCCCAAAGCGGCGGGCGCCGAAAAGCTTGGGATCGAAAAGGAGGCGGGCGAAGATGTCGAGCTGGATCTGACCCCAGGCGCGCTGGACAAAACGAACGATCCGGTGAGGCTTTATCTTCGCGAGATGGGCACGGTGCCGTTGCTGACGCGAGAGGGGGAAGTTGAAATTGCCAAACGCATCGAGCGCGGCCAGCTCAATGTGCTGAAAGCGATGTCTCGTTCGCCGATCGTGATCAAAGAGGTGATCAATCTCGGCGGCCAACTGGAGCGCGGCGAGCGATCCATCAACGACGTCATCGTCTTCAATGAAGACATGATGACCGAAGAAAAGGTGGAAGACCGGCTCAAAGAGACGGTGCAGAAGATCGAGGACATCCAGAAGAGTTTTAAGAAGCAGAATCAGCTGCTGAACAAGTTGCTGAATACGCCGAAGAGCAAGCAACCAAAGGCGCACCGCAAGCTGCGCTTCGCCCTGGCCCGGCAGCGAGTGCTCGTTTCCCAAGCCGTCCGCCATATCGACTTCACTTTTTCAGAGCGAAATCGGCTCATTGACCAGATCCGGCGGCAGTACGAGGCCTACCGGCCGCTCGAGAAGGAACAAGCCCGGCTGGAAAAGAAGATCGAGCATTCGAAGGGCAAGAACATCAACCAACTCAAGAAGGACCTCCGCAGCATCAAAGAGAAGATCGCCGCAATTGAAGAAGACTCGCAGGCCAAGGGTGTCGATCTGAAGCGGACGTTGCAGACGATCGATCGTGGCGACCACTCGGCGAATTACGCCAAGCGCGAACTGGTGGAAGCTAACCTTCGCCTTGTGGTGTCGATTGCCAAGAAGTACACGAACCGCGGACTGCAGTTCTTGGACCTGATTCAGGAAGGCAACATTGGTCTGATGAAAGCCGTCGATAAGTTCGAGTACCGGCGTGGCTACAAGTTCTCGACTTATGCGACGTGGTGGATTCGGCAAGCGATCACACGTGCCATTGCAGACCAAGCCCGGACGATCCGTATTCCCGTGCATATGATCGAAACGATCAACAAGCTCATCCGCACCTCACGCAGCCTGGTGCAGGAATACGGCCGTGAACCTACCTCCGAAGAGATTGCGGTGCGCATGGATATTCCGGTTCAGAAAGTCCGGAAAGTTTTCAAGATCGCCCAAGAGCCGATCTCTTTGGAAACACCCATCGGCGAAGAGGAAGACTCGCACTTAGGCGACTTCATCGAAGACCGGCAAATCGTGTCGCCCGCCCAAGCCGTCATCAATATCAACCTGAAGGAGATGACGGAATCTGTTCTGAAGACACTGACGCCCCGGGAAGAGAAGGTGATCAAGATGCGCTTCGGGCTGGACAATGGCAGCGACCACACGCTGGAAGAAGTGGGCCAGAACTTCGCAGTCACGCGCGAACGCATCCGCCAGATCGAAGCGAAAGCGCTCCGCAAGTTGCGCCACCCCTCTCGCAGTCGCAAGCTGCGACCTTTTCTGGATGGCCCCAGCCGCGACTAGCCAAGCTGTGGACGAGCCAAGCCGCACCGGCCGGAAATTGGATACTGATTGTGGGAGCCGGCCTCCGGACGGCGACCGGTGTATGCCAACTCACGGTCGCGGCCCAGAGGTGTGCTCCCACACTCTCAAAATCTGCCCTTTACCCAGGTGTGAAATTATCGGTGCGCAAGCTGGCAATCAGGCTGTCCAGCGCTGCATTCCAGGCTGCCGTGGAAGGACTGTTTGGAGCTGCACGCTGCCTGACCGCACCAACCGCGTTTCTCGCGTGGCTGTTGCCGCTCAGAAGCAAGCAAAGCGGACGGTCGGGCTAGCGAGCAGCCGCCTGACCCGAATCAGTATTCCGCGCGTCAGCAAGGGCTGCACCTTGGCTCAAGTACTTCACGAGACTTTAACGAGACTCTACACCAACGTCGGCCCTGCCTCGACAAGGCCAGATCTGCATGGTATAGTCGTGCCGTTTTACACGGGCCCATAGCTCAGTTGGTTAGAGCCTCCGGCTCATAACCGGACAGTCCTAGGTTCGAGTCCTAGTGGGCCCACCGTCCTTTTTCAAATCTTGTCAATGAATTACGGTTCAATTCAGACTCCCCAGAGCCACGCCTTCGGGTTCGCATTCTAAGGTCTAACATTTGCTTTTTCGGATGTGAAGAGGGTCTTGGCCAGTTTGGCCGATGCCTCTCTTCGTGCCTGCGGCATCAGGTGGCCGTAGACGTCGAACGTTGTGGTTATACTCGCGTGTCCGAGTTGATCCTGAATGTACTTCGGGCTTTCTCCTTGAGCGATCAGCATCGACGCGTAAAAGTGCCGCAGATCATGGAATCGCTTAATCTTGCCCTCTGACGCGGTCTTGACCAAGGAGCGTGCCATTGGGAGGGCTCGCCCCACAATCAATTCACTGTTAAGCCAGTCCGCATCCCGCCACTGTAAGGCCAGGATTTCGCCACGGCGCAACCCTGTCAGCGCCCCGGGCTGGAACAGGACGCGAACATCAATGGGAGCTTGCTCGAGGATCGCGCGGACACTCTCTATGTTTGAAGGTTCGGTTTTTGCTCTGACGACTTTGGGTAGCTCAAGGGCCTTCGGCTGATTCACCCGATTGAGCTTCCGCTTCATCGCGGCTGTGAACAGGGTGCTCAGCATCGTTGTGATCTTCCGGACCGTGTTTGCGGAGAGGATCTGGTCTTTGCGATGGGCTTTCTTCTTCCCTAGGGACCGCACTAGGCCAATCTAGCCAGATCCCCGAGCCGCATTGATGACCGCCGGGCCATGCGTCGTGTCACGCCGTATCGCCGCATCTGGTCTATTTACGTTCAGTATGCTTGTGTGGTATTTTGCGTTTTACAGCATTCCTACTCCTTCTCAGAAAAAGAGCCATGCAGAGTCCGGCCAAGGCCAGCGGGCGGATGAAAACCATCCAGTTTGTGGTTTTCCTCGGATATCTCGCCCTCGTTTTTCGTCACTACTTCCCCAAGGCTTGGCCCCTATCCACCGATCTTACAGAGATTGCCGATTTCACGCTCTTTCACCTCTCCCGGTACGTGGGGATCTTCCTGGTCAATGCGATTGTGCTGCTGCCACAAAGAGAACTGCTGGACGTCGGTCTAGCGCTTGCCTTTGTTCTCGCGGCCTATGGTGTGGGCCGGAAGCTTTTGCGCACGGCAGGTTATCTTTTCCATTCGGTCCTGGAGGAATACGCCTTCGGCACTGCTCTGGGCTTAATCGTTTTCGCCATGACCGCGTTCATGCTGGGGATGGTTGGTGGGATTTACAGGTTCGGGTTAGCGGCGATCGTGATCGGCTTAGGTCTGTACGGACTCGCAGAGATTCGCAAGCTTTTTCAAGCTGTGTGAATCTCCCCTGGCTGCCAGCGCTCGGTAGGAATGGGCAGGACACCTGGACGTGCCTGTTGACGTTCTTCCTTAAAGGCTACGTCCTGGTGTTTGTGGCTGTAGCGTTTGTCGGCTGCTACCTTCCGGAACCGCTCGGCGCATAATCTGGGTACCATCTCACCGGCCCCAAGCTGTATTTAGAGGCTCACCGCATTCTGGATGTCCCGGAAATTCTCGAATTGGCCTGGCCCAAGAACATCGAGATGCTTTACATCTTCTGTCTGGCGCTGCATTCCGAGATCACGGTCAAGTTTCTGGGGTTTTTCATTGGAATGCTTCTCTTACTTTCTATTTTCGCAGCGGGGAGACGCTTCTTTAGCACCCAACTGGGTTTGATCGCTGCGGCGCTTTTTGTGTCGGTTCCCGTCGTGTTGTTCGAACTGCGGTCCGTCTATATAGATGTCCCAATCGCCTTTTTCTGCTTTCTGAACATTTACGCCTTGATTATCTGGATGCGGGGTGGCGGTAGAAGATGGTTGGTCCTGTCTGCGTTGTTCTTGGCGATGGCAGCCGGAGCCAAGTACAACGTGCTTTTCAATGTGGTTGCGGCAACGGCGTTGGTGTGTTATCAGCTGAGGATTCATGAAAAGCTTACCACATTCCGGGCCCTGCTTCGCGCGCTGGCTTACGCCGGTGTTGCTGTCAGTGGACTCATTCCCTGGCTGATTGTGACTTACACCTACACAGGCGATCCGTTGTTTCCTTATCTTTCCGGGGACCCGTTGTTTTCTTTTCTCAAAAACTGGTTCCCCTCCGATCGGTGGGAGCTGTACAACCCGGCCGTCGTCAGCTCTGGCCTGCATCGCTGGGGCTTTCCACTGAGCTGGAGCAATCTCCTCCGCACGCTTTGGGAGATGCATTGGGATGACGTGCGATTCTGCGGCAGACCCGGTCCCTTTTTCGTCCTCTTGATGCCGCTCCTACTTGTCGCCTTCAGACTCCACCCGGTCCTGGCTCGGCTGCTTGCCTATTCGGTCATTTACCTGGGTTTCTGGCTGGTTACAACTCCCGCCAACCGCTATCTGATCACGACAATGCCCTTGCTGTGCCTCGTCTGCGCAGGGTTGCTACAGGCCTTCCTGCAAGTGCAGACGCCCGTGCAGCGAGGGGGTCGCGCGATTGTGGTGAGTTGCTTGGTGCTGATGGCTTTTTACAATCTTCCTTTCCTCTTCCAATTACGGCAGAACGGCAAGAGTTATTTCAACCCAGTGCTCGATACTTACGCCCGAAAGTTCTTTGTGGAACCGTATAGCCGGGAGAGCTACCTGAACCAATTTCTCTGGAGTTTCTCGGCGATTGACTTCATGAACTCGTTGCCCGAAGTGAAAAGAGTGCTGTATGTCGGATTTCACGATGGCCCGCCTCTCTATTACGCCAATTTCCCGATGGTGTACAACGAACTCAAGGTGTACAACCAATTCGTGCAAGAAAGCAGCGCGGCCAGACTCTTGGAACTTCTTCAAGAGAACAACATTTCTCACTTGATCGTTGAACAGCTTCACGGTATGGGTTCGTTGCTCACGTCGCCGCAGTCAGCCTTTGTTCGTGGGCATTTAAGGCTGCTATGGAACCAGAACGCGGTTTCGGTTTACCAAGTGAGCCCGAAGCCGCTGCCCCAGGAAGAGTCTGAGGTATGGAGTTACCTGCCCGAACGGATGCTCGATGCCCGCGTCACCTGTAGAAGAGGCTGGCGTGTCCACCCGCCCAGCACTTATCTGGGCGTCTTTGCAGCGTTCACCGAGCCGCGCTTTTGTATCGTCACCTTGGACCGGCACCGAATCCGAATTCCCGTGGAAATTCCCGACAACGCCAGTCTCCAGTTTGGCTTGGGCGTGAGAAGACACACTCTATCGACTGGGTTCGTCTGCAACGTAACCGTGAGAGACGCTTCGGGGGCTGATCACCGAGTCTTTTCTCGTTATCTGAACCCTGGGGTACGGTTCGACGATCGCGGCTGGCAAGACGAGGTGGTGGATCTCAGTTCTTTTGCCGGCCAGCACGTCGAGGTGACCCTGAGTGCTAAGGCCGATTCCCGTGTCCAGCCAGTCGATTTTCCGCGCGAGATTCCACAGAGCATGGTGCTCTGGTCTGAACCCCAGATTCTCAAACCCAAATTATGCACCGAATCAGCCTTTTGGTTTGGTGCTTGGTGCATAAAATTGTATGCACCAAGACTGGGCAGATACTTTTGGTCGGCGCTGAGTCG
>Ga0194131_10011603_pt1 | contig 10466 bp, 9 predicted proteins | sample TA2KigO120mmetaG_FD_148631 | JGI IMG/M metagenome (GOLD analysis project Ga0194131, IMG submission 148631) | Freshwater microbial communities from Lake Tanganyika, Tanzania - TA2015053 Kigoma Offshore 120m | ecosystem: Environmental > Aquatic > Freshwater > Lake | place: Tanzania: Lake... | reverse complement strand
GACGGCGCCCGCAGGTGCCGCGGCGACGGAAGGTGCCCCCCGTCGGTCGGCGTTCTCGGGCGCCTCCGGCGGCGGTGTGGGTGCGGCGTTCCGCACCGGTGTCGGCGCCGTATCCACCCCCATCGCCCTCAGCGCCGCCTCGGCCGCGGCGCGTGCCGCGGCCTGCTTGCTGCGCGCCTGCCCCCGTCCGAGCACCTCCTGCCCCACCACCACCTCGTAGGTGTACGTCGGGTCGTGTCCGGGGCCGGTGGCGTCCAGCTGGCGATAGATCGGCGTCTGACCGCGCCGAGCCTGGGCGATCTCCTGAAGTCGCGAGCGCTCGTCCTTCGCCGAGTCCATCGCGCCGACCCGCGCGAGTTCCTCGCGGAGCAGGTCGAGCACCACCACTCGCGCCCTGACGTAGCCGGCGTCGAGGTAGATCGCGCCGACGATCGCCTCCAGCGCGCGGCCCGCGATTGAACTGCGCTCCCGCCCACCGGCTGCCTCCTCCCCGCGACCCAGCCGGAGAAAGGCGCCGAGCCCCAGCCCCACGGCCACCCGCTCCAGCGTCTCCCCCTTCACCAGCGCGGCGCGCAACGGGGTGAGATCCCCCTCTCCCGTCGCCGGTCGATCGTGGAACAGGTACTCGGCGGTAATGAGACCCAGCACGGCGTCGCCGAGGAACTCAAGCCGTTCGTTCGATTCCGGCCTCGGTCGAGGCGCCTCGTTCACGTACGACGTGTGCGTCAGCGCCTGGCGCAGGAGCTCGAGATCCGCGAACCGATGGCCGACCCGTTCCGCGAGCGACTCAACGTCTTCGCGCGCGCCGGGTGAGAGCGCCAAGGTCAGGGCGCGCGGCGGAGGATCAGGCTCGCGTTCTGCCCGCCGAAGCCGAACGAGTTGTTGAGCACCACGTCGGTGCGCACCGGGCGCGCCGCGTTGGGGATGTAGTCCAGGTCGCACTGCGGATCGGGCGAGGTCTGATTGATCGTCGGCGGAGCGATCCCCTCGCGGAGAACCTGGATGCAGAAGACCGTCTCGATCGCGCCGGCCGCACCGAGCAGGTGGCCGGTCATCGACTTGGTCGAACTGACCGCCAGCGCGCGGGCGTGATCGCCGAACACCGACTTGATCGCGTTCGTCTCGGCAATGTCGCCGATGCCGGTGGAGGTGGCGTGCGCGTTCAAGTAGCCCACCTCGTGAGGAGCTATGTCCCCCATCCCCAGTGCGATGCGCATCGCCCGGGCGGCGCCCTCGCCGCTATCCGGCGGCGAACTGACGTGGTGGGCATCGGCGGTCGCGCCATACCCGACGACCTCGGCGAGGATCGTCGCCCCCCGCGCCCGCGCATGATCGAGCGTCTCCAGAACCAGCGCGCCGCCCCCCTCGGCGATGACGAAGCCGTCCCGCTCGGCATCGAACGGGCGGCTCGCGCCCCGCGGATCGTGATTGCGTGTCGAGAGCGCGCGCATCGCGTTGAAGTTTCCCAGGCCGATCTCCACGATCGGTGCCTCGCCTCCGGCCGCGATCATCGCGTCGGCCGCGCCGCGGCGGATGATCTCAAAAGACTCGCCGATCGCGTGCGCGCCGCTCGCGCAGGCCGAGATCGACGCGTAGTTCGGCCCGCGGCACCCCATCTGAATGCCGATCTGCCCGGCGGCCATATTCGCGAGCATCATCGTCGAGAGAAACGGAGACAGGCGGCCGGGACCCCTCTCGTGGAGGACGCCGAATTGCGCCGAGAGCGTCTCGATCCCGCCAATTCCCGTGCCGACGATCGCGCCGACCCGGTCGCTGTTCCCCTCCTCGATCGCCAATCCGGACTGCGCGAGCGCCTGCCGAGCGCTGGCCAGAGCGAACTGCGCGAATCGATCCATGCGGCGCGCCTCGCGCCGATCGACGTACTCCTCCGGGTCGAACCCCTTGACCTCTCCCGCGAAGTGCGTATCGTTCCGCCGCGCGTCGTAGCGGGTCACCGGACCGATGCCCGACGCGCCGGCCAGGAGTCCGGCCCAGGTGGTGGCCACATCGTTCCCCAGGGGCGTCACCATCCCCAGGCCGGTGACGACGACGCGACGGCTCACCGGGGCCATCGTAGACCATACCGGGGAATCCGTGACCCGATTCGACGGCTCCGGTTCCCCCCGCCCGTCGCGACGTCAGCGGGCCGGGTGAGCGTAGCTACCCCCTCGCCCGCAACGGCGGGAGAGGGTCGGGGTGAGGGTCCTCCCGTCGGCGACGGCGCCATGGGGGGGCCGCGTGCGGCCGGGCGCAACCGCGCGCCCGGCCACCGCCGTGGGCCGTCAGGTCCGCCGCAGGACCACGACGTACTCCGTCCGCATCCCCGGTCCGAAGCGCCCGCGCACGATCGGCAGTTGCCGCTTCGCGTCGTCCAGCACCCGGGAGTGCGTCTCCACGTGGCTTAGCAGGCCGGACATCTCTCCCACGGCGGCGAGGAGTTCGTGCGTTGGCACGCTCACCCCGGCGATCGTCGAGGGACAGACCACCACGATCGCATGGCGCCCCGGTCGAAGGACCCGACCCGCCTCGGCGATGACGCGCGCCATATCGTCGAAGTACTGCCGCGCGATCCCGGCGCGGCGGGGATCTGCGTCGGCCAGGCGATCGAGCACGCGATCGAGCGCGCCCAGACCAGAAGTGCGGCGCGCCAGCGTCCGGCAGAGCGCCAGCGGCACCCGATCGGTCCCGATGTACCGTCGGCCCAGGTCGCGATACGCCTCGCTGGACGTGCCGAGCGCGTGCCCGAGCCAGAACAAGGAGAACTTGTGCGCGCGCGGATAGTCGATCGCGTTCACGTATGGCGGCGAGGTGAACACCAGATCGACCGAGGCGTCCGGCAAGGGAAGCGCGCGCGCGTCGTCGCCGATAACCCGGGCGCTGCCCCGCGGATCGCTGCTCGCCGCGAACTCGGCCATCGAGCGCTCCAGGCGAGCGAGGCGGGTCTCGAACGCCCGGAACACGTCCGGCGGCCGTGCCGGCGCGACCCGGTGCGGCCGGGAGTGCGCCAGATCCCGCACGTTGGCCACCGACGAGGCGCTCTTGGTGATGATGGTCGACGAGAACGCCAGGTAGAAAAAGCGGCGCAGCGTCACGTCGCCGACTCGATCGATGAGGTGGCGTAGGAGCGCGAGTTCCTCAACCACGTTGGGTAGGAACCAGTAGTCCCGATTGGGGAAGTCGGGAATCGCCACCTCGCGGAACGCGTCGTGGAAGGGGATTCCGTGCTCGCGCGCCAGGCGCAGATCGTGGAAGAGCAGTCGCGCGCGGGCGTGGAACGCGCTCAGGCCCGCGGCGAGACCGGAGGGATCGATCGGCGTGGACTTGACCCCCGCGATGAGGCGAGCGAGCGGATCGATATCGACCCCCAGACCGTGCCGCCCGAGGAGGCGCGACTCGACCAGCGTGGTGCCCGAGCCCACCATCGGGTCGAGCACCCGCTCGCCGAGATCGGAAAATCGCTCGATGCCCCAGCGCGCCAGTTGCGGTGGGAAACGCGCCGCGAAGGAGTGCATGCCATGACTGGCGTACGCCGTCCTCTGGCCCGCGAAATCAAGATTGACCGCCACGCGGCGCCCCCTCCCCGGGGTTCGCCGCGAATTTTTATGTTAAGTTACGCCTGCGTCGAGAGCGGTCGCCGTAAAAGGTAGGGCGGCGCCCGTTAGACGGCCCTCAGAAGGTCCCACCCGCCCGCGCTCCGTATACTGAGGACCGATTCCCTCTCCCGCCGGGAGGGGGCCAGGTGAGGGCAAGCGCGCCATGTCCGGCCACAGCAAGTGGGCTCAGATCAAGCGCCAGAAGGGCGCCAACGACGCCAGGAAGGGCGCGGTCTTCACCCGGCTCGCCCGCGAGCTCCAGGTTGCCGCGCGCGAGGGCGGGACCGATCCGGCCGGCAACGCGCGCCTGCGCCTGGCGATCCAGAAGGCGCGCGCCGAGAACATGCCCCAGGAGAACATCAGACGCTCGATCGAGCGCGCCGCCGGCCCGGGCGCCGAGGCCATCGAGGAGATCACCTACGAGGGGTACGGTCCGGGCGGGACGGCCATCCTCGTGCAGGCGATCACCGACAACCGGAACCGGACCGTCAGCGAGATCCGCGCCGCGTTCACCCGCGGCGGCGGCGGACTCGGCGAAGCCGGCTGCGTCGCCTGGAACTTCGAGTCGCGGGGGGTGATCAGCATTTCCATCGGTAAGAGGGCGGCCGAAGATATCGCGCTCGTCGCGATCGACGCGGGGGCCGAGGACGTCAACGAGGACGAGTTCTCCGTCGAGGTCTACACCGATCCTGCCGCCCTCGAGCGGGTGCGCGACGCGCTCGCCGCCGCCGACGTCCCTATCGAGAGTGCCGAAACGACGATTCTGCCGAAGTCCACGGTCGATCTTGACGACGAGCGCTCGCTGCAGGTGATCAAGCTCGTCGAGCGCCTCGAGAACCTGGACGACGTCCAGCACGTCTTCTCCAACCTCGAACTTCGGGACGAGTTGGTCGTGGGTAGTGGGTAGGGGAGCCTTGAGGAGAGGTTTGTGGCTGGTGCGTAGGGGGCGAACGAACGGCGGATACGGTTCGCTACCCTGCCGTAATCGCCGCGTGCCCGACGGCCGGCGGCGAACCGTGCACGAGCGATCCGCTGTCGCCATCCGGTGAGCAGTCCGCCATCAGTTCCGCACCCCACCGGTCCGCTGAACGCCAACGACCCACCACCCACGGACGACCATCCCCTGCCCATCGTCCTCGGCCTCGACCCGGGGACTGCGACTCTTGGCTTCGCGGTCGTCGCCGATCGGGGGAGGGGTAATCTCTACCTCGTCGAGGCGGGCGCCATCGTCACGTCGCCCGATCAACCCATCGCCGAGCGGTTGACCCGCCTGCACGAAGGGGTTCTGGAGGTCATCGGCTGCTGTGGGCCGACCGAATCGGCGATCGAACGGCTCTTCTTCAGTCGCAACGTCACCTCGGCGCTGGCGGTGGGCCAGGCGCGCGGCGCGGTCATCCTTGCCGTCGCCCAGAGCGGCCTGTCGATCGCCGAGTACACCCCGGCCGAGATCAAGCAGTCGGTCACCTCCTATGGCAACGCCGACAAGCGGCAGGTGCAGGAGATGGTGCGCATCCTCCTACGACTCACCGCCGCGCCCCGGCCCGACGATGTTGCCGACGCCGCGGCGATCGCGATCTGCCACCACCACAGCCGTCGTCTCACCCGCCTCGTCGCCGGTGGCCGATGAGAACTCCGGGACCGCGGGCGTCTTGCCCGCTCCGTCAGCGTGAACGGGCGAACGGCCCGCTCGCCTCCAGAACGGACCGAAGTGGGCCGCGTCTCCGGCACACTGGCGATCGGGCGTCCGCGCCTCTAGGCGGGATGCGGGCGGGTACTCCGTGAACGACCGTGCCTCGGTCGGCCGGCTCCGATGATCGCCTCCCTTCACGGCACGATCGCGGCGCGCGATGCCGGCGGCGTTGTCGTCGACGTGGGTGGCGTGGGCTACCAGGTCCACGTGCCGGCCTCGACGCTCGCCCGTATCGGCGCGATCGGCGATCGCGTGCGCCTCACCACCTTCCTCTACGTGCGCGAGGACACCCTCGCCCTCTACGGTTTCGCCAGTGGCGAGGAGCGCCGCGCGTTCGAACTGCTCCTCACGGTCACCGGCGTGGGCCCCAGGGCGGCGCTGGGCATCCTGTCCGTCCTCTCGGTCGATCGCCTGGGTGACGCGATCGCGTCCGGGAACGCCGACCTGCTCACCGCCGTGCCCGGCATCGGCAAGCGTCTGGCCAGCCGGGTCGTCCTCGATCTGAAGGGCAAGCTCGGCGGCGCGCCCGCGCCCGAAGCCGGCCCGCGGATCCTCGGCGTCGACGGCCAGGTCATCGAAGCGCTCACCCAGGTCTTCGGCTACAGCGCCCAGCAAGCCGCCGAGGCCGTCGCCGCGCTGGGTGCCGAGGTCGGCGGTGACGTCGAGCCCCGCATTCGCGCCGCGCTCCGCTACTTCGGCCAGCGCCCCGGTTGAGCGTCGCCATCCGAATCGCGGTCGGGTACGGTCACTCGCGCGCGAACCGACTGAAGCGCGCCGGGGGACAACCCTCTCCCACCCGCGGTGGGAGAGGGTGGAGCGAAGCGGAGCGTGAGGCGTCCTCGCTGTGCTCTTCCGCCGGGGACGCCGGTCGTTTTGGCAGCGAGGCCGGCGGGAGTGCCCTCACTCTCCCCCTCTCCCACCACGGTGGGAGAGGGGGAGATACCACGGCGGCATCGTCCGATCCCCGTCGGGGAGCGACCCCACCGGGGCGGCGTCGAAGGACCATGCCGCGAACCGCGGAACCATGGGGTGGCACGCCGAACTGCGTCGACCCGGAGAAGGGCGCGCCGATCGGGTGACCCGCTCTGGTACTGAATGCGTATCGAGCGAGGCCACCGCGAGACCGAATCTCAGCCTATGGAACAGATTGCGGACGCGCTCCTCATCGCGATCGGCCTCGCCGCGCTCATCTGCACCCCGGCGCTCTGTGGCTCCCCCTTCCAGCGATCCTGGACCACGAGACGGATCGCCGGTCGCCGGTAGTCGCTCGGTGCGGGTGGAGAGTCGCGGGAACAGCATCTCGCACACACCCACTACCCCCCTGCCGAGATCCTCACTCCCACCCAGACCAGCACGAGCGCGTACGCCCAGTCCACCCACACCCCGCGCAGCCAGTTCGTCACTCGGATGAGCAGTGCGATGGGGTACGTTGCGACCGCGAACAGGTTGCCCTGGCTCAGGTGCCAGCGCGCCACCTGCCACAGACTGATCGCGTCGCCGGAACTGGGCAACGCCTGAAGCCCGGCGGCGAGGCCCAGCCAACCGGCCACGACGATCCAGGGCAGATGCTGCGCCCAGAGCAGCGGCGGTTCTCGGAGCATCTCGCCGATCGCCAGAGCCGTGGCCGCGAAGAGCGCCACCGCGGCGATCGTATTCACGATCAGCGGCCCCAGCACGATCGCCAGATGCGCCCGCAGCGTCTTCGGCGCCGTGTGCACGACGTACCCCGCCGGCGCGCCGAACGAGAAGAAGCACACCGCGTGGATCCGCGCGCCCACCGCCCGGCAGACGTAGTAGTGCGCGAGCTCGTGCAGGGCGATGCCCGGCAGCAGCGCCAGCCGGGCCACGCGGTCGGTGAAGCTCACGCGCGCCAGGTCGGCGTCGCCGGTATCGGCTTCTCGGCGCTGTGCAGCGCCACCGAACCGAGCATGAACCGGCGGTACCGAATCTTGCGGAATCCGCGCTCGTACAGCATGTGCGCCAGCGCCCGGCAGTCCGGAAACCGGTCGATCGAGTGTGCGAGATAGGTGTAGGCGGCGCGGTCCCCGGCAATGATGCCTCCCAGCCAGGGGATCGCCAGGCGCGTGAAGGTCCGCGCGACAGGGCCGACGATCGGCATCGTGTGGGGCGTCAGTTCGAGCGCGACAAATCGCCCGCCGGGCGCCAGCGCGCGGTACCCCTCCGCGATCGCTCCGCCGAGGTCGTCCAGGTTGCGCAGGACGAACGCGGAGACGATGCAGTCCAGCGTCGCATCGGCGAACGGGAGCGTCAGGGCGTCGCCGCGCAGGAGAATGGCGCGTCCCCCGAGCCGCTCGCGCGTGTGAGACACCATTTCTTCCACCGGGTCGAGGCCGATCGCACGGCGGGCGCCCCCCGTCACGAGCAGATGGAGAAGGTCGCCGGTGCCGCATCCCAGATCGAGTGTCCAGCCATCGGCCCGCGGCACCGCCGCCTCGATCGTCGCCCGCCGCCAGGCGCTGTCGCGCCCCAGCGTCATGATTCGGTTCATGCGATCGTACCGCGGCGCGATCCGCGCGAACATCGCCCGCACGCGCGTCGGATCGGGGCGTGCGTCCACCCCGTCGCGGCTCAGCGGAGGAGGACGAACGCCGCCGCGATCGCCAGCGTCGTGGAGAGCCCGAAGCCCGTCGCGATTGCGACCTGGCGGCTCATTCCGGCCAACCGCGCGTTCACCCCTTCGAGCGCGGCGGCCTGCCGCTCCTCGAGTGCCCCCAGACGTGCCTCGATCGTGTCGTTCCGCGCCGTTCCCAGTGTGAGCCGATCGTGCACCTCGGCCACATCCACCCGGGCCGCGTTGATGGTCCGGCCGATGGTTGCCAGCCGCTCCTCCAGATCGCGCTGGCCGCCGCGCAGCTCGCGGAACGCCTCGCCGAGCCGCCCCAGCGCGCTGACGAACTCGAGGTTGGGGCGGCTGCCGTCGCCGCGCGGGCGGAGCGGGCTATCCGTCCCGGCGAGCGCGGTGGCCCGTCGGACCGCCGCCGCGGCTTCCGCGGACGGGCGCGCTGCGGGCGCGGTCACCGGGGGAGCGGGGCGGTCGTTCTCGGTGCGCATCACGCCCCGATCGTACGCCGCGTCCGCTTAAGCGGTTGTGAGAGCCCGGCCCCAGCCGATGGCCATAATGTCCTACGGTCTCGCATGCGGCGGTGCCGATATCCTGCGACGATCTGCTTCCAGGGCGACGCCGGGGACGGCCTCTATATCGTCCTGCGCGGTACGGTGCGGATCACCATCGTGGCGCCCGATGGGCAGGAGACCTTTCTGGCTCTCCTGGGACGTGGCGATTGCTTCGGCGAGATGGCCGTGCTCGATGGGTGCGTCGTTCCGCGACTGCCTCGGCGCTCGAGCGCACCGACGTCCTCTTCGTCCTGCGCGAGGGGTTCCGCCGGTTCATCGAGGCGCATCCCGCCGCCTGCAAACGGATCGCCCTGATCCCGGCCCGGCGGCTACGCGACACCGCCGACCACGTCGCCGATCTCGTCTTCCGCGACGCTGTCGGGCGGCTGGCGAAACGGCTGCTCGATCTGGCCGAGAGCCACGGCCAGCCGATCGCGAATGGCGGCGTGGGGATCACCCTGCAACTGACCCAGCAGGATCTGGCCACGCTCGTCGGAGCCGCGCGCGAGAGCGTTAACAAGGGCATTAAGCGCCCCCGCACCGATGGCTCCATCGCCGTGACTGGCCAGCGCATCGCGATCGTCGACCGTGGCGCCCTGCGCGCGCTGGTGGATACGGCGGCGTAAGCGGTCGTGGCTGTGGCCACTGGCCGTTGGTGAGATCCGCGTCCGTTTCTCCCTCTGGGAAAAGGGGGCTGAGAGACTCGTCAGCAAACGCAGTCGAGCGCGGGTCGGTCCCTCACCCTGACCCTCTCCCTGTATAGGCGCCAGACAGCCCCTCGCCCGCGGAGGCGGGAGAGGGCGGAGCGAAGCGGAGGGTGAGGGTCGCGGCCGCTCGCGTGAGTGACCCCCGGCCGCCGCTGTCGGGGTGGTCTGGAAGCTCGCGATCCGTGTCGGCCTCCCGCGATTGAGCGAGGGCAGCGCGAGTGTTGCGAGGGTTCCGCCAATCGTGTACTGTGTGCCTGTGCGGGTGACGCCGGTTGTCATTGACGGCGAAGGGACGGCATGCTACCGTCGGGCCCCGGGCTTACGATGAGCCAGCGTAACCGCGCATTCAAATCCCTCCACCTCATCACCCTCCTGGCGATGATGTTCGGTTTGCTCCCTCCGTTCGGCCCCACCGCCGCGGGCGCGAACGGGATCAACTATCGGCTCCAGGGCACCACCGTCGTTCTCGGCAGTACCACCTTCGGGCAGGTGACCACGACTACGGTCACCGAATCGCTCCAGACCGCGTCGGCCTCGATAGGCAGCCCGGCCGTCGTCACGCTCAACAACAGCGGAGTGTCAACCTTCGTCTTCGATGAGGTGCCGTCGGGCCAGACGTACGACCTGGGCGGCGACTGGATCGTGAAGGGCTACCTGTCCGCGAGCGGGATCGGCGGCACCGGCACCTTCGAGGTTACGCTGAGCAAGGTGAACGCGGCCGGAACGGTCACGCCCCTCTACACGCTGTTTGATCCCACGTCGACAAACGTTCTGGGCACGACGACTCCGACGCTGCGCACGCTCACGAATAGTGTCCCGACCACCTACCTCTACCAGGGGGAGCGCTGGGCGTTGAGCTTCAACGTCGCTGTGTCGGTGGCGCTCCCAGGTGGAACGGTAAGCCTGGGGTACAACACCTCGGCGCAGCCGTCCGGCGTCGAACCGATCTATCGAATCGTCGGCGGCACGCCCACACCGGGTGCCGGAACGCAGGTCGCGACCGCGCTGTCCACGAGTGTGTCGACCGCGCTGTCCACGAGTGTGTCGACCGCGCTGTCCACGAGTGTGTCGACCGCGCTGTCCACGAGTGTGTCGACCGCCGTCGGCACAGCGATCCTGTCGCCGAGTCCGACCGCGACGCCGACCGCGAGTCCGACCGAGATCGTGTACTACCCGTCGCCGAGCGCGACGCCGGCGGGCGGCGTCGCGCGCGCCTGGGGGCTCAACGGCAACGGCCAGCTGGGTGATGGGACGACGACGGGCCGTCTTTCGCCGGTGTCGATCTCGGGGTTGAGCGGGGTGACGGCGATCGCGGGTGGTGATAATCACTCGCTGGCGCTG
>Ga0194131_10011601_pt1 | contig 10471 bp, 9 predicted proteins | sample TA2KigO120mmetaG_FD_148631 | JGI IMG/M metagenome (GOLD analysis project Ga0194131, IMG submission 148631) | Freshwater microbial communities from Lake Tanganyika, Tanzania - TA2015053 Kigoma Offshore 120m | ecosystem: Environmental > Aquatic > Freshwater > Lake | place: Tanzania: Lake... | reverse complement strand
CCCTCCCGAGCAGCGCCTTGCAAGACTGGAAGGCTCAGCGGCACGCCAGGACTCACCACGATGAGTTCTGCCGAATCGAACAGCTCCCGGGAATGGCCTCCCGTTTCATAACGGATGCCGCGTTCGGCGAGAAGGCGGACCTCAGCTTCCAAGGCGCTGGCGGGCCGGTTATCCGAAACGGCGGTCTGCGCCCCGTTCTTCCAAAGAAATTCCGCAACGGCGAGGCCACTGCGGGCCAAGCCCACGACGAGGATCGTTCTGCCTGCGAGAAGTGCCACCATGTCTACCGCAACTTCAACATGGTCAAGCTGAACAACGCAAAAATCAGCGACATGATCCAGAAGCGCACAACAACTTTGGTTTCGTTCCACCCCAGCAGCTCGAAGTGGTGGTGCAGCGGTGCCATCTTAAAAACCCTCTTCCCACGCAGCTTGAACGAAGCGACCTGAATCATCACGGAGAGGCCCTCCACGACGAAGACGCCGCCAATAGCAACCAGCAAGATCTCCTGTTTGATGACAACGGCAGTGGTTCCGAGCGCACCGCCGAGCGCCAGCGACCCCACATCGCCCATGAACACTTCTGCGGGATGGCAGTTGTACCAGAGGAAGCCGAGAGCGGCTCCCGCCAGCGCTCCGCAGAAGATGGTCGCTTCCGAGACTTGAGGCAAGTGCTGGATGTCCAGGTAGCTGGCAAACCGCCCGTGACCGGTGAGGTACGTCAACACGGTCAGTGCTCCGCTCGCGATCACGACGCAACCGATCGCCAACCCGTCAAGGCCATCGGTCAGATTCACAGTATTCGACGATCCGACCATGACGATCGAAATAAAGAGGAGGAACGGGAGGAAGGCAACCAGATACAAATCAGGGGAACCGAGCAGCCCCTCGATCACCAGGCTCGGAGTGAAGTTCTTAAAGAAAGGGAAAATCAGATTGGTTTTGTACTGGCCGGCCGCACTTAGCCAAACCAACGCCAGGCCAATACCGAAACTCAGGCTAAACTGCAGCACCAGCTTCATCCGACCGGTCAAGCCAAGACTTCGTCGTCTGACAATCTTGATGTAGTCGTCGGCGAACCCAATGGCGCCGAATCCCACAATGGAAACCAGCAAAATCCAGGTATAGGCGTTCGTCAGGTCGGCCCACAGGAAGGTCGGGAGCACGGTGCTGATCACGATGAGAATGCCACCCATGGTTGGTGTCCCAGCTTTCGCTTGATGGTGCAACGGTCCTTCTTCTCGAATCTGCTGGCCAATCTGAAAAAGCCGGAGCCGCTGGATGAGCCACGGACCCATGATCAGCCCAAGCGCCAGCGCGGTCAGACTCGCGCAGGCAGTGCGGAACGTGTTGTACTGAAATACGTTCAGTACCGAGTAACTGGGATGGCTGCGGTATAGCCATTCAAAGAGCAAATGGTAGAGCATTACGCCTCGCTCACGGCAGCCCGTTTCGAAGCTGCTCGATCAAGCTGCGGACTAGTTATCTCGATCTCCGGTGGTTTGCCTGCGTGCCTCAGCCGGCCTTCAACGCATGATCCCGTCGCAGAATTTCGATAACCTTTTCGGTCCGGACTCCTCGCGATCCCTTGACCACAACGAGGTCGCCTTTCCTCACTTCCTTGCTAAGCCACTCTCCAGCCGCCGAGGAATCCGGGAAGAAGGGCGTATCGGTAGCCGAGCGGCCATGCTCCCGGGCTGCCCTGGTGATGTGTTCAGCCAGACCTCGCACGCCCACGATGCGGTCGATTCTGGCCCCTGCCGCCAGTTTGCCGCAGTCTCGATGGAACTGTTCTGCCTCCGGGCCCAGCTCAAGCATCTCGCCCGCAATCAGAATCAAGCGCTTGAAACCTCTGAGCGTTCTGAGAAGAGCAATGACTGCTTCCATGGCGGCTGGGTTCGAGTTGTAGCTTTCGTTCAAGACGGTGAATCCATCGTGGAAGTGGAGCAGGTCGCCACGTCCAGGCGCTGGCTTGAGGGCGGCCAGGCTCTGGTGGATCGTTTCGAACCCAACGCCGAGGTGATGGGCGACCGCGATAGCTGGAAGGGCGTTGTGTACATTGTGCTCTCCGATAAGCGGGAGCCAGAGTCGATGCCCTTGGGCTTTGTGGTCGAGCCGAAACTCTTGGCCTTTCAGGCCCAAGGCCTGAATCGCGCTGGCGCGGTAGGCCGCGGCGGCTTCAACTCCAAAGGTCACGATCTTGCCCTGGAAAGCCCGCCCAAACCGCCGAACGCGCCGGTCATCGTTGTTAAGAACGGCCACGCCGTTGGCTGGCAGGCTTTCGATGAGTTCGCGCTTTGCGAGGGCGATGCCTTCGAGCGATGAAAAATTCTCCAGATGCACGGGCCGGACATTGGTCACGATACCGATGTTCGGTTCCGCGATCGCGCTGAGCCGTCGAATCTCGCCTGCGTGAGACATCCCCAGCTCGAACACCGCCATCTCGTGCTCTTCTTCTAGCTCCAGGATTGACAGTGGCAGCCCGTAATCGTTGTTGAGGTTGCCGGTGGACCTGAAGATTCGGAAGTGCGCTTGCAGCAGGAGGCTGGTGATCTCCTTCGTCGTTGTCTTGCCCGTGCTTCCAGTGATCGCAACAACCGTCTTGCCCCACCTCCGCCGCGCGAAGTTGGCCAGCCGTTGCAAGGCAGCGAGCGTGTCATCCACCCAAATCACCGGCCACCCCGCTTCAATAGAGCTTCTGGTGCCGGCACGAGCGACGGCCAGGACGGCGCCCCGTTGGAACGCAGCTCCGATGTAGTCGTGGCCATCGGAATTCGGGCCCTGGATGGCGATGAAACAGTCTCCAGCAGAGAGGGTGCGCGAATCGATGGAATACCCCGACGGCGCGATGCGGCCATCTGCGCTGACACGCTGCGCCTCAACCGCGGTCGCGATTTCTTCAAGCGTGAATCTCATGAGCTGAATCCCAATTCCCCTAAGGCGAGCCGAGCCTCCTCACGGTCGTCGAAACGAATCGTTCGATCGGCCAGCGCCTGATAGGTCTCGTGGCCTTTGCCGGCAATTACCACCACGTCGCCGGGCCGCGCCTCCCCCAGCGCGTCGCGAATGGCACGACGACGATCAGGCTCTGTGCGATAACGCGGCGAGCGCGACGTGAATCCCGTTGCGATTTCGTCCAGAATGCGGAGAGGGTCCTCGCTGCGCGGGTTGTCAGAGGTGATCCAGCAGAAGTCTGCCAGTTTCTCGGCAATTGCGGCCATGGCCGACCGCTTTGCCCGATCGCGTTCGCCTCCGCAACCGAAGACAACCAGCAGGCGGTTTGGCCGCAACTCGAGCGCGGTTTGCAGCACTTTCTGCAGCGCATCCGGCGTGTGTGCATAGTCGACAAAGACCTGAAATGGTTGTCCTCGGTCAATCCACTCGAACCGTCCCGGGATGGCCGGGCAGTCCTCGATCCCTTGCTGAATGGCGGCCACGTCGATGCCCAAGTCGGACGCCGCGGCGACGGCGGCCAGCACATTCGACAGGTTTGGTTTTCCCAGCAAACGCGTTTGCATCTCGAACGCCTTGCCGGCAGCCAGCACCCGAAGCCATGCTCCTTTCTTCTCCAGTCGTGTCTCGAGCATTTGGAAATCGGCGCCACCATCGATGGAGTAAGTCAGGCAGCGGCCTGAGCAGGCCGCTTCGAGCGCAGCGGCGCGCGGGTCGTCGCGGTTGATCAACGACTGGGCTGGCACCCCCAAGCCAGTTCCCAGGAAGAGCCGCTGCTTCGCTCGGAAGTAGCTCTCCATGGTGCGATGATAGTCCAGATGGTCTTGGGTCAGGTTGGTGAAGACGGCTGACCGAAACCGGCACGCATGCACCCGTTCCATATCCAAGGCATGCGAAGACACTTCCATGACAACAAACCGGCAGCGCTGCCGCACAAATTGTGCGAATAACGCTTGCAGATCCAAGCTTTCCGGCGTCGTCCGCTCAGCAGGCATGGCACCTTCAGGCCCGCGATACTCGATGGTGCTCACAACGCCAACGCGCTCTCTGGCGGCCAGCAGAATCGACTCAAGCAGATAAGCCGTCGAGGTTTTCCCGTTGGTTCCCGTGATTCCGATCAGTTCAAACGACCGCGTGGGATGTTCGTAGAAGCTGGCAGCCGCCATGGCCAATGCTCGACGGGCGTTGTCCACTTGAATCCAACAACCGCTGAAGGAGGCAGGGACAACATTCTCGGAAAGGATCGCAGCGGCTCCTCGCTCCACGGCTTGGGCGGCAAAGAGATTCCCGTCGGTTTTCTCGCCCTTGACCGCCACAAACAGATACCCCGGTTCCACCTTTCTGGAATCGTAGGCAAGGCCACGGAGCTCAATTCCGGGAACGTTCTCGGTGGAAGTGCGCTGTACATTGTCAAGTAGTCGCGAGAGCTGCATGGCATCCAACCCAGCCTGGACTAATGCCGGCGGCTGAGCTTCACCAGGATCTTTGATCCAGGTTCGACTCGGGAAGCAGACGCCGGCGACTGTTCGACCACCAGTCCCGAACCGAAGGCCTCCAACTGGAGGCCGAGCTTCGAGAGGTTGACAATCGCCATTCGCAGGGATCTGCCGTGCAGATCGGGCACCTCGATCGTGCCGGCTCTGTTGAAGCTGCCTGCGACTTCGACCTTTCCAGAAGATGACGCGTCCGGTGTCGCTGTTCCTCCTGTCTGCGAAGCCAGCATCGCCTCAGGTGAGCCTTCCCAAGAGGCGTTCGCGGGTTCGAATTCGTCGCTGGCCAAGTCAGGGATGGGATTGTGCGCCGGGCGTCGCTTGGCCAGCTGGGCCGGAGTCAACTCCTGATCCGGCGAGACCGTCAGGTAGCGCAGGGCTTGTTCCGCGATGTTTCGGAAGACAGGTGCTGCCACCTCGCCACCGTAGTAGCGGCCGCGTGGCTCGTCGATCGTGACCACCATCGCGATCTCAGGGCGGTCAACGGGCGCAAACCCCACAAAGGAAGCGATGAAACGCGTATGGGAGTAGCGTCCATTGGGATCGACCTTCTGGGCCGTGCCTGTCTTTCCAGCGGCGCTGAACCCCTCCAGCTGAGAGCTCTTGGCAGTGCCTGTCTTCACGACTCCGGTCAGCATGTCAGCCAACAGAGCTGCCGTCTCACGGCTGATCACTCGACCCGGCGGAGCGCCAGGCTCGAAACTCACTTTCTCGATGGCGCCAGACCGGGTTCGTTCCACGATGTGGGGCTTCACCCGATGTCCGCCGTTGGCAATCAAGCTGACCGCTGTCACTAGCTGGATGGGAGTGACCCCAATCCCCTGCCCCATGGCGATGTTGGCTAGCGTAACGGTAGGCCACTGCGAGGAGGGCCGCAGCAACCCCTTGGCTTCGCCTGGCAGATCCACATCGGTTGGCGTTCCAAACCCAAAGGCGTAGATGTATCGTTCGAATCGCTCCTTCCCGATCCGGAACCCTAGCTGAACCGCGCCGACATTGCTGGAGTAGGCGACCACTTCGCGGACGGGAAGGAGGCCATAGGGCTTGTGATCGCGGATTCGATGCTTGCCAACCACAATGGCACCGCGCAGGCAATCGATGAGCTCATCCGGCCTGGTCAGGCGCTCTTCGAGCGCCGTGGCCGCCGTGAAGATCTTGAATGTCGAACCCGGCTCATAGACAGACACAATGGCACGGTTCTTCCAGAGCTCGGGAGCGTACTTCGAATAGTGGTTTGGATTGAAAGCCGGATAGCTCGCCATGGCCAGGACTTCACCCGAATGAGGCGCCATCATAATCACGGTACCGCCAAGGGCATTCGACTCCTTGACTTGAACGGCTAATTCCTGTTCGACGAGGTATTGCAGCGTTTGATCGATCGTCAAGACCAGGTCTTCGCCTGGCTCGGGAGGCCTCTCTACGCTGCTGAAAGAACGCTGGTGCGCATCGGTGTGGAGCAGCACTTGCCCTGGCAATCCGCCGATCCTCTTTTGATAGGCAAACTCGAGACCGCTTAGCCCTTCATCGTCGATCCCAACATAGCCAAGGACGTGGGCCGCCAGTTCGCGATTTGGATAGAAGCGCTTGCTCTCCTTCTCGAAGTAGACTCCACGCAGCTGGAGCGCCTTCACTTTGCTGGCTTCGGCAGCATCCAGTTTTCGCTTCAACCACACGAAGCCTCGCGTGGCTTTCAGCTTTGCCAGGACCGCCTGCCGCTCCAGCCCCAACGCCTGCGCCAGCGCGTCCCCCGTCTGTCTGGGATCCTTAATCTCAGACGAGATTGCGTAGGCAGAATCGACGTTCACGCTGACGGCAAGTTCTCGCCCATGCCGGTCGTAGATTGTGCCGCGCCGGGGGCTGATCTCGAACGAACGGCTTTGCTGGCGTTCGGCCTTTGCGCTCAGATCGGTGTATTGAAAGATCTGCAGATGGACCAACCTGGAGGCCAAGACAACGGCCCAGACCAGGAAGAAGCCGCTGAGTATGAAGATCCTCGCTGGGAATGATTCCCTGGACTTGGGAGGCATGAGACGACACCCATTCGAATGGAAAGACTATGGGCTGGCGAAGCGATCTCGAAGCTCCGGAGAGAGTCAGCGGACGAGGGCGGCTTTCGAAAGGGCCGGTTCACTCGGCGCTCTATCCGACCTGGCCAGCAGCGTTGCGGGTGGCTCGGATGGGAAGGGCGTCGAAAGAACGACAATCTGATCATGCGCCGGCGCGCACAGCCCAAGCTCCCCCCTGGCAATGAGGTCGATCCTCTCTGGCCTCCGCAAAGAGGCCCGCTCCAGAACCAACTGGCTGTTTTCTTCAGACAACTGCGAAACTTCCCTCTTGAGCAATTCACCTTGGTAGCCGTCGCGAATCACCGCAAAATGCTGCCAGGCGAGAAACAAAAAGACGAGGAGGCAGAAGATCCCCAACGACATCAACCACAGGCACTCCTTCGTCCGCTGGTAGTCGAATTCTTGGGTGAGCCGGGTATTGTCGATCTGCCTGACAATGTAAATCTCCGTCATGATGCCTCCTCATTCGACCAAACTTGCTCGCAGCGCATTGGTCGGAAACCCTTTCGCCAAACTCTTTCTAATCCATCCGCTGGAGGATCCAGTCCGGTCGCTGGTCCGTCACAGTTTTCGACCAGCGGTCAAAGTGAGCACCCGCTTGGGAGGCGTGGCCTCGACTGGACTGCCACCGGCCGATTGAGTCTGGCCCAGCGCCCCCAATCCGCTGCCGGAAGCGCTCGCACGAGCCGAGCGTGTCTTTGCCTCACCGCGAAGCCCCGCCGATAATAGTCGGTAGCTGAAAAGCCACTTCCGCGGGATCATGTCAAAGCCTCTCGGCAGCCCTCAATTTCGCACTCCGCGCCCTCGGGTTTTGCTTCAGTTCTGCTTCCGATGACACGACGGGTTTCTTTGTCAGCACGCTCAGCAGCCTTCTCTGCCCACACCGGCATGGGAGAACTCCAACCGGGCAGGCACACTCGCGACTGAGCGCGCGGAATGTCTCTTTGACGATTCGATCTTCAAGCGAATGAAAGCCGATGATCACCAAGCGCCCACCCCCAGAAAGCAGCTCCGCAGCGGCGCGAATGAACGCCCGGAGGCAGCCGAGTTCGTCGTTCACGAAAATCCTCAGCGCCTGGAACGTGCGGGTCGCTGGATGGATTCGGCGATAGCCACGCGCCGGAACGGCTCGATGGATCACTTCGGCGAGTATCTTGGTACTCTGAATAGGGCGCGCATGTACGATCGCTCGGGCAATACTTCGGGAGCGCGGCTCTTCCCCGTAGGTGAAGATCAGGGTGGCCAAGTCTTTCTCGGAATAATGATTCACGATCTCTGCCGCCGTCAGTTCCACTCCACGGTCCATTCGCATATCCAGCGGACCCGCAAGCTGGAAACTGAAGCCTCTTTCAGCCGAGTCGAACTGCAAGGAAGACGCTCCCAGATCGGCCAGAATGCCCTGGCAATCTTGGACGCCTCTCTGGGCGGCGATGGCAGCCACTTCGGAAAAATTCGCCTGCACCAGATGATAGCGCCCGCGAAACTCAGCCAGTCGCAGGTTTGCGTGCGCCAGAGCTTCGGCATCGCGGTCGATGCCGAGAAGGTCGACTCGCTGGCCAGCTTTCAGCAGCGCGTGGGCGTGACCACCCAAACCGATCGTTGCATCGATGAACAGACCGCCTTGAGCTGGCCTCAGAAACCCTAGTGCCTCGTCCAGGAGAACTGGCACATGTCTGGGTGTCGGCGCCTCATCCGTTCTGTCCCAAGTTCGGGATCGAGTCATCGGTGGAACAAAGTGGGATGGCGCAGCTCCAGCAGTTCGCATTGGCTTCTTCCATCAAATCCCGCGCTGGGACAACTCCTGGGCATCGTCTTTGCCGAAGGGCTGGTTCGAAAGCTTCTTCTTGTAGTTCTCGCCGTTCCAGATCGAGAGAAACCGCATCTTACCCATGACATTGACTTCGTCGCGAATCTGGACTGCTTCACGCAAGCGCTGTGGAATCAATATCCTCCCCTGATTGTCCATGCTCACTTCAGCCCCATAGTAGCCGGTGATGTTCATGAACTTGTCCACTGAAGCGTTGGTCATTGGCTGGTCGGAAAGCTTTCGCTCGATCTCTTCCCAGACCGGCAGCGGGTACAGGTGAACGGAGTCAACTTCCAAGCTGGAGGTAATAAAGAACTTAGAACCGTATTCTTCCTCGATTCGCGCTCGAAAGTCAGCGGGCAGCTTGATGCGGCCTTTATCGTCCACCTTTGCTGGGTGACTGCCTCTAAGCATGCCAATCCACAGAATCCTGAAGAGCACTTCAAAAAACGAAGCTTTCAGGCCATTTCAGTCCGCTTTGATCCGCTTTGATCCACTTTGCTCCACCGACGGACTATACGGAGGCACTATTGGCAAGTCAAGGTCTTTTTTTAATGCTTATTTTGCTTGAGTTGGCGGGAGGTGGGAAGCCGTCGGCCCCGTTGACCCCGCGGAAGCGCCTCAGGATCTCCACTTCAGCCCACCCACATAGCCACAAAGCTGAGATATAAGGACACAGAAGGGTAAATGTCGTCTTGGAAGCAGCTGCTCCCGAGCGTTTCACGCGTTCGCCCACCCTCCGTTGAGGCTTTGGGAAGCGGTACCAGCGGCCCCAGAGGTCAGCCCAATGTCGACGGCTCCGCACTCGCTTGCCCTTGAAGAAAAATTCCTCGTTTGACCCAATCCGAATCTTTGCCTGCGTTCGTAAGTTAGCCAAACCGATCAACATCGAGCCTTTCCGGAGGGATCGATGACCGAGTCGGAGAACTACTTGAATCGCCAAACTCGATGAGGAGGCTCGATTAACCATGCCCAAGAACTTGCCCCTCAGAATAGCGTTGACCGTTCTGGCCCTAGCGCTCGTTCTGTGTGGAACGTTACCCGATTGGAATGTCTCACGCGCTGCGAATCACCGCGAAGCGCCGCTCACAGCCCTCGACCCCAAAGCTGACATCACCGATTACTACGCCTTCGTCAGCTACGACGATCCGAACAAAGTGACCTTCATCCTCTCTGTGGATCCGCTCCTGGAACCGGCCAACGGCCCCAACTATTTCCCGTTTGACCCAGACATTCGCTACGCTATCAAGATCGATAACGACAACGATGCGGTCGAAGACATCAGCTTCGAGTTTCGCTTCACCACCGAAATACGGTTACCCGGGGTGTTTACAGGCTTTGTCGGCGCTGGCAACGGCATCTTCGCGCCCGCCTACGCCCCCAAAGATCTGAACGGGAACAAACCTCCCACTTCAGCCATCGTCGTCCCGCCGGCGATCACCTCTCTTGATGGTCCGGGCTCCATCGGTTTGGGGCTGAGGCAGTCCTATAGCGTGACGATGGTGAAAGGTCCGTCCTCGCGCCCATCGCAGCGGATCGAACTGACAGCAGGCCAGCCAGTGTATGCAGCTCCTTCCAATGTCGGGCCCCGAACGATGCCGGACTATCCAGCCTTGGCCCGGCAAGGTATTTACAACGTTGGGAATGGGATCAGAGTCTTTGCAGGAACAACGGACGACGCATTCTGGATTGATCTCGGCGCTACTTTCGATTCGCTGAATTTCCGCGCGACAGGCTTCGCGTTGCCGGGCGTGCTGATGGACGGCCAGGAAGCCGATGACACGCGCAACTTCGCTTCCGATTCGGTTTCTGGCTACAACGTCAATTCCATCGCCATTGAAGTTCCCATATCGATGGTCACGCGCACAGGTACCAAAGTGGCCGCAACGAATCCGGCGGCGACGATTGGAACTTGGGGTGTGACATCACGCCAGAGGGTGCGAGTTCTTCCGGGAACACCAGGCAGGGAAACACAAAACCAAGGACCATGGGTGCAGATTCAGCGCATGGGTAATGCTCTGTTTAACGAAGTCATCATTGGCACCGGATCCAAAGACAAGTTCAGCATGAGCGAACCCAAAGATGATGCGCAATTCGCCAGCTTTGCCCTTGACCCGCTGCTCGCCAGGGTTTTGAACGCGGTGTATGGCATTCCAG
>Ga0194131_10011600_pt1 | contig 10471 bp, 7 predicted proteins | sample TA2KigO120mmetaG_FD_148631 | JGI IMG/M metagenome (GOLD analysis project Ga0194131, IMG submission 148631) | Freshwater microbial communities from Lake Tanganyika, Tanzania - TA2015053 Kigoma Offshore 120m | ecosystem: Environmental > Aquatic > Freshwater > Lake | place: Tanzania: Lake... | reverse complement strand
CTGGCCGCGCCCTGTGGCATTTCCGGTGAACAGTCCCGGCGCCGCGGGCGCCACCACATAGTCGTTCGCGGCCGACCGTACTCCGCTGGCATCAACAACGACATCGACCGTTGTTCGGCTGCCGATTTCATAAGGCACAATCGCGCCGATCTGCGTCGCACTGACATACAACAACGGCGCTGCAATTCCGCCGAACAACACGCGCGTGCCCGCCAACGCCGTCGGAATCCGGCGATTGTTGTCGAGCAGGAACGGGGCGATGGTCGCCGGCCCCATGCGCTCGCCGAAGATTGTCACGATTTGGCCCGGAGCGATCGAACCGGCGGCGAACGACGCTCCGTTCACCACGCCGTTCCGCGAAATCACGGGACGCGCCGCGCCAACCGTAATCGTAAGCGGAAATTCCACAGTGCGCGCGGACGCGTCAGTCAATCGTACTGTCGCGGTTGTCTGTGAGGCTGCTGCCGGAGTGCCCGACAGTATGCCGTCCTCCGACAACGCGATGCCCGTGGGCAAAGTTCCCGCGATGACGCTCCAGCGGAACGGCGCCGTGCCTCCTTCGACGCTCAACACAACACGCGCCGCTTCTTGCGCGAACACGGACACGGTCGCCGGTCCGGTGTACCGCAGACTGCCAACCGCGATCGTAAACGTCTTTGACGCCGACAACCCGGTCAAGTCGATCACCTGCACCGTAAGCAGAAAACTGCCCGCGGTCGTCGGCGTACCCGCGACTTCGCCCGTCGACGACAACGTCACGCCGGGCGGCAGCGATCCAAGGAATCGGTACGTGTACGGCATGCGGCCGCCTTGCACGTTGATCTGCTGGCGATACGGAACCCCGATCGCCGCGCCGGGCAGCGCGTCGGTACGAATCTCAATCGGCGCCGGTGTGTTCTCGACCGTGATCGTCATTTCGCGGTCCTGCGCACCGCCGAACTTGTCCACGGCGCGCAACGTGAAGGGAAAAAACCCCGACACCGTGGAGGTCCCCGTAATTCGCCCGGTTGTCTCATCGAGCGTGAAACCCGGTGGAATCGGCCCGCGCCGGACGCTCCACAGATGGGGCGGCGCGTCGCCGAAGATCGCCGGCGTCGCCGAATACGAAATGCCATTGAATGCGTTCGGCAGCACGGCCGATGCGATCAGCGGTCCTTGGACGCGGATGACGTAGTTCCTCGTCACCTGTTCGCCTTCGAAGTTTCTACCGCGCACGCGGAAGGCCCATGCGCCTCCCGGCGCCTGCGGGATGCCGTACAGCCGGCCCGTAATCTCAAGGATCAGGCCTGTGGGAAATCGCCCCGATGCCGCGTCGTATGCGACCTCGGTGAATTCGCCCGGCTGCGAAATCAGATTGTTGTACTCCGTGTTCACACGCGCGGGCAGCAGTTCCGTATACGTCTCGCCTTCTTTTCCCACAGCGATCACCAGAAACGGTACGCACGTCTGCGCGCGCGTCGAGTCGCTGACGCAAATGAACTGCCGGTGCTCGCCGACTTGCGGAATGATGCCACTCAACTCGCCCGTTGCCGCGTTCAGCGACAGGCCTGGCGCGAGCGTCGTCTCTTCCTGCACCGTGAACCGGTAGGGCGGAAGTCCTCCGGTAGGCGTGAACCGGTACGAGAAGCGCTGGGCCACTGTCGCATACCGGAACATGTCGTAGGTGCTGAGGGTCAGCGTCGAAAACTGGCCGAACGCGGCCAGCGCGGTTACGGCGAAAAGAAAGAGACGCACGCGAAAATACCTCTCGCGAACAGCGTAACAAAAAATAGCGAAAATGTTTTAGAAAAATTACTGCGCCGCGCGGCCGCGCAGCAACATCGCTTTCGAGTCGCCTTCGACCGTTTCCGTCCAGCCAATGAAGATGCGACCCGAAAGGCCCAACACGGCCGATGGATACGTTGGCGTCGACTTGCCCTCGCCCGCCCGCACCAACTGGCTCATGGAGCCGTCGCCGCGGATCTCTTTGTAGTAAACGCCCATCTTGCCCCAGCCGCCCTTTGCTTTCGCGTCGCGCGCCTGAAAGACCACCGCCATGCGGTTCTCGTTCACTGTGATCTGCGGGTGCGTCGGGTCGGTCGTTCCCGCCGATATTTTCGTGCGTTGGCCCCAGGTCTTGCCGCCATCGGCCGACACTGCGAGATAAATCGACGGATCGTTGGCGCCTTCGGTGAAGTAAGTGATGTACAACTTGCCATTCATCGACACCATCGCCGGGCCGACGTGCGGGCAGCCCTTGATCTTCCAGCCGTCCTTAAACACGGGCGCCGGCGCGGTCCACGTGTCGCCTTTGTCCTCGCTCACCGCCGAGTAGATATCGCGGATATCGCCCTTCTCCACGAATCGCCACGCAAGAATCACGCGGCCGTTGATGAAGCCCCACGCCAGCCGGCAGCACGGGCACACGTTGGTCGAAACGCGCACGTTTTTCGACCACGTTCTCCCGCCGTCGGTCGACTTCGTCATGTAGATCGACGTTGTGCCGCCCGTCGCGCCTTCGGTCGTCGAGCGCCCGTCGCGGCCATCGAGCCATCCGATGTAGATGGTTCCGTCCGGCGCTACCGCCGCCGTCTGGAAGCCATGGCTCACCGGCTTGTTGTCGTCGTTCACCGTTACCGCGGGACTCCAGGCCGCTCGCATTGAAGCCGCGCGCGAGAACCGCACGACCGATCCCTCGGGGCTCTTGGGATCGCGCGCGTTCCACACGGCGTAGAGCGTCGATTCATCCGGCGAGGTCAGCAACTGCGGCGAGTTCTCGCCGTGATCGGACACCTCGCCCGGCACGTGGTTCACACGCATCGTCTCGGTGAACGACTCGCCGAGATCGGGCGACGATTGAAACATCAGATCCGAGCCGGCCGTCTTGACGAGCATAAGACCCTGCGCGCGGCGCGCGTAGAATTTTGGGCTCTTGCCCGCGCCGAGCGATTGCGCCTCCGGCTCGAAAGTCGCTTGAAATGGCCGCGGCGGAAGTTTTCCTTCCGCCGCGGAGGCGATAGCCGTACAAAGGGAAATCGAAAGAACAATGCGGAACATAGGGGCCTCCTTGATCAGAAAGTCAGACGCAAAGCCAGTTGATGCTGGCGGGAATCGAACGCGGCCAGCGACTGGCCGAAGTTGGCGGAACTCAGCACGCCATCGGGCAGATCGTAGTTCGCCGTGTTCGTGATGTTGTGAGACTCGGCGCGGAACTGTAGCTTCCAACGCTCGGAAATTTGGAAGTTCTTGAAGAGCGAGATGTTGCCGGAAAGCAGTGTGTCGGCGCGCTCCGTGTTGCGGCCGATCGTACCGAAGACGCCCCGGACCGGGGTTAATTGGGCCTTGGTAAAGCCCGGCGCGACATCGATCGCACGGCGCGCGCCCGGCCTGCGAAGCAGCGAGCCAGCGACGTCGAAAATGCGATTGTTGTTGTTGCCCAGCGGGGTATCGACGCCTGCGTACAGCGTGTACGGACGGCCCGAGTTCGCCGTGACGATGCCTTGTACCGACCATCCGCCGAGCAGACGGTTTTTCGCCATCCACGGCAGCTCGTACGACCACGCCGTGTTGAACAGATGCCGCACGTCGAAGTCCGCAGCGCCGCGATTCAACTGCCAGTTGCGTTCGTCGAGCGCCAGAATGCCGCGATCGAGATTCTGGTTCGTACTCGGAATATCGCTCACCGTATCGATGAACTTGGAGTACGTGTAGCTCGTGCGGATCATCATTCCGCGACGCTGCCAGGTGAACGAACTCTGCAATCCGTGATAGTGGGAATTCTGTCCGGTCGCCAGTACGTTAACGACGCCAACCGTAGGGTTGGGCCGAGCCGCCTGCGCCAGTCCGTCCCCTCCGTTCGGGCGATTCGTGTAAGGCAGCTTGCGCGACAGCGTGCCGAGGTAGCCCGCCGAAAACGTCGTCTGCGGGTTGAACAGTTCGCGTTCGTAGGTCAGCGTCAGATGCTGTGCGTAAGGATTGCGCAGATCGCCGCTGGGATAAACCAGACCGCTCGGCAGGCTCGACGAAGCGCCTTCCAGCAGATTCGGGAAACGGGGCGCCGCGTTGGCCTGACTGATGATCAACGGCGGGTTGAACCGCGACAGCCCCGCGAACGAAAGCTCGAGCACGTTGTAGTAGATTCCGTAGCCGCCGCGCACGACGGACTTGCCGTCGCGGTCGGCGCGCCATGCGAAACAAAAACGGGGAGCGATGTTGTTTTTGTCGCTATTGATCCGGTAGCGGCCGGCGATCAGCCCGTTGTCCTCGCTCGGCACCTGGTTGTATTCATAGCGAACGCCCAGGTTCAACTGTAGCCGGCGCGTCAGGTGCCAGTCGTCCTGGAAGAACGTGTTCAACTCGGTCGCGCGCAAGCCAACGAACGGCTGGCCGACGTTGCGCGAATAGGACGCCGCGTGCCCGGCGAGAAAATCGGCGACGTTGTTGAATCGCAGCGAACCGTTGAACTGCGCGTTGATCACGCCATTGTTCAACTGCATGCGCCGCGCGGCGATGCCGGTCTTTAGTGTGTGCTTGCCCATTACGATCGACAAATCGTTGGTGTACTGATAGTTGTTTTGAAACGTGCGGCGGCCGAGGAAACTCGAAAAGCCGAGCGACGTCAAGCCGTTCACCTGCACGAAGCCGACCTGTGGCATCAGCAACACGTTTTCTTGAAACGTATCGAGCAGCTTGTACCGTGTGTAGTTGAAGCGGGCCTCGTTGACAACGTTCGATTTCGGCGTCCAGATGTGATGTAGAGAATGGCCCTGGGGCTGCGTCTGCACGTTGGAATTTTGCTGCGCGGCGCCGGACGTGTTCTGGTTGTTCGAGTTGAGGTAGGTCGACCGCGAGAACAGCTTTTGCGAGTTCGAAAGGTTCATGTCGAACCGCACCAGAAACGTCTGCATGAAGCCGCCTTGCGGTGCGTTGGCGCGATGCAGATTCGTGCCCGGTTGGTTCGGCTCGGGGAATCGGTCGACCAGCGGCTTCACCGCCGCCACGGCTTGCGCGCGCTGCACGGGCAGCAGCGTTTGTATCGTCGTCGCCGAACTGACCACGCGCTTGAACCCTTCCCAGTTGCCGAAGATAAAGGCTTTGTCTTTCTTGATCGCGCCGCCGGCCGATCCGCCGAAGAAGTTGAACTTAAGCGGCGGCTTCTGGTTGTCGAACGCGTTGCGCGCGGCCATTTTGTCGTGGCGGAAATACTCGTAGAAACTGCCGTGCCACTCATTGCCGCCGCGTTTGGTGACCATCGAAATGATTGCGCCGTTTTGCCGTCCGTACTCGGCCTTGAAGTTGTGCGTCAATACCTGCATGCCTTCGATCGACTCCGACGCGATCAGTTGCTCGCTCACGCCGCGGCCCATCAACATGCCGCCCTCGATCTCGTTGTAGTCGTTCGAATCGATCAGATAGTTGTTGTTGCGATTGCGCGCGCCGGCAACCGAGAACGGCCGGTGCGCCGCCGTCGACGGCGTGACCGCCGGCGTCAAATACGCCTGATTGCGGAAGTTCCGCCCCGTGCCCCCGGCGACCATGGGCAAATCCTGCATCAACGCCTGGCCATAGGTCTTGCCGTCTCCGGAGGCGTCGAAGTTCACTGCGCTGACGCCCTCGCTGGACACCGTAACTTCCTGTTTCGTCGATTCCGGATTCAGCGACGCTCTGATCGACTGCGCTCTTCCAACGACAAGTGTGATCCGTTCAAACGTGGTCCGCGCAAAACCCGGCGCGGTGACCTCCACGCGGTAATCTCCCGGCGCAAGCGACGGCGCGCGGAAGACTCCGGTCTCATCGGTCGATAACTTCAACTCGGCGTTGGTGCCGAGGTTTACAATGCGGACGTTGGCGTTTTGCACGGCGAGGCCTTGGGCGTCGATAACCGTGCCGTTTATTGAGCTGCTGATGCTCTGCGCGAACGCGGCCGAAACGGCAATCGTCGCCAGAAGCAAAAACTTCCGAAACATGATTCTCCTCAAATTCGTAAACTGCGGGCGATGAAACGCGGGCTAGGAAACGAATTGAGAAGGTGGAGGTCTTTGATAAAGGCTTGGATCGACGCCCGCGGTAGTGCGGGCCTCGTTCGCCGTCACCGCGATCGGTGCGAACACGGCGATCGGCTCGGTGGTCGGCGTCATCGGACTCGGCGCGGCGGTCAACAACGGCGCGGCGTTCGAAGGCTGTCCGCAGCAAGGAAGTTTGCAATGATTCGGCGCTTGCACAGCCGGCGCGTCATGCATCGCTTTGCGCTTGCAGCACATCTTCGCCTTGCCGGTGCGGCAGCACTCCATGCCGACCGGAACGTCGGTGACGCCCAGCGCGAGCATCGGCATGGCTTGCACAAAAAGGAACAACGCCAGCATCCAAAGGCTGGTGAAGCGCCGTCTTGTGAATGGGAACGACACGGAAACAGAATTATGGTAGCAGAAGTGTACGCGGCGTGCGTTGATCGCTATTGCCGAAGAATTAGTGAAGGAGCCCCCGTTCGAAGAGTTGCAAGCGTAACCTCATTCGTTTGCCGTCATTCAGCGCGAGCGCATTCACCGTTGCCCGGCCGACGGCTGAGAGACCCTCGATGAGATGTCCATTCCAGCGGAAATGTCCGTCCCAGCTATCTCTGCGCGGGTGAAAGAGAACCGCGATTTCACCCGTTGCCGGGTCGATCCCAGCAAGGTTGGGCCCTTTCTTACGATTGCAAAAGTGGCATGCCAAGGCTAGGTTGTCGAGGTTGTCGGATGCAATGTGTTGGCGGGCGACTATGTGTTCGAAATGGTGTGTGAATTCGCAGAATTGCTGTTGGAGTTGGCAATACTCACAGCGGTCCCCAGCACGCCAACGTACTTTGTCGCGAAGGGGTTCGGGTTTCACGCGGCCAAACGCCGTTGGGCCTTCAATTTCAGAACTGCGATCAAATCCGCGGCGTCGATCAATGCTTCATACTCGGCGTCCTCGTCGGGAGTAAGTTCGCCGTCGTTCGCACGGCTTGCCAGGTAGTCGACACGCGCCTGCACCTCGGGAGAAATCTGGAACGCTACGATTTGCCGCAACGCGGTTGGATCCAGCGAGGAGGCTAAAGGGTCAAGGAGGCCGTCCAGAGAGGCGGTGCTCATGCTTCAACGTTAGCACCATCGGGCGATTGCAAGACAGCGGATCTTCAAGCTATTGGTGTCTTTGCCGCCGACGGAGAGTCACTCATCTTCCCGCCACGGGAAGGAGAGCTCCCGCGGTTATTGGCGCGGGAACCGGTTTCGGTGGCGGAATCAAAACCCAAGCAACGTTTCCAAATGCTCTATCACCAGCCTGAGCGTTGGGGCGGAGATCACGTCCAGGTGTTCCCCAAATCGCTCGCGGGAGACGCTGCGGACATCGTCGCAAACCGGATCGCCTTTCAGCGTGATCATAGCAAGCGCAGGAGAGACTGCCCGTACGCATCTCCCAACGCCTCGATCCGCGCCCGCAAACGCCGCCGGTGATCGGACAGCACTCCGGCGAATTTCGGATTTGTCGCGAGGTTGAGCGTCTCGCCCGGATCCTTCTCCATGTCGATCAGCATCTCGCGCGGCGCGTCGCCGGCGAACAGCGAGTACTTATAACGGCGGCTGCGTACCGTCCGCGAATCGACGCATTCAATGACCACATCCTCGCGCCACTCCTTGGCGCGGCCCTGTTCCACCAGCGGACGGACACTCCGGCCCGGTAAACCCTCGGGAGGCCTTATCCCGGCATAATCGCAAAGCGTGGGCAGCAGATCCACGCATGATGAAATCAGATGCCGCTTGTCGACGCGCCCCGCCGGTGTGCGTCCGGGCCACGAGACGATAAACGGCACTCGCGCCGACTCTTCATACGGCAAGCTCTTATGTTCGAAGCCGTGGGCGGAGTCCATGTCCCCGTGGTCGCTCGAAAAGACGACCACCGTGTTGCGGTCGAGCCCCGTTTCGCGCAATGCCGTCAAGACCTTCCCGATCTCGGCATCCACCCGTTCGGTGAGCCGGCAGTAGGCCCATCGATGCATGCGCCAATCTTCGGTGCTCCAATGTTTGCGCACGTAGCCGCGGAAGCCGCCGTAGCGTCCGAGCGCCGCGGGCTCTTCGCTGGTTGGCGGGTGGTTGGCGGGCAGCGGCGGACAATGGCGCGCGAAGAAATCGCCGCGCTCGACTCCTGGCGGTGTCCGTAACGCCTCCGCCATGCAACTGCGCTCCACCACCGAGTTTGGATACATTCCCGGAAGGTTGTTGGCCTTGGTGTAGGCGTCGATGGCCATATAGCAGATGTCGTGCGGATTGATGAACGAGGCCACCATCAGAAACGGCTGCGTCTGTTTCTCACGCAAAAACGACGCGCAGCGCTCCGCCAGCGCGTCGCGTTCGTTCTCGGCTAGATATTCGAACCCGATGCTCGCCGGTGTTATCGGTTTCGGCCAATGCGTTTTGCCGCCGAACACCGTCCGATAGCCCGCGCGCCGGAAGACGTGCCCCATCGCCTGTGGCAACGCGAGCTCTGGCACATTCGCCGCTCCGTTGGTGCGCATGTCGAAGTGGCTGGGGAATCGTCCGGTCATCATCGACGTGCGCGCGGGCATGCACACCGGATTCGACGAATACGCCAGATCGAAACGAACTCCCGCGGCCGCCAGGCTATCCATGTTCGGCGTCTTCAGCCACCGGTTGCCCATGCAACTCATCATGTTCCAGTGCTGCTGGTCCGTCATGATGTAGAGAATGTTTGGGCGCACGGGCGCGGCGGGCAACGCGGGTGCGCCAAGTGCCGCCGAGGCCGCGGTACGAAGGAAGCGGCGCCGGTCTTCGGAAGTGCTGCGGGGCATCGGAACAGTTATATCGCAGTCCGCACCGCCTCAAACTCTGCTATGTTCTCGCTATGGATTTCACACGCCGCCAGTTTGCCGCTTCGGCCGCGCTCTTCGCCTCACCCGGCCGCGCGGTCCGCCTCGGCGGGCCGATCTTTCTCAAGTCCGACGACCCCGCCGCGCTTGCCCGCGAACACAAGCGCCTGGGCTATGCCGCCGCATACTGCCCCGCCGCCGATGTGAAAAACACCCCGCGCGTCAACGCCATCGAAGCCGCCTTCAAAGCCGAAAACGTCGTCATCGCCGAAGTCGGCGCGTGGAAGAATCTGCTCGATCCCGACGCCGCCAAACGCAAGGAGAACTTCGACTACGTCGTCTCGCGCATGGCCCTCGCCGAAGCCGTCGGCGCGCGCTGCTGCGTCGACATCGCCGGCTCGTTTAACGACAAAGTCTGGTACGGCCCGCACAAGGACAACTTCACGCCCCGTTTCTTCGACGCCACGGTCGAAAACGCCCGCAAGATCATCGATGCCGTCAAACCGCGCCGCGCCAAATTCGCCTTCGAAATCATGGGCTGGTGCATGCCCGAAACCGCCGACCGCTACGTGCAACTCATCAAGGCCATCGACCGCCCGGCCTTCGCCGCGCACGTCGACGTCTGCAACGCCATCAACTCGCCGGAAAAATTCTACTCGAACGCCGCCGTGACCGATGAGATCTTTCGCAAACTTGGCAAGTGGATCGTCTCCTGCCACGCCAAGGACCTGCAGTGGATCCCTGAAATGAACGTGCATTTCGTCGAAGTGATTCCGGGCCGCGGCGAGATCGACTACCGCCCCTACCTACGCGGCATCGCCGGATTGGGTTACGAAGCGCCGCTCATGCTGGAGCACTTGAAGACCGCCGAAGAGTACAACGAGGGCGCCGCCTACATTCGAAAGATCGGCGCGCAGGCCGGAGTGTCGTTTGCTTAGACGCGCCCTCATGCTCGCCGCCGCGTTGCGCCGCAAGGCCCGTGTGGTCTTCGTCACCGGCGACGACGAGTATCGCAGCGAGTACTCCATGCCCGCGCTCGCGCGCATTCTCGAAACGCATCACAAGCTGAAGTGCGCGGTCTGCTTTGCGCGGCCCACGCCGCAGTCGAATGCCAATATCGAAGGCCTCGACGCGCTCAAGGACGCCGACCTGATGGTGCTCTTTCTTCGTTGGCGTGCGCTGCCCGAGGCGCAACTGGAGCCGATCCTTCAACACGTCGCGCAAGGCAAACCTACCGCCGGATTCCGCACGTCGACGCATTCGTTCAACTACCCGAAAGATCACCCGCGCTTTGCCGAAAACGACGGCTTCCCGCTGCGTGTCTTCGGCGCAAAGTGGACGCGCCATCACGGCCACACATCGACCACCGCGACGACAAAAGCGGAAAACCACCCCATCCTCAACGGCGTCGATCCCAAAATGACGATACCGAGTTGGCTCTACACGGTCAATCCGCTGCAGGGCGATGTCACACCCCTGCTCATCGGCCGTGCCATCAACCCGGAGCGCAATCGCGACGACGGCCCGCAGCCGGTCGCTTGGACAAAGAAGCCCAACGTGTATTTCACGACGCTTGGCCATCCGGATGATTTCAAGAACGAGTCGTTCCGAAGGCTTGCCGTCAACGGAATGCTCTGGACACTCGGCCGA
>Ga0194131_10011594_pt1 | contig 10478 bp, 10 predicted proteins | sample TA2KigO120mmetaG_FD_148631 | JGI IMG/M metagenome (GOLD analysis project Ga0194131, IMG submission 148631) | Freshwater microbial communities from Lake Tanganyika, Tanzania - TA2015053 Kigoma Offshore 120m | ecosystem: Environmental > Aquatic > Freshwater > Lake | place: Tanzania: Lake... | reverse complement strand
ACTGACACAGGTTGTTGGCGTTGCAGACCCCCTGGAGGGCTGCCCCGGCGCTGTTGGTCATCGGCTGTCCCGCTGCGTTGAGGGGCTCACAGCACGTACCGATGAGGTCGCCGAGCTGACAGTTAGGCTCGCTCTCCTCGGCGGCGCATCCTACGGTCGACGCCGCGAGGGCGATTCCCGCGAACACGCGCAAGATTCGAAGCATGGGGTCCTCCGGAATCGGGGTGGAGAAATGAAAATGGCGGCGACCTTCGCGAGGACCGCCGCCTTCAATCGATTCGTAGCGTCCGGAACGATCCGCAGGATGCGGAGCAACGGGCGTTCACGTCACATCGGGACGCAGAGACCGAGCTGCGCGCTGTCCCGCTCGCCGCCGAGCGTGCCGAGGAACGTACCGGTCATGCAGGTGAAGCCCGCCGGACAGGTGTGCTCGCTCTCGGGCGAGTTGTCGCAGATGGGCAGGCAGACCGGAGGCGCGTTCTGCTCAATGGCGACGCAGTGGTGGCCGGGGCCGCAATCCGTGGCGCCCGTCTCTTCGTCCTGCGTGCAATCCTCGGCGGTGTTGACGACCGTCTCCGAGATGGTGTCCTGGCAGAGGCCGAGGATGCGCTCCTGGCCGCCGTTCAGGCCGTAGTAGAAGAGCGCCTCGCACTTCTTGCCGTCGCCGCACTGATCGGCGGCGCCGAAGGGATCGCACTCGCCGAAGCAGAGGCCGAGACCGTCGAGCCGGAAGAAGCCGAAGAGGCAGCCGGAGGGGCCACCGCAGGCGGCCTGATCCGCCGCGTCACACAGGCCGTTGCAGATCGGGTCACGGCCGCCATAGACGTCCGTGCAGAGGTTGCCGGCCGTGCAGTCGCCGAAGTAGGTCGAGTCGTCGGGCGTGCAGGCATCGCCGTGCAGCTTGGTGCCGTTCTCGCCATCGAAGCAGGCGTTGAGGAGGACGACCTTGCCGTCGACCTCAGCGCTCTCGACCACGGTGCAGAACTGGTTCTCCCCGCAGCCGGTCTGCGCGCCGAGGCCGCATCCCGAATAGCAGATGTCGAAGTCGGCGCCGCCGAGCTTGAAGCCGAAATCGGCACAGACCTCGCCCTCGCCGCAGGTGTTGTCGCCGGCGCCGCACATCATGCCGCCGCAGGGGGCGCGGCAGATGCCGGCCACACAGGCGAGGCCCTCGAGGCAGTTCACCTCGGGGAGCGTCGGATCGCCATCGCCATTGAGGCAGGGCGCTCCGACGTCCTGCGTGCCCGCCGTGAGGCAGAGCGACGCGGGCGCGAGGTTCGCGAAGCAGGACGCCGGGCCGCCGCAGGTCTCGGCAGCATTGCACGGCGAGCAGTTGTCGGTGGGGATGCAGATGCCGCCGCAGGACTCGGCGTCGTCCGCACAGTCCTCGACCTCGAGGCAGTGCTCCGTCGGCTCGCAGCCGGTCGGTTCGCCGCGGGCGTCGCACGTCGCGTGACAGAGCGGGCCCTTGCCGAGGCCGAGATCGGCACAGATGGAGTCGCGAACGCACTGGTCGTCGTTGGGGTCGCAAACATCACCGATGGGGATGGTGCCACCGGGGGGCTCCGCGCCGCCACCACCGCTGCCACCCGCAGGCGGCTCCTCGCCGCCCTGGACACTGCCGCCTGTCGAGCCGCCGTCGCCGTTCCCGCCCACGGGCGTTTCGTCGCCGCCGGGCGCAGGGGTGCCGCCGACGACATTGCCGCCGCCCTGACCGTCGCCTCCGGGCGCGGGGTTGCCGCCACCGCCGTTGCCGCCGGAGCCGGCATCCGGCTCGCCGCCGTCTGCCTCGGCCTGACACGCCGCGGTGCCAAGCGCGGCCGCGGCCGCCAGCATCAACAAGAGACTCTTGGAACGTTCCACCATCGAAATCCTCCGAGCGGCCCCACTCCCCGGGGGCCGCGCTGTGTCGACCTGCCGGTGAACTCCGGACGGCCGAAAAACTCGGGCAACCTAGTGGTGACCCCCATGGATGTCAATCTGTTTGCCGTCGGACTACGGAGCAGCGCGGTCGGTTGACGGGTCGAGGTCCTTTGGTGTACGCGCTCTGCGCCGCGGAATGTGGCAGCGGAATGTCGGAACGGGTGGCGCGGTTGACGTCTTCGACGCCCCATCGCGACCTGCGAAGCGTACCCGCAAGCCCGGAATCCCGTTCGAGAGCAGTTTTTTTCACCGCCGATCGTTCTGCCCCGCCGGAGTTGTGGCCATGGCCAGAAAACTGACAGTCGCCGTCGTCGGGGCCACGGGTGCCGTCGGCTCCGAGATGCTCGCCGTCCTGGCGGATCGTCGCTTCCCCGTCGACCGGCTCGTCCCGCTCGCGTCTCATCGCTCGGCGGGGACCGAGGTCACCTTCGATGGCGACACGCACGTGGTCGCGGAGCTCGGAGAGCGCAGCTTCGAGGGGGTCGACCTCGCGCTCTTTTCGGCGGGCGCCGCGACGAGCGAGCGCTACGCTCCGGTCGCCGTCGCCGCCGGTGCCGTGGTCGTGGACAATACCAGCTTCTTCCGGATGCGGCCGGACGTGCCCCTCGTCGTCCCCGAGGTCAACCCGAACGCCCTCGACGACCACCGCGGGATCATCGCCAACCCCAACTGCTCCACGATCCAGAGCGTGGTCGCGCTTGCCCCCCTGCACGCGCTCGCGCATGTGCGCCGGGTCATGTTCAGCACCTACCAGTCCGCGTCGGGCGCGGGCCAACGCGCGATGGAAGAGCTGAAGGACCAAGCCGTCGCGCTGCTGAACTTCCGCGATCCTCCCGTCGAGAAGTTCCCCCGACGCCTCGCGTTCGACTGCTTGCCGCAGATCGATAAGTTTCTCGATGACGGCCACACCAAAGAGGAGCGCAAGATGGTGGACGAATCGCGCAAGATCATGGCTTTGCCGGATCTGCGCGTCTCGGTGACCTGCGTCCGGGTTCCCGTCTTCGTCGGGCACGCCGTCGCCCTCCACGCGGAGTTCAGCCGTCCGGTGTCGGTCTCGGCGGCCCGCGCCGCGCTCGCGGCCGCACCGGGCGTTGTCCTCCACGAAGAGCACGCAGCCTACCCGACGGCCGTCGACGCGGCGGGTCAAGACGCCGTCCACGTTGGGCGACTGCGCGCGGACGACGGGCTCGACAACGGCCTTGCAATGTGGGTCGTCGCCGACAACCTGCGCAAAGGGGCCGCCACCAACGCCGTCCAGATCGCCGAGGCCCTGATCGCCCGTGACCGACTGCGCGTCTCCCGCTGACAAATGACAAAATGTCCCGCGCGACCCCGACCACCTGCCAGCTTGGCACCCGAACGGCAGCGACGCCGGCTTGCACCTTCGCACGGCGAGCCTCGCAGTTCGCCGCTCGGGCGTGGTACGAATCTTGTTTACCGACGTTCGCCAAACGGCCCGTTTTGATGATCGAGTCCACCCGATGAAGTCCACGCCCCACTCGTCCACGCCCCGCCGGCGCGTCGTCGCCGCGGTCCTGCTCGCGATGATCGCGGCCGCACCGGCGGGGGCCCTCGCCGCGCCTGCCGCCGACGATCTGGTCGTCGAGATCACCCCGGACGGCGGGAAGTACGACGACCTCAATCCGATCGGCATCGAAAGCTGCCGTGCGGACCTCCGCAAGATCGTGACGCTCAGGGCCTTGGCCAAGGACTACACGGCGGGCGATCTCAGCCAGAAGTACATCTACGTCACGCGCGACAAGGCTTCCTCGTGCGATCCCGACATTCTCGAGCAGGCCTGCGCGTCGAAGGGCACCGAGATCGACGGGTGTACCTGCCTCTATCGCTCGGACATCGACGCGAAGTCCGACATCTCGCTCGAGAACGTCGCGCTGTCCACGCTTCTGCCCGACGAGGGCCTGACCGCTTGCGACGGCAGCGCCGAGTCCATCTATCGGTTCTACCTGAAGGTCGTCCCGTCGAAGCGGGGCACGCCTGCGCCGGTCCCCGAGGGCAGCGCCTTCAAGCAGAACTCGGGCGCCGCGGATGCCGGGATGTCCGACGCGACGGTCGTCGACGCAACCACCGGGGGCTCCACCCAAGACTCGGCCACACCCCTCGTCCTCGAGATTGATCTCGAGCCACCCACGACGCCCGATGTGGAGGCATTTCGGCTCCTGAGCGGAGACGAGGCCATCGAGGTCTCCTTTCCGTCGACCGACAACGCCGAGATCGTCAAGTACGAGATCTGCTGGGCGGCGTCCGGGCTGAGTGACGGCTCGGCCAGCGACGGCGGGGCCACCGGGGGTGTCGGGGCGCAGTGCAGGCTCTCCGCCGGCACGGAGTCGGTCCGTTTGACGGCCGACGACGACGGCCTGCTGCTCGAACGCGCCTACCGCTTCACCACCGCGGCCGTCGACGACGCCGACAACCGCGGTAATGAGGTCGCCCTGGGAACCGGCATCCCCCGCAACTTCCTCGACCTCGCCGAGTACTACCGCCAGATGCACGGCCCGGAGACGGGCGGCTGCGTCCAGCGGCCCGGCCTCCGCAGCGCCGGCTTCGGCCTCGCCGCCCTCGGCCTCGCCGTCCTGTCCGCGCTGGCCGTCGGCCGCCGCCGGAGAAACCGATGAATCAGCGCAACACGGCGCTTCTGAGCGCCACGATGAGCCTTTTGCCCCTGTCCGCGGCCGCCGAGGGGACGCTCGGGACGAAGCGCACGGGCAATATCGAGATCCGATACGCACCCTACAAACCGGACATGGACAGCCAGTTCGCGCTGCCGGCGGGGTGCGAGGACCAAGGCCCGTACGCCCGGTTCTTCGGCGATGAGGACGACGGCCTGCTGCTTTTCGGCTTCCAGACCCACCTGATCCAGAAGTACGGCACGCTCGCGGCCGGCGGCAACATCGGGTACTTCAACGTGTCTGGCCAGGCGCAAGCCGGGCTCCCCTGCCGCCCGGTCGGTGGCGGCATCGCGTCGAGCGCCGATCTCGGGACGGAGGAATCCGAGGTCGATGAGTCCTCGCTCAAGATTGTCCCCGTCCAGGGCGAGGTCTCCTATCGCCTGACGATTTGGGAGGACCTCGTGCCCCTCGTGCCCGTCCTCCGCGCCGGGCTCGACTACTACATGTGGCGGATGGGGTCGACGTCCGGCGGCCTAGCCAAGTTCGAGTCGGGGCAGTCGGCATCCGGGGGCACGTGGGGCTGGCACTACGCCCTCGGCCTGCATGTGCTGCTCGACTACTTCTCCCAGAGCATGGCCGCCGACTTCGACCGCGACGCCGGGGTGAACAGCACCTACCTGACGTTCGAGTACATGCACGCCCAGATCGACGACTTCGGCTCGAGCACGTCGCTGCGCCTCGGCGACAAGACCGTCGTCTTCGGGCTCGGCTTCGACATGTGAGCGGCAGCCTCCCGCGCCGGCTCGGCTTCCGGCTCGAGTACGACGGGACGGACTTCCACGGGTGGCAGGTTCAGTCGGGCCAACGCACGGTCCAGGGGACGCTCGTCGACGTGCTCCGGAGCACCTTCGACCCCGAAGCCACGGTGGACGGCGCGAGCCGGACCGACGCGGGCGTTCACGCCCGGGACCAGCTCGCCGCGGCGACCATCGCCCACCCCGTGGCCGCAACCGGCTTCGTCAAGGCGCTCAATGCGAGATTGCCGCGAGACGTCGCCGTTCGTTGTGCCTGGGAAGCCGCCGCCGACTTCCAGCCGAGGTTCGCGCCAAATGGCAAGACGTACGTGTACCGAATCTACCGGGACATCGCACCGCGCCCGCTCATCGACCGTCAGGCTTGGCGCGTGGGCTTCGACCTCGATCTCGACGCGCTGTCCGTCGCCAGCCGACCCTTGATCGGGACGCACGACTACGCGGCGTTTGCCGCGAGCGATGCCGGCCAGAGCTCGAGCGTCCGGACGATTTACGGCATCTCGGTGTCGGTCGAACCTTCGGGTGTCTGGGCCGTCACGGTCGAAGGCTCGGCCTTCCTAAAGCAGATGGTCCGCAACCTCGTCGGCACGCTGGTCGAAGTAGGCCGCGGACACTGGAGCGCCGACCGGATCCCGGAGATTCTCGCCGGTCGCGACCGCCGACTCGCCGGACCGACGGCGCCGGGACGCGGACTCACGCTAGAGCGCGTCTGGTACGAGACCCCGTGCCTCGAGCGCCCGACGCCCTGACTCAGAAGCTGACCGCGCAGCCGACGCTGAGGTCGATGTGCTGGCTCGGGGACGGCCCAATCAGGTGATAGAAATCGGGCGTGACGGTGAAGGCCCAGCGCTTCGCGAAGTCGAGGGCCCAGGTCAGGCCGAGCGTATAGAAGTACGGCCCCTCGAGCGTGTAGTCACGGTAGCCGTCGAGCGGCACCTGGTGGCTGATGTAGCCATAACCGCCGCCGACGCGCAGGAGAAGGTGGTTCGAGCCCGCCTGCAGCACGTCGAACTTGACCCGGAGCCCGCCCGCGGGGGCGAAATCGGCGATCTGAATGCGCCCGAACATGCCCAAGGAGAGCGTCCGGCTCACCCAGACGTCGAGCTCGCTGAGCGTGTGGAACGGCGAGATGGCGATCCCCGGCTGGAGCGTCGAGCCCGGGCGGTTCTGCGCCTCGGCCTTCTCTGTGATGCGCCCGACGCCCGTGCCGACGGAGAGCGAGAGCGTGACGATCCGCCGTTTCTTGCCTCGGGGAGCGGTGTCCTCGGCGGTCTCGGTATCTTCGGACTCGTCTTCGCCCCCCTCCTCGGTCAGCGAATCGCCCGTCGCCATGTCGTCGATCGGGACGTCGACGGGTTCGCGCTGATCGTGGAACTGCGCGACCTGGTTGCCGTCCCGGTCCTCGACGAGAATGTAATACGAGAGTTTGGTGCCCTTGACGAAGCGCGCCCCGATGCGGGCTACGAAGGTGTTGTCGCCTTGGTCCCGCATCTCGACGCGGCGGTACTCGCGGACCGACTCGCTGCGAAAGTCGAGATAAATCCGGTACATCTGGTCGCGGAGCTCCGGCGAGACCTTGGCCTGGACGGTGACGATTTGATTCGCCCGGGCGCGTTTGACGGGCCGGTGCGTGATGCCGGGATCGCGACGGGCGGCGCCCCCCTCGGACTCGACCGGACGGACGAGACGGCGCGCCTGCTCGAAGATAGCCTCGAGGCTCGGCGTCGACACGAGCGAGTCGATGCGAACCCCGCGGTCGATGGTGAGCGCCCGACGGAACTCGTCGACGGCTCGGTCTTTGTCCTTGTCGCGGACGTGGGCGATGATCCCCCGCTGAACGTGAACCTCGGCCATCACGCGCCCACGGACGTCGGCTTGCTCGCCGGTACGAACGGCCTCCTCGAGCGCCCGATCCGCGTCGTCGAGTTCGAGGTTGTCATAGGCACGCCGCGCGTCCTCGAGGAGGCGCTCGACATCCTGCTCGGCCTGACGCGATCCGCCCCGCTGCGCGAAGGCCGGCGCGGCGGCGAGGAGGCTCAGGGCAATGCACACGAGAACGCGAGAGAACACCACGCCGCCCCTGTCATTTCTTGATGATGTGGAACTCCACGCGACGGTTCGTCGCGCGGCCTTCCGCCGTCCGGTTGTCTTCGAGGGGACGGTCCTCGCCGTACCCGATGGCCTCCACCCGGGTGGGCGCGATGGCCTGATCGACCAGGTACCGCCGCACGGACTCCGCCCGCTTCTGCGACAGACGCTGATTCGCGGCCGCGCTGCCCTGGCTGTCGGTATGCCCTTCGATTCGGACGTTCAGCGACGGATTGTCCCGCAGGGCGAGGGCGACCTCGTTCAGCAATGGGTAGGACTTCGCCAGAATGCGGTCCTTGCCAGGGGCGAAGTAGACCGTCTGCTTGAGTTCGATCCGGTCGTCCCGAACGATGATGTTCTTGTAGAGGTCCGGGCAGCCATCCGCGTCCTGATCGCCGTCGTAGTCCTCGGGCTGATTGGGGCACTCGTCCTGCGTATCGGCGACGCGATCCTGATCGTTGTCGGGATCGGGACAGCCGTCGGCGTCCTCGAAGGTGTCGAGGTCCTCGGCCTGGAGGGGGCACTTGTCGACGACGTCGAGCACGGCGTCCTTGTCGTTGTCGGGCTCTGGACAACCGTCCTCGTCTTCGAACCCGTCCTTGTCCTCCGGGGTGTCCGGGCACTTATCCGCATCGTCCCCGATGCCGTCGCCATCCCGATCCTTCAGCAGGTCCGGGCAACCGTCATCATCCTGGTCGCCGTCCTTGTCTTCCGGCTCGTCGGGGCACTGATCACGGCTATCGGCGATGCCATCGCGGTCGCGATCGCCGTCGTCCGGGCAACCGTCGGTGTCGCGATCGCCGTCCTTGTCTTCCGGAGCGTCCGGACATTGGTCGACGGCGTCGCCGATGCCGTCTCCGTCGCGATCGGGCGTGACGAGACACCCCGGCGCCCGAGACTCGGCCTCGGCCGCCCGCGTGGCCTCGAGCGCGGCGTCGAGATGTTCCCGCGCCCGGAAGTACGCCCCCTGATTGAGTTCGACGCCGGCGAAATGGAGCTGCGCACGGGCGACGGCCAAGTCGCGTTCGTCGCAGCGCATCGCCGCCGCCTCGAGCTTCGCGAGGCGCGCTTCCGTCGCGTCCGCGCGCTCCCTGAGCAGGCGTCCGGAGGCGCAACCCGCGAGCACCACGGGGGCAAGCAGGGCGGTACCGAGCAGAACGCGCGCCTTCACAGGTGGCTCCCGACGGGCGCGTCGTGGTCCTCGACCGGCGCATCCGGGCCCCGGGCGGGGACACTCGGCCCCCCTCGCCGGGCCGGATTGGCGAGCGCTCGGGCGCGCGCGCGGTCTGCGAAACCACGCGCCGTCTCCGCGAGGTCGAGGGCGGCCTGGAAATCCGAGTAGCCCTCTTCTTCGCGCGCCTTGCGGAAATACTCCTCGGCGCTGGTCAACTCGTAGAGCGCATAGCGTCGGGCGTCGGCTGCCCGGGCGGCCTCGATCGCCGACTCGGCGTCGGAAAGCGCCAGCGTGGTGCTGACGGGACCGCACGCGAAGAGGCTCGCGCTGAGCGCGAGGAGCACCGTCGCGCGGGAACGACCGTATCGGTCCATCTGAACGTCACTCCCGACCGGTGGAGAAGGCCGTTTCATCTACACGCCGGCCTCTCGCCGTGTCAAGAAGCGGGCCCGCTCAGGTCAAGAGGGCATCGACCCGCGCGGCGACCTCTTCTTCGGAGGTGGCCTGTGCGACGGCGAGTTCCTGGACGAGGAGCTCACGGGCCGTCTCGAAAACGCGACGCTCTCCGTAGGACAACTGCTTGTCGGACTTCGTCAGGTGCAGATCGCGCAGAACCTGCGCGATCTCGAGGAGCGAGCCGGTCTTGATCTTCTCGACGTAGCGGCGATAGCGACGATTCCAGTTGGGCTCTTCGACGACGAGCGCATCCGCCTGGAGAAGCGCCATGACCCGCCCGACCGCGTCACGATCGACCACTGACCGCAGTCCGACGTGCGCGACCTTGGCGATCGGCACGCGGATCTTCTCCTCGGAGTTGAGGCAGCGCAGCACATAGAAGCGGTTGGTGGTCCCGGAAATCTCCAGCGTCTCGATGCCGGTGATCTCCGTGACGCCCTGGGCGGGATATACCGCCATGTCGCCCACGTTGAACGCAGTTGCCAAATTCATCCCTCGCGGTTGGGGTCCCGGAATCGGGACGGGACGGCTCGCCGACATGCAGCAGAATCCATGCCAGAGCCACCCGAAGTACGAACAGCATCCGGCCGGACGCGCATTCCCTACCGTCGCCGTTCGGCGCGCGAACGCGCGAGGCGGCGTGCCGGGCGCCGGGAACGACGCCGAGAAGACGGAGGAGGGCGGTGCAGCGCCCTGGCGGTTCGAGACACCGGTGTCCCCCGGGCGTCTCGATCTGGCGATTCGAGTCGCCAGTGCGGACGATCAGCGCGCGGCCTTGGCCAGCGAGCGGTGCAGGGTCAGGAGACGGCCGGTGCCGAGCTTGAGGAGCTTGGCGCGGTAGGCGGTGTCGACGGCGCCGCTGCCTGCGCGCAGCTGCGCTACGGCGTCGGCGAGCCCCTCGCGGGTCCCGAACCGACTGCGGAGGGTCGTCTCGCGCTCGAGCAACCGCAGCAGCTTGCTGTTGGGAACGCGAAGCAGGCGCTCTTCGAGCGCGGCGTCGGTCTCGTCCGCGTTGCGCTCGACCATCGGGACGAGCTTCTTGACCAAGTCACTCTTGGAACCGAACTGGCTCTTGACGCTCTGAAGGGGTGTCGCCATAACGCTCTCTCTGATCGCAGGGGTCTTCGGGTCGGGATGACCATCAGCCGAAAAATGGACGCGCCTTGTATCACGGCACGCGCCGCCGAGCAAGGGTCGTTGGCGTCCAATGGGCGCGCACGTGCTCCCCGGCCTGACAGTGTGCGGGCGACACGCGCCCTGGCCATCGCGCTGTGTGTCCTCGCGCCGACCGCCGCGTGCGTCGACCCGCGCCCGCGGACCGCGACTTCAGCACCGGCACCGCCCCCTTCCGAGCCATCGACCGCGCCGCTCCGTCCCGCCGACGCCGTGGCAGGCGCC
>Ga0194131_10011591_pt1 | contig 10478 bp, 3 predicted proteins | sample TA2KigO120mmetaG_FD_148631 | JGI IMG/M metagenome (GOLD analysis project Ga0194131, IMG submission 148631) | Freshwater microbial communities from Lake Tanganyika, Tanzania - TA2015053 Kigoma Offshore 120m | ecosystem: Environmental > Aquatic > Freshwater > Lake | place: Tanzania: Lake... | reverse complement strand
AAAACTGCAACCGCGGGCTTATTCTTACGAAGTCGAGAGTTCTGCGGGGGAAGAGATTTTTGCCCCTTGGTGAGAACCGAAAAAAGACTGGCTCGTCGTACATCGCAACGGGCTCTAATCTGGCGCAAGCGCCTTGCCCTGCCCTGCCCCGCGTGGTACATTGCGGAAAGAATTAACCTCTGCGGTGTTCGTGATTAGGCGACACTTTTGGCGAACCGATAAGATCCCGCAGGGAGCCGGTATTTACTACGTTCGGTGCTTGCAAGCCCACCAGTGTAGTGGGATCCAAAACCCGGGCGTGCGGCACCCACGCTATTAACAGCGGGTTCACAAAAGCGTCTACACGGCACAGGTGGAGGTTAACTCTTTTTTCCCGGCTGTCGGCGTTGTCCGCAAATTTTGCGCAAATTGCATGTCATGCCCAGCGCCGAAAAGAACGTATCAACTGTGCCGCAGGCGTGGTCAATAAATCTTGCGCGACTTACGGCTAGGCCACTGGGCGCTGCTCCTTGTGTGATAATGGTTTCGGCGTGGGGCAATCGGTCCAGCTGAATGGTTAGGATTTTTGGGTTGACTTTGCAGCTGAATTCGTTAATCTCTCCCCTGGTTGAGTTGGTTACATGCCCGTTATGAATAGCCATTGCCGGACGGGCGCCGTGACAAATTCGACCCTCCTCATTGCTTCCAGCAATGGAGTGGGTTGGTCGCCATCATAGGCCGGGTTCCCGCAGGCGGAGCCCTATTCCATCAATTGACTTCGCATTCCAAATATCACCATGGTGGCGCTGCGCGCGGCAAGGCAAGCAGACCATGACACCAGCTTTTGAATGGTGTCCTCCCAGGGCCATGGATGGCTCAAAAGGCGCATGACGCGCGGGGCGGACACTGTTCAAGGCTGGTTTCTGGATACACATGCGAGAACCTGGTCGGGCACGGAAGCCCAATGACCACGACTCGGCCGGCCGCGCGAAGGATTGCGCGGCCGGCTTTTTTTTCTCACGCTTCAGGCGATGAACGCCTCACTCGGAGCGTGAAACCGACTGCAAATCTCCCTGGAACGAATCGCCGTAATCCCCTATCCTTGAAGGGAAATGGCCAGGGACCACGCCATGTCGGTAATTGCGGATATGTCCAGCGCGGTGCAACTCGAGGAACTTCTCGCCCAGCGCATCCTGATCCTGGACGGCTCGATGGGGGCGCTCATCTACTCGCAGTCGCCCACTGAAGACGACTACCGCGGCGAGCGCTTTCGCAGCCATCCGAAATCGCTCAAGAACTGTACCGAGGCGCTGGTCATCACCCGGCCGCGGCTGATCGAGGACATTCATCGCGCTTATCTGGATGCCGGCGCCGATGTCATCGAAACGTGCACGTTTAATGCCACGCGGCTCGCGCTCGAAGAGTTCGCGCTTGATGACCTGGTCTTCGAGATCAACAAGAAGGCCGCCGAACTGGCGCGGCACGCGGCCGACGACTTCACCCGCCGCAATCCCGATCGCCCGCGCTTCGTCGCCGGCAGCATCGGGCCAACCAACAAGACACTGTACATCGAGCCAGGCCAGGCCGATCAGGGCAGCCGCACGTACTCCTTCGACGATTTCGTGGCCAGCTACTACGAGCAGGTGAAGGCTCTCGTGGCCGGTGGTGTCGACCTGCTCGCCGTCGAGACCGGCAACGATATCCTCGTCCTCAAAGCCGCCCTGTTCGCAATAGACAAGTTCCGCACCGAACATGGCATCGAATTGCCGACCACCGTCACGGGGACCATCTACCATCCCGGCGGTCGGACTCTGTTCGGCCAGACGCCGGAGGCGTTCTACGTCTCCGTGTCGCACTTTGATGCACTGGCCATCGGCTTCAACTGCGGCGTCGGTGTCGATCTGCTGCGCGGACCACTGGAAAGCCTGTCGGCAATCTCGCGTCGGCCGATCATCTGCTATCCGAACGCGGGCCTCCCCGACGGCATGGGCGGCTTCGTCGGCCCTGGTCGCGACGGCACCGCGAAGATCCTGGGCGAGTACGCTCGCAACGGTTGGGTCAACCTGGTCGGCGGCTGCTGCGGCACAACGCCTGACTGGATCGCCGCCTTTGCCCGCGAGGTCGAGGGCGTGGCGCCGCGGCCAACCCGTGGGCTTGTGCCCCACTGCTCGCCATTGACGCATTACTGCGGCGACGAGGTGCTGACGATCCGGCCGGAGACCAACTTCGTCATGGTGGGCGAGCGCTGCAACATCACCGGCTCGCTCAGGTTCAAGCGGCTCATCAAGGACGGCAACTTCGACGCCGCCATCGCCGTCGCCCGTGAACAGGTGCAGAACGGCGCCAACATCCTCGACGTCAACATGGACGCCGACCTGATCGACGGCAAGGAAGCCATGACCCGCTTCCTGCACCTGCTCGCCAACGAGCCGGACCTGGCCAAGGTCCCGATCATGGTGGACAGCTCGAAGTGGGAGATCATCGAAGCCGGCCTCAAGTGCCTGCAGGGCAAGGGCATCGTCAACTCGATCAGCCTGAAGGAAGGCGAGGACAAGTTCCTCGAGCAGGCCCGCCTCGTCAAGCGTTACGGAGCCGCCGCCGTCGTGATGGCCTTCGACGAGGAGGGGCAAGCTGTCACTGCCGATCGCAAGGTCGAAATTTGCCGCCGAGCCCATGGCCTGCTCACCGAGGTGGTTGGCTTCGACCCCGCAGACATCATCTTCGACGTCAACATCCTGACCATCGGCACCGGCATGGAGGAGCACAACCGCTACGCCGTTGAGTTTTTCGATGCAGTCCGAACGCTCAAGGAGGTTTGCCCGCTGGCGAAGACTTCCGGCGGCGTCAGCAATGTCAGCTTCAGCTTTCGCGGCAACGAGGTCGTCCGCGAGGCCATGAACGCGGTCTTTCTCTATCACGCCATTGGCGCCGGCCTCGACATGGGCATCGTCAATCCGGGCCAGCTACAGGTCTACGAGGAGATTCCAAAGGACTTGCTGGAGCGTATCGAGGATGTCGTCCTCGACCGTCGGCCCGACGCCACCGAGCGTTTGATCGCGTTTGCCGACACCGTCAAGAAGAAGGACAAGACGGAAGCCCAGGAACATGCGTGGCGTGCCGCACCCGTACAGGAAAGGCTCAAGCATGCGCTCATCGTCGGCATTGCCGACTACATCGACGCCGACGTGGAGGAAGCCCGGCATCTGTACGAGCGCACGCTGCAAGTCATCGAAGGCCCGCTCATGGACGGGATGAGCGTCGTTGGCGACCTGTTCGGTTCCGGCAAGATGTTCCTGCCGCAAGTGGTCAAGAGCGCCCGTGTCATGAAGAAAGCCGTCGCCTATCTGCTACCGTTCATGGAGGCGGAGAAGGCCAAGGCCCTGGCCAGCGGCAACGGCAGTGCGTCGGCTCGCAAGGCGCGCGGCAAGATCGTGATGGCCACCGTCAAGGGCGACGTCCACGACATCGGCAAGAACATCGTCGGCGTCGTCCTCGGCTGCAACGACTACGAGGTGATCGACCTCGGCGTCATGGTCCCGTGCGAAAAGATCCTGGCCACGGCCCGTGAACATGATGCCGACATGATCGGGCTGTCAGGCCTGATCACGCCGTCGCTGGACGAGATGGTGCACGTGGCCCGGGAGATGGAGCGCGAAGGCTTCCATGTGCCGCTGCTTATCGGAGGGGCGACGACCAGCGCCAAGCACACGGCCGTCAAGATCGCCCCAGGCTATCGCCACGCCGTGCTGCACATCAAGGACGCGTCACGCTGTGTGCCGGTCGTCGATCGGCTGATGAAGCCGGAGCAGCGCCTCGAGCTGGACCGCGAGAATCGAATCTTCCAGGAGCAGGAGCGCGAGAGCTTTCGCAAGCGCCGCGAGCGCAAGCTGGTTCCGTACGAGGATGCCCACCGTCGCCGTTTCAAGATCGACTGGAGGAACGCGGCCATCGCGCGGCCTGCGTTCCTGGGGACGCGCACGCTGGCCGATGTGCCGCTCGACGAGATCATCCCCTACATCGACTGGTCACCGTTCTTCATGGCCTGGGAGCTGAAGGGCAAGTATCCGCAGATTCTCGATGACGGCACGGTCGGCAAGGAAGCACGCGACCTGTTCGACAAGGCACAGCAACTCCTGCGGCAGATGACCGACCGCCGCTGGCTGAGCGCCCGCGGCGTCTACGGCTTCTTCGCGGCCAACGCGGACGGCGACGAAATCGTCCTGTTCAGCGACGAGTCGCGCGCCACGGAACTGGCGCGGTTGCCGATGCTGCGGCAGCAATGGGAGCGCGAGGGGCAGACGGAGTTCCGCAGCCTGGCCGACTACATCGCGCCGCGCGACAGCGGCGTCGCCGACTACCTGGGCGGCTTCGCAGTCAGCGCCGGCTTCGGCGCTGCCGAGCTGGTGCAGCGCTTCAAGCAGGAGCACGACGATTACAACGCCATCATGGCCGAGGCGCTGGCCGACCGGCTGGCCGAGGCCTTCGCCGAGATGCTGCACGAGCGCGCCCGCCGCGACTGGGGCTTCGGCGAGACGCTCTCCAAGGACGAGTTGATCGATGAAAAGTATCGCGGCATCCGCCCGGCCGCCGGCTACCCATCCTGCCCCGATCACAGCGAGAAGGCAACGCTCTGGAAGCTGCTCGATGTCGAGGAACAGACCGGCATCAAGCTAACAGAGAGCTTTGCAATGTGGCCGGCCGCGTCGGTCAGCGGCCTCTACTTTGCGCACCCGCAGGCCCGCTACTTCGCCGTCGATCTCATCACCCGCGACCAGGTGGAAAGCTACGCGCGGCGCAAGGGCCTGCCGCTGAAGGAAGTCGAACGCTGGCTGATGTCGAATTTGGCGTACGAGGTGGAGTGAGGTTTACGTTTTGCGATCGCACTCTGGCATCGGGGCATCGGGGCATCGGGGCATCGGGGCATCGGGGCATCGGGGCATCGGGGCATCGGCTACACGCTTCCGTTCGGTGTCCGCGAACGCGAAACGTAAACAGTCAACGCTCACTTCTTGATCTTCAGCTTCTTGAAATCGGCTCCCAGCGGCACGTTGGGGTTTGGATAGGCGAGCTGGTCGAGTTTGGGTTCTGCCAGGTCGAAGGTGGTCTTGAATTCGCGGTCGAGGATGGCGGCGCGGGCGCCGAAGGCGCCCCACAGGTCGCGCCAGGCGCCGTCGAGCTTTTGCGGCGCGAACTTGCGCGGCGGCAAGCCGTCGCCGGCGGCCGGAAGGGCGAACGCTTCCAGGCGGTTATCGAAGACATCCCCCCTGCCCTGCCAGGCCAGCACGCCGCGCGGCAAGGCGGTGCCCTGGTAGAGGACCATCGTCGCGGGGGCCGGACCTTTCTTGTCGCGGGCCAGGTAGGGGTTCATGAAGACGTTGCCCTTGCTCTCGACCACAATGGGATCACCGACGAGCTGCCAGGCCGGCATATCTTGCACGTAAACCGCGGACTGTCGGGCGGCGATGGAGTTGTTGACGAGCGTGCACTGGATGTTGAGGCTCGGCGGCGGATTGGCGCCGGGCTGGAAATGCAAGGCGTCGCCGCCGGTGGCGAGCAGGTTCTGCTCCAGTCGCAAGCGGGCGCCGATGCCGGACACGTGCACGCCGACGCGCGGCGACACGATCACGCTCTCGTGGATCGTACAGCCGTAAATGTAGCGCGGGTCTGCCGAACCGTAGCCTTCGAGGCGGATCAGCCCCCAGTAGGAGTCGGGAGTCTGTCCCAGGGGGCCTTGCAACCGCGTACCGTGGATGCGCAGATTGCCACGGAAGACATGGATGAGGTAATGCGGGACCTTGGCGGCCTTGCCGGCCTTGTTATCGGGGAAACGGATGTCACCGCCGATTATCTCGAGGCTGCCGCCGTCCAGCTGGAAAAGTGCCCCGGGAGCGGTGCCTTCGTCCGCTTCCGGAACGAGGACGAGCGGCTCCTTGCCTTTCTCCGGCGGCTCGAAGTACAGCACGAAGCTGCGATTGCGCTGCTGCAGCGGACGGATCTTCTTCGTGCCGGAGCCGGACAAGTGCAGCACGATCACGGCGCCGAGTTCCTGCTTCTTTTGCACGTCCAGCAGATGCTGAACGATATCGGTCTTGGCGAGGTCTACCTTGCCGCCGTAGTATTTCTGGTCCTTCACGCCCTTGACATCCTTGCCGACCGGGATGGCGGGCTTGCCGTCCTTGAGCACCTCGATGGCCGGAATCTTGAAGCCCTGGTAGCCGAGTTCAATCCAGTTGCTGCGCGACCAGCGCAGCAAGCCGACATCGCAACCGTACAGCTCCTTGCCGAGATTCTTGGGATCCCTGACGAAAGTGGCAAGAAACTGCATTTCCTTGGGCGGCACATAATAGGCGGCGAGCAGGCGCGGCAGATCGAGCCTGGTCAGCCCGGCCCAGGTCTTGGGGTAGGTCAACTCGCGGCCGAGTGAACTCCAGCGTTTCTTCCAGGCTTCAAGCTCGTCGATCTTCTCCGGTCCAGCAAGGAGCGGATCCCAGCCGGCGTACAGGGAGTTGATGCCCTTCCACTGATAGTTGGCGGGCTCGGCGTCCTTGGGAAGCTCCATGAGCACGCCGCCTGTCTCCTTGGCGGCCCTGACAAGCAGCGAATCCCAGCACATGCAGCGCAGGCCCGTGAGCTTCGGATCCGGGCCGGAGGGCCTGACCTGCACGATGCCGCGCTCGCCCACCAGCGTCGAGCGAACTAGACGCACCGTGGGCAACTTGTCCTGCGCCGGGGACGACAGCGAGCGGACCAGCGGCAGGTCCTTGCCCGTGATCAGACACTGATCGAGCATCGCTTCCGGTGCGAGCGCTTTGAGGTCGAGCGCGATCAGATTCGGTCCGCGGGCGAAACAATTGCTCAGGCGGCAGCGCTTGCCCGGCTGGTCCGCCTCAACACGGACGACTGAGACCGGCAGACCCGACAGACCGGCGCAGGAGAATGTGCAATCCCAGGCAAGCAGTTCGCTGTTGTGCATGCGGACCAGACAGGCCGGTCCGGGGGAGTCGGCGGGCCAGTCGAGGGCGATCTCCAGTCCGCCCAGCCACAATTCGCCACGCTCGACGCTCAGGAAGGAAGCGATCGCGTTGGCCGGCGCGTCCTTCGCCTTCCAGCGTGCCAGGTCCCAGATCAACATGGGCTGATAGCCTGGGCCGCCAGTGATCATCAGACTGCGATCCGATACGGTGATAGGCAGCTCGAACAGTGGGCCGTTGTCGTGAATCTCGATCCTGGTCGTGGCCTTCTCGGGCGCCGCGGCACACGCGGCGGCAAGCGAATTGAAATAGGTCCCCGGCTTCGATCCCTCGGGCGGCGGCAGGCGGCTGACGCGCAATACCTTGGCGTCCTTCGGCACCGTCATCGGCGTGGCCCACGGCCCTTCAAACTCCTTGTTCAGAGCAGGAATGTCGAGCGGCGCCAGCTGATTCTCTTGCTTGGGATCCGGGTCCGGCTTGATCGGCAGCTTGACTTGCGGGTTGGGCTGCGGCGCCGGGTTCGGCTCGTCCTGGCGCGTTGCCAGAAAGACGGCCACGCCGCCGGCAAGGACGATGGCCGCGAGCAACCCTCCTACCAGGTATGGCGACGGCTTGCGCCGGGGCTCGCCGGCGGTGTCAGCCGGTTTCGGTTTCTTCTTAGCCCGTGCCCTGTCCTCATCGACGTCCGATGCGGCGTCGCCAGCGCCGTCATCACCTGCATCGCCGTCATCGACGTCATCAGGCAGGTCCAATGGCTTGCCGGCCCGGATCTCCGTGGCGGATTCAATTCTGGGCTTTGCCGATTTGCTTTTGGATGGCTTGCTGGTGACAGCCTCTTCCTCGAGGTCTTCCAGCCATGATTTCTTCGAGTCGTCGTGCGCTTCCTGGTCATCGACGACCTCGTCCTGATATCCCTCATCGTCACCAGGAGAGCGTTCGCTGTCCCCGTCCGCAACAGTCTTGCCCGCTGCCGTGGCCTGGTCAGCGACTTCAGGCACCGGCTCGTCAGCCGTGATGTCCAGATCGGCTAGAAGCTCGCCAGGCTTCTGGTAGCGCTCGTCCGGATCGTTCGCAAGGAGCTTCTCGGTGATTGTCAACAGGTGATCGGAGACCTCGAGCTCCAACGGGTCGCGTGGCGCTTCACCCGTGAGCACGAAGTGGAGCGTGCTGCCGAGCGTGTACAAGGCAGCGCGAATGTCGCGAGTGCCCCCCTTCTCCGGAGCGGACAGATCGAGTTCGGTGAAGCCCTTGTCGAGGCCCCGCAGCAGGAAAGGCGGAACAAGCTTGATCTTGCCGTCGCCGGTCACCAGGAAGCCGCCAGGGGACGTGTCGGGCGCCAGACCTTGCTTGTGAGCCTGGTCAACCGCCTTGGCCATTTGCCCCAGCCAGCGCAGGGCCTTGGCCTGCCCGATGGGCCCCCGCTCGGCGATGTGCTTGCCCAGAAACAGCCCCTCGACAAATTCGGTGGCGAGGAACCACGTACCGTTGGCCTCACCCATCTCATAGACGCGCAGGACATTATCGTGGCGGCAGCGGCTGGCCTCGGCGACCTCCTGTTGAAGCTTCTTGAGAGCGGCCGGATTCTCGATGGTTGCGCCGGTAAGCAGCTTGACAGCCACTTCCTGTCCGGACGCGTTCTGCGCCCGATAAACGGCGCCCTGGTCCCAGGTCTTGACCGGAGAGGAGAGGTCATAGCTTCCCAGGCGTAGGCCGCGCCGTCCCTTGCCGGCAGGTTTCGCAGGCATGATGCAAACGTCCCATCGCCGGGGCGTCGCAACTCGGCCCCGGGCACCCATGTTTGTCTAGCGGCGCCGCGCCGACGCCCTCGGTGATGGTAACTTATGAAGAAATGATTGGCAACGGAAAGTGGATAGTGAAACCGGAAAGAGTCCGGCTGGCGCGTTGGTGGGGCACTTGACCCGTATCCGTGGTTTCGCCGACGTCACAAGCTGGCCACAGAAAACGGCACGGTCTGCCCGGCTGCGGCGACGCTCGGAGGCGTGGCGCTGGCCAGTTGGGCCTGCGCCGCCTTGAAGTCACGCCACCATTGTTCCGCCTGCGCCTGTCCCCAATCGCCCGCACACCTGCAGCGCATGAGTTCGGCAACCACGGCCAGCGCATCGGTGGGGCGTTGCGCCGCGTCCTTGGCCAGGCATCGAAGTATGAGTGCTTCGAGAAGCGGATCGACGGCGCGGCCGATGCGCTGCCCGGGAGGCGGCGGAATGTTCTTGATGTGTTTCATGCACACGTCGATGATGGAGTCTCCCTCAAAGACAGATCTTCCCGTCAAAAGGAAATAGCCGACCGCACCGGCGGCGTAGAGGTCCGTGCGGGCATCAACCGTCTCGGGCCTCTCGATTGCTTCCGGCGCCAGGTACAGGGGAGTGCCGGTCAGGTCGCCGGCGCCAGTCAGGCGAACGTCACGCTCAGAGCCCACCGTTCGCGCCAGCCCGAAGTCGAGTACTTTGACAAAATCGGCCACGCCGCCGCGATTGCCAAGGATGATGTTTGCCGGCTTGACATCGCGATGGATCAGCCCCAGCGCGTGCGCTTCGGCAAGTGAGCTGCATACCTGCCTCAAGATCGCGACGACGCGGCCGTCCGGCAGCGGCCCAGCGCTGGCCACGAGTTCCTCGAGATTGATGCCGTCGAGATACTCCATCGCGTAAAAAAAGATACCCTCCGGCGTACGTCCGAAATCGAAGATGGCCACAGTATTGGGGTGCGTAAGCTGGCTGGTGAGTTGCACCTCGCGCTCGAAGCGGGCAATGGCCAGGTCGGACATCTTGGCTGGCTCAAGCAACTTGACGGCGGTGGGTCGGCGTAGCAAAGCATGCCGCGCGCGATACACACTGCCCATGCCGCCGGCGCCGATCTTCTCTTCGAGGCGATACTGGCCCAGCTGTCGTGCTTCCAGCGCTGCCTTGCGCATGGCACGTTGCTGCCGCGCCACCAGGATCGTGAGCATCAGGACAGCACTCGCTCCGGCCACCAGGATGATCATGAGAATCCAGAAGGCCAGATGCAGCGCGTACAAGGGTTGATACGCTTCATCCAGGTCGATCTCGGTGGCGACGCCGAAATCATACTCTGGCAGCCATGTTGAAGCGCCGACCGACGGAATGCCGCGATAATCCCGGTGTCCCCATGCATCAACGCCTCCCGTCCCCTCAATGGCCTTTGCAGCCAGCGAGGTAAGCGGCTGTTCCGCCCGCTTCAGAGCTGGCCTCGCCCCAGCGGCCATGTTGACCTGCGGATCGCGCACTTCCACCGTCAGGATGGATTTGGCATCGGGCTGGTCCATCAAGAGGCCGATGTGCTTGAGTTCCTCGTCGAAACGGCACTGGCTCAGGAGCAGACCGTTGCGGTCAAATGCGTAAGTCTCGCCGGTAACCGTTCACAGGTCAGTCTAGCGTTTTCTACTCGGAATGGGGTATCCTTGCAGCTGGCATGGATGCTTCTCCGGTTGTTTCTGAAGCTGATCTCGCCGCGACACCCGCAGCGGTGCTGGCGCTGATTCGGCACTTG
>Ga0194131_10011589_pt1 | contig 10480 bp, 11 predicted proteins | sample TA2KigO120mmetaG_FD_148631 | JGI IMG/M metagenome (GOLD analysis project Ga0194131, IMG submission 148631) | Freshwater microbial communities from Lake Tanganyika, Tanzania - TA2015053 Kigoma Offshore 120m | ecosystem: Environmental > Aquatic > Freshwater > Lake | place: Tanzania: Lake... | reverse complement strand
GAGGCGCTTGGTCGCGGGCGCAATGACGATCGTGTTGGGAGACGCTAAACCTTGTAGCCGGGCAGCCAAGTTCGGAGTCTCGCCGAGTACCGCCCGCTCCTCGGCGGCTCCCTCCCCGACGAGATCGCCGACCACGACCACACCCGTGGCGATCCCGACCCGCACCTTCAACGTCAAATCCGCGCGCGGGCGCAATGCCCCCACGGTCGCAACGATCCCGAGACCCGTTCGAACGGCTCGTTCGGCTTCGTCCTCATGGGCGATCGGATAGCCGAAATAGACCAAAATCCCATCACCCATGTAGCGGGCGATGAATCCGCCATAGCGCTTGATGACGCCGCGGCAGGCCTCCTGATATGCCACCAGGACCTCGCGCAGGTCTTCCGGGTCCATGCGAGTGGACAACTCCGTCGAACCCACCAGATCACAGAACATGACGGTCAGTTGGCGGCGCTCGGCTTGATCGCCCGAGGAGGTCCGTTCCGATGGTTGCGGTGCCGTCGAGAGTCGAAAGCCGCACTGGCTGCAAAATCTGTCACCGGAAGCAATGGGTGCTTTACACGATGGACACGCCTTCGACAGCGGCGTCCCGCAGTTCGTACAAAAACGAGCGCTTTCGCCGTTCTCTGTCCCACAGGCGCCACAGCGAACGGTCATGCCGCCCCCTTCACCCGAACGTCGACCCTGTTGGCGTGATGTCGCGTCGCGATCGCCCGCACCGCCAGACGCACGTCCTCGCGAATAGGACCCAGGCGCGGTTCGTCGCGCAGCGTCGTGAACCAATGCGCAGGCGGGTTTCGTCCTGCGCTCCGCCGCCAAGTGAGCGTCCGAAGATAGTTCTCGGCCTCCAGCGGCAACCGGTCGGGGATCGATCGATCCGTGATCACCCCCCAGATTCCCGTCCAACAGCGCGCCACGCTCCACGGGTTATAGCCGCCGCCGCCGAGTACGATCATACGCGGCGCCGTACCCTTGAGCATTCCAACCGCCGCCCAGAGCGCGTTGTTCGAAAGGGCGAGCTTCGACAACGGGTCGTCCGCAAGCGCGTCCGCGCCGCCCTGAATCACCAGCGCTTCGGGTGCGAACGACGTGACCAGGGGCAACACCGCCTCCTCCATGACGAGCGCCATTTCGTCGTCGTGAAATCCTTGTGGCACAGGAATATTGAAGGCGTTTCCGCCGCCGTCGTCATCGATCGATCCAGTGTTGGGCCAACGGGCGTGTTCGTGGATCGAGATGAGGCGGATTCGCGAATTAGCGGCAAAAGCATCCTGGACGCCATCACCGTGGTGGGCATCGAGATCGACATACACGATTCGCGTAAACCCGTTATCGAGCAACGCATGCAGACCAAGCACGATGTCGTTGAGATAACAAAACCCACTCGCCTGCGCCGGCCGCCCGTGGTGCGTCCCCCCGGCCGGCGAATAGACGACGCCTCCGCCTCGAACCAGCTGGGTCGCCAGGAGCGTCGCCCCACAACTCGTCGCCGGTCGAGAGAATATCTCGGCATAGAGCGGGTTGCCGTTGACGCCGATGTTGTAGCGCCGCTTTTCCTCTGGGGTCAGTCGCTCTCCGGCCTCGACGCGCTGCAGGACCTCGATGTAATCCGCCCGATGGAAACGCAACAAAGCTTCGCGTGTCGCCGCCTGACACTCGACGTAACTCGCCTGACCCAACCAGCCGAGGAGCCGCGACAGATCGATGCACGAAGAGACCCGCGGGATCGACAGCGGATGGCTGCGCCCGAGATGGGAGCGCCGGTAGATTTCGTTGCCGATGAAGCGAATCATGACGTCAGTCGTTCGCCCGCTACGATGGCCAAGGGCAACGTGTTCTCTTCGGGTGCGAGGGGGCAAACCCAGCGTTCGTCATGGGCGCACGATGGGTGGTAGGCGAAATTGAAATCGAGCACAAGGCGCGAGTCTTCGGTCCCGAGATCGGCCCCCTTGATCGTGTCGAGCAGATAGCGTCCGCCACCATAGGTCGCGTATCCATTGGTGGCGTCGCGAAACGGGAGAAACAGCCCACCACCATATCCGCCGAGCGCATAGAGCGTGAGGTCGGCGCCGAGGGCCGGCGCGAGCCCCCTGGTTCGCGCGATCGCCTGCAGTGACAGGTGGCCGTCGTCGCCCAGATCGATGATCTCCGCTGAACGTCCAACCAGGGGCTCCAATTCGGTGGCAAAACGCAGCGCCGATTGGTAGGGGAAAAAACGAAGGCCCTCGCCCCGGTCGCCCGGCTTGAGCGGCGACTGCGCGTGTTGGCGGAACAGTCGATCCCGCGCAGCGACCCAGGAACGCCAGGCCTCGGCACGGTCGTCGGTCCGCGCCCGGGCAGCGTCATAGATCGCCCACACCTGCCGCCGCCAATCTGCCAATGCGATCGCATCGCTCAAGGAATTGCGCGGTGTCATGCGGAAGAACCTTACCGCGGGCGCCAGGGCCGTGCGACGCTGATCCTCATGAACCGCCCGTTCCTCCCGCCCCATCACTCCGTCCTGGCGGCGGACGCCCTCGCCTCCCAGCTGACGGACCGATACGCACTCGGAGACGAGGTTCACGTCACCCTGTGGGTGCGGGGTATGAACGACGTCTATCTGGTACGCACCGGGCAGGAACGCTGCGCCCTGCGGGTCTATCGGGCGAACTGGCATTCGGCAGCCGATATCGACGACGAGATCGCCTTCTTGTGCCATCTCGCCGATCGCGGGTTTCCCGTCGCGGCACCGATTGCCGGCCGAGACGGTCACTTTCGCTTCCGTGTCTCCGCATTCGAAGGCGTGCGCGATGCAGTGCTGTTTTCTTGGATCGAGGGACGCGAGCTGCGCGAGCAGCCGACGCCGACACTCGGCGGCATCGCCGGTACTTGGATCGCGCGCATTCATTGCCTGCCGCCATTTCGGGATGGAACGCGCCGGCAGACCGACTACGTCGGCCTGCTGAGCCGTGAACTCCCGGCCTTTCTCGACTTGATCTCGGACGCGACCACGCGCGCGTGGTGTTCGTCGGCCGCAAACACGCTGCTCGATCGATTGCGGGCCGCCCTTCTGATGCTGCCCCGCGGCGCCGTCCATGGTGATTGCCATGCCGGAAACTTTTTCGTTCGCCCGAGCGGAGATCTGGCCATCCTCGATTTCGACAATTCCGGTGAGGGTGCGTTCGTCGAAGACCTCGCTTGTCTCCGGTGGTCTGCACAGTTCCGCAACCTGCCACAAGCCTTCATCACGGCGTTTCGCGGGGGCTACGAACAAATACGCCCTCTAACGCCGAACGAAACGGCGGCGATCCCGCTGTTCGTCGCGGCACGTCAGCAATGGTGGTTCGGTGGCGTGGCCGCAAACGCCAACGCGATCGGGGCCGGGCTGCTTCTCGGTGGTGGACTAGCCGCGCAGATCGAACGCTTCAAACGCTATTTGGCGGCGGCCGACATCGCCGTGTGATCCCCACCGTGGTTCTCGGCGCAGGCTGGGCAGAGGCCGAAGATCTCGACCGTCTGACGAAGGGCAAAGAAGCCGTGCTGGCTCGCCTTTTTCTTCAGGAGTGTCGCAACACCGGGATCCGCCATCTCGGCCACCGCGTGGCAATCCTGGCAGACCAGGAACTGTCCGGCATGGGCGTGTTCGGGATCACCACAGCCGACAAAGGCGTTGAGCGACTCGATCCGATGGATCAACCCGTTGGCGATCAGGAAGTCGAGCGCCCGATAGATCGTGGGCGGGGCTGCGGCTCGGTGAACCTTCTTCAGTTTGTCGAGCAGGTCGTACGCCCGCATCGGCATGTGCGCCTGCCAGACCAATTCGAGGACCTGCCGCCGCTGTTCGGTCAAACGCTGCCCACGGCGACGACATACGTCTTCTGCCGTCTTGAGTGCGTCCTCGACGCATCGGCGGTGGTTGTGCTTCGCAGGAAGAAAGCCGCTCGCTGGATCCATGGGGGCTCCGTTTGCAACATCATAACATCGTGTGCCTGACCGTTCGACTCGCTTACCACCGCGGTTCCTGATGTAATCCGGCACCTCGCGAAGTCGGGACATTCAGCAGGAGGCTCACGGTGCAACGTTCGTTCAAGTTCATCCCCCTCGCCCTTGCGGCCGCCGTCGCCGCGACCACGGCGAGCGCGCAAGACAAGCGCGACACCCTCAGGATCGGCGTCAACGCAGGCAACACGTTCCTCGGAAACCCGTTCCAGGCGCGCGGGGTTCCGTCCATCTACTTCAAGCCGGCGCTGTATCAATCGCTCACCAACATCGACCCCGATGGCAAACTGGTCCCCGAATTGGCGGCCTCTTGGCAGTTGGTGGACAACACGACCTGGCGGTTCAAGTTGGTCGACGGCTACACCTTCACCAATGGCGTCAAGAATGACGCGGCCAACGTCGTTCGCAACATCATCTGGCTGACCACGTCGGATGAAGGCAAGACCCAGCAATTGAGCGGCGTGCTCAAAGACATCGCCGAGGTCAAAGACGTCGGCAACAACACCGTCGAAATCAAGACCAAAGTGCCGCAGCCGTTGGTCGCCCATATCCTATCGGAGCTCTTCTACGTCGAGGGACGAGCCTGGACCGAGACGGGCATGCAGCAGTACTCCGCCCGACCCGCAACGTCTGGGCCGTGGAAGGTGGTTTCGTATACGACGGACCGCCTGGTTGGGACCGAGTACGAAAAAGCGGTCAAGAAGCCGAAGATCAAGAACCTCGACATCCGCGGCTTGAACGAGGCCGCAACCCGCGTCCAGGCCATCGTTTCGGATCAGATGGACGTCGTCACCAACATGACGCCGGACGACATACCGCTCTTCCGCAATGCCGGACATCGCGCCGAAACGTTCGATGCGCCGCAGACGATGACGGTGGCGTTCTACGAGCAAAAGCCCGGCGCCAATCCGTTCAGGGACAAGCGCGTTCGTCGCGCCGCCAACATGGCCATCAACCGCGACGACATTGTGAAGGGTCTCATGGGCGGGCTGACCAAGGCGGCGCATCAGGCAGTCACGCCGAAGACCTTCGGTTACGACGAGACGATCGCCCCGTACAAGTACGACCCGGAAGGCGCCAGGAAACTGCTCGCGGAAGCCGGCTATCCCAACGGATTTGAGACGACCCTCGAGGCGACCACCGGTTCGCTCCCCTTCGACAAGGAGATCTATTCGCTGGTCGGCGATCAACTCACCAAGATCGGGATTCGCACCAAGGTGTTGCCGATCACGTTGGCCGATCTCGGCGACCTCTTGCGCAAGCGTTCGGGTCGCGAATTCGAAGGACACCTGTTCGGCTTCTCGGCGTTCGTCGATCCCTACCTCGACGCTGAGCGTCCCTTCCAGCAATTCGGCTGCACGTTCAAGCCATCCTGGATCTGCCTTCCGCAGATCGAAGCTCTGCGCGACAAAGCCAACGAGATCATGGACCCTCCGGAGCGCCTCAAGGTGCTGAAGCAGTTGGTTCGGGCGGCCCACGATGAAGGGGTCGGGCTCCACATCCAGCACGGCGTCGATATCTACGGCGTGAACAAGCGGATCAAGAACTTCCAGAACTGGAATCGCCGCCTGATTCTCGAAACCATCGAGATCAGCAGTTAAGACGATCGTCAGCCGCGACGAGGGAAGCGGGCCTTCGGGCCCGCTCCTTTTTTCGCTGTCCTGTGCCGGTGACTATGCTAGGGAACTCCGTCCCCAATGCGGGCCAGGCCGCTGCACGGGGCCCAGTCCCGATCATTCAACGAGGCAACATGCAGCACCGCACCTATCGCGGCAAGGTTCTCTATATCGGTGACACGGTCGGCGAACGTGGGCGCGAATGGTTCACCGTGTCCGTACTTGGTGACGGCGCGCGCACGATGCGCGCCATGTGTGAGATTGAAGACACAAACGTGCTCCGCGATGTCACCTACACCGTGGATCGCGCCTGGCGGCCGTTGGACGCGTTCGTGCGACTGACCGTCAAGGATTCCTTCCTGGGCTCGGGCTGGTTCCGATTTGGAGAAGGCTTGGCCGAATGCGAGACCTACACCGTCGGCGCCGGGCGCATCTCGCAGCAGATCACCACGCAAGGCTGGGCGCCGTCGTTCGGGGCCCACCCCGTCGCGTGCGACATCTGGCATCTGCCCCGCTTCGACCATCGCGCCGGACCAGGCCTCAAGGTCATCCCGGGCGTCCTCATGAGCTCCCTCCTGCCCAACGGGGCGTCGGGGCCCATGCTCGAGTATTATCCGGGGGGTGGGCTGCCAATTCGGTTCTACGGACGGGAGCACGTAACGGTGCCGGCCGGGACCTTCGATACGCTGCACTTTGCATTCGAGCGCGCGGGCCGTCCTCCGCAACACTGCTGGTGCCTCGCGGACGACTACATCATCGTGAAGATCTACTCCGAACTGCTCAAGACCACCTATCAGCTCGTGGAGTTCAACGACGACCGGCCAAGCTAGATCAATCGTCGAAACATTGGCGCAGGACGGCGATGACCTCGGCGGTGTGAAGTTCGAGCAGACCCTGCCCCGGATACGGCAGTTCGACGAGGCGTCCGTTTCGAAGGTAAGGCAGCGCACGCCGCGACATGACGCCGATCGCGTCGTCGGTGCACAGAACGACGACCGGCTGGGTCAGCCTTGGCAGCGCATCTTCGAGGCGGTAGGCATGGGCGGCAGCGTGCCCCCAGGGCGAGACGCGGCCATGGCGCTGTAGTTCGGCGAAGTCCCGCAGAAACGACTCCAGCGGATAGTCCGGATTGCGATGGCGTTTGAGATGATCCCACCACGCGCGCAGGTGACCCATGTCCCAATCCGGAACCCGATCGGCGTAGGTCGTTCGCTCTCGCGCCAGTTCCTCGGCGGTGTAGATCGCTGCCCCAAACAGCACCAGATGTCGCACTTGATCCGGCCGCTGCAGGGCCAAATCCACGGCAATTCGCGAGCCGGTGTAGTACCCCAGGAGATCGACCTCGGAAAACCCGAGGGCGTCCAGAGCGACGCCATGGGCCCGCGCATAGTCCGCGATGCTGGGAGGGGACGGTGGCGCAGCGGACTCGCCGTATCCCGGCGTGTCCGAAGCCGCGACCCGACGGTCGTCCGCGAGGGCTTCGAGGACTGGCTCGAAGATTCTGCTGGACGAGGGACTTTGATGGATTGCGTAGAAATCGCGACGGCGTGGCCGCCCGCCCGCCCGCGCGTGCATCTGGCCATACGGGCCATCGACGAAGCACCGTCGGAGAGCGCCCCTCATGCAGGATCGAACCAGAAATCGATCTGGCGCGTGGCTTTGGGAAAGCGCGACGCGTGCGAGGTGTTGGGCGGAAGGTGATACCAGTCCCCGGCGCGGTAGGTTCGCTCCGCGCCATCCACCGTCAGGACGAGCTCCCCTTCGAGAATAGTGCCGTAGTTGTCGGTGTCGTGCGCATGAGGCGCGAGGGTCACGCCCGCCCTGTACGACCCGAACAAGGCCCTCGCGCCGCTGGCCATCATGCTGAAGACGTCCAACGACGGGCCAAACCGCGGCAGTTCCCGCATTCGTTCAGGGAAATCCAAAGGACTCTCCTATCGTTGTTGGGCCGTTGAAGGGTGCCAGCCACGCCCCCTACTCCCAGACGACCCCCGGAAGTTTCCGCAGCGTGGCACCGGCCGTCGAGCGTTCGCGGTAGGGGGTCGGGTTCGCCCGCCCCAACGCCGATCGGGCGCCCGTGGTTTCCGATTTCTCGATGATTTCCAAAGCCCGATCGGACGGCAGCACGACCACTCCGTCGGCATCGCCGAGAACGATGTCCCCCGGATTGACGAGCACGCCGCCACAACCGACCAATCCGTTCATCCACCCCGGACGATCGCGACCGGCCGATCTCGCCACGGTTCCCCGGCAAAAGATCGGCAAGCCTTCGCGCTCGGTGAGCAGTTCGCTGGTCAAACACATGCCGTCGATCACGACGCCCACGGCGCCATTCTGTTTCGCAGCCCCGGCCATACTCGCGCCGAAGCAGGCAATGTCGGTCGCCCCCGCCGCATCGATCACCAACACGTCTCCCGGCTTCACGTGCTGGATTGCGGCGTACGTAATCAGCATGTCTTCCGGATATTCCGGACGAACCGTGAAAGCCGGACCGCAGACACGCCATTTGCGGTGGAGCGGTTTGATCGCAGCCTCCATGACCTGCCGAGGTCCGGCGTAGCCACCGGTCACCGCTACGAAAGTTCGGGCCGCGCGCTGAACTGTTGCCGCGTCCGGGCGCGGGAAATCGGTTCGAATTCTGTACATGACGGATCTTCGACTCTCTGTGGAAGGCCCTACGTAGGCCACGGCTGAACTCGGCGCCAGCGCGACGCATGGCGGAGCCCGTCGGGAGGCCCTTCTCCGAGAATGTCTGAAAAGTTTTCCACAAATTGTGCACGTTAAGGTTTAGGAATACTGGAATACTATAACTTGCGGTTGTGTTGATAAGTCAGATCGGCCAACCTTGAGAACAAGGCATTGCATCGGGGGATCGTGAGTGTCGGAAAAGAAGAAGAAGGAACGAGCCGCGCCAAAGCCGCGGCGGCCCAAGCGAAAGCGAACGCCACTCCGGATCATTGGGGCCCTGATCGGCACCGCCCTCGTGCTGGCGGCGCCATCCAGCAAGGCCGCCTGCCACGTCCAAGCGATCCAGACCGCGGCCGGGACCGAAGGCGCGGCGCCGTTGGTGAAAACGCTGGAGAACCGCGCCATCAAAGGTGACGCCACCGCGATGCACGAGTTGGGCGCGCTGTACCGGGATGGTCAGCAGACGGCTCGCGACTACGTCCTCGCCCATAAATGGTTCAACCTGGCGAGTACGTGGCTCGGGGCGGCCAAGCGCGAGCGCGACCTCGTCGCTCAGTGCTTATCCACGCCGCAACTCGCCCACGCCCAGCAGCTCGCGACCGACTGGATGATCCGGAACCTACGGTAGCGAACCCGCCATCGGTGTATTCGATTTCCTCAGGCTCTCTCACCGGTCTATCGAACAATGCGCGATAAAAGCTTTGATTGACTTCCCTGAGGTGACTTTCCATCTGTTATCCAGGAATGTCTTGGAGATGCCGCTGTTTCGGCATCATTTCATAGGGGTCCTTGCTCATGCCGCGTTTGTGGTGGGTATTGCCCGTCGCGCTCGCGGTCAGTGTCGGCGCGGCTCAGGCACAAAATGTCCGCGAGTTGCGCTTCGCCTACCAGAGCGACATCACTTCGCTCGACCCCTACACCCTGAATGAAGCCTTCAACCTCGGTATCCAAGGCAACATTTACGAAGGGCTGACGCGGCGGACCGAGAGCTTGGCGATCGAACCGGCGCTGGCGACGACCTGGCAGGTCTTGGAACCGACCCGGTGGCGTTTCGCGCTGCGCCAAGGCGTCACGTTTCAAGATGGACGTCCGTTCACAGCGCGCGACTTCGTGTTTTCGACCAACCGCGTGCGCGCCGATTCCTCGGATCTCCGTAGCCGTGTGGCGCCCGTCGCCGAGGCGGTTGCCATTGACGACCGTACGGTCGATTTCGTCCTCCGCGGGCCGAACCCCATCCTCCACTACGAGTGGGACACTTGGTAAATGATGTCCCGCGGCTGGGCCGAGGACAACGGCGCCACCGTGCCGGTGCGGCAGGGCACACAGGCGGAAAATTTCGCGACCCGACAAGCGAACGGCACCGGCCCGTTCCGGGTCGTTGCCCGTAATCCCGATGTGCGATCGACGTTCGCCGTTCACGAGCGCTGGTGGGACAGGCGTCTACACAACGTCGACCGTGTGACAATGACGCCGATCGCCGCCGACGCAACGCGTATGGCCGCGTTGCTTGCCGGTCAGGTCGACATGGCTTTCCCCGTTCCGCCGCAGGACGTTGCCCGCATCGGCGCAGGGCCCGCCACCGGGGTGGTCGTCGGTCCCGAGATTCGGACGATCTTCCTTGGACTCGATCAGTTCCGTGACGAACTGCTCTACACCGACGTCAAGGGAAAGAACCCGTTCAAGGATCGGCGTGTGCGCCTGGCCTTCTACCAAGCGATCGACATCGATGCGATCCGTACCCGCGTCATGCGCGATCAATCGATTCCAAGCGCGATGATGATCGGCCCGGGCGTCGCAGGTTTCGATCCCTCGATAGCCCGCTATCCCTTCGATCCTGAGGCGGCCCGGCGCCTCCTTGCCGAAGCGGGCTACGCCAACGGCTTTCGCGTCACCTTGGATTGCCCGAACGATCGCTATGTGAACGACGAGCAGATTTGCCAGGCTTTGGTTCCGATGCTGGCGCGAATCGGCGTGCGTCTCGATGTCAACGCCCTGCCGCGGGCGCCCTTGTTCGCCAAGCTGTTGCCGCCAAAACGCGACACATCGTTCTATCTATTGGGCTGGGTCCCGGGCAGCTACGACTCGCACAATCCCCTTTTCGCCCTTCACACCTGTGTCACCGACCGCACCGGGCCGTTTAACATCGGGGGCTACTGTAATCCGGCGCTCGATCAACTCACCGGGCAAATGCTCGGCGA
>Ga0194131_10011585_pt1 | contig 10483 bp, 2 predicted proteins | sample TA2KigO120mmetaG_FD_148631 | JGI IMG/M metagenome (GOLD analysis project Ga0194131, IMG submission 148631) | Freshwater microbial communities from Lake Tanganyika, Tanzania - TA2015053 Kigoma Offshore 120m | ecosystem: Environmental > Aquatic > Freshwater > Lake | place: Tanzania: Lake... | reverse complement strand
TGTTTGCGGCATAGCTCAGCTACGGAATGTTCACCCCTCTGGGCTTCCTTTCCATTGCTTTAATTTTATTGTTAAATAATGGAAACACTCTCTTAAAATTAGGACCTTCTAGTCCACTTTATGCTGACGATTTACAAAAACGCTATTTTTCAGGGAAAGTTATTGAATTTAGAAACAGAAACACTAACTTTCAATTAGTACACTTTGGTTTGACGATATACATTTTTAAATTTATTAAAATAAAACCTGTGATGAAAATACCTGTAGGCGCCTTTCTTGTTTTTTTATTAGGCCTTATCGTGTTGTCGGCTAATTCGGTAAATGCCCAAACAACTATTACGGCGGGGACGCTTACAGGAAGCACCTCATGGACACAAGCCGGAAGCCCGTACATTATTCAGGGGAATGTGCTTGTTGCATCCACAGATACGTTGACCATTCAGAGCGGCGTAACCGTAAGAGTGGCTGGAAATTATTTTTTAAGAGTAGAGGGGACCATTATAGCTGTTGGAACAGCTAGCTCCACCATTACGTTCGAATCAAACAGTACATCGCCAACTCAAACTAGTTGGAAGGGTGTTGAAATTAGACCTAGTGGCGGGAGCATTCTTAACAATTCTCTGGCCTATGTTTCTGGCTCCCGATTCTCTTATGTGACCATTAAGGATGCTGCTAGAGGCATTTATATTTTTGAAGCCGGTCTTCATATTGCAAATTGCACCTTCTCGAATAATAGTAAAGCTATTGAGCCACGAAAAACTACTAATGTTGTTGTTCAGAACTCAACTTTCACCAGTAATAATATAGGAGTTTATACAGAGCATGAGTCTTATTCTCCTGATGATGCATATGGCGATATAAGTAACCTCCATATATTAAGTAATACTTTTCAATCAAATCAAACCGGAGCATATCTTTTCTTAAATCAAAGAGCATTCATTAGCTTACGTGTTAACGGTAATACGTTTAAGACTAACGGTACCGGGTTAGTTTTCAGCGGGGGGGGTTATGGGATACGATTGCACTCGGCTGAGATCTCTTCGAATAAATTTATTGATAATACAAGTAGTGGGGTATCAATTGGTCAGATATTTGGGTTGGCAAATGGCGCCACAGCCACCTATCCACTGCTCATTGAAAAAAATCTTTTTTTAAACAACAGGATTGGCTGGGATTTGGGTGGAGGAGTAGGGGGTGCAAAAACCTTATTCACAAAAAATTTAGTTATCAATCCCACGGGCGATGGAATTGTAATTTCTGGGGGTACTCCGGCGCAGGACCTAATTTCAAAGAACTATATTTCTTCTAACCGCAAGGCTTTGCAATTGGGTAATTCGAACTCTAACTCTCCAACTGGCAAATCCATTATCAATAATACTATTTTTGGATTTTCTACCGATACATTGATTAGGTTACATGGTGCAAGTAATATTTTAAATAATAACAATTTCAAGTATAATACTGGAAAAATAACAGCCACTAACAAGAGCTTATCAGGAACAAATATTAACGGAAATAATAACTTTTGGGGTACGACCAATTCTACAGAGATTAATGCTTCTATTTATGATGGAGTAGATGACCCTGCTTTGGGTAATATTACTATCGCTACTACACTTACTCAAACTGATAATGCAGCTCCCTTGTTTCCTGTGCGGAATGTAATCAAGGAATTAGTTGGCGGTCAAGTTAGAGTTTCATGGACGTCCGCTATTGAGTCAGATTTGGCGGGTTACCGCGTTTATCATGGAGCTTTTACAGGATTCTCTTATTCAAATAATTTAAATGTAGGTAATACGACTTCAACCTCAGTAGCTGGAGTTACGATTAACGATGATATTGGCGTAACCTCATACGATTCTGACTGGGATGGAACGGATGATCAGTATGATGCAAATGAGTCTTGGTACTCCGCGGCTAATAGCATTCCCATAGCACCCACAAATATTTTAGCAGATTCTGCTGCAAGAAGAATACGATTGACATGGACGGCCAGTACTTCTCCGGCCGTTAATGTCTATTATATTTACAGATCACTCAACAATGCTTCTTTTTCTCGAGTGGGAATTGTTAGTAGCACCGCATTTGTTGATTCAAACTTGACTGCCAATACCCGCTATTTTTATAGAGTTACCGCTTTTGATAGTATTGATGTTAGCTACGACAACTTCGGTCTTGAAAGTAGTGCAACTGCTGTTGTAACGGCGACGCCCTCGAATATAAGCTACGTTTCAAATACGGGTAATAATAGTAACATCGGAAGTTTTGCCAGTCCGAAACTTACCATCATACATACAATAGATGTGGCTACCTCTGGCGACTCAATTATTCTTTTCAGGGGGCAGTATAATGAGATAGTTGATCTAAAAGGTAAGGTAGCTCTCTTGTCTTCAAGGTTTATTCAAACAGGTGATACTGCAGATATATCCGCAACCATTATAAGCGGTGTTAATAATGGAAATCCTATGTTGATTCAAAATACCGCTACTGCTTATACTTCTTCAATGCATATTTATGGATTGACTTTGCAAGACGCGCGAATATTTGTTGCTGATTTATCAGCTGGCAATTATTCTTTCACTTATAAAATGAGTCGCTCTATTATACGAAATTCGGGACAACCTGGTACATGGGGCGTTATAACAGTTGGGAATGGTGGCGTTTTTGACTCTTGTGTTGTATATGGTCTAAAGGGGAGGTATATTTTAAGTACTGGTTTATATAATGCTCCTTCTCCAGTGGTATCAAGGAGTATATTTTATGATAATAGCATTTCAAATACACCAGCATCATCATATTCCGGTGAAAATAGCGTCATTTTTGTAGGCGGCACAAATAAGGCCCGAGTCCTAGGGAATCTTATTTATCGCAATAAGACATCGGGTATTCATATCGGAGGAAATGGAGGAGACTCGATGATTTTAGTCAACAACACTGTAGTATTGAATGAGGGCTATGGAATACGTTTTCAAACATTTGGTGGGGTATATACCGGCATCCTTATAAATAATATACTCGCTTACAATAAGGAGCTGAATCTTTCTTCAAATACAGTAACTAATGGCCCATCGGTTTATGTGAAAAATAATTTTTTGGGTAATACTGCAAGCTTGGCCCAAACTGGATTAATTTCTCCCAATAATACAATCTTAGACACTACGGGTAATATTGGCGGTAATCCTTATTTCGTTGATACTACGGCAAATAATTTCAGATTATTAGCATGGAGCCCCTGTATTGCCTCTGGCATAGTCAATAATTATTTGACGACTAAAGATATTCTGGGCCAGCCTCGCATTAATACCCAGCGCTCAGTCCCGGACATGGGAGCTTACGAGAGTTCTTTTAAATTCAGATCACCCATTTTAACAAAAACAGAGCCAGAACACATACGAAATGTACTGTTCTGGACGCAATCGCCCACTACCAATATTACGGGATACAGAATTTATCGTAGTACTTCTCCAATACCGGATACTTCTACTATGAATTTTGTAGCACAAGTGGCAACACCAACAACGCTTACATTTATCGATAGCGCGGGAATAACAAATGGTACCACTTATTACTACCGATTAAAATCCGTCGATAATACGAGTACATTAAGTGGTTTTAGTAATCAACTTACGGCTATTCCTGACTCTGTTGGCGTTCCGACTTCACTTGTTTTACACAACAGTCCTGGACGTGCAAGACTTAGCTGGACTAGTCCCGGTAATGTCGCAAAGTACCAGGTTTTCAGAGGCAACACTTTATCAACGCGCGCCCTTTTAGCAGACAGTGTTTTGGGAACAACATTTAATGATACGTTACTGGCTAGGAACACCTACTACCTCTACTGGGTAAAGGCTATGAATGCGACGGGTGCTCTTAGTCAGTATAGCGACGAGATACAATTAGTTCCAACCAATACTTGGTATGTTGATTCCACATCCGGAAATGATCAGACTGGAATAGGGTCTACAGCCCTTCCATACCGAAAGATAACCAAGGCAGTTGCCAATACTATAACAAGCGATTCGGTCCTTGTGCGTCCGGGTACCTACCAAGAAACAGTATTGATACAGCGGCCTATTTTCTTAGTATCCACAAAAGGTCCTGATAGTACAAGGATCTTTCAGGAGCCTTTGGCGACAACACTTGTTACTATTTCTGATCCAGTCTTTAATACCTTTTTTAATGCTTTGCGAACTCATGTAGTTGGCTTTCAATTTGTTAGAAATCCGGCGCAGAATGCTCAAAGTACTGCTATTAGGGTTGAGCGAAGCTTTTCCGCGATACTACGTAATCTATTCATCGATAGTTTCACTTTTGCTGTTTCAACTTACTATGGCTACTATGACATGTATAATTCTGTTTTAAATAATAATACCCATACTTTTGGGAACGACGTAGCTGATGCTAATAGAGTAAATAATATTATTAATTCAAACTTTATTAACACCCAATCAAGTTTGACGCTTTCAAATACGGTTGTAATTAATAAATTTTATAATTCAGTTATTCTCAATAGCCCCAATACACCCTTTTCGTCAACTCCGTTTTCTGGCCCCAAAGTTTATTTTTATAACTCAATTATCGATTCTCGTTTACAAAGCTATGTACCAGAAACTGGCTCCACCTATTCTTATCTAACAAACACAGATTCTGCTGGATTTACTAATACAGCTGCAAAGAATTTTCGACTTTTGAATAATTCTCAACTTATAGGTAGGGGGGGACTCGATTTTTCAAATACTTCAGACTTTTATGGTAACGCTAGGCCTCAGCCCTCTGGCACCATGCCGGACGTCGGCGCCTTCGAGTCTATTTATGGTGTGACAGCCTCTACGTTTAATTTAGTGGAGCCCGGAAACAGACATGTAATTCTTTATTGGAATCAGGTCCCAACTACGGCAATTGCGGCTTACAAGGTCTATCGAAGTACTGCTCCGATTAGCGATACTTCTTCAATAGCCCCCTTGGCGACAGTGGCGGCCTCTTTGGGAACGGCTTTTACCGATTCTTTCGGCGTTATCAACAATACACTCTATTATTACCGATTAAAGGCCGTTCGAAACGATAGTTTATTAAGCGGATTTAGCATACAGCGAACTGCAAGGCCCGATTCTGTAGGACTACCGACCAGCCTTGCTTTGGATAATAGCCCTCGTTTTGCAAGACTTACTTGGACAGGAATTTCGCAAGCTAATTCTCGCTACCAGGTCTATCGCAGTCTAGACTCGCTTAATAAAACTCTGCTTGCTGATACAATCAATGCACTTACCTTTACGGACACCAGTTTAAGTCGAAATACAGTTTATTACTATTTCTTAAGAGCAATAAATAGTACAGGAGCATTGAGTACATATACGACTGGTGTAAGATTGACCCCTGTTAATAAATGGCTGGTAGATTCGACATTAGGAGATAACTCAACGGGTATTGGTTCTCAGCTAGCACCTTACCGCTCTATCTCTACAGCCGTTAATAATGCCATTACAAATGATACCATTCAGGTAAAAAGGGGTACCTACACTGAAAACATCTTCGTAAATGGTAAGGTTCTGGCAATATTTAGTATTAATGGCGCAGAACAAACTATTCTTGTCCCGCTACAAAATGCACCAATCATGCGCTTTACCAATGCAGGGCCATCGTACGTTAAAGGTTTCACTTTTGCCAATGGTTCACCACAAGTGCCAGGCTCGGCCATAGCAGAAACGAATTCTAATCCTATCATTACCCATTGTATATTCAGAAACAATGGAGCTGCGGGCGGTGTCATTATAACATACGGCGGATCATTTGAATTGTATAATTCTATCGCTTACAGTAATACACCCAACACCTTCTTTGAGCTTTCTAACACGGTGACCGCTGTTCCCAAGATCTATCATTTTACGTACGCAAATAATTCCGGAAATTTCTTTAATGCTGGCTCCGGTAATACTGTCCACGTACCTGAGTTTAGGAATTGTATAATATGGCAAGCATCTACTCCTTTAATAACTGGTGTTGTTTCTATTGAAAATTCTATCATTAAAGGAGGTTTCGCTGGATCTACAAGTAATCTTAATTTATCTCCATCTTTTGTTGATAGCGCAAACAATAACTTTCAGTTAAAGAATTTTTCGAGGGCAATAGGTGTTGGATTAAATAATCTTGGAATAGTTCGCGACTTTAATGATAGCTTGAGGCCAAATCCAGCAGGCTCTAATCCGGATTTAGGGGCATTTGAGTTGGCATATGATCATCCCTCTCCAGTAATAGTATCTGACAGTTCTCGCAATGGTATTGTGTCGTTTAACTGGACCCAAACTCCACTTTCTACTGTAAACAAATTTTATGTTTATAAGGATACCGTTTCTTCTTCCAGAAATTTATATGATAGCACTTCTTTAGTTTATACTTATAACGACACTTCCAATATAATTTTTAATCAAGTACTCTTTTATAACATTACATCAAAGGATACAGGATTATTTGAGAGCGGATTTAGTAATCAGATTAGAACCATCTCCTTTACTCCTCCTACCTTGCTTTTCCCTGCAAATTCCGCAATTGGTGTAGATACAATTGTAACACTTCGATGGAACAGAATTCCGAATGCCACTCGATATTATTTGCAATTATCAACAGATAGTACATTTACCAATTCAACGCAGCAATTTACTGTTACCGATACCTCTCATACACGTTCTGGTTTGTCGGGTAATACAATGTATTATTGGCGAGTTCAGACAAGAGATAGTGTTCGTTTCAGTTCCTGGTCTCCCAGCAAGAAATTTGAAACATTTGTTTTGCCTCCGAAATTAATTTCTGTACGTCCAGGGAATAGACAGGATACCTTGGTATGGACTAATCCCAACAGTACAAATATTACTTCATTTAAGATCTATCGCAGTAGAGATACATTATCTAGAACATTGTTAGACACAGTACCAAGCACTCAATTGTCTTATATAGATACAAGTGGATTGATTTTAGATTCAACTTATTATTATTGGGTCACAGTAGTTAATCAAGTGGGGACAATGAGTGCATATAGTAATCGTTTGTCTGGTACGCCCTTCAATAGGAGACCTATATCTGCCAGCTTACTGAATAAAACTTTTAATAATGTGGGGGAGTTCAATTTTGTAAGATGTGTATATAGTATGTCAGGTTCTGTAGATCCTGACGGCCAAATTGTAAATTACCGTTGGTATGTTAATGACAGTTTAATAAGTAGCGTAGATTCTACATTAATTTACTACTACGGTCGTGGGACAAATACGCTTAAACTTATAACAATCGATAACGATGGTGCTTCTGATACCAGTACTGCGACAATAATTTTAAAAACTTTCACCAAACAATTTGCCGGTGGGATACTAGGAGGTATAAGTGCTGTTAGTCGAAATATTATTTATGCTGCTGATTCAACTTATAGTCCAATAACCGGAGCGTCTATATTCAAATTAGATAGGCTTGGTAATACAATCTATCCCCTGGTTGTTAGCTCTAAAATATTTACTACACCCTCTGTTTCTTCAGACTCATCTGTTTTCATAACCTCAGGTAGTAGCTTGAATGGTTTTAATAAAGCTGGGGTATCACTCTGGCCCACCATTCCGCTTGGTGGCTTGTCTTATGTTACACCGACAATTGACTCAATGTATAAACGACTTTATGTAGGTATATCAAATGCCAACTTTCTTGCTGTTAATTACCTTACCGGAACAATTGCTTGGAGTGTCTTTTGCGATGCACCTATCAAGAATTCTGCTGTCATTACAGGAGATAGAAAACTTGTGTTTGTATCCCAAAGCGGAAGGTTGTATGGATTTAGAATTGTAAGCGACTCTGCTCAAACTGTACCACGTTGGAGTCAAAACCTTGGTGAAATTATCTCTAAATCAGCAGCAGTGGATTTGAATAATGACTTATACTTTGGCACTCAGTCTGGTAAGCTCATCAAATTGCGTTTGCTGACTAATGACTCTGTTCAAATCCTTTGGTCTGTTTCTTTGGGATCTGTTATTGAGTCCTCTCCAGTTATCGATGCTCGTGGATATATATATGTTGGTGCTAACAATGGTAAGTTATACAAAGTAAACCCAGGGGCTGGCCAGATAATGTGGAGTAGACAAGCCTCTGGGGCAATAAAATCGACTCCAATTGTTACAGACTTCGGGAATATAGTTTTTGCTACAATGGATGGTTCAATAATGGCTGTGGATTCAGTTAATAATTTGAAATGGAAACATAAGGAGGCCGACCCTATTTCTGCGAATCTTCTATACATCGACAATATCATTTACGCAGGGACTCAATCCGGGGCATTTATTGGATTTTATGATAATCCGTATTCAAGCACAGTTAATACAAGTCTTTCTTTAAATATGCCTCTAAGAATTACTCGGGAACGACGAAGTTCATTGTGTAACTTAGATGGTGTACCTATCAAGTATGTTAATGCATTTGAATACTTATCGCCAATACCTCAACCCACTCCACCAGGAAATCCCGAACAACCCGTTTGGGGTACTTTCCAGGGAGACTTTAGAAGAACTGGCTCACGCAAATTAGATTGTCCTGAAAGGCCAACTATTAATTTGACTGGATCTCAATCAATTTGTGCTGGCGATAGTATACGACTTGTAACTCCAAATAATTCAAATTCTTTTTGGATTTTTAATAATTCAAACTTGAATATTGGCGATACTGTTTTGTATGCAAAGCAGGCGGGAGTATATAAAAGAATGAACACAAATGATAATGGATGTAACATTTACTCAGACTCGTTAATTTTAGTAGTAAATTCATTGCCAATAAGGCCTACTGTGACAGTAAATGGTGCTCAGACTTTTTGTCAGGGCACAACTTCTCAAATATCATCCTCCGCAACAAACAATAGCTGGTATCGTGTTGGAAGTGGTAATCTTCTTAGTGCTTCACAAACTTATACTGTTTCTCAGTCGGGGCAGTATTATGTACGCACAGTTAACTCTCTAGGATGTTCTTCTAATTCCGATACAATCAGCTTTACTGTTTACCCTCGTCCAGCTATACCATCAGTAACCGCAAATAAACTAGTTTTTTGTACAGGAGATAGCGCAGAATTAAGCACTAACTCATTACTACAAAAGCAATGGTTAAATTCTGGAATACCAATCGCCAATGCTACGGCTTCAACTTATACTGTTCGTACAGCAGGCTTTTACAGCCTTACAGTAACTGATATTAATGGCTGTACAAACAGTACTGCTAGTTTCCAAATTATTGTTAATTCTTTGCCAAGAATTATTGTAAATGCTAATCCTGCCGATGCAATTATATGCTTGGGCAGCCCTATAACCCTTACCGCCACAGGTGCTAGTACATACGCTTGGTCCGGAGGTATAACAAATGGTACTACCTTTAATCCCCCACAATCAGGAACATTTGTAGTGATAGGCACTGACATAAATGGCTGTAGTAATCAGTCTGAAAAAACAATAATTGTTGATAAGCCCCAGCCCAGCATTCGTTACCGAGGAGTTAAGGCAATACAAAACACCCCAACAAGTTTGACAGCACGTAATATTGGAACAACATATCAATGGTTGCCAAGCTCCGGGTTGAATTCGTCAATTGTCTCAAACCCAATATTTAATAGTAGTAATCCCCAGGAATATTTAATTCAAATTCGCACTGGTTCTGGATGTTTAACTACCGATACTTTGAGTGTTTATGTGTTTAAGGAAAGCGGAATTTATGTGCCCAAAGCATTTAGTCCTAACGGAGATGGTCAAAATGAACGGTTATTTCCTGAGCTTGTAAATTTCGCTTCATTACAATATTTCAGAGTTTATAATCGTTGGGGCCAACTTGTGTTTGAGACTAGGGCAATGAATTCACAAGGTTGGGATGGCATATTTAATGGCGTGAAGCAACCTATGGATACTTATACATGGTTCGCTGCTGGTGCTGATAAAAATGGCAAACTTATTACAGCCAATGGTCAAACCCTTTTAATTCGATAATATGCGACATCTTATTTTATTATTATTTTTTTCAGTGCTCGGTATTGGAATTATTTGGGGCCAAGACCCAGTATTAAGTCAGTATTTCAATGCCCCATTAATAAATAATCCTGCATTAGTTTCTTATGGTAAAAAGTCAATGCACGTGTACTCAAATTATCGTCAACAGTGGGTAGGCCCAGGATCTTCATACAATACAATGCTAGCTTCAATTACTGGTAAAGTTTTAAAGGGGTACTCCTCTCTATTACAACATGGGCATTGTATTATTTTAGTTGATGATTACCTGCGCATATTTATTCATCAGCAAGCAAATGCAAGATGTCCTTGTTCATTGCTGTTCCGTTGTAAATGAGAGAATTTAAATCCGGCAGTTGGATTTATTTGTATACAATCGTTGCTGCAGTCCTAACTTCTGATCCAATTCTTTTTTGAAGATCATCGCCCAATTCATTTCTTGCTTTTTCGGCAATCAATTCAAGTATTTTTACAAT
>Ga0194131_10011584_pt1 | contig 10486 bp, 9 predicted proteins | sample TA2KigO120mmetaG_FD_148631 | JGI IMG/M metagenome (GOLD analysis project Ga0194131, IMG submission 148631) | Freshwater microbial communities from Lake Tanganyika, Tanzania - TA2015053 Kigoma Offshore 120m | ecosystem: Environmental > Aquatic > Freshwater > Lake | place: Tanzania: Lake... | reverse complement strand
GCCCAGGTGCAGTTCCATCACTTCGCCCAGGAACACGCTATGGGTGCCGTGCTCCAGCCGGTTCGCGACCCGGCAATCGAAGGACACCAGCGCGCTGAAGAGCACCGGCGAGCCGCTCCACAGGCGTGTCCACTCGCCTTCGCGAAAGCGCCCTTCGCCTTTGTGCGTACCGCTGAATAGGCGCGAGAGCTCGCGATCCTCGTGGCGCAGCACGTTGACGCAGAAAACCCCGCTCTTCGCGATCGCGCGGTTGGTGGTGGTGCTGCGGTTGATGCAGGCAAGCACCGTGGGCGGCTCCGCGGCGGCCGAGCACACCGCGGTCGCGGTCATGCCGTAGCGATGGCCGGCGTGGCTGCAGGTGATGAGGCTCACCGCGCCCGCCAGCGCGCGCATGCCCAGCTTGAACTGCGCGACTCCGGCGAGCTGATCCATGCAAGGATTCTACAATCCGGCAGCAGCAAGCGGGCCTTGCGGTCCACTTCCCGCGGCGGCGCCTAGCGCCACACCCGCTTAAGCACCGCAGCTAGCTAGGCATCGCGGGACGGAGCTACTTCAGGAACATCTCTAGGCTCTAGAAGCGCAGTACCTGCAGCAGGCGCTCGCGCGGCACCCTATCCCCCACCCATCCCAGATCTTGCCTCGGGGGGGCGATCGTCGAACGAATTCACCACCTCCTTGAAGGTGAATCCGGCCGGTTCGATGCCGACGCAGAGCTACGCCAAACCCAGGTCGCGCACCTGCTCCTTGTAGTGCTTAACCACCTCGGCGTCCGGCCGCACCTCGGTCCGGATGTGCGCCCTCATCTGCGCCGCGTCGTCGGGCAGGTCCTCCAGGACCGTCATGCTCTGGTGCCAGATGCGTATCGTTGGACCGATCAGCCCGCCTCAAAGACCGGGCGGCCCTCGTCCATGCGCGCACGCAGCCGCATGCCGATCTTCACCGCCTCCGGCGCGACGCCGACGATGCGACTGAGCAGGTGCGGTCCCTCGTCGGTCTTCACGATCGCGATCACGTAGGGAACCTGCTCCTTGAAAGCGGGACTGGGGGCTCGGTGCACCACGGAAAAGGAGTACACGCTGCCGCCTCCGCTAGCCGCCGCCCAGGCGAGCTTCGCTCCGCCGCACTTGGTGCAGGCGGGTTTCGGGTAGAAGTGAAAGGTGCTGCAATCGCCGCAGCGCGGCAGCGAGAACACATCGCTGGGGCGAGGAGGCAGCACGGGCCCTGCTTCCTATCCGCGCCCGAGGATCAGGGTGCAATGCAGGCCGATGATGCCGCCGTTGCCGTGCGCTAGGGCCAGCTCGGCGTCCTTCACCTGCCGCTCGCCGCATTCGCCGCGCAGCTGGCGCACCGCTTCCACCACGTGGAACATGCCGCCGGCGAGGCCCGGATGCACCGCCGAGAGCAGCCCGCCGTGGGTGGTGACCGGCAGCTCGCCGCCGAGGCGGATGCGCCCTCCCTCGACGAAGCGCCCGCCCTCGCCCTTGGGACAGAAGCCCAGGTCCTCCAGTTCCGCGATCACGGTGATGGTGAAGCAGTCGTACAGTTGCGCGAGGTCGATGTCCGCCGGGGTCACGCCCGCCATCCGGAAGGCATCGCGCCCGGACTGCACCGCGCCGGTGGTGGCGATGGCATCGTGCTCGCCGATGTAGGCGTGGGTGAAGCCGTAGCCCTGGCCGAGGATGCTCACGGGTCTTTTGCGGACATCCTTGCGCGAGGTCACGACGAACGCCGCCGCGCCATCGGACACAATGGCGCAGTCGAGCAGGTGCAGCGGCGTGGTGATCATCCTGGAGCCCAGCACGTCCGCCGCCGTGATCGGCGTCCGCATCTGTGCCAGCGGATTGAGCGCGGCGTGGCCGCGGATCGCCACCGCCACTTCCGCAAGCTGCTGCGGCGTGGTGCCGTATTCGTGCATGTGGCGCTGCGCCACCAGCGCATAGAGCGTCGGGATCAGCGGCCCGTAGGGCGCCTCGTACTCCGGATGCGCCCAGCCCACGCCCGCCAGCTGCAACACCGTGGCATCGCGCGAGACATTGGTGAGCTGGTTCTGGCCGGCGACGCACAGCACCGTGCTCGCCTGTCCGGTGGCCACCGCCATGGCGGCGTGGTGGACCATCGCCGTGCCCGAGGCGCCGGCGACGTCCAGCGTCGCGAGGTAGCCGGGCCGGATGCCCAGCGCCTGCGCCACCATGCCGACCGGCATCGCCCAATTGGCGACGCGGATGGGCGTGGTCAGCAGGCCGTCCACCTCTGCGAGCCTCAGACCGGCGTCCTCCAGCGCGGCCAGCGCCGCGGCACGCTGCAGGTCGCGCGCGTCCTGCCCGGGGGTCCTGCCGAGCGCGCTCTCGCCGACGCCGGCGATGACCGCGTTCACTTCAGTAGGTCCCGCGCGATCAGCATTCTCTGGATCTCCGAGGATCCCTCGCCGACGCGGTAGTGGCGCACGTCGCGGTAGAAGCGCTCCACTGGATAGCCGCGCACCAGGCCCATGCCACCGTGGATCTGCACCGCGCGGTCTGCGACCCGGCCCACCATCTCGGAGCAGGTCAGCTTGCAGATGCTGGCCGCGGGGCCGACGTCCTCTCCCGCCTGCACGCGGCGCAGGGTCTCGTAGGTGTAGGCGCGCGCCGTCTCCAGCTCCACCACCGAGTCGGCCAGCATCCACTGAATGGCCTGCCGTTCGGAAAGCGCCTGGCCGAAGGTCACCCGTTCCTTCGCATAGGCCGCGGACATCTCGATCAGGCGGTCTGCGGTGCCGATGCAGGAGCAGGACACGCCGAGGCGTCCGTTGGTGAGAGACTCCATGGCGATGCGGAACCCCTGTCCCACCTCGCCCAGCACCGCGCGGTCGGGAAGGAAGCACTCGTCGATGGTGAGTTCCGCCAGCTTGATCGCCTCCGAGCCGATGGTGGTCTCCACGCGCGTGACATGAAAGCCCGGCGTACCCTTCTCGACGAGAAACGCGGTAATGCCGCCGCGCGCCCGCTTGGCCGGGTCGGTGACCGCCATGATCATCACCACGTCGGCAACGTCGGCGCCCGAGATGTAGTGCTTGCGCCCGTTCAGCACCCAGCCGCCCGCCTTCCTTTCGGCCCTGGTCTTCATGGACTGGGAGTCCGATCCCGCCCCGGGCTCGGTTAGGCCGAACGAGGCGCGCAGCGTGCCGCTGGCGAGACCCGCCACGTACTGCCTCTTCTGCGCCTCGCTGCCGTATTTCGCGATCGCGATCGGGTTCAGGCCGCTGGTGGCATCCAGGTACAGCGAGAACATCCGGTGCGAGCGGGAGAACTCCTCCAGCGCCAGGCAATAGGTCATGAGGTCGAAGCCGCCGCCGCCGTACTCAGAGGGCAGGCGCATGCCGAGGTAGCCCTGCTCCCGCAGCAGATCCACCGCCGCCTGCGGCACCTCGCCCGTGCGGTCGATCTCCAGCGCCAGCGGTTCCAGCTTCTCGGTGGTGAACTTGCGCAGGGCGGCGCGCACTTGCGCCAGTTCGGGGGTGATCTCCAGCCGCATGGTCCTCCCTAGGCCTTGTCCGCCTCGGCGAAAGCGGCGGCGAGCGCGGCTTTCAGCGAGGCATTGATGAAGTTCTTGTTCGTGCGGTAGGCGTCCGGGGGCAGCGCCGCCAGCTTGCCTGCCCGCTCCAGCGCGGTCGCCTGCACCGCGTCTGCGGCGCAGACGAAATCCGCCAGGCCCGGACCCGCCAGCTCGCCCTCCTGCACCATGCGCCGCGCCACCGCCATGCCGCTGCGCGCAACGACGATCGCATAGCCCACCGGCGTGGGGATGCCGTGCTTGATCTCGGGCAGGCCGATTTCGGCTGTATCGGCCATCACCAGATCGTCCGCGAGCAGCGCCAGCATGGCGCCTGCGCCCAGCGCCTTGCCCTGCACTGCGGCGACGAGTGGCCCGGGGAAATCCAGCACCGCATTCAGCGTGCGCCTGAGCAGCGCGCGCCGCTTCTTCGCCGCAGTGCTCTTGTCAAGTTCCGAAAACTCCTTCAGGTCCGCGCCGGCGCAGAACACCCTTGTTCCTGCTCCGGTGATGACCACCGCCTTCGCGCCGGTGGCAAGTTCCTGAACCAGGGCGTCGTGCATGGCCCCGCTCATCGCATTCGCCTTCTCAGGGCGGTTGAGCGTCAGGACCAGGACCTCGCCAACTCTTGCCGAGAGGACCGCGTCCGCCGTGCTCACGATCCGATCACCAGCGCATCCACCACCCGCGCGCCCTGCCCCGTGGGCAGCACCCGCAGCGGATTGATGTCCAGTTGCGCGATCCGGCCGCCGAGGTCCGCGGCCAGCCAGGACAGCCGCACCATGCAATCGGCCAGCGCATCGAGGTCGAGCGGCGGGCGGCCGCGCACGCCCTTGAATACCTCCGCGCTGCGCAACTCCTCGATCATTTCGCGTGCCTCGTTATGCGATACCGGGGGCAGCCTCAGGGAAACGTCCTTGAACACTTCCACGAAGATACCGCCCAAACCGACCGTCAGCACCGGTCCGAAGGCCGGATCCTGTGAAACACCCAGCAGCGCCTCCTCGCCGCCGCAGACCATTTCCTGCACCAGCACGCCCTCGAGGCGCGCATCGGGCTTGTAGACCTTCGCAGCGGCGAGGACTTCGTCGTAGCCCCGGCCGACGGCCTGCGGCCCGGACAGATTGAGCCGAATCGCCTTCGCTTCGGTCTTGTGCGGGATGTCGGGAGACGAGATCTTGAGCGCCACGGTACCGGTCGCGGCCACCGCCTCGGCCCGGGACCGGGCGAGGAACTCCCTTGTCACCGGCAGGCCGTAGCAGGCGAGCAAGGCCTTGGACGCGGCCTCGGTCATGGTTCCGGGCTGCAGCAGCCTTGCTGCGGCCGCCGCATCCATCCCGGCGGGTCGTTGCGGCGCCGGTCGCGCCAGGCGCGCACGGAACCCGCCGTAGCGGATCGCGGCGCTCACCGCATTCACGCAAGGCAGGGCATCGCGGTACACCGCGTGACCTTCGGCCACCAGCACTTGCGGGGTCAGCGCCGGGTCGTCTATGCAGCGCCCGGTAAACAGGATCGCGACCGGCTTGTCCGTGTGCGCCGCCGCCTGTGCGATGGACCGGATCTCCGCTGCCACCGCGCTCGTGAGCACCGGGACCAGGATGCCCACGCCCGGGTCCTCACCGAGGATCTTCGCCACCGCGCCAAAGGTATCGGTGCGCCCGATCGCCGCCGAGGTGAGATCGGTCGGATTGGAGGCGCCGACGAATCCAGGCAGGTAGGCCTTGAGTTTCTCCTGCGTCGCCTCGGTGTAGGCCGGGAACTCGACGCCGCGCGCGGCGCCCAGGTCGGCCACCATGACAAGGTTACCGCCGGAAACGGACAGCGCGGCGGCAGTGCTCGCCCTGGGGCGCCGGCCGCCACGCAGCAGCATCGCGGTCTGGTACAACTCGCTGCAGTCCTCGACGCGGAGGATGCCCAGCTGCCGCAGCGCGGCCTCGCTCACCTCGTCGGCGCCGGTGACCGCCCCGGTGTGCGAGGCGGCAGCGCGGCTGCCGGCCTCGGTGCGCCCCACCTTGACCATCACGATCGGCTTGTCCAGCTCCGCGGAGCGGCGCGCGAGGGCTCGCAGCCGGTCGCCGGCCGGCATGCGTTCGGCAATGGCGAGCACCACCTTCGTGTGCTCGCTCTCCAGCATGAAGGCCATGTAGTCGGCAAGGCCCAGGTCGGCATCGTTGCCGCAGCTCACCTGGTAGGAGATGCCCAGCCCCGCCTGCTGCGCGCGCCACATGACGTTGATCTGCCCGGCGCCGCCAGACTGGCTGACCACGCCGATGTCGCCCGCCGGCCGGCGCTCGCCCTTGATCGCGGAGGTGGAGGTGAGCGCGAAAGCGTCCACGAAATTGATCATGCCGTTGCAATTCGGGCCCATGAACCGCAGGCCGCCGGCTGTGGCGATGGCGAGGGCGCGCTGCTGCAGGAGGCGACCTTCCTGCGTGCCGGTCTCGCCGAAGCCGGCCGAGAACACCGTGGCGAAGGGCACCCCGCGCCGGACGCATGCCTCGAGCGCCGCCGGCACACCGACGCAGGGCAGCACGACGCCGACGTGGTCCGGCGCCTCGGGCAGTTCGTCCAGCGAGGGGTAGCACTTCAGGCCGAACAGCTCGCTGCGCTTCGGATTAACCGGATAGATCTTGCCCCGGTAGCCGAAGTCGATCAGCAGCCGCATGCAGCGGCCGCCGAACTTGGACAGGTCCTCGGTGGCACCGACGAGGGCGACGCGCCGGGGGGCGAAGAACCTCGCCAGATCGGGAAAGCTAGCCATCCTTGAGGTATTTCTTCTCCAGTCCCTGCCAGCGCACCGAGTTCACCGCGGCCTCGCGGTCGCTGAAGGTCGCCAGTTCCGGCTCGATGGCCGCGGTGTCGCCATCGCGCTTGAGCACCGCCAGCACCTTCTTCGCCGCCGCGATCGCGGCGCGGTGGGTCTGCGAGGGGTAGATACCGATGCGAAAGCCCATCGCTTCCAGCTCCCTCGCCGGCAGCGTCGGGGTCTTGCCGCCTTCGAAGATGTTGGCGAGCGCGGGCTTGGCAAGCGCCTTCGGGATCGCGGTCAGCTCCGCCGCCGACTGCGGCGCCTCGACGAAGCCCACGTCCGCCCCGGCTTCGAGGTAGGCGTTGACCCGGTCGATCGAGGCCTGCAGGCCCTCCACGGCGCGCGCATCCGAGCGCGCGATGATGACCATGTCCGCGTCGCGACGCGTGTCCACCGCGGCCTTGATCTTGCCGACCATCTCGGCCCGGCTCACCAGCTCCTTGCCCTCGTAGTGGCCGCATTTCTTGGGCGAGACCTGGTCCTCGAGGTGGAACGCGGCCACCCCGGTCTTCTCGTATTCCCGCACTGCGCGGATGACGTTGAGCGCATTGCCGTAGCCCGCGTCCATGTCCGCGATCACCGGGATGTCCACCGCCTCGACCACCCTGGAAATCCACTGCGTCATCTCGGTCATGGTCAGCAGGCCGATGTCCGGGTAGCCGTTGGAGCGCGAGTATCCGCCGCCGGTGAGGTAGACGCCCTCGAAGCCGGCGAGCTGGATCAGGCGCGCGGTTAGCACGTCATAGGAGCCGGGCACGATGGTGTAGGCCTGCTTCGCGAGCAGCGCACGCATCTTCTTCCTTGCGTTCATGCCGGTTTCTCCAGTCTGTTCCTGACGACGTAATGCAGTTGGCCGCCGTGGCGGTAGTACGCCAGCTCGCGGCGGGTATCCAGGCGCGCCAGCAGCCCGAGCGACTGCCGGCGGCCGTCCATGTGCGCGATCGTGCACATCAGTTCGCCCTGCGGCGCCAGGCCGCCGCCGATTCCCAGGATGTCGAAGGTTTCCGAGCCCTCCAGCCCCAGCGTCCTGCGCGTGGTGCCCGCCGGCAGCTGCAGCGGCAGCACGCCCATGCCGACCAGGTTGGAGCGGTGGATGCGCTCGAAGGACTCGGCGATCACCGCCTTCACCCCCAGCAGCCGCGTACCCTTGGCCGCCCAGTCGCGCGAGGACCCGGCGCCGTACTCCGCGCCCGCCACCACCACCAGCGGCACGCCGTCCCTACGGTAGAGTTCCGCGGCGGCGGCGATGGACATCCGCTCGCCGCTCGGGTGGTGCACTGTGCTGCTGCCTTCGATCCCGGGCGTCATCTCGTTCCTGACCCGCACGTTGGCGAAAGTGCCGCGGACCATGACGTCGTGGTTCAGGCGCCGCGCCGCGTAATTGACGAAATCCTCCGTTGCGATGCCGAGCGAAGCAAGGTAGGCCGCGGCTGGCGTGCCCGCGGAGATCACGCCCACGGGCGAGATGTGGTCGGTGGTGAACATGTCGCCGAACAGGCCCAGCACCCGAGCGCCCCGGATATCCGAAGGCGGCATCGGCTGCGCGGTCATGTCTTCAAAGAACGGCGGCCGGCGAATGAAACTGCTGCCCGGCTTCCAGGCGTAGATCGTGCCGCTGCCGCCCTCGATGGCGCGCCATTGCGCGGGTCCCTCGAGGATCGTGGCATAGCGTTCCCGGTAGAGCTGCGGCGTGACCACCGCGTCGATCACCTGGCGAATCTCGGCGCCGTCGGGCCAGATATCGCGCAGGAAGAAGGGCTTACCGCCGGCGCCCTCGCCCAGCGGCTCCCGGTCGAGGTCCTTTAGCACCGTGCCGGCGATCGCGTAGGCGATCACCAGCGGCGGCGAGGCGAGGAAGTTGGCGCGCACCGCGGGATGGATGCGGCCCTCGAAATTGCGATTCCCGGACAGAACCGCCACCGCGGTCAGCCTGCCCTCGTCGATCGCCGCCTGCACCGGCGCGGGCAGTGCGCCGGAATTGCCCATGCAGGTCATGCAGCCGAAACCCGTCGGCTGGTAGCCCAGCGCATCCAGCGACTTCTGCAGACCGCTCTTTTCGAGATAATCCGCGACCACGCGCGAACCCGGCGACAGCGAGGTCTTCACCCAGGGCTTCACCTTGAGGCCGCGGCGTACCGCGTTGCGCGCCAGTAGCCCAGCGCCGATCATCACCGAGGGGTTGGAGGTGTTGGTGCAGCTGGTGATGGCGGCGATGACCACGTCGCCGTCCTTCAGCGTCCCGGATCTCCGGCCCTCGGGGAACGTCCCGAGGAACGCCTTGGGCGCCTCGCCAAGCGGCACCCGGTCCTGTGGCCGGCTCGGGCCCGAGACGCTGGGCACCACGGCGCCCAGATCGAATTCGATGATCTGCGTGAACTCCGCTGCCGGCATGTCCGGCTCTCGCCACAGACCCTGCGCCCGGCAATAGCCCTCGACCAGCGCCACCTGCTCCTCGCTGCGGCCGGTGAGGCGCAGGAAGCGGATCGTCTCCGCGTCCACCGGGAAAAAGCCCATGGTGGCACCGTTCTCCGGGCTCATGTTGGCGATGGTGGCGCGGTCGGGCAGCGACAGTTCGGCGACGCCGGGGCCGAAGTACTCGACGAACTTGTCCACCACTTTGTGGCTGCGCAGCATCTGCGTCACCGAAAGCACCAGGTCGGTGGAAGTCACCCCCGGCCGCAGCTTGCCGTGAAGACGGCAGCCGATGACCTCGGGAACGAGCATGGCTACCGATTCGCCAAGCGCGCCGGCGCCGCCTTCCAGCCCGCCGACGCCCCAGCCCAGGACGCCCAGGCTGTTGATCATCGCGGTGTGGCTGTCCATGCCGAGAACGGAGTCCGGATACGCGACATCGCGCGCCTCGCCGTCCTTGCCGCTCCACACCACGCGCGCCAGGTACTCCAGGTTCACCTGGTGGCAGATACCGTTGCCCGGAGGCACGATACGGAAATTGTCGAACGCCTGGGCGCCCCAGCGCAGGAAGGCATAGCGTTCGTGGTTGCGCTGCAGCTCCAGCGCCATGTTGTGCGAGACCGCGTCCGCGGCGCCGTGCGCATCCACCATCGCCGCATGGTCTACCACCAAGTCCACCGGCACCGAGGGATTGAGCCGCTTCGGGTCGCCGCCCAGGCGCAGCGTCGCATCGCGCATCGCCGCCAGGTCACCCAGCAGCGGGATGCCGGAGGAATCGGGCATCAGGACCCGGGTGAAGCGGAACGAAATCTCGCGCTCGGCGCGGCGCGACTCCAGCCAGCCATGGACCGCTTCGATGTCGCCGCCGTCCGAGCGCCCCTCGGCGTGCTGGCGCAGCACGTTCTCCAGCACCACCTTGAGCGCGCACGGCAGGCGCGAGGCCCCCCTCAGGCCCTGATCCTCGGCAGCGGCGATACTGTAATAGTCGAAGGCACTCGACCCGACTTGCAGCCTCCGCCTGACGTTCATTTCATGAGGTCGGCGGCGGTGGCGATGCGCGACTTCGCCATAGCCTCGATGAACTGCAGCGACCACCGGTGGGTGTCCTCCACCGAGTGCCCGCCCCAGGCGTGCGAAATGCACAGATCGCTCAGCACGGTGCTGGGGTAGCCCAGCTGCCAGCCGTCGATCGCCGTGGTGGCGACGGCGAGCGACGTGGACCAGCCCAACATCACCAGGGACGCGGCGCCCAGCTCGCGCAGCGTCAGATCCAAGTCCGTGTCGAAGAAGCCGCTGTAGCGGCGCTTGTGGACGATGGTGTCCTTCTGCGCGTCGTACAGCTCGGCGATGGGCTCGCCGCCCGGCTTCCAGATCTCGTTGGCCAGTTCCCAGTGCTTCAGGAACCACTTGTCGGTGCGGCGTCGCGCGCTGCAGACGAATACCACCGGCCGGCCGGACTTGCGCGCCCAGTCGAGGAACAGCCGCACCTGCGGCAGGATCGCCCTGCGCTTGTCCGCCGCGCGCGCTTCAGGGGCGATGGAGTCCCGCGTCATGTCGAGGACCAGGATCGCTTCGCTGTTCATGATTGCATCAATCGATCTTGATCATCGCGGTCTTCGCCACCCTGGCCCAGCGCTCCAGGTCGGCCTTGATCTGGGCCGCGTGCTCCTCGGGGGTGTTGCCCACCGGGTCCAAGCCCGCCGCGCGCAGCCGCTCATTGACCTCGGGCGCCTT
>Ga0194131_10011582_pt1 | contig 10488 bp, 8 predicted proteins | sample TA2KigO120mmetaG_FD_148631 | JGI IMG/M metagenome (GOLD analysis project Ga0194131, IMG submission 148631) | Freshwater microbial communities from Lake Tanganyika, Tanzania - TA2015053 Kigoma Offshore 120m | ecosystem: Environmental > Aquatic > Freshwater > Lake | place: Tanzania: Lake... | reverse complement strand
CGCACCAGCCAAGACTCATGCCTCCATCGAGGAGTCCATGGCCGGAATTGAGGCTAAGATCACTGAGGTCAAGAGCGAGAAGAAAAAGAGCAGCAGCCGCGTTAAGGCCCCGATTTTTGCTCCTGGGGGACAAAGCACGCAAATGATCGTCGGTGCGACGCCAAGCAGTGATGCTTTGATTCTGCGCACGGCGACGCATCTTTACGACCAGCATCGCTTACGTCGTGTGTACTACTCAGCATTCAGCCCAATCCCCGATGCGGACCCCCGCTTGCCGCCTCAGGCGCCGCCTCTGATCAGAGAGCATAGGCTATATCAAGCTGATTGGTTGATACGGTTTTACGGCTTTGAGGCGCAGGAGATCACGCCCGAGGATGCGCCCAATTTGGACCTGGAGAAGGATCCTAAACTGGCGTGGGCCTTGCGCAATCGGCATGCATTTCCCGTTGATGTTAATAAAGCCACCAAGGCTCAGCTCCTGCGTGTTCCTGGCTTTGGTGTCCGTAACGTTGAGCGCATCATGACGCTTAGGCGGCACAAACGCATCACGAGTGAGGACTTGATCAAACTGCGCGTTTCATTGCGGCGAGCACAATACTTCATCGTTACGGCGGATACGCATGCCAAGGCCATGCTGATAGACAAACAAGAGTTTCCAGCCCTGGCTGAGAAGAAGATGCGGCAGATGACCATCTTCGAGGTGGGAGCCACAGCAGCGACAGGCGAGTTTTAAGGCCCACGGCAGTATGGCGCTATGACATGACGACTGAGATCGTATTCAAACCTGATTTTGTTAGCTGGCGACAAGAAGCGCGACGTCTTCTTAGTGAGGGAGTGCATCCAGACGATGTCAGCTGGGTGCCTGCAGGTGAGGAGCAAGGTCGTTTGATGTTCGCTGCGGAGGCACCGACTGAGGATTGTGATGATGTACACGAAGCGAAGCATAGCGAAAAGAAAGGCGCTATAGCCAGAGTGCCGCGCGCTTTTATGGAGGCTGCAGAACTAGCAGCTGTGCACCGGGAGCCGCGGCGTTGGCAGGTGCTCTACCGCATCTTATGGCGCCTCAATCACGGTGAGCCCCATCTCCTCAATATCGAAGTCGATGACGATGTCATGCTGCTCACGCGGATGGCCAAGGCAGTTGGACGAGATATCCACAAAATGCACGCATTCGTGCGCTTTCGTAAAGTGATGGGCGCGGATCCCGAGGTTCCTGACGAGCCCGTATACATTGCCTGGCACTGTCCGGATCACGCCATTTTTCGTTTAGCGGTGCCTTTCTTTGTCCGTCGCTTTCGGACGATGACCTTTGCCATCCTGACACCGGACGGATCAGCTTATTGGGATAAGCAGCATCTTGAGTACGGCCCTGGCGTACCTGAGGGTATGGCCCCTCGACTCGAGGACGAGCTTGAGACTCTCTGGTGCAGTTACTACGGCGCCATTTTTAATCCTGCGCGGATTAAGACCAAAGCCATGAAGAAGGAGATGCCGGTCCGGCACTGGCGTACACTGCCGGAGACCGCATTGATTGGTGAACTTTTAGCGTCGAGTGAGGCGCGTGTAGCACAGATGCTTAAAGATCAACCTACATCCGCTCAGCCCTTTGTTCCCAGGGATGCATCTGATCTCGGTGTACTGAAAGAGGCTGCCACTCGCTGTAGCGGCTGCAAGCTGTGCGAGCGAGCGCAGAGTCTTGTTTTTGGCAAAGGTCCTGCGCATGCACGCATAGTGATTGTGGGAGAGCAACCCACTGACTTAGACGATAGACGGACTGAGCCATTCAGTGGACCTGAGCGCGCCATATTGGAGTCGGCGTTAACTGCAGCCGGTGTGCGACTTGACGACGTTTACTTGACTCATGCGTTGAAGCATTTCAAACATCAAGAGACCAACGGAATACGCCAATATAAAAAGCCAGAACCTCGTGACGTTGCCGCATGTCGTCCCTGGTTGGCAGCAGAGCTGCAACTCATTAAGCCTGAGATCATCATTTGTTTGGGGTCTAGTGCAGCTCTCTCCGTCCTTGGCCGCATGATCAGGCTAGCGGACGAACGTGGCAAGCAACTACAGTCAACATGGTCGACACGGACCTTTGTGACGGAAAATGTTGCGGCTGTTTTAAACATTAAGGACGAAGATGAGCGGGCCTCAGCGGTGACACGATTTTTTACCGACATGAACACCGCTTTAGCATCTAGCTGATACTTTACTTGACCAAGCCACTACAAAGCTGCGTCCCTTTACGGGGAAGCTCATGGTCGCACACGTGACTTACGCAGCTGATGAGTTGGTATCCACGCGCCTTACAGGAATACTGCCAAAGTTCTTCACTCTCGGAGAGAAGGGCATGAATTGCAGGGCAAATGTCAGCGGGCGTTGGGGGCGGACAGACCTTAGATTCTCCATTCATGGTAAATCCACTTGGGCTTCCATTTAGGTTTACGATAAGGCCGCCCTTTGCTTGAGTCACCGGCACGAGTTTGATGTTGGCTTCCGCGACTTTTCCAGCAAGGATATCGACCTTGCCGCGGCCTTTTTGGTAAACTTTGCCCGTGGTGCTGTCTAGCACCTCGACCAATAGTAAGTATTGACCTGGCATCAAGTCGAAGCGCTGAAGCTGCGGTATACCAACGCCCAGTGGAAAAATTTGCTGGCCTTTTGCATCGCTCTTAGCTGCAGTAGTTAGCTGTGCATCGAGTTCTGCATCCATGGCAGAGGCCTCACTTTGCAGTGCTTTTATGCGCTCTTTTTTTGCTGCTATGAGGTCAGAACCTATGGGTGCACCGCCGATACCAATTCCCCAGGGATTAGGGCCACACGCGCCACCTACTGAGCCCATACAGATCATCGGAACTGCGTGACCCTGACCTGATTCGAGTTGTTTTAACTGTTCTTCGGCTGTGATCACCATCGCATCGGTATCTAGCTTTTTCTTGTAGAGAATCTCGAGTTGCGGCGTCTGGCGCGCCAGGGAGAGTCGCACTTGATCGATACTGTCCGGCATGCCGGTTGGCATCATAAGTGCCAGAGACCCACTTGGACCGGAGAGCTCGCTCTGCGGTGCGGCCGGTCCTTGCCAATGAGCCGCGGGAGCTTTTTCGCTATCGGTATGTTTTTTTGCCGGTGTTTGGAAGCCGCATGCCGCGGTAAGGGAGAATAGTAAAGCACTGGCGGTAGTCGTAAGGTGAGCTTTGGACGGTTTGTTTTTGATGTTTCGTGCCATAGTCTGCCAATTCCTCTAAGGTGAGCTCCCAGGCGCCAGCTTGGCTCAGCGCCACGGAACCATTGTAATTTCCTTAGGTCGTTATCGGTTTTTTGTATAAAAACTTTAGCGTAAAATATGTTTTTATATAAAAAATGAATAAAGGCGCGGCGGTAGCCCCTTTGCCCCACAATCAAACATTCAGTTAAAATCGATGCGCCTGTCTGATACTTAAGTATGAGACAGGCGATTATTTCGATGTCACGACGACGCGCAACGTAGGCCGTCCGTGCTTTGGTCAGGCCTCACTGGAACAGTACCGGGAGATCGATGGGGGTGATGGAGACCGGTCCTCCCGGGCCATCGCATGTGATTCTTATGCTCGTATCTATGGCGCCATCAAACCAGATACTAGTACGGTTAACAGAAATTGGGGTGGGAGTTGGCGTTATATTGCGGGTTGATGTGCACGATTCAGCGTTACTTGTGGTCCATTCCAAGAGGGTCTGGTCGAGTCCAGAGCTAGTAGCCGTTTTGATGACTAATGCTGTATTAAACCTAACGCGCGTCCTTTGCTCGGCAATTTTCAGGCCCGTTTCTGTTAGTTTGCCCTCGTAGCCAAAGCCCGTGCGCACATCGGTCTTCAGGAAAGAACCAGAGCTAAACTCGCAATCAGCAGATGCATCCAGAAGCGAAACTTTAATCAGATCGGTGCTGGACTCGGACTCAGTCCCTGTGAAAATTGCTACGCGCAGGATATCTCCAGCTTCGAAGTTACATTTGCGGATGCCACCGATCTCCGTGAATGTTGTATCTTTCTCAATTTCGACCGTCCGGACGATGTCCTTTGTGGCGTCACATGGATCTCGCACAAAATTCGACAAAATTGTGAAAGCGCGCTTGTTCAGGGTGATCTCGTATTTGCCTTCGGCATCTTGGAGCAATGCCGTTCTGGTTAGCAAGGTGCCATTCGGTACCGAGATTCCGTTGTTACTACCCGATTTTTGGTACAAAAATGCTGTGTCGGCGTTGGGCACTGCCACCAGAAGGTCTGTGCAGCTTCGGAGTTTTGTCCGGTGGGTTGAGACCCGAATCCATGTGTGAGACGTATCGGAATTTAGGCCTTGTTTGGTGCAAACCAGTGAGTATTTTTGGCTACGTTCCGGTATAACCTCGAGGCTTCCCGATCCAGGTAGAGTCTTGGATTGGTCGGTTGAGCTGGGCGACAGTTCGCAGGAGTCGCCTGTGGATGCCCAGGTGAGGGTAACAGACCTACTCTCCGCGGTTTCCTGCTCGATAAACTCGACCGAGGGCTTAAACTCGGTGATGAGCCGTTCTTTAGGCAGAGTGGTGGGCTCTGCCGGAGCCGTGCTCCTTCCTGATAGGTTCAGTGATTTGTCGAGCCAACCGCAACCAGAAACACCCAAACCACAGACAAATATAAACGATAAAAAGGTTATAGTTTTCAATTTTTTATCCCTTACTTTGAGGCGTTGAGGTAGTGCCAGTGCATAATTTAAAGCACGGCGGTGACGGGGACATATTGAGCTGATGACGTAAAGTCAAGGAATAAAAACAGTTGCAGAGTGGCTACTCACCTCACAGGGGTGTTGCCTCGTTGGATTGCGGGGCCTGCCCTACGCCGCTCACATAAATTGACCCATCCATGCTCACGTAAACTGACCCAGGTAGCTTGTGGTTGGGCGTGTCGGCGAGCAGGTCGCTTACTTGGGTGGCTGGATGCATCGGCCTGATTAAGTGGCGCGGCGCGAGGAGCTCAGCCGGTCGCCCCATGGCGACCGGCTTTATCGAGGGACAGATGTGGCTAGGGTTGGTCGGAAAGGTTAGTCGCAAGGTCTGTGTAGGCGGCTTTAGGGCGGAGGCTGGTGCAGTTGCGCATGTTGACCACATGGGCATTCTCGGTCAGGCGATCCAGCAGTGCTGCAGTGAGTTGCTGGTTCTTGAGAAAGGTGCCCCAATCCTGAAATCCCAGGTTAGTTGTAACGATCGTCGTCTTAGTGCGATGGCGCATGCTCATCAGCCGAAAGAATAAGGCGACCTGGGCCGGTTCGATATCGACATAGCCCAGTTCGTCAATTAGTAGACAGTCGTAGGTAGCGAAGGCCCTCAGGATTCGGTCCTCTTTGTGTGCTGCTATCGACTTATTCAGCTCGTCGATTAGTTCTGGGAAGAAGACGAAGCGGCCGCGATGACCAGCTTCGATGGCGTGCATTAAAAACGCCGTCCCAAGACCCGTTTTCCCGACTCCAGTGGGTCCGACTAGGAGGATATTCTGTTTCTTAGTCATGTAGTCTAGGGAGTCGTGAATGGTGATGATCTTCCTCTTGTTTATCTTCGGTTGCTTGGCAAAAGGATATGTTGCCATGACCCATGGCTCTGGGATTTTGGCACTACTTAGGCGAGCAGCCCTGGCGCGCTGGGTCCTGATTTCATAGAGCGCGTTGATGATGTGCCTGATGAATTGCGGTGATGATAAGTGCGCTTTATCGCACTCGGCAATCAGGTCATCCCATCTTTCTTCGAGGCCTGTTAGCTGTAGATATTTTATTTTCATCTTCAGTTCGTCATCCATCGCTGTCCTCCAAGAGTTGTTCGTAGCCGCTAAGGTCAGGCACATCGGTGACCCGCCCCTCTCGGTATTGCTCGCGATCTTCATAGCCGGCGTCAAAAGGGGCATCGGCGATGAATTCAGCGTCGTCCCGCGCCAGCAGGCGAGCGATTTCATCAAGTGCTCTTACATCATCGACTTTATAACGGTGTGCCCGTTCGACGACGCGTTCAAATAGGCTGGGTGATAGTCGGCGATAAAGACTGTGTAGCTCACGCAAGTGCCGATGTCTTAGCGCGCCGGTGCCTTTGAGTATGAAATCCAAATATGCACTGACGCCAGGGGACACGCCGCGTAGCGCCTTCTCTTCTTCGAGGCTACGATCATCCCGGCCACGAGGCTGATAGTGGATATGAGGCCGATCCTTTGGAAAGATCTGATTGCGCGTACCGTCCGGCGGCAGAGGATACGTTACAAGTAGCCTTCGACCCTGAAATATCTTGATCTCGCTGGCGTACTCCAGGACCTTGACATCGCCTCTTGCGCCGCTTGGCAACCAAAAAAAATTGCTCGCAAAGGCTACAAACCCATACTGATCAATGGTCCGATCGTGGGGTAAGTATGGTGCGGGAAGCTCAGAGATGACTTTGTTTAGAAATGCCTTTTCGTGCTCAAAGGCTTTGGCTGGTATCAGCCCACTCTTGGCTCGTGCTTTGTTGGCTTGAATCTCGGTGGCCCAGTGATAAGCTTGCGTATTGAGATCCTCGAGCGTCGAAAATTGCCGCCCCGGAAAAAAATTGGTTTCGACGGTCCAAAATGACCTCTCCTCTCCGGCTTTTCGGTCTGAGTGACCTAAGTTGTGAGCCTGAAACTGGAAGCCATAACGCTTAGCGAAAGCCGCCATTTCCGGGTGCATCACGGCGTTCGGGCCGGTACCATGATGCACGGCAAGATTTGTATTGTCGATGATGCACGTAGGCGCCGCATGGCCGAAGTGCATCAAGGCCTCATGAAAGAAACACTTCATGCGAAATCGGTTAAAAGCACGGTAAAATTTCAGATATCTCTGCTTGGAATAGCGATAATAGATGCTGCAACCGATGACTCCTACCGTGGCAGACCCGATCTTGACCCGGTACGGTGAGGTGTCCTGCTGCATCTCGACGCCTGGCTCATCATCGACCTTGGCTGCACGCGGCTTTTGCCCTAGTCCTAGCTCCCTTACCTTGCGAGTCAGCGTCGAGTAACCAATCTCCACGCCGTGTTCGTCTTGCAGTTTTTCCCACATACGTTCTTTCCAGCCGGAGCATTGTTTATAGAGGTCAGCTAATACGGCATCGTCGGGCATTATCTTGTCGGCACGAGGCGCAAGACTCAGCTCGCCACCATCGGCCAGGATATCGCGCACAGTGTTACGGCTGATGCCGACCGCTTTGGTGATTTTGCGAATCTTCATGCCGTTCTTGTGCATGGCGACTATGGCTTTTCTGAGGTCTGGTTCGATCATAAAAAGTCCTGATGGCTGTAGCGAATGGCTCAATAAATCGGAGAATTCCACCGCATAGTAAATGTGCCTCTGCAAGAAATGCGGGGCTCGGTGTCGCTGTTGAGTTGACAAGGGCCCCAGGCAAACGCCGGATGTTGCGTTGAGCGATCTCAAGACTTATGAGAATCTTTCGTTCCTGCTCGGTTGAGGCAGCTGCCGCACCGCCGGCGTCCGCTGTTTGGCGCAGCGCATCAAGACACCAGCGAAGATCGCCTTCACGGACTTGGCGACGGAAGTCTTCCCCGCCCTTGAAGTAGCCCTTAGCTAGGACGTCAAGGTCACGGACACTCAGGCCTTTGCCCGCAGTCGCAGAAACGAATGCCTCAATTTCAGGTACTTGGACCTTGTTTACGCGCGTAATGGGCCGAACAGACTGGAGGTAAGCATGCATCGGAAATGCGCCTGACATAATCTTCGAGCCAATCAGTGGTGTCAGCTCTGTGGTCAGGCCTTGGCGCACGCTGACCCATGCGGTGCTACGATCCAAACGACGAGCTATTTCGCTGATAGTGAGTCTGTGAACTCGGCGTAACTCATCGATCAAGTAGGCTTGTTCGACGAAGCTGAGACTGCGGGCGTTCGCTAGCCGCATCAAGGCAATGATAGCCGCAGCCTCATCATTGGCAAGGGAGCGAAACGGGACCTGGTGGATGCCCAGCTTCTGTGCGCAACGCAATCGCTTGAAACCGTCCAAAAGGACTGGCCGTCCGCCAGCCATGAGGCCCAGAAGGGCTTCACGAATACCCTCGTTAGCAAGCGAGCAAAGCAGTCTCTGTTCGCTAAGCGCATGGCCTAAGCGACAGTGCTGGTAACGTAAATCGATACATGAAATCTCGACCGAGATATCCACGCCCCGCCTCCTATGGTGGACCTGAGCAACGCGGCGGCCCACCTTGCTTGATGTTGGAGGGCAAGTCGAGGCGGTGTTGTCTCAGCACATGGCCGAGTAATTCTATGACCTCGGTGTCATCGACAAAGCGCCGTTCAATCAGCCCGATCGCCATGCGTAAGTATGATATGATCGCCGCATCTGCTACCGGCGGCGAGTCCTCGACGATGGGGCTGCCGTCCTGCTTCTGCGACCGGCGTGCATTTGCGACGCGCTTTTTCTCCCTGCCCTCGGCCGAACGATAATAATCCAGACTACGACGAGCAGACTCGCGGCGGCGGTGGTATTCCCGACAGCCGAACGGACACCGGATGTCGGCCCTGCCCTGGTTACATGGATGAGTTAGGAAAGAAGCATCGCAAGAGTGGCAACGGACTACGCAATGTCCAAGATGTGGATGATCCCGGACGATCGCGGCCAAATGGCTCTCGTACTCGACCATGACTTGGTAAACATGCCCAGCTTTGTGCCAATCCTCTTTGGGTGCAAATAGTTCGGCCAGCTGGGCTACCAAAAAGTCAGCAAACCGCTTACGCTATGAGTGTGTTTTTTTTGCATAGCCCCATTTTAGCCGACTACACTCGTGCCAGTCGCCTAGGTGGGGTGTTTTTTTTATGGGGTGGGTCAATTTAGCTGAGCGCGGGTGGGTCAATTTAGCTGAGCGCTATAGTCACCGCGGCAAATGACGCTTGTGGTCCGGCATAGCGCCCCTAAATGCCCTCGCCATGGTGTATCTAACGCCCCGAAACAATTGCGATTTTGGCCCACTGTTTTTTGGCCTCAAGATTTTCCCGCCTCTGCCGATGGAATTCCTAAAGATGGCGGGGTTTTACGGCCTTGATTACCTAGCACCGAGTGCCCCTCACGACAGGGGGATGATTGCAGACCAAACTGAGACAAATTAAACAGATACTAAACGCCGCATGTTTATTTGCCTGCGCATGGTTAGCTGTTGCCTCGTCTCACCCCACACTTGCCGACACATCTACCTTTCCCCTCAGCTACGCGGCCAGACTGACTCAAAGTAGTGGTGCACCAGTCGAGGGACCGGTCTCAGTCGACGCTAGGTTTTATCAGACTGACGTTGGTGGATCATTAAGGGGCCGCGTCTTCAGCTTCAGCGATATTGCAGTATCACAGGGTGTACTCTCACTAAACTTCGACCTCACTGCGGCGGAGGTTGAGGCAATTTTTGGCGATGGATCTCAGCCCGTTTACATCGAGCTCACGGCAGGTGGTAAGACCTATCCGCGGCAGAAGTTTAGCTTCGTGCCCTTTGCGATGCGTATTCCCGTCGATGATAAGACGCTGGCTTTTAACGGTGACGGCAAACTGTCGCTGGCGACAGCTGGAAGTGGCGGCGCCGGTAAGTACCTGACGACTGACGGTAGCGGTAAGCTCACGTGGTCGGTACCGCCTACGGTGACTGAGCAGGATATTAAGCCCACAGCTACGCCGACCTTTGCCGGCCTCTCCGTAGGTGGAGATCTGAAGATCACGGCAGCTAAGACTTTAGGACTCGGTATTTTTGATAACGCTAGTGAAGCCTTGATGGTCGCCGCGCTCAATGCCAGCGGTAGTGGGTCTGCCGATCTCGGTAAGACCTGGTACAACTCTAGCTCCAATCAAATTAAATTCTGGGACGGCACCCAGGCACGCTCCCTTGGTGTGTCTGGCTCGGGCATCTCCAGCCTTAATGGCCAGACGGGTAACACCCAGTCATTTACGGTCACGAATACCGGTACAGCGCCAGCAATAAACTCAAACGCGAATGTCCATGCGCTGAGTATCCCCCTAGCATCAGCGGGAGCCTCGGTGACAGCTGGTCTCATCTCTAACGCAGATTTCCAGGCATTTAGCAGTAAACAGGCTGCTGGTAGTTACTTAAGTGGCCTCACTGGCGACATCACGGCTACAGGACCTGGGAGTGCAGCGGCCACTCTGTCCAACACGGGTGTGGCGGCTGGTACGTACACGAAGGTCGTAACGGATGCTAAAGGTCGCGTTTACTTGGGTGCGACACTCTCGGCCAGTGATATCCCACCGCTGCCGGCATCCAGTATCACCAGTGGCGTGCTGCCCGTCAGTAACGGCGGTACGGGTGTGAGCTCGACCGCGACCTTTCCCAGCTCTGGTGTGGTGGTGACACAAAGTGCATCTGAGACTTTGAGTAACAAAACTTTGGCCTCTCCCATGGTAGCTGCCGGGACCATCAGTGGTGCGTCGCTGATCGGCGGCTCGACAGTCGTCAACACAACCGGGTCAGTGACAGCAGCCTC
>Ga0194131_10011579_pt1 | contig 10489 bp, 11 predicted proteins | sample TA2KigO120mmetaG_FD_148631 | JGI IMG/M metagenome (GOLD analysis project Ga0194131, IMG submission 148631) | Freshwater microbial communities from Lake Tanganyika, Tanzania - TA2015053 Kigoma Offshore 120m | ecosystem: Environmental > Aquatic > Freshwater > Lake | place: Tanzania: Lake... | reverse complement strand
CCGGTTACGATTTATCAAGCGGAGCCAACACGTGTGATACGCCGGAGTGGTGCGGGATCGGCGAAGGCCGTAGCAAAGGCGAGCAAAACCGGAACGAAAGAACGAAAGACGACGGATACCACAGCCACAGCCAGAGCAATCGCCCGAACCGCCACCTACCGCGAAGAAGAAGACGCTGAACGCGACGATATTGACCCGCATTCGCGCTTATATTCCGCCGATGTTGCTGCTGCCGACAAAGGCCAACTTCTCTCGGAGATGGATACACTCATCGGTGATAAGAAGGCGCTGGGCCAACGAGTAAGCGAACTCATGGTTGCCTACCTCCGCATCATCGAAAAAGATAAGGCGGCGATTAACTACAATCTCGCGAATATTAAGGAGAAACTCACCCGAGTGAAAGATAAAGAGAAGGATGGGGTTGTTGAGAGAATCGGCGCGATGTCGGTGGGCGAACGTCAGTTGGAGAATATGATGAAGACGCACAAGATGGGCATTTGGAGCCGCGGAACATCGCAGACCGGTGTCGTCATCTACGACCAAGACTATTATGATGAAGAACGCGAAGAGATGGAGAAGATTGCGCAAAAAGAGCGCCAACTTGGCCGACGCGACTATGTCACAGATATGAACCGAGAGATTTATGTAATGGATGCGCTGGAAGCCGACCGCACCGCCGCCGAAATCGAGGCGCATGAACTGGATATGACGACAGGTATTCCGGAAGACGATGACGCGGGAGATGACGATTATGCGTTTATCCACCGACATGACGACGAAGGCGAACCCTACGAAGGCGTGGGAGGAGGAGGCGCCGCCGCCAGCGCCGATTGGGACTAAATAATCGACCGTTCGTCATTCAATAAAAAGTATTTGAATAATATAAAGATGAATCAAAAAACTGTGATTTATATTATTCTCTCGGCAATCCTACTTTACTTGTATTATAAACGAGGCGGCATCGCGTTATTCGTGGCGTTTGTGGTGGTGGTCGCTGGGACACTTTTCGCAGGGGTAGGTGCGAGTGCGAGAGAAGGGATGAATGGAAAAAAAGACAAAAATATAAAAAAGAATAAAACGAACGATGATGATGATGAAGAGAAGAAGGATGATGAAAAGGAAAAGGAGAAGGACAATGACGAAAATCAGGAAAAGGAGAAAAACAATCGTAAGGGCAGCGGCAATGGCAAAGACGACAATAAGGACAAAAATAAGGACAAAAAGGATAAAACAAAAAATAATAAAGATGAAGAGTAATAATTACATCATAAATATAATAATAATAATAACATCATAAATGTTATATTGTAATATACTAGTAGGCTGGCTATTACAATACAAAAAAAACATGAACGCAATCAAAAATCTTATCCGAAATAATTTAGCAGGTTCTGCGATTTTGTTATATGTCATCGTGTTTATGCTGGTTCAATACATGAATCCAAGTTTTATTTATAATGAAGATGGCAGCCTTCGAGAGTTCGGGATAGGCTATTCGAGTAAAACGGTGCTTCCGATTTGGTTGGTCGCAATCGTGCTTGGAATTCTCTCCTATGTCGCGATGTATTATATATCACGACCGGTCACACGGGTCTTCTAGCGGAGCGTAGCGGAGCCGAGCCGAGCGGTCGAGCGGCCTACTATGCCGTCACCGTCATCACCTTATTCTTCTCCGCATCCGCCTTCTTCTTCGCCTCTTCCTGGCTCTCTTTGAGCACCTGTGCGCGTATCTTCTGCTGTTCGGGTGTAAAAGAACAACCCATATTCAGTATATAATTATAACTGATACTTACGACCAACAAACCGCATAATACTAACCAAATAAACTCTCCGACAATGGATTTCATGATTAAGAATGTCCGGATTTTTTCCAAGTCTTCTATCTTGGCTGACGGGCGAATCAACCGGGATTCTTTGAAACTGTCCCAGAACCGGTCAAGATTGTCGAGGTTGAGTTCATTCAGAAGAATCGACTGGTCAGTATAAATTTGCTCTAAAGCCCGCCCGATATCACGCTTGTTCTTTATTTCATCCGCAGGTATATCTGCACTGTTTTGAAGACTGCCCGAGCTATCGCCGCCGGCTCCTCCACCAGACATAACTGATGGTTTTTTCTGTGATTCCGGCGCTAAATCAAACTGCGGTGTCAATATATTATTGAATACATCCTTTAAGTCCGTCGCAGCAGAAACAAAGATATACCCGAATGTATTACTAAATGGCGAGAGCCACCCCGGAAACACCACCAACGCAGCCTTTAAGACACCTAATACTAAGAACCACGGTAATACAGTCGCGATTAACGCGGTTTTCTCTTGGTCGAACCCACATATGTCCTTCGACATCGCCAAATTAATGAAATACTCGCCTGTAATGAGAACCAGAAAGAAGAGGAATGTAATCCCGCCGTTGAGCACGCCTTTTTTGGTATGTTTGTAATACGAATATGCGCCAAATACGGCCAAAAAAAAGAAAATTGCGACAGATGAACTTATTTCCGCCATTACGGTTGTTCGTGTTACAATATACCGGTATTATTTATTGCGTATTGAACCGATTATCATGCGTTTTTACAAATTCATTATTATTTGTTGCTATACTAGTAATGAATCATAATGCGCCGGCTCCCACACTCATCGAACCAGGTGTGCGCTACTTTTTGAGCAAATCTCTCGATCAGTGTCATAAGGTAAAGGAATATTATCACACTCAACACTTTAATTTCGTTGCGGGTGTCGTATTTTTCATCTGTTTAGGCATCTTTTTATATCTGCGGTATAAAGGCAAGCCATCGGTTGAAGAAGTGGAAGCGAAAAAACGAAAACAACAGGAATATATTCTCTCGAAGTTGAAGATGGTGAATGCGACACATTATGCGCAAAGTAAGGGAATACCGATGGACGCACGAATCCATCCGGCGGGGAATGGAATGGGAATGCTCACAAATTTGCCGTTGTGGAAGAGCCCGGATGAAGAGTATTGGACACGTAGTTACGCGTAGCGTAGCGGAGCCGCGTAGCCGCGTATAGATTTATCTATACTAAATGTAGTAGTAACATGACAACAACTTCTGTGTATCAAGACTTACATGCTGCGATTCAAGAACGAACCCAATACGGCGGGATGGCTGCGTCGCGTATCGCGGAACAGAAACGCGCCCAAGATACACGCGACAACCTGAAAAAAGCAACCCGTGTGCTTCTTGAAGTGACGAAGAAACAAGAAGACGCACTAAAAAAACACCTACAACGTGCTGCTGACCCCAACGAATTCCGCGGTATGGTTTATCCTTATCAACTCATCCCCGAAGAAGAACGCGCACGCATCAACGAAGCAATCCACGGTTATTATTCGATGAAAGATAAATACAATTCCGCACGTGAAAAGCGTCGGCAGCGTCTAATCAACGACCCCGTCATCAACTGGAAATCTCTCTCCGCGCAACAAAAGGCCCGCCGCCTCGCACTCATCAAACCCGCATGTATTGTGTGTAAGCAGGAAGGCGGGTCGATATTCACAGAGACAGATGGTAAGCTGAAAGCCATCTGCGGAAATATCTCTCAGCCATGCGGATTTCATATCGAAGTCAGCCGCGGAAAATACATTAGTTTAGAAACCCTGATGAATGAATCTCTCGAAGAAGTCCGTGCGACAAAAGACGAAATCATCCGCATGAAACTTGACCTGCTATTTCAATTCATTAGCGAAGACGAACTCTTGGAACAATTCGACGCGGTTCAGCATAAGTTACAGGAACAAATGAAGATGTATTCCGAATTTCGCACGTATTATCTGAGTGTTACGGATAATGATGACCGGCGAAAAGACACCGATACGCATACCCGCGTAATTTCCGAGAAAATCGCGTTGATTAAGGAATATATGACGGAGTTCAAGCAAACTGAATGGAAGAATCGAAGCATTATCGATGATATTCTTGTCCTTTATCAGCAGGATATCGAGCCGGCATTTATGAAATTACGAGAGACGAAGTATGTCTATTCACAGGTCGAAACCACGGAAAACGCGGATGGTGCGCTCGTTCAAATGTATAATGACGGTGAATTCAATCTCTCGCAGAAGAAGTATAGCTATAACGAGCTTTATATGCCGGTTATTATGCCGAAATGGATTGCGGATAATCGGATTGTGAGTAAGCCGGTGGGTGCGGTGGTCGCGCCAGCGGCAGCGGCAGCATCCTCATCCGCCAGACAATAATATCATAGTATAATATACGATACATTTACCAACACAAAACGGCAGATGCTTGATATTTTTAAACACGTTAGCCTTCCTATTTTCATCGTAAGCCTCGCTGTGGGTCTATTTTATGTTTATATCTCGGTGCCGAATCCGAAGATTATTTATGTATATCCGACTCCCGATAATATCCGCAATTTTCAATTTAAAGACCACGCCGACAACTGCTTCTTGTTTGATGCGAAGGAGGTGAGTTGTGCGAAGGCGAAGGGGCAGGTGAAGAAAATACCGGTCCAGTAATGGAATGGAATGGAATCGAAGTGAAGCGGAATTGAAGTGAAGCCGAATGGAATGGAATCGAAGTGAAGCCGACCCGAGCCGAGCCGTTCCGATCATGAGTTAAAAAGATATATTTTGATATATTTTAACCTGCTTTGACACATTTATCGCATTCTTCGATGTCTTCTTCTTCGAAAACTGTCGCATCTTTTATGGTATGCTCTTCGAACACGCAAACGCCGGTATGTAAGAAAATCAACGTGTTTGGTTCTTGCTCATCTGCTGCTACCGCTGCCGATGCCCCTACCTTCTCTGGCGGAACATCGCCCGACACAAAGTTGATGGCGGCACCTTCCCTCTCAGGAGGTAGTGGAATTTTCAAAAATCCGTCATCTACGCGACCATTCAATCCTATGTTAGGATAATTTCATTTCATAAATAATGGTCTAATTCTAATTTATATCCGTGTATATATTAGAGTAAAATAGTAATATTATATGGGTTTCCAACGTCTTCTTCATACCGAAACGGGACGTATTATTATATCGATTGTGCTTGGTCTCGGTATCGCCTCGCTTTTTCGCAAGGTGTGTAAGGATCGGTCATGTATTCAGTTTCGCGCGCCGCCTCTCAAAGATTTAGAGAAAGATACGTATAAGTTGGATGACAAGTGTTATGAGTATAACACGAAGGCGGTGAAATGCGAAGCAGGGAAGAAGGATGTGAAGCTTCACTGAAAAATTGATTCAAAACAATTTCATTATTGTAATATGAACAATAACGAAATACACGCACCGGCAGAACGAAGTAATGGAACTCGTAACTGAACCAGACGTTTATTCACCCAATATCGATGATAAAGGCAACTATGTCGACAAAGTCCCGTCATTCAATACAAACGCCCTCGCAAATGGATTGCGATGCCCATGCGGCACTCGTAAAGACAAAGTGTATCTTTCCGCCCCTTTATTTGCCGCACATTGTAAAACCAAAACACACGAAAAATGGGTTCAAGATTTGAACACCAACAAATCGAACTTCTTTACGGAAAATCAGAAACTCAGCGATATTGTTCATGCCCAGAAAATCATGATTGGAAAAATGGAATTGGAACTCGCGAGTAAAACCATGACTATCAATTATTTGACGCAAGAACTCACCAAGATTATCGGTGGTAGTGGCACATCGGTATCAGCATCCGCATCCGCGAACGATATGTTGATGTTTTAGGAAACTAACCTAACGGTGCTGCGTCCAGATGATAAGTCTTCGTTCTTTACATATGTATATTCTTATTTTTCTTTTTCTTTTTCGTCGTCTATTTAGAACCTTTTTTATCAGAATGAGCGACACAACTAGTATCGACGATCTGCCTTTAAGTAGTCAAACACCGGCCAACGCTTATGGCGGTGGCGGCGCACCACTCATCTACTCGCCGATGATTGACGGACAACAGCAACACCAGCCACATCAGCAACACCAGCAACAAATCCCCAATAACGTGATGAATGAAGTCATGCAAGGCGTCCAACGGGCAAGTGCCAACGGTATGACGATGATACCTACGAGAGATATTCCGATGAACCCGAACGCATTCACGCATGATGAACAAGCACGGCCGAATTATGTCCCCCAGCCACAGCAGCAGCAGCAGCAGTCGCAGTCGCAGCAGAATGGCACCGACTATATCAAAGACCACGCATCGATGGAAAGTATCGTTCGCGCCAACGCACGTCAATCCAATCAAATCGACACTCTTGAAGCGATTTATTACGACCTTCAAATGCCGATTCTCATCGGCGTCCTGTATTTCATCTTCCAGATGCCCGTTTTCCGCGCCCAACTTCTTCACTTCCTCCCGTTCTTATTCGGCGAAGACGGCAATTTCAAAATCGTCGGTCTTACTGCGACAAGTGCCATGTTTGCGCTGACGTTCTTCGTCATTATGAAGATATTCAACAAATTAGGGGAGGGACTGCGCTAATGTAGGGTGGTCATTTTATGCTTTTGTATTCCGTGCCTTGTGTCGCGTCCGCGTCTTTTTCGCATTCGCACCAGCATTCTCATACGGAACATACCGCAAGAACCACTCCTCAAATTCACGCGACCCGCGTTTTCCCTTCAACTCCTCGTATTTCGCAGTCTTCTCGGATCGCATCGACTCCAACGTCGGCTGTTTTCCATAACAATTGATACTGAAACGTCGTAATAACCCGCTTTGTTTGAGGCGGTTGTGTTGCTGAACATCGAAAAGGAACTGCGACATACAAAGAATACGGTTGATGTCATAATAGACACGGTCGGCGTAAATAAATGCGAGGTAAAAGCTCAACATGGTGTCGATGGTTGCGATACGAATCGATTCTTCGTTGCCACCGCGACCGCCGCCGCGACCCTTCAAGCGGATTGTATTATAACTGTGACATGCGAGAGGTTTGTATAAAAATGCGATGACCTCATCGCCAACACGAATATCGTAATGCTCGGAAATCACCTCACCGACACCTGCGTGTTTCGTATATTTCACGCCGGTATATTTATGCGCGGTAAGCTCTCGGACAACTTCTTCGCAAAGCTCGCGCGGGTTTTCCGAGAGAATATCAAAGTCGGGGATTTCTTGGACGATGCGGCGCTGGTGTTTGGGCATATATCGCGAGTATAGAATATTCGCATACCCGCCGAAAAACACCGCGCGGTTTTTAATGAAGACCCGACGAACAATATTATAAATGTCGGTTTCCGCGAGTTCTTTCTCTCCGTGGTCGGTGCGGTCTTCGTGGTCGGCACGGTCGGCGCGACTCAGCTTCGACGTCGGTGTCGGCGTTGCTTCCGCGTCCAATTCTCTCGCCTTCATCGAATACAAAACATACTCGTCGTCCTTTCCAAACAATCTCTCATACGTCGCAATCAAACGGTATCGATGGGTTAGTCTATCTTCTTCGACCGTGTATTTAAAATCACCGATGGTCTCTTCATGCGATTTTACTGCGTGATATAAGTGCTTCATATACACATCCAACCCTTTGTATTTCTTCATGATGGTCCGTATTGCTTCCCGCTTACGCGCCTTTATGCTCGCACCGCTGCCACCGCCTCGTTTCATCGTCCGTGAGTGTGTATGCGTGCGTGACGGTGTCCGAGTCCGAGTCCGAGTCCGAGAGCGTGTTGCCGTCGCCGTCGGAGTGCTCCTTTTTCTTGAAATACTAATTTCACCCGTCTTCGACGCACTCGTCACACCTTCAAACCCTCGCTGGTATTCGATTTTATCGCAGTTATACCCTTTAAGAGGATAATGCGTATTCAATAAGGTGAGTCGTTTTTGTACCTTCTCCCAACGAGAGACATCGCCATTCGGACGCGAGAGTTCAAGATACATCGCCATACGAAGAAAGTCCGGCGGCGCATAAGATATTCCCTTTTTAATAATGGCATCTCGAGAGATTGCTTTGAATAACGCGGGTTCCATTTGCGTAATATCCGCGATACCTGTGAAATTGACAAATACCTTATAGGTGCCATGATGAACACCGGATTTTGCTTCAACATCTTCGTAGCCAGCCTTATAATAAATATCCGCGAGTTCTTTCGCATGGTCGAGAGCCTTGTCAGAGTAAAAATCATAATCGGGCAATTCGATGTCTTTATTGTAAAATTGCGCGTCTTCGGGAAGAATATTGTTGATGGCTGTGCCCCCATAACATACGAGTTTTTTATCTGCGATGAATTTCTCGACGATAGAGATTATTTCTTGGACTTTGGGGTCTTGGATGACAGCCGCACCCTTCCGCTTTTCAACTAAATCGACGGCTTCGCGGAGGATTTCGAGTTCTTTTTCTTCAAAGGACATTTTCTTGTCGTCGCTATCATGCGAACCGCCGCCGCCGTCGTACGCTGTCGCCATTAAATTCTACTACTACAATAGGATTAGAATTTAATTCATGATGTAATTCATGATGTATTTCATTCTTTACAAGGTAATCTTGACACCACCTGCTGCTTCTGCGGGTCGAGCCTCCATCGACGCTTTCGGGTTGGGGGGTGCCGGAGGCGCAATCGTAATCGGAACATAACGCAAGTCCTCCGGCTTAAGTATGAACGCATACCCCACCGACGCAAACTTATCTTCATAAGCTTTCAGTTTCTCATCCCGCGCCTCTTCCTGAAAACACATGGCCGCGATCTGACACCCCCATGTGTATGGACCGTTGTGCCCGTCATTGATAGGACGACCCCCCTTATCCGGAATAACAAGACACATATTTTTCTTATTCGCGTCCTTGAATGCCTGCGGATCGCCCACATTTTTCACACCAAAGTAAGTGTATTTCGAGAGAAACATCGTATTCGAACTCATATTGATAAGTTCAAACAGATTTGTGTTTCGATATACTTGGTTTGTTCCATCCACCATGAGAATGATTTTACCCTTGAAATTCAAAAGGGGTTCGTTGCCTAAATCCTTGGACTGATACTCGCGCCCATATTTCGGGCCCAGTAAATTACGCGCCATGGTCTTGCTTTGAGATATAATTTTTGCGAGCTTGTCATACATGGTGACATTACGCGACATCAATCGCATATGAATAATGAAAGGGTCGCCTGGATTGGGGCATTTCGACCCAGAAAAGACGTAGCTTCCTAACACTTCAAATGCGTCGCTCACGGGAATATGATTGTATGTCTCCTTGTAATTAAATGAATTGACTGAGGAAGACGCGATAACTGGTTCATTATCTACTGAGAATACTTCAAAGTCGATGAAGCGACAACCGCGTGCGATGACATATAAGAAAGCATCCATGCTTACGGTGGAATTCTTGAATTTATCAGGATTAAATGCGTTATAGGCAGATTTGATATAGTAATCACGCAACTTGAACTTGCTTTGACTGTCCTGCGGATTGATAGATGTAATATTCTTTTCGATGAATGCCTTCGTATTTTCATCGGGGTTTTCGAGACCTTCTTTTACTGCGTTGATTGGCTTGTCGGTAGTAGGTGGAGGCGCGGAGGACGACGCCGAGGACGAAGCAACCGTAAATGTATCCAACGATGTAGCCGCTTTTTTTCGTTGATGGACTGTCATTTCCCCTTCGGTCGTATCGACAGTAAAATTCTCTGTTGTCAATCCGGGCGCATCACTCAAAAACGTGTCGATGTTATTCTTTTTGAGTATTTTGGTGAGTTGTGACATGAGCTCAGGCTCTTTTGTTGGTGGGGGTGTTGGTGCTTCCGACGACGCCCGGAATCCTTCTTTGGTTCTTTTCTCATAACACCGCGTTTTAATCATTTCAGATAGTTTCCATGTTGCGAAAACCACGATAATAATACCTATAAATATGAATTCCACCCGATTTTCTTTCATTCCTCTTACTATATATAATAGAATATTAGAATAATAGATTTTTATATAAAGTTATATACAACATAACAATAGGCCCGCGTAATATACTAAATGACCGGTGGTTTATTAAATTTGGTTGCTACGGGCAATCAGAATGTTATTCTTAATGGTAATCCCAAAAAGTCATTTTTCAAAAGCACCTACCTTAAATATACGAATTTCGGTCTTCAAAAGTTTAGAGTTGATTTCGACGGTCAGAAGAAACTGCGTATGACAGAGGAGTCCAAATTCACATTTTATATCCCGAGATATGCGGAATTATTGATGGACACGTATATATGTGTGACGCTGCCGTCGATTTGGAGCCCGATTCATCCACCCGCCCGCAGACAAGACATGTGGGCACCCTATGAGTTTCGCTGGATTGAAAACCTTGGCACACAATTAGTCAAGGAAATCGTGATTTCTGTAGGAGGCATGACGCTCCAACGTTTCACCGGCAATAATCTTATGGCAATCTTAGAGCGCGACCTCGACGCAACGAAGCGCGAGTTATACAATCAAATGACGGGTCATGTGCCCGAGCTTTACAATCCGGGTTGTTCGGGTGCGCGTCTCAACCAATACCCGAATGCGTATCGCACGTCGAATTCCGCAGGCGCAGAA
>Ga0194131_10011576_pt1 | contig 10490 bp, 11 predicted proteins | sample TA2KigO120mmetaG_FD_148631 | JGI IMG/M metagenome (GOLD analysis project Ga0194131, IMG submission 148631) | Freshwater microbial communities from Lake Tanganyika, Tanzania - TA2015053 Kigoma Offshore 120m | ecosystem: Environmental > Aquatic > Freshwater > Lake | place: Tanzania: Lake... | reverse complement strand
CCCGGCCGGCCGGAACCTTTGCCGGATTGACCCTCACCGACCACCGGCGCGCGCTCAAACTGAAGGCGCTGAACACGCTGGGGTTGCCGTATCACTATGATCCGGTGCTCCCGCTCAAGCGCACGCTCCTGCCCAATCGGTATGCGGCCAAGCAAAGCACGCTGGCCAAGGCCATCACTCCGGCCGACGTGAGTGAGTTCCTGCAGCGCCTCCAGACGGTGACCGCCGGCCACCGCCGGCCTTTGCTGCAGTGAAAATCCTGCTCGTCAAACTTAATCACATCGGCGACACGCTCCTGCTGACGCCGACCATCCATTTCCTGCGGCAGCAGTATCCCCAGGCGGAGATTGATGTGGTGGTGCGGGGCGGCTGCGAGGCCATCCTGGTGGACAACCCGGACCTTTCGCGCCTGTTCTCCCTAGGCCACGCGGATCCCGACAGACGCTCGGCGGGACTGGCCCTGCGCGACACCCTGACGACGTTGCGCCATTTCACACTGCGCCGGTATGATTTTGCGTTCGATCTCTCCGGCTCCGACCGGGCCAAAATCCTGCTGTTGCTTTCAACCAGCAGGGTGAGAGGGGCCAACGACCAGGTCTTCGACTTGGGTTGGAAACGCCACGTCTTCAACCGCCTGTCCCACTTCAACTGGTCCGGGCAACACCAAGTGCTCCGCGATTTCCGTTCGGTGGCCGACGTGATGGGCCTGGCCGGTGAGCCCGGGCCGCTGGTGCTGAAGACGCCCGCCACGCTCGCGGACGTGCAGGCGAAAGTCCCCCACCTGCAGGTCGACGTGCCGTGGGCACTCATCCACCCCACCACCCGCTGGGCCTACAAACAGTGGCTGCCCGAGCGTTGGGCCGAGGTGGCGGACAGCCTAGCCACCCGCCACGGACTGCGGGTCATATTCAGTTGCGGGCCGGCCCCCAGCGAAGTGGCGCACATTCGTGAAATCCTCCGGCACGCTCGAGAGCCGCACCTCAGCACGGAAGGCCGACTGTCCCTGCGCGAACTGGCCCGCCTCACGCAGCGGGCGAGCCTGCTCTTGTGTGTGGACACTCTCGCCGCGCACATCGGGGCGGCCATGCAGACGCCCACGGTGGTGCTGTTTGCCAAGGCCAAACCAGAGGCGTGGGGGCCATGGCGCTGTCCGTGCGTGTGCCTGACTGGCGATTGCAGTTGCCGCCGTCTGGGGCGCATGGTCTGCCCCCGCGACCAGCCTTACCGGTGCGTCGCCGGGATTCCCGTGGCCCAAGTGCTGGCCGCTGCGGAGCAATTGCTGAGGGCGTCCAACCCGACCACCGCACCCCAAGCGGAAACTGCTCCATGAAGGTCGAATTTCTAAGCCGCAAACGCTGGTTCATGCGACTGCTCTCCGCGCTGGCCCGACGGGGCAATGCGAGGGCTGCCGCCTTCCTCATCGGCCGCCGCATCCGGGAGCTGCCCTCCGGGCCGCAGGCGGCCGCGCGGCCCTACCGGGTGCTAGGCCTGAGCAAGGGCGGGTTCAATCAGGACATTCTGGCGGCGTTGGGCGGGCGGGCTGAACTGAGGCTCTTTCAAGTCCAACGCACCGACTTTCAGGCGTTGTTCCACGGGCTGGTGCCGGATGACGTGCGCGACTACACCTACGCGGGGCAGCCGCCCGAGATCGAGGCGGCGAAGCTGCGTTACCGTGCTTTTCTCGCGCGCCTGTGGGATGAGTTGGAAGGGCGGGGCCACCGGTTCGATGCCGTGCTCACCGGCAACCACGTTTACTACGCGGAACGGGAGCTGTCCGCGATGCTGGAGGCCCGGCACATCCCCTTCGTCGTCTTGCACAAGGAGGGGCTGAAGACCCCGGCCAACGCCGCGCACTTCGTAGATTATTATCGCGAGCGAGTGGGCCGGTTCATGGGCCGGCGGGTGCTGGTCTATAACGAGATTGAGCGCGGCATCCAAATCGAGAGCGGCATGATTGCGCCCGAGCAAATCGAGGTCGTGGGCATGGCCCGGCTGGACCGGTATCATCGGTGGCGCACGGCCCACCCCCCGGTGCCCGCCGCCGACCAACGGCGGGAGTTGGTGTTTTTCTGGTTCGATCCCCATACCGGCATTCACACGCCCGAGGTCTTTTTGAAAGGCCAGCCGGCTCCGGGCGCGCGAAGCTGGAACCAGTTGTGGGCGGCGATGACGCGCGAACTGCTGCTCCTGGCCACTCGTAATCCCCGCCTGCGTGTCCGCATCAAGGCCAAGGCCATGGCCGATCGCGGAGCCGGTATCCGGCAGGCGCTGGAACGCATGGGGCCGGTTCCCGCCAACGTCGAGATCATCGCGGGCGGGGATCCCTTCGAGCTGATTACCGGCTGCGATTTCGTCACGGGCCTGCACAGCACGACCCTCTTCGAGTCCATCGCCGCCGGCAAACCAGTATTGGTGCCGCGCTTCGCCGAGGCGTCCGCCCCGGAGATGCAGCCGTTCCTGCTGGATTTCGGGGGGGCGGTGGACTACGCGGAGTCCGCGGAGGCCTTCGCCCGCACGCTGACGGAGTGGGGGCAAGGCAAACATCCAGTCTCGGTTTGGAATACAGCCCGCGTCACCACGCTAAACCGCTGGTATGGTAACCCGGACGGCAACTCGGCTGCTAGGATATGGACTGCGCTGAACCGGGAACTAGGAAAGCCCGCCGAGTAGCCCACCACGGCAACTGCGTTGCTGCCGATGCAGGCTACCGCAGCGCCGCCGCAGAGGCGGGCTTGAATCCGACCGGAACTCAAAAGAGCGCGGAACCGACGTTGTGGAGGAGTCCGTCCGGCAGGTTGACCTCGAATTGCGGTTCCAGCGGGCCGCGCGACAGCCACAGGATCGCCATGCAGCAGTCGTCTGGTTTCAGACCCGGGGGCATGATGGCTCCTTTCTGAGGCGGGTGGTAGTAGCCAAAGATGTGCAGGCCCTGCGCCTGGCCCCGGATTTCGGCGAGCATGGCTTGGACGGTGTCCTGCCCCAGAAATATGTAGGGCACGTCGCCCCCTTCCATCAAGGCAACCGACTTGAACTCGCCGTTCTGGCGAAGCAACCGAATATCGAATAGCAGGTCCCGTTTGGCGACCCGCCAGCATTCCCGGAAGAGGTTCCGCCAATCGGGCACATGAACCTGCACGTTCAGGCACTGAACGTAATCGAATTCCCGGTCGCCGAACGGCAGCCCTTGGGAGGCGTCCAGCGCCCGAAAGTTGGCGGTGGGATAGGTCTTTTGAGCGAGTGCCACGGCCTTGGCGGAGATGTCGACGCCTTGGTAGGCAATGTCGGGCTGCTGGCCTTTGAGGATCGGAAAATAACCACCGCAGGCGCAGCCCACATCAAGCGCCTTGTCGCGTGAACGCAGCACTCGTTTGATGAAGTATTCCTCGCTCTTGTAGGGCCCGGCCTTGCTGCGCTTGTCCGTGTAAGCCTGCCAATGGCCGTCCGACTCCCAATATTCGATTTTCTTACTCATGGTAAGGAAAGCCTGAAGGGGCACGGCGAGGGCGTCAAACCGGAACTGGAATGCGGGGGCGACTTGTTGCATGGCGCGCTGCGGGGGGCGCTGATGCAGCTTTCGCGCCAGCTCGGGAAGCTGACGCCCAAGCCTCCCACTGGCCGTCAATAGGGTAGCTTCTTTTCGATGCTGAAGGTGAGCGTGGCCAGGAGAGCGGCGATGCGCCCCCCCGTCTGCCCATCGCCATAAAGCGTGCTGGAGGGATGCCTGCCCGCAGCGATCTGGGTGCGGATGGCGGCCAGGATTTCGTCTCGCTGGTGGGCGACATGCAGCACATTCCCGGCGCACTCACGTCCGCCTTGGCGCGATCCAATGTCCACGGTCGGCACGCCCAGAAAAGAACACTCCCGGATGGCGACGCTGGAGTTGCCAATCAGGCAGCGGCTTTGGCAGAGCAGGCGGAGGAAATCGACCGACCCCATGTTTTTGAAGAAGTGGAACCGCTCGGCCCGGCCTTGTTCGCGAAACACCCGGATGGCCTGGGAAGTTTCATTGGAGCCGGCGTCCACGTTCGGCCAAAACCAGAGCACCGGCAGGTTTAACTGGCTGGTGGCTTCCAGGGTTTCCACCACCTGTTGCCGGGCCTGGCTGGATTCGGTCGTGACCGGGTGCTGCATCACCACCACATACCCGGTGGCCAGACTGGGCGCGTGCCCCACCCCCCCATACTTGACGTAGGGATCGAAATCCAAGGCGGGCGCGGCCAGCACTTCGGCCGCAATGTCAATCGAGGGGCAGCCGGTGATGTGCACCCGCTCCGGCAGCTCGCCCATCCGCACGACGCGCTCGCGGGCAAGCGGGGTGGAGACGAAATGGACATCGGCCAGCTTGGTGACCGCATGCCGGACCTTCTCGTCAATGGACCCCGTCACCTCGCCGCCCTGCACATGCGCCAGCGGGATGTTCATGTAGGCGGCGGCAATGGCCGTCGCGATGGTTTCGTAGCGGTCGGCGATGGTCACCACGACATCGGGCTTCAGATTGTCGAACACCGTGGTCAGTTCGACCAGGCCGATGCCTGTGGTCTTGGCGGAGGTGAGATTGCTCTCCCCTTCGATGAGCATGAATACCCGCGCGCTGATGACGAAGCCGTCGCGCTCGATGAATTTGGAAACGTCCCCATACTGGTCCAGCAGCGCGGAGGCGGCCACGACCAATTGCAGTTCCACATCGGCCCGGGCGCGCAACGCCAGCAGGGTCGTTCGGATCCGCGAGTAGCTGGGCCGGGCCGTGACGACCACGCACACCTTCCTTCGCTGGGCACAAGTGTTCATAACATAACTGCTGCCGCCAAATCCCCCTCCGCCAGAAACTGGCCGCGAGCCACCGCCCGCTGCAACCGGCAGCCCACCAGCGCCTCCCACCGCGCGGCGGGGATGCCGTGGCCGGGTTTGCGGCAGCCCAAGTCCGCCGCGCCCAGGACCGTGCCAGCGGGCAGATCGCGCGCGGCCACCAGGCTCTGGCCAAACAGCGTTCGTAGCTCCCCAAATTCCTGTGCGAGCGCGTCCTTGTCCACCGGATGACTCATGGCCTGCTCAATCAGCCGGATGCCGGTGGCCAGTTCCTTGAGTTCCGCCCCGGTGATCGAGGCGGGCACATCCGGGCCGAAGGCCGCCCGGCTCAGCACCAGATGCACTTCAATCAAACGCGCGCCCAGCGTCACGGCCGCCAAGGCTGGATGGATGGTGCCCGAATGGTCCGACAGTCCAACCGGACAGGCGTAGCGTTGGCGCAACTCGGCGAGCTGATTCAAGCCCCAGCGCTCGGGCGGGCAAGGATAAGCCGTGGTGCATTGAAACACCGCCAGCGGTCGGCCCCAACGCCGGATCCGAGCCGCCGCCTGGTCCAAATCCCCCAGCGAGCTCATGCCGCTGGACAGCAGAATCGGCTGGCCCGCACGACACATCGCTTCCAGCAGCAGCGGGTTCGTGACTTCGCCCGAGGCGACTTTCCACGCCGGCACGGCCAGACGGGCGAGGAGTTCCACCGCTGCCAGGGAGAAGGGCGAACTGAGAAAGAACAACCCCACTGCCTCCGCGTGGGCGCGCAACCCACCCCACTGCTCCGGCGTGAACTCCATCCGCTTCCAATACTCGAAGCGGGTGCGGTCCTGCAGGCTGAAATTGACCCGCCACGCTTCCGCCGGTGAACTTTCCTCCGCCGCGATGTGGGTCTGAAATTTGACCGCATCGGCCCCGGAACGCGCCGCTAGGTCAATGTAGGCATGAGCGGTGCCCAGACTGCCATCATGAGCTTGGGCCACCTCGGCGATGAGGAGCGTCCGGGGAGCGGCCCCGAACACCTGTTCCAAAAAACGGGCGTCCGTCGGCGGGCAAGCCACAGACAGGCTGGCATCCTCTTCAGAAGCAGCAGGCGGAACGGCGTGAAGTTGGCTGGTGGGAGCTAGCATCTGGGAAATCAAGCCTCCAGCCACGCGTGCAGGTAGTCGCTCCGGCCAGTGGCGGCGAGGGTGGCGACAAAGGTCGCGTCCAGCACCGGGCTGGCGGCCAACCGGCCCAGGCCGGTGGGGTGCCGGTCCCTCAACCAGAGCAGGAAGTTGGACAGGTCGAACCGGTGGTGGAACGCCGGACTGACTGCGGCAAAGCCCGCCCTTGAACCCAACTGACACAGGCTCCCGGCCGTGAAATACCAGCGGTGCACCACCCGGTAAAAAAACTGGCCGTAGTCTTCCGGCAGCAGTTCCAGCAGCCAGTCATCCCGGTTCGGGGTGCTCAGGAGCAGCCGTCCGCAGGGTTTGAGCAGCCGCCGGATCCCCTGCAAGAAGGCGAGGGGATCCTCGATGTGTTCGAGGACGCTGAAGCACGTCGCCAAATCCACCTGGCCATGCCACTCCGGGGGCACGGCCTCGACCACCGGGAAAACCGCGTGGCCGCCGCTGCGCATCGCGGCGTGGTAGGCGGTCATTGGCTCCACCGCCAGCGTCCGGGCACCGACCGCGCGGACCAAATCCAGCAAGGCACCAGCCCCGCAGCCAATGTCCGCCACGCACCTGCCCCGCAAGCTCCCGGTGCCGAGCAAGGCCAGTTTCTCCGCCTGTTCGGCATCATGCACCCGGTGGAAGTCGGCGGCCTCCCCGCCACCGTCCACTAGTTTCCGATAAGCGTCGGATGCATAGTCCACCGGTTGGCCGACGAGGTAGGCAGCATCGCAGCTCCGGCAACGCAGGACGAGGCCGGGGGCGGGGGCGAGCGTGCCGAATCGGCCGGCGCGCACCGGCCCCCGATAATGCTCCACCCACTGGCGGCCACCGCAGATGGCACAATCCGTCTGGGCGAGGGAGTCCCGCTGCTGATGTGCCCCTTCTTTCATAGTCCCAGAATTTTTCGCGCCAGGGCCAGGTCCTCCGCATCATCAATGTTCACCACCGGACCCGGCACCAAGACCGTGCGCAACCGTGTGCCAAGAATCCCGGCCCCGGCGGCTAGGGCCGAGGTGCGTGTGGCGTAACACATGCCGTTGCGAATGAAGGTGCGGCCCAGCTCCTGCCGGTTGAGGACCGGCCCGCTGCCGGTCTCGAACAAGGTGGCAAACCCTTCGGCGTCCAGGCAGAGCTGCTTCCGGGGGTGGTAGTGGAGCGGCACGGCGGACACAGTGAGGGCGGCATCAGCGCCGACGCTTTCGGCGGCGGCCACGGTGCGCTTCACAAGCTCCTCCGTCCGCAGGGGCGAGGTGGGTTCCAGCAAGACCACCACATCAAAAGCAGCCACCCCAGCCTCTTGGAGCCGGCGCAACGAATCGCGCACCGTATCCACCACCGCCGCCGTATCGGATGCCAACACGGGGCTGCGCAGCCAAGGCACTTGCGCACCGTGCCGCCGCCCCTCGGCGGCGATAAGCTCGTCGTCCGTGGAAAGCAAGATGTAGTCGAATAGTCCCGTCCCGGCAGCGCACTGGACCGTGCGGGCGGTGAGGGAGGTCCCCCCCACCACCGCCAGATTCTTTCCGGGCAGCCCCTTGCTGCCCCCTCGCGCCGGAATCAGCGCCAAACGACGCGGCTTGACCAGACTGGCAAACTGGCTCATGCGGGCTTGCGAAAATGGATGGCGAAGGCAGTGGGAAAACTGGTGTGCTTGCGCTTGAGGTTCACCGGGTGTTCCGCCTCCCAGCGCAGCAGTTTGGGCCACTGCTCCTCCCGAAACCATTGCTCCATGCCCACGCGTTCCGCTTCGGGAAAATATTCGAGGGCCTGTAGCCAGCAATAAGCGACGGCCGTGAAAGGCCCGCCCACCGGGACATGACGCTCAAATACCAAGCCCGCCTCCTGGACGACCTGAGCCAGGCCGTAGGGCGTGTAGCGGAGATAGTCGTCGGGAGCCTGGTGGAGTTCGCGCACGAGCGGCTCAAAGACATAGCCCCGCCCGCCAGACTTCAAGAGCCGGCGGACTTCGGCGAACAGTCCCCGTTGGTCGGCGATGTGATGCACTAAGTTGGGGATCAGCAGCAGGTCGGTCGAATCTGAGGGCAGCCCGGTGGCTTCCGCCCGGCCCCGCATCGTCGTGGGAATGGGGACACACCGGGCATCATCCACCATGCCTTGATTGTAAGCTCCCCGCCCGCCCGCACTGTCGGGACTGCAATCCACCGAGACAAAGTTCTGCTGCGCGAAGAGCGGGGCGAACAGGCTGATCCCACCGTAAAGCAAGGTGCGCTCCAAGCACACCACCGTGGCCCCGGCCGTCGTCGTCGCCGCCAACTCCTGGCAGTCCTGCAACAACAGCTTGAACTGGGGCCACTTGGTGTCCACTTGGAAAACCTTCTGCTCCAGCATTTCCAAGTGTCGCTGAATATGCTCCGGGGACGTGATCATTTGTTATTCTTGGCGGCAACTCTTAAGGGTCCATTTTCCTCGATACAATCCCAAATTCAAGTCACAGCCATCCCACGGAGTGAAACCCCAATCGTTACGATGGTTTGAGCTGCCTCGGTTCGGGGCGCCCTAGGCGCATCGTGGGTCTGGCTCTGCAGTGGATGAACCCCGTTCTCCTCTCAACGGCCGGCTTTTGAACCTCCTTTCACTCCCGCCACCCTCCACTTGCGCCGCTGCGCGCCGCGCGGCGACATGGCTCCGCTCGCGCCCCCGCCGCGTTGGGAAAAGCCGAGATACGTGTCCTGCGGTCCGGTCAGCCACGGATGCGCGGAAAAAATACCGCCCCAGTATTCTCGGAAGCTGGCGGAGATAGTGCTCACCCGGCCCACCACGCCCCGGGCCAGCAACTCGTCAACGAACACTGTGTTGGGCGTCAGCGTGTGGTTGTAGCCCGTGGCTACAAACGTCCCCGTCGCCCGGCTCTGCGCCGCCAGTTCGTCGGCCCCATCCAACGTCGGCGTGCAGAGCGGCTTCTCAATTAACATCACGCGGGGAGGGGCATCCCGCAGTTGTTGCAAGGCCACCTTCAGATGGGTGTCCGGCGGCGTGCCAACGATAACCAAGTCGAATGGATCCCGCGCTACCTCGCTGGGGTGAGCCAACCGGATTTCTGGATCCCACGCCCCATAGCGGCCCGGGTAAACCTGCTCCCTCGTTCGGCGTAACGCCCCGGGATCCAGATCCACCATCACCACCTCCCAGCCTTTGTTTCTACAGCCGTGAGCCAGATGGTTGCCGATTGATCCCGCGCCAAAGATTTTTACTTTCACTGTGAACGTGATTTTTAAGGATCCGCTTTCCCCGCTACAATCCAAAAACTCACTTCGCCAATGTCGGCAGGTGCGTCCGCCCCAGCCCCTGATCGGTGCGCGGCAGCGGGCAACTTGGGCGGTCATTTTATACTGGGCAGGCCGCTGCCCCCATGCTTCCCTCCGCCCCACCATAAGCAATATGCACGTCCCGGATCATCGTGAGCGCGAGGCGGCCCGGCGGTATTTTCAACCCTTCCTCGCGCGATTCCGCGACTGCCGGGCGGTGCTGGATGTGGCTTCCGGCCAGGGGCACTTCCTGGAGTTGCTGAAAGAGGCGGGTCTCAACGGCATGGGCGTGGAACTGGACGCCGAGTTGTGCGCCCGCACCCGCGCCAAGGGCCTCTCGGTCACGCACGCCAGCTTCTTCGACCATCTCGCCACTGTCACCCCCACCGAGGTCGAACGGCTCTTCCAACTGCTGCACCGCGCGCTCCCACCCGGCGCGCCCATCGTCATCCTCACCCCGAACATCGCAAACCTCCGGCGGGCCGTGGGCGACTTCTGGCGCGACCCCTCGCACGTCCGCCCCTACCCCATCTCCGCGTTGAGCAAACTCCTCCGCCGCACCGGCTGGGAAGTGGCCGACTCCGGCGAATATACCGACCGCCAGCCCTCGCTTGGCCGCACGATCATCTACGCCCTGCGCAATACGTTGCTCGGCCGTTACTGGTGCGGCGATGACCTCTTCGTGGTGGCCCGCCGGGCGGCTGCCTGACCGCACCGTAATGAGCGTCCTCTACGTGCAACAGCGCCCGCACCGGGCAGGTGCGCAAACCTGTCTGGCCCGTCTTCTTCGCCATCCCGGCCTGCGCGCGTGGCGGCCCACGCTGGTCTGTTCGGAGGCGGGCTGGCTCGCGGCGGAGAGCGCGCGCGCGGGCGTGCCTGTCCTGGTCGAGCCATTTCCCGGCTCCCGTTCGTGGAGCGCGCGCCTGTTTCGCAACCGCGCCTTCGCCCGCCGGGTCGCCCACCAATTGTCGGCCCAAGGCCTCCGCCCCACTCTCATCCACGCCAACGACCACCTCGAAGGGCTGCTCGCCCTTACCTTGGCCCGGCTGTGCCAAGCGCGCTCGGCCATCACGCTCCGTTCCTCGGGCATGACCCGGGCCGACTATTTCAAATATCGCTGCTCGGAGTTCGACCTCCTCACCGTCGTGGGCGCAGGAACTCGCAGACGATCACTCCGGGGGGCCGGCTAGCCGAGTGAACTCCGCAGTGAGCTTCGCCACGCAATGGTCGACGAGAAACTTCGCGCGCAGGTTTGCCTGGCACCGGGCCA
>Ga0194131_10011574_pt1 | contig 10492 bp, 10 predicted proteins | sample TA2KigO120mmetaG_FD_148631 | JGI IMG/M metagenome (GOLD analysis project Ga0194131, IMG submission 148631) | Freshwater microbial communities from Lake Tanganyika, Tanzania - TA2015053 Kigoma Offshore 120m | ecosystem: Environmental > Aquatic > Freshwater > Lake | place: Tanzania: Lake... | reverse complement strand
AGATTACTTTCCGCAACGAGGGTGGTTTGGTGATGCCGATTATCCTCGAATTCGAATACGAAGACGGAGCCAAAGAGGTGCAACGGATTCCGGTGGAAGTCTGGCGTCTGCGCGCCGATGAAATATCCAAAGTGTTTGTAATGCCCAAACCGGTCAGACGCATCACACTGGATCCTTTTTTGGAAACGGCGGATATAGATTTGAGCAACAATGTATGGCCGCCGCAGACCATCCCGACTCGGTTTCAGCTTTTCAAGGAGCGTCAGGAGACGCCCGAAAATCCCATGCAGCGCCAAAAACGAGCGGACGAGAAGGAAAAAGAGAAAAAGGAGAACAAAGACGGGAAGACCGAATAGGGTAGCACTGATTACAGGGGGTGCAAGCGGGATCGGACGTGCTGTGGCTGTCCGTCTTGCATCCGATGGGATGCAGGTGGTGATCGCCGACCGAGCGGAGGAAACCGGTGAGGAGATCGCTCGGCAGATCGGCGGGTGTTTTGTGTCGTGCGACCTGAGCCAACGCGAAGACTGCCGCGCGCTGATCGAACGGGTGGTACAGGGGTTCGGTTCGGTACATATCCTGATCAACAACGCCGGTTTTCAGCATGTATCGCCGATAGAAACTTTTCCCGAAGATACGTGGGAGACCATGCTATCCGTGATGTTGACCGCCCCGTTTCTATTGACCCGTTATGTCTGGCCCGCGATGCAGGGTCAGCAGTGGGGCCGCGTGGTCAATATCGCCTCGATACACGGCCATGTGGCGTCTCCGTACAAAAGCGGCTATGTCACCGCCAAACACGGGCTGATCGGTCTCACCAAAACCGCCGCGCTCGAAGGCGCCGGCTTTGGCATCACCGTCAATGCCGTATGTCCCGCCTATGTGCGCACGCCGTTGGTAGAACGCCAGATCGCCGATCAGGCGCGCACGCGGGGGATATCGGAGGAAGATGTCGTGGAACGGGTGATGCTCGAACCCGCAGCCGTAAAACGGCTTATCGAGCCGGAAGAGGTGGCAGGGGTAACAGCGTTTCTCTGTTCCGACGCGGCAGGGGCGGTTACCGGAGCGGCATGGAACATCGATCTCGGATGGACGGCGAAATGAAATGGAAAGGTTGAAAGGGGTAACCCTGAAACCTGTTTTGATATTACAGAAATGTGGCGATTTCTTCAAGCGGTTTTTTGGCGATGTCGGGTACGTGGGCGTCTTCCGCCGGATAGCCGACGACCAGCAACAGAAAAGGTCGCTCATTGTCCGGGCGGCCGAGGATTTCGTTCAAAAAGTCCATCGGGCTGGGTGTATGCGTCAGTGAGGCCAACCCGGCATGATGCAGTGCCGCGATCAAAAACCCCGTAGCGATCCCCGTAGACTCTACCGTATAGTAATGCTTGACTCGCCGTCCATCCGGCAGCAATCCGTATTTCTGCGTAAAAATGGCGATCAGATACGGCGCATCTTCTAAAAAGGGTTTTCTGGCGTCGGTTCCGAGCGGGGCAAGCGCGTCGAGCCATTCCTGTGGGGCACGGTGCTCGTAAAATTCCTGCTCCTCTATCTCCGCCGCCTCGCGGATACGGCGTTTTATCACCGGATCGGAAATAACTACAAAACACCACGGTTGCAGGTTGGCTCCGTTGGGCGCCGTGCCTGCCACGCGCAGACAGTTCTCGATCACCGCGCGCTCTACGGGGCGAGGCGAAAAATCACGTACGGTACGGCGGCGGCGGAGATCGTCGTAAAACGCGACAGACCGCTCGATCATCTCATCGGGCGGGTATTCGCGGTAAGTCGAAAGCGGTATAAAACTCGGTTTCATATGGAGATACCTTTCAGCTCAAGAGAAACAAACGTATAGAAACGATCGGTCGCCTAGGGCTACAGCTTGAGCCAGCACAGACCGTCACCGCTCCGGTAATATACGGCGAGCGCGCGTCCATAGACCGCCGCCTCCGCAATCGGACCGAAAATCCGGCTGTCTCGGCTGTTGCCCCGCGCGTCGCCTACCACAAACAGGTAACCTTTCGGAATACGCGCCGGCCCCATGTTGTTTCCTCCTCCGTATACCAAATTGAGCTTGGCACGCCGCTCTCCAAATACTTCGGTGGGGGGATCCCGATCGTCTGTCAACGGTTTTCCGTTGATAAAAAGCTGGCCTTCATGAATTCGTACCGAATCCCCCGCTACGGCTACGATCCGTTTTACCAGCCGCACACCGTCATCCGGCGAATCAAAAATCGCCACCTCGCCGCGTTTTACCCCCGGCCCTTCTGTGATCTTCCAATCTGTAAACGGGACCCGAATTCCATAGGCCATTTTGTTGACTACGATCCGGTCCCCGGGCATAAGGGTATATTCCATCGACCCTGTCGGCACGGTATAATGGTCTGCCAGCGACGACCGTGCTCCCAGAAGCACCACGACCGTTACCCCAAACGACCACACTTCTCGTGCTATTTTGACCATGCGGGGATGCATCTTGCTCTCCTTCCCTACGTTAGTTTACAACGTACAGCTTTCACCCGTTTACAAAATATCTTTTGAGAACCTTCGCGCCACAAGAAAACTTCAACAGTCCCCAGTCCCTTCTCTCTTGACAACCCGACTCCTGTCGTCTATCCTTTTCCCGACCTGTCTATGGCTTTATCATAATACTTAGCTTTTACCGGGAAACAAGATCACAGCATACATATCTTGTCGTGTAACACCTTACCGCACACACTTTATCCATCAAAACCTCTTATGCGTCTGTCCAAACCTCATCTCGAACATTTCAACCGAGAAGGGTATGTCGTCGTCGAACGGGTTTTGAGCGATTTGGATTTTGTTCCTTTGATTCGGGAATACGAAACCTTTATCGACATACACGCCAAGGGGTTGCACGATCGTGGAGCACTGTCGGATCTCTACGCCACCGAACCGTTTGAACGCCGACTCGCCCGTATCACAGAAGAGACGACCGACATCTATGCTACGATGGACATCATGATGTTTCGAGGAGAGGCGCTATTCGCGTTTCTCAAACACCCCAAACTCATGACGCTTATTGAAGGGATACTCGGCCCGGAGATCATCTGTAGTCCGATCCAGCATCTACGCCCCAAACTACCCGCCGCCCTCAAATATCGGGGCCCCCTGGAAGGCGAAGCACGCGAAAAAGCCGAACAAACGCTGGCCGGTTATATCGGCGAACACGTAGCACCATGGCATCAGGACGCACAGGTACATTTAGACGAAGCCGATCCCTCCTTTATCCTTACCGTATGGATACCACTCTGCGACGCCACCACCGAAAACGGGTGCATGGAAATCGTGCCGCGCATACATACCCGCCGGATGGTGTATTGGCACGAAGGGTTTGGCATTACCGAGGAACAGGTTCCCGAACGGACTTCCGCGATTCCCGTTCCCATGAAAAAGGGAAGCGTGTTGCTTATGCACAAATTTATTCCGCACCGGTCCACCCCCAACCGCACCGACGGCATCCGGTGGAGCATGGACCTGCGCTATCAAAAAACCGGCAAGCCGACGGGACGCCCCCATTACCCGCATTTTGTGGCGCATAGCCGCCGCTCGCCCGATTCGGTGATGCGGGATTATCCGCTTTGGTGCAACCAGTGGGTGGAAGCGCTGGATCGGGTCAAAAAGACCGGATGGCCAAGTCGGGAGTACCGACCCGTGGAACCCGCGGAGATGAAGTGCGACGAGTGATTTTTGAAACAAGACGGGGCAAGCCGAGAGGAACAAATTTTTATGGCGGCGATTTTGCTGGACGGCAGGACGCTGGCGGATAGGATTCAGAAGGAGCTTGGGGAGAAGACGTCCGCATTGTGTGCCGCACGCGTGGTGCCGGGGCTGGCAACGATTCTGGTGGGGAACAATCCGGCCAGCGCCGCCTATATCGCGGTAAAACACCGCGCCTGCGAGGCGGTCGGTGTCCGTTCGGTACACTTTCATTTACCGGAAGAGACTACACAGGATCGGCTTGAAGGGATTGTACGGGATTTGAACCGGGATGCGGAGGTGGACGCGATTTTGGTTCAACTGCCGCTTCCTGCTGGGTTAAACGAAGAGGCCGCATTGCGGGCCATCGATCCTGACAAAGACGCGGATGGTCTGCACCCCGTCAATTTAGGGCGTTTGGTCATGGGCACGCCCGGCCCGCTACCCTGCACCCCGACGGGTATTCATGCGTTGCTGGTACACTACGGGGTTCCGATAGAAGGCAGACACGTCGTCATCGCGGGGAGAGGACTTACCATAGGCCGTCCGTTGGCGCTTTTGCTGTCGATGAAACGCCCGCATTGCAACGCCGCCGTCACCGTTGTCCACACGGGCGTACCCGACATCGGCGTCTATACGCGGCAGGCGGACATCCTGATCGCCGCCGCCGGCTTTCCGGGTCTTATCACCCCGGAGATGATCCGCCCCGGGGCCGCCGTCGTCGGCGCCGGCATCACGCGCCAAGGCAAGACGATACTCAGCGACGTCGAAGAGTCTGTAGGCGAAGTCGCTGGCTGGATCACCCCGCGTATCGGCGGTGTAGGCCCCATGACCGTGGCGATGTTGCTGCAAAATACCCTACTGGCTTCTGCTCGAAGAACACGTGTTTCCTGAAAGCGATGCTTTTCACGTCCCATTCGGGGCATAGGAGCATGACCCGCGCGCCGCTCAGCTTTGCAGACCCCGCATGAAGACCGGTATTTTTCTGGAATTGCCCTCCCGAAGCATACCGCTGACTGTCGTCGTTCTGTTTCTGATTTTCGGAGGCTGGTTTCTGGTCGGTGCAGAACAAAAACCCCTTGTCGAAAAGCCCCCCCTCAACTAACCTGCCCGACACGCTAACGCATCCGTTATGCATCCGTTTCGCGCTCATCCCCGCGGGTATCTTCGACATGGGTTCCAAACGCGGCAGCGACGAACGCCCGGTACACCGGGTTCGCCTTTCCCGTCCGTTCTACATGAGCCGATACGAAATCACACAGGAGCAGTGGACGCGGGTGATGGGAACCGCCATAGAACAACAGCGCGACCGAGTCGATCCGACGTGGGAATTGCGCGGCAAGGGCTCACAACACCCCGTGTACTACGTAACCTGGCATGATGCGCAGGCGTTTGTCGAGCGGCTCAACCACATGGAGGGCAAATCGTTGTACCGGCTGCCCACCGAAGCGGAGTGGGAATATGCCTGTCGCGCCGGATCCTCCGCCGATGTCGTCACCGATCTTGATGCCGTGGCCTGGTACGGCCCGAATGCGGACGGGCGTACCCATCCTGTGGGCCAAAAACTCCCCAACGCCTACGGGCTTTACGATATGCACGGCAATGTGTGGGAATGGTGCGGGGATTGGTACGGGCCGTATACGCAAGAGGAGCAGACCGCCCCGAAGGGGCCGACGTCGGGCGAATTTCGCGTGGTGCGCGGCGGATGCTGGCACTCGGACGCCGACGGTTGCCGCGCTGCCGACTGGGTCGCCGGAACCCCGGACCGCGCCAACAGCAGTCTGGGAATCCGGATCGTCCGGAGCGCGGAATAAGCGTGGCATTCTCCTGTCTTCCCCTACGAAGCGCCGACAGGAATTCCATGGTATACTGAGCACGGTCACAATTGGGGATGCTCTGACGATCTCATCCGTTCGTCAGGCTCACGGCTCAGCCGGCTCACCGCGAACGGTCTCACCTAATCACCTTTTCTATCCGTGCTCAGTATACTATAGTTCCGACAGAAAACGGAAAATCCGGTCGGGATGCCCCGGTAGCGCCTCGTGCGCATAGTCGGGGTAAATGGTCATGGATTTTTTGGCTTCTATCCTGTTGTATGCCGCGAACTGTGTCGAGGGTGGACATACGGTGTCCATCAGACTTACGGCCATGTACACCTCCGCCTTGATTCTGCAGCACAGATGTTGTACGTCGATATAGCCCAGCCGGGTAAAAATGTCGTTTTCGCGTTCATGGAGGGGATCGAATTTCCGGAAATACTCGTGGAGTTCGGCGTAGGCGTCTTTGGCAAGGTCCATGGCCCATACACGTTTGTAGTCGCACAAAAAAGGAAACACCGGCGCGGCGCGCTTGATGCCCGGGGCAAGCGCGGCACAGGCCAATGTCAACCCGCCGCCCTGACTGCCGCCTGTCGCCCCGACGCGGTCCGCATCCACATCCGGCATATCCATGACAATACGGGCCAACAATGCGGTATCAAGATAAATATGCCGGAACAACAACTGATCCGGTAAGCCGTCCAGCCCCCGAAAGATATGTCCGCGCAATGTCCATCCGGGTACGCCACCCGTGTCCTCCGAACGCCCACCCTGACCCCGACAGTCGAGCGCCGCCACCGTATACCCCATGGCTACATAGCCGAGTTTGTCCATCCAGTCGCCCGAACTGCCGCTGTATCCGTGAAACATAAGCACCGCCGGGTGGGGACCGTCGGCATGAAGGGGTTGGAGCAACTTGGCATGCACCCATGCGCCGTCCGTACCGGTAAAATACAGATGGCTACACCGGGCAAACGATGTCTGAAAATCCGCCGGACGGATTTCCACCTGTGGGTCAAGCGCGTGTATTTCCGCAATCGAACGGTCCCAGTAGGCGTCAAAATCTTCGGGACACGGGTTGAGTCCTTGATAGGTTTTGAGTTTTTCCAGCGACATGTCGAAAAGCAGCGGCATACGACTTTCTCCTTTATGCTTTACCCATTATGACGGGACGGTTGGGGCGATAGGGCGGTTCGAGCACCGCCTTCTGATCGGGTGTAAGCTGGCTGAGAAACACTTCGGGCCGTTTGGGCGCGCCGCCCCATGCGATAAATCCAGGTGAGTACTTGAATAGGATAGACCGCCGCTGTCCTTTGCCTTTCCACGGCAACGTGCCGTGGGTCAGCGCTTCGGTAAAGATCACCGTCGATCCGGCGCGCGCGGCGATCTGCATGACGCACCCCAAATCGGTTTCCACGGTTTTGATGTCCTGCGGACACCGATAGTTGGCCTTGTGACTACCGGGGATACAGCAAAATCCGCCATCGCCGGGCAACACATCGGTCAACTGCCATGAGACTACCGTAAGCCCATTGTACATTCTTCCGTTTTTCATGACGTAAAACTGCGAGGGATCGTACGGTTCTCCTCCGCCATGTAGTACATGCCCCTCGCACCCCTGTTCCATGGCGATCAGACCAGGGCCGTGATCGAGTCGGAACCCGGTTCCCAGCATCTCATTGAGATAGGGCGCGATGACGGGATGTGCGAGCATATCCCGAAAGGGATCGCAATCAGGGGGGTTCAATTCGAGCAAATTGCCATGAAACTCCAGTCGTCCCTTTTCCCCGCGCAGTACAGCAGAGCCACCGGACAGGGCGTGTTCGCGGTCTCGTGGTTTGACGTCACCCCAAAGTCGATCGAGTACCGCGTTGGCGGCCGCCACCTCCGAAGGCGTCAAGGCGTTTTCGACGACCAGATACCCACGCAGATCGAAAAGATACAACTCGTGTTCGGTCATGCAATAACCCCTATCTGCCTAAGAATGGACTTTTTCACCTTGCATACCATCGTATAGGCCGGATCGTATACGTTGCCTATTTCGTATTCAACGCACTGTCCCAGCAGGGTGTGTGCGGCGACCTGATCCAGCCCGTAGTCGGTCTGAAGCCATCTCGCCATCTCGGTAGTGGCATGCTGAAGCGCCTGATCGAGCGGACGTGCATTGCCGACCGCAAAGATATGCGTATCGGTTTCCCCGCGCAGCCACTCTATGGTTTTGCCTTTGATCACCCGTACCGTTATCTGTACATCAAAAGAAATCTCGATACCGGTTCCCACGATCTCGCCGTCGCCTTGCACGGCGTGGCCGTCGCCGACATGAAGCAGCGCGCCCGGCGCGAAAACGGGAAAATATACGGTCGTTCCGGTCTTGAAGTCTTTGTAGTCCATGTTGCCCCCGTACGGACCGGAAGTGGCGCACGAGATGGCTTGGCCGAGCGAAGGCGCGACGCCGAAACATCCCAGCATCGGAGACAGCGAAAGCGTAAACCGTCCGATCCGCGTGTCGGCAGGGTCGATCAGCGTGGCGGTCCAGCGGTCGAGATCCATTTCCCACCGACAGACGGTTTTAGCGTCGGACAGACTTTCGGCGGTGTTGCGCACATAGCCCGGATCAAGCACGTTGGGAGCCAAATAGCGTCCCGTCCATCCGATGGCCCGGTTCGGGGCCAGTCGGTCGAAATGCACGGCCAGCGTGTCGCCCGGTTCGGCGTCTTCCACATAAAACGGGCCGGTCTGCGGATTGCCGCGCGGGGTGATTGCGGTATCGGTGTGGTCACGTCCCCGCGCATCTACGGTGGTGGTGACGATGGTGTCGCCGTCTTTCACGTGCAACACGGGTTCGTGCCACCCGATGGTGACGTGATAGCGCGTCGGCGTAAAATGATGGATCATGTTGCCTCCGGAAGAAGAGAGAAGATAGCGTGTTATTCGTGAAAGAGCTTACTAACATCTTTTTTGTTGCTATGCAATACTTTTATAGATAGACAGAGGGTATATTGGACAGCCCTAATATCGAGAGATGGTTCGACCGGCAACGATATCTTTGCGTTTTTATGAAAACCGACCGATCAACAACCCTAACACCCCGGCCATAAGCATCACACCTGCTATCGAGGCTTTTGCCTTCCACCGATACAGCGCCAACAAGGCAAGCAGAAAAATAACAAACGCCGGGATATCGGCGACCGCCGTTTGAAACAATCCCACAGCGGCGATGGCAATAAGCCCTACAACCCCTGCCGTGATGCCGTCAAGAAACGCATGGGCGGTCTTGTTTTCAATCAGTTCTTCAAAAAAACGGTGACCGACAAGCGTAAAACCAAACGCGGGAAGAAAAACACCGACAGTCAACACTACCGCACCGATCGGCCCGCCTCCCAAATACCCCACAAACGTGGAAAAAATAATCAACGGCGCCGGAAGGATGCTGGACAGCGCCAGTCCGTCCAAAAACTGTCGGTCGGTCATCCACCCCCCGGTCACGACCGCATAGTGCTGAAGAAGCGGAATGGCGGTATACGCACCGCCAAAGGTCAACAGGCCGGTTTGCAGACCATACCCGAAAAGCGCCAAAACGGTAGGAACGGCAAGCCCTGCCGTCTGTGGCACAGCCAAAAGAGGGAGCCACAGGCCCATGTGGGAGAGAGTCTTTTCTCCTCTTTTTTCGCTAAGCATATAACCGGCGCCGGCAAGAAAAAGAACAATCAGAAAATGGACCCCCATCCACTGACCGACGGCACTGAGGATTGCAATCCCCCACAACCGGACATTGGAGAGCGCATGGCCGCCGATTCGGTGTACAGCACGCAGGATCAGCGCCGCAATCGCGGCTTGAAACCCGTAGAAAACGCATGAAAACCAAGGCGATGCGATACCGTAAGCGATATAAAACCACGAAAGCGCAAACATAAGCACAAAACCCGGAAGCATAAATCCCAACCCGGCCAGCACGGCGCCGATCCGCCCCCCCGCCATCATGCCGAAATAGACGCAAAGCTCATGCGCCTCCGGCCCAGGCAACGCCTGATATACGGCAAGCACACGGTTAAAGCGCTCGCGCGAAATCCAACATTCCTCTTCGACCAATTCCTGACGGACCATAGCGATCTGCGCTACCGGCCCTCCCCACGCCAGTAAGCCAAAACGCAGAAACCGCAGAAAAAGCCGCAGTTTTGACTCAAACGGCGTCGAAGGGGTAGGCATGGGGCAAATCCTCTGAGAATGTGTGGTAGAAGTGCCGGAGAGACCGGAATGAGCGTGTTTTATACTTCGGAGCGTTGGTCTTTCACGACGCAACACGGTATAGAAGTTTGACTTAAAATATACTTCACCCGTCCCCGTTCAAAGCCTATACTCCGCACAAAGAGCTTGCTTCGGCGTGGTGTCCTTATGCATTTTCGGACTGGCGTGCCACGCTCCACGACACAAATCGGATACAAAACCGAGCAAGTACAAAACAAATAAAGTGCGGTATTTCGGGGTACGGCAGACCGTACCCCTCGTGAGGACATGCCATGTACACGGACCTTTTGCTCAAGGGCGGTATAGTCGTCGATCCGGCGCAGGCGATACATCGGGCGGCGGACGTGCTTATCCACGCGGGACGCATCACCGCCATAGGGACGGACCTTCCGGCGCATGACGCAACGGTCGTCGATGTAAAAAACCATCACGTGTTTCCCGGTCTTATCGACCTGCATACCCATATATGCTGGAGTTTTTCGGAACTCGGACTGGTTCCCGACGATATCTGTCTTCCTTCAGGAGTTACGACCGTCGTGGATGCGGGTACGTCGAGCTGGCCTACGATGATCGCCTTTCGCAAACACATCGCCGAGCCGGCGGTCACCCGTGTGATCGGATTTTCGAATATCTCGTCGCTTGGCATACCGGCGGGTAGTACGGCGGAAGTGTCCAATCTCCACGATATCAATGTAGACAAAACCGCCGCGTCG
>Ga0194131_10011570_pt1 | contig 10495 bp, 9 predicted proteins | sample TA2KigO120mmetaG_FD_148631 | JGI IMG/M metagenome (GOLD analysis project Ga0194131, IMG submission 148631) | Freshwater microbial communities from Lake Tanganyika, Tanzania - TA2015053 Kigoma Offshore 120m | ecosystem: Environmental > Aquatic > Freshwater > Lake | place: Tanzania: Lake... | reverse complement strand
TCGCTCAACAGCAAGACGCTGGTGGGATTTGGCTTGCAGCTCGACGTCGACAACGCGGGAAAGGTGATCGGGCTCGACCGCATGGAAGGCTCGCCAGCCCAGAAGGCAGGCCTGCTTCCCGAAGATCACATCGTTCGCGTCAACGAGCACCTGACGGCCGGCATGACTGAGGAGGAAGTGGCCGGACTGCTTGGCGGACCGTATGAGGCGGTCACTTTTGGGTGGGTCGTATCAGCCGATCATGGGTGGGTCGTATCGCCCGATCACAGGTGGGTCGTATCATTATCCTTGTGGATTTCGTTGCATCCCCACTCGTCCGTGTCGGATGTCCACCTCCACTCGCCTGGGCCATTGTCGGGAGCGTGATCGGTGGGGCCGTCTCTGGTTATTTTACCGCGCGACTTGCCGGGCTCCTTAGGCATTCTAAAGCGATTGCCGTTTCAGCCGCGATCGCCCTGACAAGCCTTTTCGGCCTGGCAATCGCCCTGCCGTCCCACCCGGTGGACCACGTTAGCCTCCCATCCTACCCGGCAAGCACACCAACAACTGCTGCCAGGGATGACGTCCGCAATCAGGCACATGGCTCGAAAACTGGGCAGACAACGGGATCTCCACCTGGACGATTTTTTCCTCCAAGTGTGGTTAGACATCTCGACACCAGTAATTTAACTACGACAACTCCAAGCACTTCAACAAGTCCCGCCGCCCTAAAGGTACCCGAATCGTCATCACGTACACCGTATTCTGCCTCCGAGTCCACTTTGCTGGAAAAGAGTCAATCCGAATCGCTGGTCGCTGCAGAGAGTGCACAACCCGCCGTCACCACCGCAACGGCTACAACAGATCCATGTGCAGACGAAGTTGTCATGGTAGAGTGCGCTTTAATCGGTATCATTAACAACATCGCTGCCTTCAGATGCCGTCAAAGTAAAGACAGCCGTCATGAACGTACGGTGGAGGTGCCAATCGGTGGTGTAATTGGACAGTGCAGATTGGTCCGAATTGAGGATCTATATGGCCCTGTTGCCGTTCTACGAACCGAGGACGGCGGCCTTTACCATGTTCGCCAGGGTAGTTACATCGAAATTCCGTTCTCTCTCTTGCGATGGCGAAAGAACACGTACGTCAACCTCACGCGGATCTCCGCGATCCGGCACCCCGGGCGCAAGTGCGTGGTCGTCCTCGACGATGGCACTCAATTTCCAGTGCCGTCAAGTGGGATGCGAAATCTCGCCGCCGCGCTCCGCTTGGAGACACTGCACACGTTGCCCGGATACACCGAGCCGCACATGCAGATGACCCGCCTGGGCCTGCGCGACTGGCCATTTGAGATCGCCGCGGCCGATTCCGCAACCCTGCGCGCGCAGTTTTGGGAAAATCGACAGCGCCTGCTGGCCAACCTTATCTGGCAGACGGTTCGCCTGGGACAGAATGGACGGCGCCCCGATTACGGGCGGAATCATCGAGGATTCTACTACGCCCCGGTTCTGCCCACGATCATGCGGGCCGGCTTTCTGGGCCGTTTTTCCGTGGCGGATCTTACGACGCTTGCGCTTGCGGCGCCGATGGGAGGAGTACCAACCTGGTCTACTACGGCCGGTGAGCTGTTTCGAGCGTTCGAGGAACTGGTCGGCGCGATGGTCGGCGATTACGCCCTGTTTGACTATACGGACCTGGGATTCGTGGACCCCCGCTCTGACCTGCGCACCATCGGGCCGCGCCGGCCTGACGTCGTTCTCCTTGCCGAGAAAACGAGTGTCGACTTCCTCGTGCGCGAGGTGGCCGCGCACTACGGGATCAGCAGCCTGATCCTGGGCGGGCAGCCGGCGCTGGTGGTGACTGAATGTTTCGTGCGCGCGCTGTTGGAAGTACACCGGGGGGACGTTACCGTGGTCGCGTACGTCGATTACGATTACTCCGGGGACATCGTCGCGCGGGCGTTCTGCAAGCAGCTCGCACGGTACGGAGTGGCGGTTTCACGTCTGGGTTTCCTGGTACGACCGGAGCGCTTTACGCGCGAGGAACTGCGCGCATGGGCGCACGTTATCGCTCCGCGGCGCGTGTCCGACCGGGGAAAGCTGCGCGCCTGGCTGAAGGCCGGCGGTGGCATTGATGGTCGCGCGTACGGGATCGGGTCGGACCATTTTCGGGGCATTGACCGCCTGTGTGCAGCATTTGAGGAGGAGGTTGGAGAGGCTATTATCGACGCTTCCTCGCGGGGACGGGCGGCAATCCGCCGGGCCGGCGGACCGCATCCGCAGCAAGACTGAGCCAAAGAGCGGGTGGGGGTGTGGCGGGGCGGACGTCGCACGGGACTGGCCGCGGCTCTTGTCGGCCGACCGTGCGCGAGCCTCGACCGCCAGGGAGGGCGGGCGACCTGCGCATGCCCTGGAGGGGCGACGCGCAGGTTGGCGATGCGCGCGGTCCGCCGACAAGAGCAGAACCGCGGCCAGTCACGGGCGTTCGGGAGCCCCGACACACCCCCGCCCGCTCGTCGGAGCGGTTTTCCCCGACATGTCAGTGCGCCCATGCAACATTACCGCCCGAGTGTCTGCAAAAACTCCCGCACCGCCTCGGCCACCCGTGGGGGCTGCGCCGACAGGCCCGTGTTGTGGAAACCCTCCAGCTCCACGAAGGTCTTGGGCTCCGTCGCCTTCTCGTAGAGCGCGCGGCCCAGGGCGTAGGGGATGATCTCGTCGTCGGGGCCGTGCAGGATCAATTTCGGGCACGCGATCGTCGCCACCCGATCCGCTGAGGGAAACACGTTGCGGCACAGCGCGCGGACCGGGAGCCACCAGTAGACGCGGGCGCCCACGTCCGGCACGCAGGTAAAAGTAGAATGAAGAATCAGCCCGCCCGGGGGATGCTTGAGGGCCAGCGCCGTCGCCACCCCGCCACCCAGGGATTCTCCGAAAATGACCACGCGGTCGGCCGAAACACCACGCTCCGCGAGATGTTTCCACGCCGCCTCGGCATCCAGATACAGCCCCTTCTCCGACGGCGCGCCCTCACTTTGCCCGTATCCCCGGTAGTCGAACATCAGCACGTTGGCGCCCGCCCGCCGCAAGAAGCGGATGACGTCGAGCCGGCCCGCGATGTTGCCGCCGTTGCCGTGGCAGAACAAAATCCACGGCGCGTCCGCGTCCGAGCCGACCACCCAGCCGTGCAGCTTCACGCCGTCTTCCGCCGTCAGCCACACGTCCTCGAATTTCATTCCCACGTCGGACGGCGTCAGCCGCACCTGGCGGTCCGGGAAAAAGAGCATCCGCTCCTGCATCCAGTAGAAAAACGCGCACACCCCGAGATACGCCGCCGCCACGCCCCACAGCAAGCGCCGCGCCCTCACTCGTGCCGCAGCGCCTGGATGGGATCCAGGCGCGACGCCTTTACCGCCGGGTACAGCCCGAAAAATATCCCCACCACCGCCGCGAAGCCGAACGACATGGCCACTGAGTCCGGCGACACCATGAGCGGCCACTCCGAATAGCCGGACGCCAGCAGGGCGAGGCTGTAGCCCAGCATGATGCCGATGAGCCCGCCCACCAGCGACAGCATGACGGCTTCCACCAGGAACTGCATGAGGATGTCCCGCCCGCGGGCCCCCAGCGCCATGCGGATGCCAATTTCCCGAATGCGCTCGGTCACCGACACCAGCATGATGTTCATGATGCCAATTCCGCCGACCAGCAAGGAGACCTACGCGATTCCACCCAGCAGCAATTGAAAGATTTTTCCAGACTCGTCCGCCGCCTTGGCGAATTCCGCCTGCGAGCGGATGGTGAAGTCGTCGTCGTCGTCCGGCGTCAGGCGGTGCCGCTGGCGCAGCAGCGCGGTGATCTGGTCCTTGGCCTCGTCCGTCTCTTCGGCCGAGCGCGCGCTGATCATCGACCAGCGGATGTTGTCGTTGCGCGTGATGCGCTTGAGCACCGTGGTGTAGGGGACCACGATGACGTCGTCCTGGCTGCCGCCGTAGGACGACTCGCCCTTTTCGTCGAGAATTCCGATCACTCGAAAAGGAATGTGCTTGATGCGAATAGTCTGCCCGATGGGATCGTCGCCGCCGAACAATTCCTTGACCACATCCTGGCCCAGCACGCACACCTTGGAGGCCGCCCGCACGTCGTCGTCGCCGAAAAAGCGGCCGACCACGACCTTCCAGTTGCGCACCATCGGATATCCCGGTCCGGTTCCCACCACTGAAGTCTGCCAGTTTTGATCGCCGTAGACCGCCTGCACGCCGTCCCGCGTCATGGGCGCCACCGCGCGGACCGCCGGGCATTCCTTCTCGATGGCCATCACGTCGTCGACCGTGAAATTGCTGTTGCTCGCGCCGCCGCCCCGCACGCCGCCGGATTTCGAGGACCCCGCGGAAACAAACAGCACGTTGGTGCCCAGGCTGGCAATATTCGCCTCCACCGAGGCGCGCGCGCCGGTCCCGATGGCCAGCATGGTGATGACCGTGGCCACCCCGATGATGATGCCCAGCATGGTGAGAAAGGTGCGCATCTTGTTGCGCACCAGCGCCTTGAGCGACACCCGCAAAATCATGAGGAGGGTCATTCGTCGCCCTGCCGCATCTCCGCGAGCACGCGGTTGGCATCGAAGCGGCCCGTCACCGGGGTGTCGGCCTGGATGCGTCCGTCGCGGAAGCGGATGTTGCGCCGCGCGTATTGCGCGATATCCGGCTCGTGGGTGACCAGGATGATGGTGAGCTGCTGCTCATCGTTGAGCTGCTGAAAAATCCGCATGACTTCGACGCTGGTGCGGCTGTCGAGATTTCCGGTCGGCTCGTCGGCCAGCAGGATGGCCGGCTCGTTGACCAGCGCGCGGGCGATGGCGACGCGCTGCTGCTCGCCGCCGGAAAGCTGGGTGGGCACGTGGTGCAGGCGTCCGCCCAGGCCGACCGCGGTGAGCGACGCGGCGGCGCGCTCGATGCGCTCCCTGGTGGACACTCCGTTGCGGTAGAGCATGGGCAGCTCGACGTTTTCGATGGCCGTGGTGCGCGCCAGCAGGTTGAATCCCTGGAAGACGAAGCCGATTTTCTGGTTGCGGATATCGGCCAGCTCGTCCCGCGTCATGCTGGAGACCTCGACGCCGTCGAGGAGATAGCTTCCCGTGGTGGGGCGATCCAGACATCCAAGGATGTTCATCATCGTCGACTTGCCGGATCCCGAAGGTCCCATGATGGCCACGAAATCCCCGCGCTCCACGGCAAACGACACGCCGCGCAACGCGCGCACGTCCACTTCGCCGGTGCGATATACGCGGGTCAGATCGCTGGCCTTGATGACCTCCACGTCTAGAAGAACCGCATGCGGGGACGGTTGCCGCCGGACTTCTCGCCATCTCCGGACGAGGTGACCACGTCGTCGCCCTCCTTGACCTCGCCTTTGACGATTTCAGTATTGGTGCCGTCGGTGATGCCGAGCTGAACCTTTTTCTCGTCGAGCTTGCCGGGGTCGGCCGCGGAAATCATCCACACCGACACGCGGCGGTTCTTGCCGGCGCCCTCTTTCTTGCCCAATTCCTTTTTCGCGCCCTCCTTCTTGGAGCCGCCACCCTTGTCGTCGTCCGGCGGCTTGAAGCGGAGCGCCGCATTGGGCAGCAGCAGCGCGTCCTTGCGGCTGTCCACCTGGATGTTCACGGTTGCGGTCATGCCGGGCTTTAATTTCAATCCCTTGTTCACGCAGCGCACGATCACCTGATAGGTGACCACGTTCTGCACGGTGGTGGGCGATTGGCGGATGCTGATCACCGTGCCGTCGAAATCTTCGTTCGGATAGGCGTCCACCGTGAAAATTGCCTTCGAGTTGACCTTGATTTTTCCGATGTCGGCCTCGTCCACCGCGGTTTCCACCTGCATCTGGTCGAGGTTTTCCGCCAGCGTGAATAAATCGGGCGCCTGGAACTGCGCGGCCACGGTCTGCCCGACGCTGATGTTGCGGGCCAGCACGATGCCGTCGATGGGCGAGCGAATGGTGGTGCGCGACACGTTCACCTCCGCCGACTCCACGTTCGCGCGCGCCTGCGACATCTGCGCGCGCGCCGAGGCGACCTGGGCCTGGGCGGCCTCTTGCAGGGCCACCGCGGATTCCCGCTTGATGCGCGCCGCCTCATGATCGGCCCGCGCCGCCACAACCTGGGATTGCGCGGAGCGGTAGTTGGCCCGCTGCGCTTCCACCTGCGCCTCCGCCGAATCCGTGCTGGCAATGGCCACCAGGTGCTGGGTCTGGGCTTGATCGCGCTCGCTTTTTGCCACCAGGTCCTTCTTGAGCAGGCTTTCGAAGCGGTCGAAATTGCGCTTCGCATTGACCATTTCCGCCTGGGCGCGGGCCAGATTGGCCTTCGCCGTGTCCAGCGCGGCGCGCGCGTTGGCTTCGGCCGCGTGGGCGGTTTCCACCCGGGCGGCCGCGGTGGCGATCCCCGCGTCGGCCGCCCTCACGTTGGCCAGCGCGTTGCCGGTGTTGGCCTGGGCGTTGTTGTAGCCGGCCTCGGCGTTGTTGAGGCTTGCCTGGGCCTGATTGAGCTGGGCGGCGAACAGGGACGGGTCGATTTGCGCGAGCACTTGATTCTTCCGAACGCGCGAGTTGAAATCCACCAGAATCGTCTCGATGATGCCGCTCACCTGGCTGCCCACGGTCACCTTGGTGACGGCTTGCAGGGTCCCGGTCGAGGTGACTTTCGCCATGACGTCGCCGCGGGTGACTTCCGAAGTCTCGTAACTCGGTGGGGTTTTCGCGTGCGCCGTCCGATACCACCAGACCCCTCCGGCGATCAGGCAAACGACGACTCCCACCCACAGCCAGAGCTTCTTTTTCATGGCATTTCTCCCCGCAGCGCCGCGCGCAGCGTCTCTAGCTCGTACACGCCCACCGCCCGCTCCAGGCGGGCCTCGAACGTGCGATAATCGTTGGTGGCGGTGACCAGATCGGTTTCCGCCTGGATGCGCAGCACCTGCGCGTCGGTGTACTCCAGGTTGCTGCCCAGGCCGACTTCGTAGCGCTGGCGGGCCAGCTCGTAGTTGGCCCGGGCCGACGCCACGCTGGTTCGCGCGGCGTTGATGCGGGAAAGCCCCTCGCGCAGGTTGACCAGCGCCGCCCGAACTTCCTGAAACACCTGCTGGCGCGTCTGCTCGGTCTGCTCCACGAGCGCCTCGGCCTGCGCGCGTCCCTGCTCGGCCTGGTGGCGGGTCAGAAAGCCGTTGAAGAGGTTGAACTCCACGGAGATCCCAACGTTCCACGAATCGTTCACCAGATTGAAGCCGGCCTCGCCCTGCCGCCCGTACGACGCGCTGCCGCTCAGCGTGGGGATGCGGTCGTTGTAGACGGCCTGCAGGTCGGCCAGCGCGGCTCTGGTCCGCTGGCGCAAGCCCACCAGCTCCGGGCGATTTTCCCAGGCCAGCGCCAAGAGGCGGTCGGGGGGAAAGTCCACGTGCGTGTCCAGCGGATCCATGGCCAGCGTGTAACGGGTATCCTCGACGAGGCCCATGGCCACGTTCAGCGTCACCCAGCCGACCTGCAGCGCGTTGCTGGCGCGCACGACCTCGAGCTGGGCCTGGGCGAGGTCCGCCTGGGCCTTGGTCACCTCGATGCGCGCCCGCAGGCCCGCCTCGTAAAATCCCTCCGCTTGCCGCAGCCGCAATTCGCGTGCCAGCACCGTCCACTTGCGGATCTCGAGCACCTCCAGCGCCGTGTTCACCAGGAAGAACTGCTCGCGCACCCGCAGGACCACGTCCTGGCGCACCCGCTCGAAGTCCTGGAGGGAGGACGCGAAGCCGAGCTGCGCGCTCAACAGCCGGGGGCCGCGGGTGAAGTCGAGAATCGCCTGGCGGACCGACACCTGCCCGTTGGACGTGTCGGTTCCGCTGTTGACGACGACGGTTCCCGTGTTGGTGTTCTCCACCAGGCGATTGGAGGACGAGTGCTGCTCCTGCGCCGAGAAGCCGACCGTCGGGTAATAGGGCGCGCTGGCAATCCCCACCCGCGCTTTCGCGGCCAGCGCGCTCTTCGCCGCGGCGGCGATCTGGGGATTGTTCTGCACCGCCGTGGCTACTGCCCGCTGGACGGTGAGGATGGGCGGCATTTCCTGGGCGCACAGCGGCGCCGCCAGCAGCGCCACAAGTATCAGGATCGTGATGAAACTTCGCATTTGAGCAGGCCGCCTATTCTCGCAGGCCGATTGGCGGCTCCTGCAGGAAGCCCGCGGAAGGGGGCGCGAAGTGGGGGGCCATCTCTTTCAAGGGGGCCGGCCATGTCACAGGAATCGGCTGAAGAGCGGCGCCGCTATTTCCGCATCAACAAGGTCATGCCCGCCCACTTTGAGTTGCTCAACGAGGACGGCACGGTTGTCCCAGGCCCCCCGCCGCCGGAGCCGGAGCCTGGCGAGGAGCCGATGCCGCCTGCAAAGGAGCGCCTTTTCGTGGTGGACATCTCGGCCGGCGGCTTCCGCGCGACCACCCATCGCCAGATGCCCAACGGCTCGCGGCTGCGCACCGAGATCTACATCCAGCGCAACAAGCCGGTCACCGCGGAGTGCCGCGTCGTGTGGCAGCGCGAGCTGAGCATCCCCGGCATGTACGAGGTGGGCTTCGAGTTTTCCGACATTCCGCAGACCGAGTGGAAGCGGCTGGTCGACTTCATCGTCGAGGAGCGCAGCCTGGCGAGCCGCTCCCAGCCGGTAACGTGGCAGATTGAGAAGGGCTACTTAAACCGGCCCATTGGAGGACTGTGACCCCTTTCCAGCGCATCGCCATCGCCAACCGCGGGGAGATCGCGGTGCGCGTCATCCGCGCCTGCCGAGACCTGGGCGCCACCTCGCTGCTGCTTTGCTCAGAAGTGGATCGCGACTCGCTGGGCGCGCGGCTCGCCGACGAAGTCTGGGTGATGCGCGGCATGGCCCCGCGCGACGCGTACCTGGACGTTTCAAGGATGGTGGCCCGCGCCGTCGAGGCCGGGGCGGACGCGCTGCACCCCGGCTACGGCTTCCTTTCCGAGAATCCGGCCCTGGCGCGCGCCTGCGAGGCGGCCGGAATTGTGTTTGTCGGGCCGCACGCCGACCACATCGTCGCGCTCGGGGACAAAAACGAGGCGCGCCGCACCATGGCCGGGCACGGCGTGCCGGTGGTGCCGGGCACGGATGGCCCGGTGAAGGACGTCGACGAGGCGCTGTCCGAGGCGCGCCGCATCGGTTTTCCCCTGTTGCTGAAGGCCTCCAAGGGGGGCGGCGGGCGCGGCATGCGGAAAGTCCATTCCGAATCGGATCTTCCCCAGGCGCTGTCCTCCGCGCAGTCCGAGGCGCGCGCGGCGTTCGGGTCGCCCGACGTCTACCTGGAGAAATATCTCGAGCGCCCGCGCCACGTCGAAGTGCAGATCGCGGCGGACGCCCAGGGCAACGCCGTCCATCTCTTCGAGCGCGAATGCTCCATCCAGCGCCGCTTCCAGAAAATGATCGAGGAGGCGCCCTCGCCGTTCCTCGACGAGGAAACCCGCGCGAAAATGGGCGCCGCAGCGGTGGCCGGGGCGCGCGGCATCGGCTACCGCACCCTGTGCACCTTTGAATTTCTGGTGGATGCGCAGCGAAACTTTTATTTCCTGGAAGTAAATACCCGGCTGCAGGTCGAGCATCCGGTGACCGAAGAAATTACCGGCGTCGATCTGGTGCGCTTGCAGATCTTGCTGGCCGCCGGGCAGCCGCTTCCCTTTTCCCAGGAACAGCTCGACCACCGCGGCTGGGCCTTCGAGGCGCGCATCACCTGCGAGGATCCGTTCGCGGATTTCGTGCCGCAGCCCGGGCTGATCTCGCGCGTGGAGTTTCCCCAGGGGCCCGGCATCCGCGTTGACGGGGCGATTTTCAACGGCGCCGTAATCCCGCCGTTCTACGACTCGCTGGCGGCCAAGCTGATCGTGCGCGGCGCGACCCGTGAGGAAGCCCGCGAGCGCATGCTGCGCGCCCTCTCGGAAATGCAGGTGGAAGGGGTGCGCACCACCATCCCCTTTCATCAGTGGGTGTTTGCCAACGACGCCTTCACGCGTGGAGACATGTCCACGCATTTTCTGGACGAGCAGGGATGGGGCCGTGAAGGCAAGCGAATCGAGGCCCCGCCGGCCGCTCGCGAGATGGCGGCGGCCCTGGCGGCGATTCACGCACACGGCATGGACGGCGTCACGGCCACGATGCCGGCCACCGACGACTCCGCCACGCGCTGGCGCTGGCACCAGGTGCGCTGGTGAGTCTGCGCGCGCTTATCGACGAGCAGCGGGCGCGGATCAAGGTCGGGCCCGTGGACCGAGCCTTCGAGGAGGCCGCCGAGGCCCTGGCCGAGCGCATCGCCTCCGATCAGGCGCTGGCCAGCATCGCGCGCGATCCTTACTGGCCTAAATGGAACACGCCGTGGTGGTGGATGCTGCTGCTCCACCAGACCGGTCAGACCGAGCGGATTCCCGCGGCCGGCGCCAAGGGGATGGCCGCCGCCCTCAATTCCCATTACCTGCACTAT
>Ga0194131_10011568_pt1 | contig 10497 bp, 9 predicted proteins | sample TA2KigO120mmetaG_FD_148631 | JGI IMG/M metagenome (GOLD analysis project Ga0194131, IMG submission 148631) | Freshwater microbial communities from Lake Tanganyika, Tanzania - TA2015053 Kigoma Offshore 120m | ecosystem: Environmental > Aquatic > Freshwater > Lake | place: Tanzania: Lake... | reverse complement strand
TTGAATCTCGGTGTGTGTGTGTGTGTGTGTGCGTGCGTGTGTGTGTGTGTGTGCGTGCGTGCGTGTGTGTGAGTGTGTGTGTGTGTGTGACGCGTGACTTACCAAAAAAAAATAAAATAGTGTGTTTTTTTTCATGATATTTCGATTCTCATATCATTATCATAAAATTGAAATACTTTTTCTTATTTCGTGTGATTGTGTGCTTTACCTACTCAGAAACTTATGACGATTCGTTCTTTTGCCGGAATCTATGCTCGCAAACTTCGCGGGCCTTCTCGTTTCATTTGGACTTTGGATACTTTCCGTATTATCGTTCGCGGACTTTTCCAGTTTCATCGTTGCGGAACTCGCGGTGTATCTCTTCATGTCATCGCCCCTCATCTTCATGCTCTTGTTTGTCAGCGTGTCAAGGAAATTGTTTGTCATTCTCATCACAATCCCCGCTTTGCTGAGGATTATTTCGACCTCATTCGGGCTCGTTGGATTCGTCTTCCTTCTCTCCGTTCTGTTCTTTTGAAGCTTCAAGAGTGTGCCGCTTACGCTTCTTTGGTCGGCAGCACCGAGGCTACCTATGATTCCTTGCGTGCTGATGGTGTCATGTCTCGCTTGGCTTATGATGCGTTTGATGATGAAATCGTCCTGCTTCACTTTACGCATCCCGGCTGCGATTTGCGCCGACTTCCTGCCATTCCGCGGCCTTGTTCTCGGCCTTCTTGGGGCAGTTGCTTCTACTGTGGCGAAGGTTTGACTGACAAGATTGACTTGAATTGGCTTCCCAAATGTGAGTGTCTTGGGGATGAAGGCACTTCTAATGAGGTTGTGGTTTGTTATTCATGTGTTGAGGAAAAATTGGCTGATGACTAGGAGGTCGGTCTTGCCTTTGGAATGATGCCCTTGGATATGATGAGGTAAGTTTGAATTCACGGCGGGGGTGCCGTATATTTTTTTACCGTTGGATTCATGATGTTCGAGAGATAATATATTGTTCAAATTACGTGTTATTGCTTATTGCTTTCATAAGCGTAAAACAATATAAATACTTTTTCATAATGGATTCTATAACTATGGAATCATTCGACATCGTGGATTTGATTGAACACAATCCGATAACTAAGTTATCGGCCACTTACCAAAACAAACTCTTGACTAAAATCCAGTCTAAGTTTTCACCAACTGAACAACAACTTTTTGTTGCCAGTTTTTATGGTTTTTTAAAATACGACCCCAATAATGACTTTGTCATCGACTTGGATGATGTTTGGAGGTGGCTAGAATTCTCTACTAAGCAAAAGGCTAAAATGTTGCTTGAAATTCATTTTGTCAAGGATCGGGATTACGTAACATCGCTTAACCCGCAGGGTAAGCAATCCGACCACACCAGAGGTGGTCACAATAAAGAAATTTTCATGTTAAATGTTTCTACATTCAAGAAATTCTGTTTGAAAGCCGGGACAAAAAAGGCTGATGAAATTCATGACTATTATATCAAACTTGAAGAAATTTTACAAGATGTCGTCCAAGAAGAAAGTTCCGAATTGAAAACACAGTTGGAACAAAACCAACTCCAATTAGAACAAACACAAATCCAATTGGATAAGTCTGAGAAGACTGCCGAAAAAATTAGAGAAAAAACATTATTGGAACAGTTCGGACGTAATACTCAGTGTGTGTATTATGGTAGCATCGATAATCTTAGTGACACCAACGAACGCCTACTTAAATTCGGCAATTCTAATAATTTAACCGGTCGAGTTGCTCAACACAAGGAAACCTATACTAATTTTCGCTTGTTGAACGCTTTCAAAGTCGATAATAAAACACAGGTCGAAAATGAAATGAAAGAGCACCCTTTATTCGTCGAAAGAATGCGTTCTATTACTATTAAATCTAAAAAATACATCGAATTATTGAGTATGAAAGACCTTACTTTTACAATTCTCGATAAAACCATTCGAGAGATTATTTTCAGTAATGAATGTAACCCTGACAATTTCAAAAAACTTCTTGATGAAAACAAACGATTGAATTCACTCATCAAGCAACACCACAATTTTAATCATATGAATGAACTCGTTTTGTTACGAGCTGAAAACATTTCTCTCAAAACCCAAAATTTAAGGATTATTAAAAAATATCATAAGTGGAAATCTCATTCTCATTCTATTCATCTTTCCAAATACGATTCTGACCACGATTCTGATTACGAACCTGAAACTGTCACCAATCAAGAAGTTCTTGATTATGGCATCGTAGTTAATCAAATCAGAAATAAACGCCGAGATAGACATGCTGACGGATTCTTTCATATCGACGGACAGCTCTTTGAATTATTAGAAGGCACCAGAACCGATGTTTGGCAAGGTAAAGCATATCAAACTGCCGGTGGTCTTATAAAAAAAGATTTGTTAATTAATAAAAACGGCAATATTGTTTCAAAATCTAAGTCTATTAATGGTCTCATAAATAATAACCTTGACATCGTTAATCAAAACAAACGTAACCTAAGTAAAGCCCAAACTCATAATACTGATGATTAATCTCCGTATTCGTATTTGAATCCACATTCGAATGTGGAAGCCGGCGCACATCTCTCAACAACATCTCCGTCTATTCTTACTCCTTAGCGACGAAGTCGCTTGCTTCGCCGGTCCATTCTTACGGCGCGAATGCTTGGGTCTCTCTTATATCTATTTTTATGGCATGGACAACTTTTCCTTACCATATATCGTGTGCTATCGGTGGCGGGAATTCGGTGGCATAACTGCCGTCGGCTCATATTCTGGGTTCATACGACCGCTTTATTCGCTATTCTATGTGTTCGAGAGATTTCATCTTATTCATGAGCGAGCGCAGCGAGCGATACATCTCCGTCTATTCTTTACGGCCACCTTCTTCACCATTTTTTATTCTTTCCATTTCATGTGTTCGAGAGATTTCATTCTATACATGAATGCTTTTATGGTTTATGCTTTTATGGTATTATGATTTTAGTATTTGAATCATTCTCTCAACATATATATCGTCTATCATGAGCGAGCGCAGCGAGCGATACATCTATAACATCTCCGTCTATTCTTACTCCTTTGCGACTTCGTCGCTTGCTTCGCCGGTCCATTCTTACGGCGCTAATGCTTGCCTCACTCCTATTTATCTTTTTATGGTATGGACCACTTTTCCTTACCATATATCGTGTGCTATCGGTGGCGGGAATTGAGTGACATAACTACCGTCGGCTCATATTCTGGGTTTCGACTCCATTCAATGGGGGCTGTGTATAACATCCTCCGTCTATTCTTACGGCCGCCTTCTTCGCCATTTTTATTCTTTCTATTTCATGTGTTCGAGAGATTTCATTATCATTCAAATTAGTATTTGAATACACATCGACCACGATATCGCATATTATGAGCGAGCGCAGCGAGCTATTCATCCTATAACATCCTCCGTCCATTCTTACCTTCGGTCTATTCTTACGGCCACCTTCTTCGCCATTTTTTACTCTTTCCATTTCATCTGTTCGAGAGATTTCATCCTATCCGTCGAATAGTATTATGGTATTAGTATTTGAATCATTATCTCGACACATCGATTCCGATATCGCATATTATGAGCGAGCGCAGCGAGCGATTCATCCTATAACATCCTCCGTCTTTTCTTACCTTCGGTCTATTCTTACGGCCGCCTTCTTCGCCATTTTTTACTCTTTCTATTTCATGTGTTCGAGAGATTTCATCCTATCCGTCGAATGGTATTATGGTATTCGTATTTGAATCATTCTCTCAACACATCGATTTCGATATCGCATATTATGAGCGAGCGCAGCGAGCGATTCATCCTATAACATCCTCCGTCTATTCTTACCTTCGGTCTATTCTTACGGCCACCTTCTTCGCCATTTTTTACTCTTTCCATTTCATGTGTTCGAGAGATTTCATCCTATCCATCGAATGGTATTATGGTTTTAGTATTTTAATCATTCTCTCAGCACATCGACCACGATTTCGCATATTATGAGCGAGCGCAGCGAGCGATTCATCCATAACATCCTATAACATCCCCGTCTATTCTTACCTTCGGTCTATTCTTACGGCCGCCTTCTTCGCCATTTTTTACTCTTTCCATTTCATCTGTTCGAGAGATTTCATGTGTTCATCTTTATTGAATTAGTATTTGAATCATTCTCTCAACACATCGATTTCGATATCACCTATTATGAGCGAGCGCAGCGAGCGATTCATCCATAACATCCTATAACATCCCCGTCTATTTTTACCTTCGGTCTATTTTTACGGCCGCCTTCTTCGCCATTTTTTACTCTTTCCATTTCATCTGTTCGAGAGATTTCATGTGTTCGAGAGATTTCATGTGTTCATCTTTATTGAATTAGTATTTGAATCATTCTCTCAACACATCGATTTCGATATCACCTATTATGAGCGAGCGCAGCGAGCGATTCATCCATAACATCCTATAACATCCTCCGTCTATTCTTACCTTCGGTCTATTCTTACGGCCACCTTCTTCGCCATTTTTACTCTTTCCATTTCATGTGTTCGAGAGATTTCACTCTATATACTCGTATTATAGGTATTCGTATTTGAATCATTCTCTCAACACATCGATTTCGATATCACCTATTATGAGCGAGCGCAGCGAGCGATTCATCCATAACATCCTATAACATCATCCGTCTATTCTTACCTTCGGTCTATTCTTACGGCCACCTTCTTCGCCATTTTTACTCTTTCCATTTCATCTGTTCGAGAGATTTCACTCTATATACTCGTATTATATGGTATTAGTATTTGAATTATTCTCTCAACACATTATCTGTGTAATCTACGATTTATCCCATGGATTCACGGATTCACGGATTCACGGATTCACGGATGTTCCGCCCCGACATTCTTATTCCTTTCCCATCCACCCTATTTACACTTTTTACTTTTATTAACACATTCTCCTTACCATTTATCGTCTCGTTATTATCGGTAACCGGAAATGGCTCACATAACCACTTTTGGCTTTTGTTTTTATACCACTTTACCCTTATACACCCCCTATCCATAATACTACTTAAAGACTTCTCTCTATTCTATTTGATGACGTCATGGGTTCGTATGACTTCATTCTTTTTTTATTTTCGCATTTTCTTCATGATACTTCCTTTCTCTCTACTTTACAATAAAATTGATTCGTTTTTTTCACTTCTTCCTTATCTCACCGCTCGTGTCTTTAATGTAACGCGATTCGGTCCTGTCGAAGCTTTCATGTTCTTCGACTTGTATCACACCGCTGTAGCTCAAAGGAAGAGCGCGGGGCTCATAACTCCGAGGTCACAGGATCGAAACCTGTCAGCGGTATTATTCTTCACATCGCATCGGTGCATCAAGGCACTTGAGCAACTCTACACCCCCTTAGCTCAGAGGCAAGAGCGCCAGGCTCATAACTTGGAGGTCGCATGATCGAAACATGCAGGGGGTACCACACCGGGGTGGCGCAGAGGAAGCGCGCGGGACTCATAATCCCGAGGACGTTGGTTCGAACCCAACCTCCGGTATATTATTCCTTCGCCTGTGCTTTACAGAAGCCGGCCGTCTAGCTGGACGTTAAACGCAGCAACCTTCACCGGGGTGGCGCAGAGGGAGCGCGCGGGACTCATAATCCCGAGGTCATAGGTTCGAACCCTATCTCCGGTATATTACATCCTTCGCCTGTGCTTTACAGAAGCCGGCCGTCTAGCTGGACGTTAAACGCAGCAACCTTCACCGGGGTGGCGCAGAGGGAGCGCGCGGGACTCATAATCCCGAGGACGTTGGTTCGAACCCAACCTCCGGTATATTATTCCTTCGCCTGTGCTTTACAGAAGCCGGCCGTCTAGCTGGACGTTAAACGCAGCAACCTTCACCGGTGTGGCGCAGAGGTTAGCGCGCGGGGCTCATAACTCCGAGGTCACATGATCGAAACATGTCGCCGGTATTTCATTCCTTCGCCTGTGCTTTAAAGAAGCCGGCCGTCTAGCTGGACGTTAAACGCAGCAACCTTCACCGGTGTGGCGCAGTGGAAGCGCGCTGTAAAACACCGTCCTCTAATCTTTACTGCTTTACGCGGTACGTCTGAGGATGGTTATGGATCACAACCCAGAGGACGTAGGATCGAAACCTACCACCGGTAAAACCACTTTTTTTTCATGAACCTTTTCCATTTCATTAAAAAAAAACACCACTTGTCACTACCATTTTTGTCACTTTCTTACCTTATTTCCTTACCTTATATTTCTTTTTCTTACTCCGCTTCGATGCTCTTCGTCTCGTAATTCCATCTCCCTATCTCCTCCGATGTCTCCATGTCATACACCACACCTTTGCATGACCTCAGGTATGTCGTTCCTTCGTATTCTATCTCTTCCACCTCCACCTCCTCTTCCTCTTCCACCACCTCCGGCTCCACCACCACCTGCTCTGCCTTCTGCTGCTCTTTTGCCGCTTCTTTTGCGGCTTTCGTCGCCTTCGCTTTCGGCTCTTTGGCTGCCTTCGGCTCTTTCACAGCCTTCGCCTTCGGCTCTTTGGCCGCCTTCGGCTCTTTGGCCGCCTTCGGCTCTTTGGCTGCCTTCGGCTCTTTGGCTGCCTTCGCCTTCGGTTCTTTGACTGCTTTCGCTTTTGACTCTTTGACTGCTTCTTCTTTTTGTGTCGGCTCAGCAGCAGCAGCAGCAGCAACTACCACTTCACTTTCGTCATTTGTCGTTTCTTTTGTCGTTTCTTTTGTCGCAGCCGTTGGCTCTTTCGCTTTTTTCACCGCTTTCGCCTTCGGCTCTTTCACAGCCTTCGGCTCTTTGGCTGCTTCTTTTTGTCTCGGCTCAGCAGCAGCAGCTACTGCCGCCTCTGATGAACCTCCTTCATTTGTTGTTTCCGTCGCCTTCGGCTTTTTCACCGCTTTCGTCTTCGTCTCTTCTTTCGGCACCACCACTTCCTTCATCAGCAACGCCTTCATCGCTCTCATCTCCAACTCCATCTCTTCCAACTCTGACTTCATCATCCTCTTACACTCCTCTTCTCCCTTTCCCGTCTCTCTTCTCAGTATTCTCAACACACTTTCCATCTTTGCTCTTTGCTCTTTGCTCTTGCTATTCTTCCTTTCTCTTTTTTTCCTTTTCAATTTTTTCTCTTTCTACTCTTCCTTCTCTTCTTCTCTCTTTTTCTCTCTTTTTTTACCTTTTTTTTACGTGTCGCCCTTCTCCACATCTACCTTTCTTCCTTTGTATCTTCGAACTATTATCCCACCTTCATTTTTTTCTGTTATTTTTTCGGTATCATCCTGCTTTGAACTTGGTTTTTTTCGCGGATTTGTTCGAGGAGCAGCTGGGATAACTGCGGTGATGCTGACTGTTTTTTCACTGATGTCCATAAGGAATGAATAAATATACAACGAGCGCTGTATATCTATAAATGAATGATTAAAACGATTCAATTTATTTATGTATTTACGATTTGATTCCCACTATTGTCAGTTTGTATCGACCCGAGAGGAAGTGACGAATTACTTCGAACACTACCACCAGAAGGCGATACTGACGGGACTTCTACATCTACATCAACCGGAACGATAAAGTCATTCGTTTGAGCAACCGCGTAAGGTGTGCGTGATTGTGAAGACGCGGATGACATAGGAGGCTGGGACGGAGTCGAAGACTGAGACTGGAAATTGGTCTGGGGTGGTGGCATTACATAGGTGCTAGCCAACCCAGTTCCAATACCTTGTTGCTGTAACTGATTAAGTAACTGTAATAACTCCAACGGATTCGGTTGTTGAATCTGAACTGGCATCTGTGATGGTGAGGTCAAGTCAGGTGCTTTACGTAGCGATGGCGAACCTGATTTAATAGATGATGTATTGGCGTTGGCGTTGGCGTTGGCGTTGGGGTTGGCAGTTGAAATGATTGTTGGTTGAATCGGATCCACACTCTCACCATCGTCTTCGATTCTTCCATGATTCGTCGCATGTTCATTATTCAAATTCGAAATCGATGTGTTGTGTAATTCCTGTGTCTGTGCTTGCATCTGTTGGTCATATTCCGGGTCGTGTGACGGAATAGTCTGTGGCGGAAGTTGAGTATTTGCCGGGCTTCCTTCCACGCTTCCATGCCGACTCGAAAACTCGTATTCATATTCATTATTGTTGGAATTCACAATTACATCCGTCAATCCATTCACGAAATTGGGCTTCTTTACTCGCTTGTATTTGCGATACTTCGCGTTATAGATACTAATAATGTCGTCATCGATAAGCGGCGCAATATCTTGCATATTCTTAATATCGGTTTTAATAATATTCATCATATTTTCGGCCGTCATACGTTGGTTTCGGTGTAGTGTGAGTTCCACCTGCATCTTTTTCGAAATCTGAGAAAATTGGAGCGAACAAATACGGTGCGATTCGGCGCGTTTTGCCAACTGAAAGTAAGTATCAACAGATTTGATAATACCGACAAACACACTTCCAACACCGAGTATAATGTTCATTTGGTCATACTGTAAATCAATACCTGTAATAAATCCAATCGCACTACTCAATATAATCACGGGAATGTTGATGTAATTCGACCGTGTATTGTATTTCTCATACGACATACGATGAAGTATCGACAACGACTCACATTCCTCTGAATTCTCTTTCAGTAGTTTTTCTAGATTTGTATTGTATGTTACAGGTTTCGGAGTATAAGACTCCTTCTTTGCGTTATCTTTCGCCGCGGTGTCAGTAGCCATATATACTATATCAACCAATAATCTTTATATATCTACTAAGGACATTATAATCTTTTCTAAATAACCGACGACTGACCTCGTGGAAGAATAATCACAAATATGCCGATTGCGATAAACCATAACAAATAACTGATATAAAATACGAATTCGACATCAAAAAAGTTCATGATTTGAACAATAATACCGCTCACGAAAAACAGCATGATGAAATTGTAAAACTTATTATCGAATAATCCCATTCTCGTTGGTTGTGGTTTGTTTGTGATTGTTTGTGTTTGTTTGCTTCCTATATACTACATCGGATGTTTATTTATCGATTATCGAATCTTATACTCCGTAAATTCGGGGTCGTATGACGATGGAATATCGCTTGTAATGACTTCATAGTAGGATAACAACTGAAAATGTTGATAATCGCATACACACCAAACCGGTCGTATCGTTTCTTTCGCGGAATAAAATCCGTTGTATATTGTGTCATACGTCTCTGGCCAAGTATAATCATAGCTATATATACTGTCATATGCCCCGCGACGATACGGCTCTTGGGTTTGTCGGTATTGGTTGATTTGCGTTTCGAAGATGTTTTTTCGTTCTGTATATTTTTTCACGATACTGACATCATAGTCATCATCTTGAAAAACGGTCTTCATATGACCAGTAAAAACAGCGTATCTTGATATGCCTCCTTGCGCATTTTTTGCCTGCTTCGACTGTGTTGCTCCTTTACTCGTATTGTGATAACATGCCCAGTAATATGAATGTTGAAGTGTCGTAAAATAATAAAATGGCCCAAACCGGGCGATGATAGGTTCGCGCTTCAATCCATATATCGATGTATTTTCCGCATAACAAAGGGTTGAACCGTAGTATAATATAGAAGGAACTTCGATATTTTGAAGGACCGACCTCGAAGAAGTATCAATACGCTGTAATACTCCTGCCAAAGGATATGCCATGAAAAATTGTATCGCCTCTTCATCAATCGGTAGTGTCATATATTTTTGGTGATTCATGATTTCAGATGAGCACAACCAATACCAATTGTGTGACTTTGTAAGTTCAAGATGTTGCGGAATAATGTGTTCGTTGCGGAAATATTTTTCGTAAAAAATAACACATTTACCAGTAAGCTCGTCATGAATATAACCCTTAAACCGAAATTTGCTACTAAATAGACGATTCATTAACGCATCGCATTCTTTTCGTATGTGTTTTTTCGGAGAGTGTTTGTAATAGGGTAATTTACAAAATGAAACCGAATTTTCGTAATAAAATAAAAATTCAAGGAATGGAAGGATGGATTGCGTGTTGATGCGATATATAATGAGTTCATAGTCTTTTACTTCGGGGTGTTTTTCTGCGAATTCTTCTATGTCGTATTCGAGTTCATTATCCACGAACTGATACTGGTGATGCGTGGCGCCTTCTTTTACGGTTGTTCCTAATGTTACGATATAATCATGGTTTTGTTGTTGGTCGTTGGAGTTATGCGAGTCGTATGAAATACGTGAATCATTATCTGTGTCGGTGTCAGTGTCGGTGTCGGTGTCGGTGTCGGTGTGACTATCTGATTGATATGTTAGACGCGAACGTGAGCGTGACCGTGACCGTGAGTGTGACCTGGACTTTGACCGTGGGCGTTCCGTCCGCGATGTTTGATCTATTTTGTCGTCGTCTCCTGCCGCTTCCGCTGCCACCGTAAAAATCTCTCGCAACATCTTTTTCTTAC
>Ga0194131_10011567_pt1 | contig 10498 bp, 10 predicted proteins | sample TA2KigO120mmetaG_FD_148631 | JGI IMG/M metagenome (GOLD analysis project Ga0194131, IMG submission 148631) | Freshwater microbial communities from Lake Tanganyika, Tanzania - TA2015053 Kigoma Offshore 120m | ecosystem: Environmental > Aquatic > Freshwater > Lake | place: Tanzania: Lake... | reverse complement strand
TCAGCGTGCGCTGGACCTGCCCGGTCGCGGGGGTGCGGGGGAGCGAGTCGACGAGCTCGACACGGCGCGGATGCTTGTACGCCGCGAGCCGGTCGCGACAGTGTGCGCGCAGCCGGTCGACGTCGATCTCGTGCGCGCGTCCGGCGACCGGGACGACGACCGCGCAGACGATCTCGCCCCACTCGGTGTCGGGGATGCCGACGACCGCGACCTCCGCGATGGCGGGGTGGTCGCGCAGCGCGTCCTCCACCTCGAGGGGCGCGACCGTCTCGCCGCCGGTGCGCAGCACGTCGCGCGCGCGTCCGACGATCGACAGATAGCCCTCGTCGTCGAGGGCGCCGAGATCGCCGGTGTGGTACCAGCCGTCGCGCAAGGCCTCGGCCGTCGCATCGTCCTGCTCGAAGTAGCCGTCCATCAGGTACTCGCTCATCACGCACACCTCGCCGGTCTGGGCGAGGCGCATGGTCACGCCCGGCGCGGCGCGGCCCACGGACCCGGGCTTGCGGAGCACGTCGGGCGAGGAGAGGAGCGTGCCCGGGCCCGCTTCGGTGGAGCCGTAGATGATCGTGGTGGTCGTGTGGGGGAGCGCGTCGCGGATCGCCTCGACGAGCTCGGGCGGCGTGGCCGACGTGCCGGTATCGGCGTTGCGAAGCGTCGACACGTCGTGGCGCGCGATTCCGTGGTCGAGCACCCGGTTCCACACCGCGGGGATGAGGTAGAGGCGGGTCGCGCGGTGGCGTGCGACCGCGTGGAGCAGGTCGTCTGGGTCGCCGGTGGTCACGAAGTGCAGGGGACGGCGGGCGCGGAACGCGCCCATCGCCATGGTCCAGCCGGCCATGTGGAACAGCGGGAACATGCACACGGTCGATCCGTCGGGATCGGCGGCCATGCCGCCCATGGCCCGCAGGCAGTTGACGCGGTGCGAGAGGACCACGCCCTTCGGGCGGCCGGTGCTGCCGCTCGTGAAGAACAGGACGTGCGGGTCGCGCTCGTCGAGCAGCGGTTCGTACGGAGCGGCGTCGCTCGCCGCGTCGGCGAGGCCGTGGAGCTGGTCGTGGTCGACCTTCAGAAGGTCCCACCCCCCGGCGAGCGGGGTGTGGTCGGTGTCGCTGATCAGCAGGGCGGGGCGGGCGTAGCCGGCCACCCGCTCGGCCTCGGCCGCGCCGTAGCGGGCGTTGAGCGGGGCGAACACCGCACCGATCTTCGCGACGGCGGCGAAGATCGGGAGCGCGTCGAGCGACGTCTCGCCCCACCACACGACCCGGTCCCCGTGCCGGATCCCGAGCCCCCGCAGCGCGTGCGCGATCCGGTTCGACCGGGCATCGAGCTCGCCGTAGGTGAGTACGCCGTCGCCGAGCGTCGCGGCCGGCGTGTCCGGCTCGGCCGCAGCCGCGCTGCGCACGAGGTCGCCGATCAACAGGCCCATCTGCGCAATGTACGCCGCGGCGCGTATCGTCCGGCGATGACGACGATCTATCACGACGCCGATGCCGACCTCTCCGCGCTCGAGGGCGCGACGGTCGCGGTCGTCGGCTACGGCAACCAGGGTCGCTCGTGGGCGCTGAACCTCCGGGACTCGGGCTTCGCCGTGCAGGTGTGCGTGCGCAACGACGCGTCGCGTGCGCAGGCCGAAGCCGACGGGTTCGAGCCGGGCGAGCTCGCCGACGCGAGCGACGCCGACGTGGTGTGCATCCTCATCCCCGACGACGCGATCCCGTCGCTGCCGATCACCCGGCCCGACGACGGGCTCACCATCGTGGCGAGCGGCTACACGCTCGCCTTCGAGCGCTTCGTGCCGGCCGGCGACGTGGGCATGGTCGCGCCCCGCATGCTGGGCCCGCTGGTGCGCGAGTGCTTCCTCGAGGGCACCGGGTTCATCACCGCGGTCGGGGTGCACCACGACGAGACCGGTCGGGCGAAGGCACGCACGCTCGCGCTGGCGAAGGCGATCGGCGGGCTCATGCAGGGCGGGATCGAGATGAGCCCGATGCAGGAGGCGGTGCTCGACCTCGCAGTGGAGCAGGCGCTCGCCCCGGCGCTCACGATGGTCAACGGGATGTTCACCCGGGTGATGCTCGAGCACGGGATCCCGCTCGAGGCCGTGATCGCCGAGCTGTCGCTGTCGGGGGAGAACGAGCGGACGATGGGCATCATCCGCCGGCACGGGTACGCCCACCAGTTCGAGTTCCACTCGCCCACCAGCCAGTACGGCCAGGTGGTCCGGCGCGGCGCGTACGACGACGTCGACTTCGGCGAGACGATGCGGCGCCTGGTCGACGACATCGCGTCGGGGCGCTTCGCCGACGAGTGGGATGCCGAGCGCGACGCCGGCTTCCCCAACCTCATCCGCCTGCGCGAGCAGTTCGCCGGACCCCATGTGGCCGCGTTCGAGGCCGAGCTGCGCACCCGCCTCGGGGAAGGGGCCATCGGCGCTCCGCCCGTGGGCTGAACACTTCGACAACGGTTGGCAATCGACAAGGATTGTCGATAAGTTGTCGCCCGTGACCCCCGTCGACGAGCTCACCTCCCGGTTCCGAGACGTTGGCCTGCGGGTGACTCCGCAGCGCCAGGTGATCTTCCGGCTGCTCGACGGCAACGTCGAGCACCCGACCGTCGAGGCGCTGTACGACGCCGCCCGGGCCGAGATGCCCACGATCTCGCTGAAGACCGTCTACCAGACGGTCCACGAGCTCGAGGATCTCGGCGAGGTGCACCTGCTCCACGTCGGCACGGGCAGCGTCCGGGTCGACCCCAACGTCGAGCACCCCCACCACCACATGATCTGCACGCAGTGCGGTCGTGTGCGCGACGTCGTCGTCGACGTCGCGGGCCTGCGCGTCCCGGCCGCCGCCCGTGCGGGCTTCGCGGTCGCCGACGTGCAGGTCCACTTCCGGGGTGTCTGCGCCGAGTGCGCGGGCGCCTCGGAGGTGTAGCGCTGCAATCTCACATCCACACGCAAGATCCCGAACCCACAAGGAGCAACACGATGCCCGCACTCAAGGGGAGCCAGACCGAGGCCAACCTCAAGGAGGCGTTCGCCGGCGAGAGCCAGGCCAACCGCCGCTACCTGTACTTCGCCCAGAAGGCCGACGTCGAGGGCTACCCCGACATCGCCGCGCTGTTCCGCTCGGTCGCCGAGGGTGAGACCGGCCACGCGTTCGGCCACTTCGACTTCCTCGCCGAGGTGGGCGACCCCGCCACCGGCGAGCCGGTGGGCCCGACCACCGACAACCTGAAGGCGTCGATCGCCGGCGAGACCTACGAGTACACCGAGATGTACCCCGGCTTCGCGAAGACCGCCCGCGAGGAGGGCTTCGAGGAGGTCGCCGAGTGGCTCGAGACCCTCGCCCGCGCCGAGAAGAGCCACGCCGGCCGCTTCGGCCAGGGCCTCGAGTCGCTCTCCTGAGCGCTCACGCCTCACGCACGTGACGTGTCGACGGCCCCGGGCGAGTCCCGGGGCCGTCCCACGCCGCGAACGGTCGGGAACCAAGGGGGCTGAGACGAGAGGGATCCAGCCATGAGGAAGCTCACCGTCGACGACATCCTCGACCTGCGCGCCTACGAGCGCGAGCGGGCCGAGTTCCGCACGCACGTCATCGGGATGAAGAAGGCGCGCCGGATCGCGCTGGGCGAGCTGATGACGGTCGTGTTCGAGAACACCGAGACGATGCGGTTCCAGATCCAGGAGATGGCCCGCGCCGAGAAGATGCTGCGCGACGAGCAGATCGCGCACGAGGTCGAGACCTACAACGAGCTGCTGCCCGACGACGGCCAGCTCTCCGCAACGTTGTTCGTGGAGATCACGAACCCCGACGCCCTGCGCGAGTGGTTGCCCAAGCTGGTCGGCCTCCAGGACTTCGTCGGCATCGAGGCGGGGGGTGTGGCATCGCCGGCCGTCGAGGTCGACGAGGAGCGGCTCACCCGTGAGGACGAGATCACCACGACCGTCCACTACCTGAAGTTCTCGTTCACGCCGGAGCAGCAGGCGGCGTTCGCCGACGGCCCGGTGGTCCTGCGCATCGACCACCCCGCCTACCAGGCCGCGGTCGAGCTCGGTCCCGAGACCCGCGCCTCCCTCGCCGCCGACTTCACCGGCTGAGTGTTCGGACGTGTCGTGGTGCCAGAGCACCACGAACGGTCCCCACGCGGTCGGGGGCGCGATGATGCGGTGGTGCAGCTCCGTGTCCAGCGCCTCGACCCCGACCTGCCGCTGCCGAAGCAGCAGCACCCCGACGACGCCGGGTACGACCTCCACGCCCGGGAGGACGTCGAGCTCGCCCCCGGCGGCGGACGGGCCATCGTGCCGACCGGGCTCGCCGTCGCGATCCCGTCGGGCCACGCCGGGTTCGTCCTGCCGCGCTCGGGTCTGGCGCTCGCGCACGGCGTGACCTGCCTCAACACCCCCGGCCTGATCGACCCGCTCTACCGGGGCGAGCTCAAGGTGCTGCTCGTCAACACCGACCCCACCACGCCCTACACCGTGCACCGCGGCGACCGCATCGCCCAGCTCGTGATCCAGGCGGTGCAGACCGTCGAGTGGATCGAGGTCGACGCGCTCGACGCCACCGCGCGCGACACCTACGGGTTCGGCTCCACCGGCCGCTGATCACGCGCGCCCGAGCGCCGCGCTCGACGCGCCATCGACGGTGAGCAACGCATCGGCGCGGGGAGGTGGCGCTGGGGGCGCACGGTCGGGGTGGGGTAGCGTCCGGCGCTGATGAGCAGTGCAAGGAAGTTCCGGTTCGGGGTGATGATGCCGCGGGCGGAGTCGGGCGCGCAGGTGCGCGACTGGGCGCGCCGGGCCGAGGACCTCGGCTACTCCACGCTCTACGTGCCCGACCACTTCGTCGACCATCCGCTCGGCCCGATCCCCACCATCGCCGCGGTCGCGGCATGGACCACCACGCTCAACGTCGGCACGCTCGTCCTCGGCAACGACTACCGGCACCCCGTCGTGCTCGCCAAGGACGCGGCGACGATCGACCTGCTGTCGGAGGGCCGCCTCGAGCTCGGCATCGGCGCCGGCTGGATGACGGTCGACTACGAGAAGGCGGGCATGGCCCTCGACCGCCCGGGGGTGCGCATCGAGCGGTTGCAGGAGTCGGTGCAGATCCTCAAGGGCCTGTGGGGCGAGGGCCCGTTCAGCCTCGCGGGTGAGCACTACACCGTCACCGACCTCGACGGTGACCCGAAGCCGTTCACCCCGGGCGGCCCCAAGCTCGTGATCGGCGGCGGTGGGCAGAAGGTGCTCACCCTCGCCGCGCAGACGGCCGACATCGTCGGCATCAACGCCAACCTGCGCAGCGGCTCGGCCAACGACCCGTCGACCGCCCCCTCGATGAACCCGGCCAACACCGACGACAAGCTGCGCTGGGTGCGCGAGGCCGCGGGCGACCGGTACGCCGACCTCGAGATCCAAGCATTCGCCGGGTTCGCGATGATCACCGACGACGCCCGCCCCATCGCGGAAGGGATGGCCGGCGTGTTCGAGGCCACGCCCGACGAGGTGCTCGACAGCCCCGTCGGCCTCGTGGGCACCGTCGACGAGATCTGCGAGTCGCTCGAGCGCCGCCGGGAGCGCTGGGACATGAGCTACCACGTGATCCCCATCGAGCAGATGGACGCGTGCGCGCCGGTGGTGGCGCGGCTCGCGGGCAGCTAGGAGACGACGATGGCGCATCCCCGGCCCTTCCGCTTCGGTGTCACCGCGGTCTCGGCGTCGTCGGGCGCGGAGATCCGCGACACCGCCCGCCGCATCGAGGACCTCGGCTACTCCACGATGTTCATGGCCGACCACTTCGCCGACACCGTGCTCGCGCCGATGGTCGCGATCTCGTTCGCCGCAGCCGCGACCTCCATGCTGCGGGTGGGTCACCTGGTCCTCGCCAACGACTACAAGCACCCGGTCGTCACCGCGAAGGAGGCGGCCACGATCGACGTGCTGTCCGACGGGCGCCTCGAGCTGGGGCTCGGCGCGGGGTGGATGATCGCCGACTACGAGCAGCTCGGCATCCCGTACGACTCGCCGGGTACCCGGATCGAACGGCTCGCCGAGGGGATCGAGATCGTGAAGCGCGCGTTCGCCGCGGAGCCGTTCGACTTCGCGGGCGACCACTACCGGATCACCGGCTACACCGGGAAGCCCACGCCCGTCCAGCAGCCGCGCCCGCCGTTGCTGATGGGCGGTGGTGGACCCCGGATGCTGCGCCTCGCCGGTCGGGAGGCCGACATCGTCGGCATCAACCCCAACCTGCGGGCCGGTGCGGTGGGTGCCGACGCGCTCCAGAACACCCTCGCCGACCTCACCGCGCAGAAGGTGGCGTGGGTGCGCGAAGGCGCGGGCGAGCGGTTCGACGAGGTCGAGCTGCAGATCCGCTACTACGTGGCGGCCATCACCGACGACGCCCGCGGCCTGGCCGAGGCGCTCGCCCCCGGGTTCGGCATCTCGCCCGACGACGCGCTCGCCGCGGGCGTGGTGCTGGTGGGCACGGTCGACGAGGTGTGCGACCTGCTCGTGCAGCGGCGCGAGGAGTGGGGCGTGTCGTACATCGTGGTCGGCGGCGACGCCTTCGAGTCCTTCGCTCCCGTGGTGGCCCGACTCGCCGGCACCTGACGCCTGACGTCGGGGCGGGTGCGCCTCAGCCCAGGACGGCCGGCAGGGTCTCCCAGCCACGCACGGTGGAGGTGGACGCGAGACGCGCGTGCTCGCGGTCGACCTCCCAGTCGGGGAAGCGCGCCAACAGCTCCTCCAGGGCGACCCGGCCCTCGAGCCGGGCGAGCGACGCGCCTAGACAGAAGTGCGCCCCGTAGACGAACGTGAGGTGGTGGTCGATCCGACGGTGGATGTCGAAGCGCTCGCCGTCGGGGAACCGACGCTCGTCGCGATTCGCGGCGCCGACGAGGAACAGCACTGCGCTGCCCTCGGGGATCCGGCTGCCGTACATCTCCACCTCGCGTGACGTGCACCGCGCGATGTGGGGTGCCGGCGGCTCGTACCGCAGCACCTCCTCGACGGCGTTGGGGATGCCCGACGGATCGGCGCCGAGCTCGCGCCGCTGATCGGGGTGGTCGGAGAGCACCTTGCCGATCCAGCCGATGAGCCGGTTGGTGGTCTCGTTGCCCGCGGTGGCGAGGAGGTTGGTGTAGACGAGCACCTCCTCGCGGGTGAGGGTGCGGACGGTCCCGGTCTCGTCCTCGAACTCCGCGCGGATGAGCTGGGTCATCAGGTCGTCGGCCGGGTGGTCGGCGCGCCAGTCGATGTACTCCGCGAACTCGTCGCCGGTGACCGTCTGCACCGAGTAGTCGCGGGCCTGGCCGGGCTCGGTGCGGATGTGCTGGTCGGCCCGGTCGCGCACCGCCTGCTGGTCGGCCTCGGGGATCCCGAGGAGCATCCCGATCACTCGCATGGGCATCCGTGCCCCGAGGTCGGCGACGAAGTCGATCCGGTCACCGCCGACGAGCGGGTCGAGGGCCTCGGCGCAGAAGCGACGGATCTCGGGTTCGAGCGCGAGCATCCGCTTCGGGGTGAACACGCGCGAGAGCAGGCCGCGGTGCACGGTGTGGCGGGGTGGGTCCTCGAAGATGAAGAAGCCCGGCGGGACGGGCATGTCGTTCTTGATGGCCTCCAGCACGCTGCCCCGACCCGAGATGTAGGTCTCGCGGTCGGCGAAGCCGCGCTCGACGTCGTCGAAGCGGCTGACGGCGTAGAAGTCGTACGGCTCGTTGTAGTAGAGCGGCGCTTCTTCCCGGAGTCGTCGGAACGTCGGATACGGATCGGTGTGGATGCCGACGTCGTAGGGGTCGTAGTAGAGGTCGGTGGCGGGTGCGCTCATGCCGACGGTCCTCCCGGCTCGACCGACACGTACTCGAGGTGGAGCGACAGCATGCCGCGGATCAGCTCGGTCGGGCGATAGTCGTAGCGGCGAGCCTCGGGAGGGCCGTGGTGCGCCTCCGAGATGCGGATGTCGGAGGTGCGGTCGAGGAGCCGTTCGAGCGCGATGCGCGCCTCCGACCGCGCGAGGGGAGCACCGACGCAGGTGTGGATCCCGTGGCCGAAGGCGAGGTGGTGGCGTGCGTCGGGGCGATCCATCCGGAACTCGTTCGGGCACTCGAACTTGCGAGGATCACGGTTGGCCGCGCCGACGAACACCTTCGCGGTGGTGCCAGCCGGCAGGTCGACCTCCCCGACCGTCGTCGGGACGCGCGCGAGGCGGAACGGGCCCTTGAGCGGGCTGTCGAAGCGAAGGACCTCCTCGATGTAGTTGGGGATGAGGCTGTGGTCCTCGCGGAGGCTGCGCTGCACGTCGGGATCCTCGCCGAGCCGGCGCAGTGACGCGCTGAGCAGGTGGACGGTCGTCTCCTGGCCGGCGCCGAAGAGGTTCGCGGCGATCATGACCACCTCGTGCACGTCGGGCAGCGTTCCGTCGGGGAACGTCGCAGTGGCGAGCGCGGTGAGGACGTCGTCGCGCGGGTTGCGCCTTCGGTCCTCGACGTACTCGGCGAACGCGTCGTGCATCCACGCGAACGGGTCGCCCACGAGTGCGTCGACGCCGCCGACCGTCGCGTACGACTCCTGCTTCTTGCCGACCATCTGGTCGCGGAAGTACGGCCGGTCTTCCTCGGGGACGCCGAGCAGCTCGGCGATGATCACGGCCGTGAACGGTCGGGCGAAGTCGACGACGAACTCGCACCGGCCGGCCCCCAGGATCTCGTCGAGCTGGACGTCCGCCCAGCGCCACATGAACTCCTCGTTCTCCTTCAGGCGCTTCGGCGTGATGAGCCGCAGCAGCAGCCCGCGGTGGGCGGTGTGCTGTGGCGGGTCCATGGTGGGGAGCTCGCCCGCGAACAGCAGCTCGTCGCGGTGCGCCTCGATGAGGTCGCTCACGTCGTCACCTGCGAGGGGAACGGGGAACCGCCAACCGCTCACCGAGTTGCACGCCGACCACACCGGGTGGTCGTGGTAGATCGCGATCGCCTCGTCGTACCCGGTGACCATCGCGACCCCGTGGTGCGGTTCCCGCCACACCGGACCGTGGCCACGGGCGAAGTCCCAGTATGGGTAGGGGTCCAGCAGGGTCGCCGGGTCGGAGAAGTAGTCGACCTGCTCGAAGTCCGTCATCGCCGCCGCCGTCCCCTCCTCGCCGGGGTCACCCGGGCCGGTCCAGCCCCGGCGCCAGGCGCTATCCTGTCGCATCCGCGCGGACGTGGCTCAGTTGGTAGAGCATCACCTTGCCAAGGTGAGGGTCGCGGGTTCGAGTCCCGTCGTCCGCTCCAGTGCGAGACCCGTGAAACCCCCTGCCCGGCAGGGGGTTTCGTGCTCCTGACCTGGGGTTTCGTGGTTCGGCTCAGCTCGCCGGGGCCAGACGCGCGCTGCGACGAGGTGCCCGCGAAGTGCCCTCCGCCGGCACTTCTGGGACGGCGTTCACGAGCATGTGACACGAGACGGCGGCGGGTCCCACTTGAGGTCACATGTTGGACGCCCGCCCCGGAACGCCGGATCGGGACACCCTGCGGACCTGTCGTGAGCGGAGTTGGCCGCGTCGTCACTGCGGACCGCGCCGCTCCGAGGCGTCGATGTCGACGTGGAAGACGACGCGCGAATCGCCGAGGGTGGCGACCACCCGCCAGCAACCGGGCTCGGAGAACTCGAGGTGTGATGGCATGAAGCCCGGGCCGATGTGGAGATTCAGGTCCAAGGGATAGGAGCCCACAGGAGGGAGAACGGCATGAAAGGTGCCGCCGTCCCCATCGACCTGGTCGGCCTGGACCGTCAACACCTCGTCGCTCAGTCGGAACCAGGCTTGCTTCTTCACCGTCCAGAGCCCGGTGCGCGCCGAGTACGTCGGCTTCCGTGGTGGGACCGCCCACAGGTCACCATTGCCGAAGACTCGTAGCTTGCGATAGCCCTTGAACTGTTCCGGGAGATCCTTGCGCGGTGTGGGCCTCGGGCTCGATGGACACGAGGCCGCATGAGCATCGACCGCGCGCCCGGGCCCATCGGGAATGGTCGACGCGACGAGAAGAACCGTCACACATGCGACCAGGCGAAGAAGCGGTGCTCCCGCCGTGCGGCCCGAGCGGAAGGGCCTCACGCTTCGCGACCTCGGCAGCATCGCATGGGTTCCTTCCTAGCCGACCTCCGAGGTGCAGCCGTGTCAGGAACGCAGAGACCGTGGCCTGGAAGCCGGGTGCAGGTTCGCGTTGGTGTACGGGCCGCTACGGCTCGACCGAGACGACCATCCGCAGCTCGAGCGACATCCGGATCACGGCGCGTCGGGCTGTCCGAGATGCGGTGAGCCACGTCTCGGCTCGCTCGCCGCACACGGCGGCGGGGGCGTCGCCGGCTTCGTCGGCCACGGCCACCATGGCCGCAATGGCTGCCCGGAGCGCCGGAGGGGTGTCGGTCGGGACGTCGGGGTGCCGGGCCGGGGCCACCGCGCCGGCGAGCGCGGTGGTGTCGCCGGCGAGCACCGCCGCTTCGGCGTCCTCCAGCGCCCGG
>Ga0194131_10011566_pt1 | contig 10498 bp, 9 predicted proteins | sample TA2KigO120mmetaG_FD_148631 | JGI IMG/M metagenome (GOLD analysis project Ga0194131, IMG submission 148631) | Freshwater microbial communities from Lake Tanganyika, Tanzania - TA2015053 Kigoma Offshore 120m | ecosystem: Environmental > Aquatic > Freshwater > Lake | place: Tanzania: Lake... | reverse complement strand
CTTGTCTTTTTGAGCGTTTTTCCACCCACTCAGTCATCTGCGCGCGTCACAGGGATGCGCGCCTTTGAGCAGGTACTCACGGTAGTACGCTCTGCAGCCCGCGTCTTCGAAACTTGCATGCAGTCATTTTCTCACCAACCGACATTGCAAATCCCGCTCCTGCGTGCGATAGCGACTCTAGCACGCTGTGGAACGCGCGGGCGGGCCACGTTACCGTGGCCGGGGTCTGTAATCAGACCCCGGCGAGCCGTCGGTGGCCTTCTCGCTCCAGCTAACGTCAACTCTAGCGCCTGGAAGCGCACTCCGCCGTGGCACTTCACCGGGGTCTGATTACAGACCCCGGCCACGGCAACGTGCTACCCCGCAAACCCTCGCTGACGCTGCGGGCTCTGACTATCGCTGATAGACAATCTTGCCGCCGACGATCGTCATTAACACCGACGTCTTAGCGATGTTATCGCGCTCGGCTGGGGCGAGGATGTCGCGTGACAGCACCACGAAGTCGGCAAGCTTTCCCACTTCCAGGCTGCCGAGGTCTTTTTCCTGAAACGCGGCGAACGCGCTGGTCAGCGTGTAGCATTCGATCGCTTCGGCGACCGTGATCTTCTGCTCGGGGAACCAGCCGCCCGGATGCTTGCCGTCGAGCGTGCGGCGATTGACGGCGGCGTCGATGCCGAGGAGTGGGTCGAGCGGGGCGACCGACCAATCGCTGCCGAACGCCACCTTGGCGCCGGCGTCCAGCAGCGAGCGGACAGCATACGATGACTCGCAACGCTTCTTGCCGATGCGTCCCTCCGCCCAGCGGCCATCGTCGATGATGTGGTACGGCTGCATCGACGCGATGACGTTCAGGTCGGCGAAACGCTTGTAATCATCGGGCCGCAGATGCTGGGCGTGCTCGATGCGGAAGCGGCGATCGCGCGGGCCGTTCTTTTTGGCGACCGTGGAAAAGATGTCGAGCAATTCGGCGTTGCCCCGATCGCCGATAGCGTGGACCGCGACCTGGAGTCCGGCGCGGTCGGCGCCGAGAATGTTGTTCTGGAGCTTGCTCAAAGGCGTGACATAGATGCCGGTGCTGTCGGGTTCATTCTCGTACGGAGCGAACATCTTGGCGGTGGAGGAGCCGAGCGAGCCGTCGATGAAGTCCTTGAGGAAGCCGATCTGGACCCAGAGATCGCCGAAGCCGACTTGCACGCCGATCTCGGCCAGGCTGGTCCAGGCGCCCAAGGGGAAGTGAAGGCGGACGCGTAGGCTCAGCTTGCCGCCGCGCGACATTTCTTGAAGGATGCGCAGTAGTTTTGTGCGAACGAGTGGGACGCTGCCGTCCATGTCTTGCACGCTGGTGACGCCCAATCGCCTCGCCTCAGCGAGAGCGGCGGTGAGGCCGTTGACGATCTCGATGTCGGTCGGCGCGGGCACAAGGTGCGCGACGAGCGCCCTGGCATTGTCGCGCAGCAGGCCGGTCGGCTCCTTCGTCTTCGGATCGCGATAAATGACGCCGCCGACCGGATCGAGTGTGCGGGCCGTAATGCCGCCAAGTTTCAAGACATGTGTATTGACGAGAGCCATATGGCCGTCGTAACGGCGAATGAACACGGGCCGATCGGCGACGTGCTGATCGATGTCGCGCGCCGTCGGCAGTCGGCCGGCAAACGCGCGGTCATGGTCCCAGTCGCCGCCAAGCATCCAAATGCCGGGGGGCAGCTTTTTGTCGAACTCGCGCAGGCGCTTGCCGAACTCCTTGGCGTCAGCTGCGTCCTTGAGCGCCACCTGGCTCAGTCGCATGCCGCTTGAAAGCAGGTGGACGTGGCTATCGTGGAAGCCGGGAACGACGCGCTTGCCCGCCAGGTCCAGGATGCGCGTCGTTGGACCGACCAACTCCCGTGCTTGCTTCGACGAGCCGACGATGACGATGCGATCGCGAACGACGGCGAGCGCCTCTGCTTCGGGCTGCTTCCTATTGACGGTCCAGATCTTTGCGTTGAGCACGACAAGATCGGCGGGGAAGCGAGGCTGTTGCGCGCTGGCGTTAGAGGTGATGAAGAGCACGAGAAGCGCGGCGGTTGTTCGCATGACGAGACGTCTCCTGAAGCAGCGTGCGCGTGGGGCACGTTTTCAACGTGCCCGGCACGTTTCCAACGTACCCCACAGTAGAATCGAGCGAAATGCTCCGCTCGGTGTTGTATCGGTTTCGGCAGCGAGCAGCCAATGCGGACTACAAGCGTGCTCTCGTGGATGTCAACTGAAATTTTTTCTTACTGGCGCGATGTTCACCATACTTTTCTTTTTTTCCGAAAATTTCTCTGGGAGAAATCGCGCCGATCGTTTACAGTGGAGCGGTCATGGACGGCCGCGCGGCAGAGCGAACGGAAAAAGTTCCGGTCATGGAGGCTTGAGCGATGAAAATGCGATATCTGCTGGTCGATGGCGAAAATCAACTGCGGCTCATCCCGCGTGAGCATCTCAACGCCATCTGGCGCGGGCGGGCGAACGTCGCCGAATTCGGCTGTACCGACTTGACTGAGTTGCGAGTTATTAGCGTCTTGTGCGACAATCGCTTGGTTCCCGAGCGGATCTTTCTATTGCGTATGGCGTTGACGAAGGGCTACTTCACCCGGCGGAATTATCGGGTGTTGCGCAGCTTCGCGATGCCGAGCCGGGTGACGGCGCAGGAGATGTTCCAGCATCATAGCGAGGGGTGGCCGCTCGATTTCTTCACGCAACTCGCGATCGCGCTGGACGTGCCGCGCTCGGCGCTCGATGTTCCGTTCGGCATCGGCGGCCCGCTGCTAGTGGCGGCGGCGCTGCGGGTGTCGCCGGCGGTGGCGACGCGGTTCTTGAAGTGAATCCGATTTTCGCTTAGGCGAGCGGCACGAGTTAATTTACCCCCCTCTCCCTCCGGGAGAGGGGTTGGGGGTGAGGGAATACCCCGGAAAACTGAAGGCCACTCCCTCACCCCCGGCCCCTCTCCCGGAGGGAGAGGGGAGGAAAAGACTTGCCGGTCGCCTTAGCGCTCGCGCGGGGCCATGCGAGCGCTAAACGATAATCGAAGAGTGGTCAATTCATGCTCGGCGTCGGTAGACGGCGCGGGGCCAGGCGTCCCCACAGGTCGTCGGTCGGTGTGTCGAAGATGAGCTCGCCATTTGCCGGCATCACGATCCACGCGTCTTGCTGCATTTCCGATTCGAGCTGTCCCGGTCCCCAACCTGCGTAGCCCGTAAAGATGCGAAACTTGCCGGCCTCCGTCTCCTCGGCATTGGTCGCCTTCTCGAACTGCTCGGCCGTGCCGAGGAATACGCCGGGACAAATCTCCGGGACCGTTTCGTCGTCGGGTTTGAGCCAATCTTTCATGCCGTGAATCATCAAGAGCCCGTCCATCTTGCACGGCCCGCCGACGAAGATGGGGAAGGGCAGATCCTTCGCCTGGGCCGGCCGGTTCAGCGTCAGTCCCAGGGCGCCCTCGCCGTTGTGTTGCAGCATCAAGATGACCGAATTCGCGAAGAACCCCTCGTTGAGCATGGGGCGCGCGACCAGGAACTTGCCGGCTACCGAGGACATGATTGCCTCCGATCCCATGGGTTCGCGGCGCTCACCCCTGGGCTTCAATCACCGCTCACCACTCACCACTCACCAACCGAATTATACGATACCCTACACAACCTCGCGAGGGAACCTGACATGAAAGCGGAAGAATTGCGGGCGCTGCAAGCGCCGCTCAAGGAACGTTACAAGGAACAGGCGGCGACGGCGCTGCAGACGCTGAAAGTCGAAGGCGAGTTGCGACAAGATAAGGTCACGTGCGTCGTCAAGTCGGCGCGCGGACCGATCGAGGCGGGACTGCATCCGTCAACGGGCGGCACCGGCGAATTCGCCTGCTCCGGCGACATGCTGCTCGAAGCGCTCGTCGGCTGCGCCGGCGTAACGCTCGCCGCCGTCGCCACGGCCATGAACATCCACGTGCGCGGCGGCACGCTCCGGGCCGAGGGCGACCTCGATTTCCGCGGCACGCTCGGCGTCGCCAAGGACGCCGACATCGGCTTCAAGGAAATCCGTCTCTACATCCACCTCGACACCGACGCGCCGGCCGATCAAGTCGAGACGCTGATCAAGTTGACCAAGCGGTATTGCGTTGTGTTTCAGACGTTGCAGAAGCCGCCGACGATGACGACGACGACGGTGACGAAGTGATTTTCCTCTTCGTTTAGCGTTCGCCTGGCGCCCTGCGAACGCTAAACGAAGACTCGACAAGTTACCGCTTGAACACAAACTCCAGCGTGTTCATCAACGTCCACGCCAAATCCTCCGCGGCCTGCCGGCGACGGTCGCCTGCATTTCGCGCCAAGAACTCGACACCCGTCTTGCGTTCGGTCTCGCTAGGCAACCGGCTGTAGAACGTGAGATAAGTCTCCTCGACCAACTCCGTGTCGCTCTTCTTGTCGCGGACCCAGCGTGCGATGTTGCCACGCTCGTGTGTTAGCTTGTCGTGTATCTCTTGCGAATTGAGCAAATGCAGCACCTGGGACACGCTCGGTTCGACGACGCGCTCGCATTCGCAGGCCGTGAGGCGCTGCGGGCGTCCGTAGATTTTCAGAAAGTAGTGCGTCACTTTGCTGTCCCACAACTGAATGGCGCGTGTGCCTGGGGGCGTGCCGCCGAACTTCTCCGGCACGCCGAGCGTTTGGCTCACCATGTCGAGCAGCACCTCGGCCTCGATTCGGCGAAAGAGCGCTCGTGAATAGTTCATTTCGTCCTTTTCGTTCGACGCGTTCGGTTTGGAACTGAGCTGGTACGTGCGCGATAACGCGATGGCGCGGATCAGTTTCTTGACATCGAACTTCGTTTCGACCACCTGGTTCGCCAGAGCATCAAGCAACTCCGGGTTGCTCGGCGGATTCGTGTCGCGCACATCGTCGATCGGCTCGACAAGCCCCCGGCCGAGCATGTGCGCCCACACGCGGTTCGCCAGGTTGCGGGCAAACCACGGGTTCTTCGGTGACGTCATCCACTCGGCAAGCACCATGCGACGTTCGGCCGAGCCGGGAGCGTTAGCGACCGGGGAACTCCCAAGCACATGAGGCAGTATGGTCTCGCCTGTACGCGGATGCTTCGTGACCGGATCGCCGAGCGATTGCAAGCTTTCGCCGCGCGCGGATGGACGCAGCGACAACGGCGTGAAGAACGCCTGCATGCCGAAGTAATCCGTCTGCCCCCAGCGGTCGTACGGATGATGATGGCACTCGGCACAAGCGATACGCACGCCGAGCAGGACTTGCGTCAGCGTGCTCGCGGTTTCGCCCGGTTTCGGCACGACCTTGTAGAAGCTCGCCGGCCCCATCTCTTCCAGCGGACCTTCCGCAGTCAGCAATTCACGCGCGAATTCATCGAACGGCTTGTTCTTGGCGAGGCTCTCGCGGATCCAGCGGTAGTATGCATACGCTTTCTTGTGCCCCAGCGCCTGGCGATCGACGCGCAAAAGGTCGGCCCACTTCAGCGCCCAGTAGTCGGCGAACTCGGGGCGTTCGAGCAAGTCGTCGACAAGCAACTCCCGCTTAAGCGCTCGTTTGTCGCCGAGGAATCGACGTGCCTCGTCGGCCGACGGGAGTGTTCCGATGATGTCGAGATACGCGCGCCGGAGAAAATCACCGTCGTCGCACAAATCCGACGGCGCGATGTTTAGCTTCTTGAGCTTGCGAAGGACATGGCCGTCGATGAAGTTGTACTCGGGAAACGCCGGGTAGTTCGTGATCGCTTGCGGCCGGGGCACGATGGCGCGAAAGACGTCGACGCAATTGGCGTAGCTGGCCATCACGGCAACTTCACCGGGCGTGTCGGTGACCTGGACGTTCCCCTCGGCGCTGACGAACGCCAGCGCCTCGGTGTTGACCTGAAATCGTGCGTGAGCGGTCACATCGACCGTTCGCCCGTCGGCGTACCGCGCAGTCACGCGGAGTTGTTGCGTTCCTTTCACGGTCATCACGCGTTCCTTGGGTTCTACGCGTATCGACACGACCTTGGGCGCTTTCGGATCGCCGATCGGGGCGCCGGCGGCAACCCAGCCGCGCAACAATTCATACTCGTCGGACTCGGCTCGAATGCGAATGCCCCCGCCATGTGGCATCTGGCCCGATGCCTTTCGCAACAGCAGGCTTCCTTCCGGTGCTGTCGGCATGATGCGCCGGCCGCGCCCTTCCTTCACCAGCGCGTTGTAGTCGAGGTCCGAGGCAAAGCCGAACACCGACAACTTGAACCCGTTTTGTCCGCTCGAATTGCCATGGCAACCCGACGAATTGCAGCCATAGCGACTCAGGATCGGCATGACATCGTTTTCGAAATGAAAAGCGCGAGTTGCCCTCGCCCCCACGACGTCGATCTGAACTTTCGCTCTTAGGCCGCCGGCGGCCACGGCGATCTCGGCCTCGCCATCGCTGATTGACCGGAGAATTCCCAACGGCGAAATGGCGACGATGCTCGGTTGCCCCGTGGAGTACTTTGCCTTGTGCGTCAGGTCGATCAAGCGGCCATCGAGCGTCTTGCCGGTGACAAGCAGCGACTGTATGGCGCCGGGCCCGCGAAGCGTGTGGACGCACGGGTCCACCAGCAACTCCGAGAGTTTTTCTTGGGCATGCAACGGCACATGCAGGGCCAGAAGCGCCAACAGAACAGTCGCCGCGTTTTTCATTGCGCCCTTGAGGTAGGAGAACCGCGACTGCAACCGATTCACTTTCGGGCTGTGTCGCGCAGACGTTCACTGAATTGAGGTTAGTTTAACACACATGCCTCGCGGAACAAGGCCGGACCTCAACGCTTGTCGACTTTGACGCCCGGCGGCTCGTAGCGCTTGTGCAAGAGGTATGCGTATGGGCGACGTCCATCGCGTTCCGTCTGGGCCAACAGTCTTAGAATCTCGTTGATGTCAAGAAACCCGTCTTCATTGCCGTCCAGTTTTTCGAACTCATCGATCGACCATTTCGCCCGACGCCATTCGAAAAAGTGCAACCTGGCCGTCCTCGTCGCTGGCAAGCTGCTCGAACCAAGCGGGTAGACCGGGCGGCAGGTTGCCGGCACGCGCGATACGCGGACGGTCTTCTTCAGGAACCATAATCGTCAAGATAGGCAATGGTTTTTCCGACCGCTGTTGCCATGATCGATACACCCGATCGAGGCGATACGCGAAGAATACCTGATACTCGCTGAGATTGATCCGGCCATCGTTGTCGCTGTCCCAGGGTTTCAAGCTGGTGCGCAACACGGGAGACAACTCATTCTGGGCGAGCACACCATCGCGGTCGCGGTCCAAGTGCTTGAAAAGCCGGTCCGCTTCGGCACCCGTGTCGAACGCCTGTGGCGGACGCCAGGGTGGCGACTTGTCTTTCTTCCAATGCTCGCGGGCATAGCCGATGAACTGCGAACGGGTCAGGATCGGGCCGCCATGTCTCAAACGCTCGGCGATGCGGTCGAAGATCTCGCCGGCGTTCTTTCGTTGAATGCGCGTGCGGTCCCAGCCTTTTGCATCGCCCCCGAGCGAGGCGTACCAGTCGTCGAAATCGTCGTTAAGTTCCCCGTTCTTGCCGCGCGACGCTTCGCGCAGGACATGTTCGCGTTCTGTCTCATGTTGCTGCAGCCAGCGTTCGATGATGCGGTTGAGCTTGGAATCCTCCTCGCTGCTGTAGTCCTTCTCTTCCTGCGCCTGGGCCAAGCAGGCGCATGCAAACGCAAAGCCGATCGTCGCCGCAAATCGTGTTGAAAAGCTCATGGGAAGGTCGTTGTGTCATCGCGTCGGCGAGCCTCGGAGGGTAATGAGAGTTGGCGCCTTCATGCCACGCTCACCGGAACGCAGGGTCATTCTAACCCGCCGGGCCAGGTTCGCAAGTCCAGAAGGATGAGCATCGCGGAAGCAGGCCGCATCGTCAGGATGGCCCGCCGCTCGTGGTGCCGGCATCGGGTTGCGTTGGCGAAGAAGCGAGCCAACGCACCGGCCAAATCAGCAGAAGTGGAATCGCAAACCAAACGACGATAATGACAATCGCTGTCCACTGCGATCCGCTCGTCCAATGCTTGACCGGGTAGAGGAGCATGGGAATCATCACATTTTCAACGAGAAATGTCGATAGCTGCGCGTGCGTCATGTGCTCGCCGCCGTCCTGACGGGCTTTCTTTCGCATTTCGCCCAGGACGTCCTGAACGCCGAATTCGGCAAGCTTGGTTCGTAACTGTCGATTCAGCAAATAGCGGACGAGCTGTTTGAGCATCCAGTCCGCGGCGCGTTCGGTGTTGCTGTCCTTCCAATCGGGCTGCTGCTCGAGCAGATCTTTTCGCGCGGCTGCCGAAATGCGCTCGGCGACCTCATCATCGAGCTTGTCGAGGCCGTCGACGAGTCGAACTATGTTGACTGGTCGCCGATTCTTGCGGATGGCGTCCCAGGCGTCGCCGCGGTTACCAAGCCAAGCGTCGGCTGCCGCGATGGCGTCGGCGCCGACGTCGGCGACCGGCGGGAGCCATTTTTGACCGACCACGCTCCAGCGCAGCGCGACATCCGCGGCTCGATACACGCCTTCAAAGAACCCGATGGCGCCGAACAAAATGGGCATTGCGAGAATGTTCAGAATGTAGAGCAACACTTGCAGCCAAAACGTGACGCTGGGCCAAGGCAGCGCGTAGGCGCCCCAGTTCGACAACTGCCGCGTGAGCAGGATACCGACGAGCAGCCCGACCACGCCGCCGCCGATCGACCAGAGCGTGATCCGCCAAACGACGCTCCACCACGGAAAGGTGTTCCAAACCGCGTCGACGATGCCCCATTCATCCGCGGGCAGCGCGCAGCCGGTCGTGGCAAGCAGAACGAACGCGAATAGGCTGTGGTAGCGCATCGATCCACCATGCCGTGCAAGTCATGTGGTGTCTGAAACGAACGACTCACCAGTCGATCCAGCGACCGACCTTGGCTTCCTTCGCTTTGGCCACGACCTTAGCGGCGGTGGCGATGTCCTCGAGTGCAAGCCCGAGCGACTTGAACAACGTGATATCGGAAACGTGCTGCCGACCCGGCGCTCGCCCGGCGACGAGTTCGCCGAGCTCACGCACCTGGCCCCAGTTGAGCACGCCTTCATCGCGCGCTTGCCGAAAATCACCGGCTTCCAGGTGTCCCTGATCGCGGCTGTCAATGAAGATCGGTTTCGAGCGCCGGACGACATTTACATCGACCTCCGATTTCGACAGATAGTTGGAGCCGATGACGTTCAGATGCGTTCCGTCCGAGAGCCAATCGCCGAAGAGAACGGGCTCGCGGCTCGTGGTAGCGGTGATGATGATGTCTTTGCCCTTGGCGGCGTCTTCGGGCCTTGTCACCGGCTCGACCGGGCATTGGCAGAGCGGAGCCATCTCGGCACAAAAGCGTTGGCAGTTCTCCTCGTTGCGGGAATAGACGGCGATGTGCTTGATCGAGCGGACTCTGCAGACGGCGAGAAGTTGTGTGCGTGCCTGCTTGCCCGCGCCATAGATGCCGACGGTCGCCGCATCGGACCGAGCGAGAAATTTGGTGGCGACGCCGCTGGCCGCTCCGGTGCGCATCTGACCGAGGTAGTCGGCTTGCAGCAGAGCCGTCAGCTCGCCTGTCTTTCCGTCGAAGAGCCCAACGTGGAAACAGGTCCCTTTGCGCGAGGTCGTGTACGTCTTGTACCCCGCAATGCCGAGCGTCTTGGCGGCGGCTGACATCGCGTGCAGAACGACGTGATCGGTCTGGCAACGCGAACGCGGAATGTTGTGCGCTTCGTCCAGACCTTGCTTGCGCAATGCCGCCTCGACGGCATCGAGCGCTAACTCCATCGTCAGGAGCTCTTGGACTTCCTGTTCGTTGAGCAACAAGATGGGCATTGATGTACTCCCATCCCAGCGGTTCGCTGCGCTCACCCCTGGGCTTCTTTACCCTTGCAAAAAATCCGCAAGCTTGTCGATTCCCTTGTTGATCTGCTCCCGGCTCGTGGCGAACGACAAGCGTGCGTATCCTTCGGCGCCGAACGCGGAACCCTGCACGAGATTGACGTGCACCGTCTCCAGGGCGGCGCTGCAGAAGGTGGTGCTATCGGTGATTTTCTTGCTCTTGAGCGTTTTGCCGAAGTACGCTTCGATGTTGAAGAAAGCGTAGAAGGCGCCATCGGGGATCGGACAGCGAATGCCGGGCAGCGCGTTGAGCCGGCCGCACACGAGATCGCGGCGAGCCTCGAATTCCTTTCGCATCACTTCGACGCACGCTTGATCGCCATCGAGGGCGGCGATGGTCGCATATTGGCTAATGCTCGACGGGTTGCTCGTCTCCTGGCTCTGCACATTTCCCATTGCTTTGGTCACATGCATGGGAGCGATCGCCCAGCCCATGCGCCAGCCGGTCATCGCGTAACTCTTACTCACGCCGCTGATCGTGATGACCTGGTTAGCAAGGCCTGGCCGAAGCGTCGCGAAACAAGTCGCCTTGGCATTCCCGAAGACGAGTTGCTCATAGATT
>Ga0194131_10011565_pt1 | contig 10498 bp, 8 predicted proteins | sample TA2KigO120mmetaG_FD_148631 | JGI IMG/M metagenome (GOLD analysis project Ga0194131, IMG submission 148631) | Freshwater microbial communities from Lake Tanganyika, Tanzania - TA2015053 Kigoma Offshore 120m | ecosystem: Environmental > Aquatic > Freshwater > Lake | place: Tanzania: Lake... | reverse complement strand
GAACGTTGTCGCGATAGAAGTTGGCGGAGGGAGTGAAACCGAACTCCAACGATCTCTGGATTTTCGCCCCGCCGGAGAAACGACCACACTTCATGACACGCTGCTCAGAGTAGGCCGAGCCCGCGCAGCATGACCAGAGCGATGATTCCAGGGATCACTACGCGCAGCAACCAAATCCACATCCAACGCAGCCGCCGCCCCACCAAACCCGATGATTGCAGTGCATCGGCCGCCGGCCAACCCCAGCCCACGAACAGCGCGATCGCGATCCCGCTCAGCGGGAGAAGGACGTTCGATGCGAAATGATCAATCAGGTCAAGCGGTGGAGCAGATCTCAAAAATGCATCTCGGAGAATGCCGTATCCCAGCGCCGAGGGAATTCCAATCGCAAATCCCACGGCTGCGGCGGCTATCGCCGCGGCGGATCGTGGCCATCCCCACCTTGCCATCATCAGGGACACCGGGACTTCGAGCAGGGCGATCACCGACGTCAACGCTGCAACAAAGAGGAGAAGAAAAAACGCCGTCGCGATCCACCGGCCAGCGGGCATTGCCGCAAAGACCTCCGGCAGCACGACAAACGCGAGCGTTGGACCATGGGCCGGGTCGAGTCCATATGTGAAGACTGCCGGAAAAATCATGACCCCAGCAACCAGCGCGATGAGCGTGTCCCCAGCAGCAATCACCAATGCTGCGCGCGGCAACCGTTCAGCTTTCGCGAGATAGCTGCCATAGGTAACGAGAATGCCCATTGCCAGACCGATAGAAAAGAAGGCCTGACCAATGGCAACGAGATAGGTCTTCGGCTCCAGCAGCGCACCCCAATCCGGCGCAAACAGGAAAGTGAGCGCCTGCGAGGCGCCGGGCAGTGAAAGTCCGTACCCAGCCAGCAAGACGACCAGGATGGCGAACAGCGGCATCAGCACCCTGCTAGCGAGCTCGATCCCGCGTTCGACACCGGCAGCAACGATCGATGCCGCGACCAGCAGCACTGCTCCAAGCCACAATAATGCCTGGAAAGGGTCGGCGATGACGGCATCGAAATAAGCCGTGAACCCGGGCCCGCTGCCGTCGATTCCTTCGATGCTGTAGGTCCAAAGATACCGGGTCACCCAGCCGGCGACGACCGGGTAGTAGCTGAGGATGGCGAGGCTGGCGGCGACGCCGAGCCACCCCGCCCATCTCCAGGGCCTACCGCTTGATATCCGCTGAAAGGCGTCAACAGAGTTCGCACGCGCTCTCTGGCCGATGGCGAGCTCCGCGATCAACAACGGCAGTCCGAGTCCAATTACCGCTATGAGGTAGACAAGGATGAACGCACCGCCGCCATTCTCACCGACGACGTATGAGAAGCGCCAAATATTGCCTAACCCAACCGCTGAACCAAGAGCCGCAAGTACGAATCCAATACTCGATGACCATTGACCTCTCTTTTTATGGTCTGTCAGCGTCATTTGCACCACACTCGCCGCATTCGTCCTGACTTGGGCGCATTGGCAGAAACATCTTGTTGCATAAATCAGACTCTTACTGTCAATTGTTTGTATGAGCAAAGCGCGCAGCAATGAAAATTACCCCGGACCACGGAATTCAACGGGCAGTATCGGTGGTCGACTTTCCCAAGTCGGCCTGACACGGGATGGTTGGCGTATCGCTGGAATTTTGTTATGGCGAGCAGTGCTGCTAGGGACAGGGCTTTATCTCATCTTGACCTCCGAGCAAGATACCAACCTCCGCTTGAATCTAGTTGCATACATTGTCGCGGTGGTATGGAGCTATTACGATGGGCTTTTCGCCAAAGGATGGTGGCGTCTCGCCTGGTTGGAGGCGATATTCTTGCACCTTGCCGGTGTACAGGTAGGGAACTTCCTGGCTCTGTTGTTCGGCAATCCGGTCCACTCCTCTTGAATGCTGCTTCACGATGCTGTTGCGTTGGCATCGCCATGGCGCCGCGGCGGCACAGCCAGCACATCGCGATCGGAAACGCGCAACATTTCTTCAGCTACACTTCCGAGCAAAGCCTTCGTGATGCCCGTTCGGCCGTGGGTGCCCACAACAATCAAGTCCGAGGACACAGCGCGGGCGATCGTAGCGATAGTAGAAGCCGCCGATCCTTCAGCCGGCCTGAGCACCTGCTGCATAGGGGTGAATTTGAGTGCGCCAAGGAACGCTGTCAGTTCAGCTGAGGCCCGCTCTTGCTCATCGGCGATGTAGTCCTTGATCTGATCCTCGGTGGACGACGCGCGCACCATCATACCGGACGCAGGCGTGTCGAATACATGAGCCACCGATACGGCGATATTCCTGTCCAGGCACAGTGCCCGCACTGCCTGCACCGCATCGGCGGAACAATCAGAAAAGTCGACTGCGACTAGCACATGGCGATAGGAAGCCGCGGGGACGCCGTTGGCCATCAAGATCGGCCGGCTGGACGCACGGATTGTTCGCTCGGCCGTCGTGCCGACAAAAACGTCCTTAAGCGCCTGGCGCCGGTGCGGACCAATTACGAGAAGGTCGCAGTTGGTCTCCTCGGCGGCCTTAGCGATTCCCTCGAAGGCATTTCCGAGGACTACGCTGTAGTCGCAATCGACGCCATCAATCTCGCGCAACGATCGGGCTTGCTCGCTCAGGAGCACCGACGCTGCGTCGCGCTCGGCTTTGAGGATGCGTTTGGGTTGATCGTCGTCGATGACGTGAACCACGGTCATTGACGATCCATGTGTTCTTGCCAGCAAGGTCGCACGGCGAATCGCGCGGTCCGATCTGGTGGAGAAGTCCGTGGCGACCAAGATGCGTTTCATGCGCTATGCCTCCAGCTATCCAAGTACGCTCCTGGTGTAGGGGACGCTTTCAATCATGGAGTGATCGCGACCTTCAGTACGCCGTCGCGCTGATGCGAAAACAGGTCATAGGCTGCTTCGATTTCGTCGAGCTTGAACCGGTGCGTGACAAGAGGACGGGTATCAATGCGCCCTGACTCAACCACCGTCATCAGACGGCGCATGCGTTCCTTGCCGCCCGGGCAAAGCGTGGTGATGATCTTGTGATCGCCGAGACCAGCCGTGAACGCGGCGAGCGGGATGCGTAGGTCGCTCGAATACACACCCAGCGATGACAGCGTTCCGCCAGGTCGCAAGACGCGGAGAGCTGCCTCGAATGTGCCGGGAAGCCCGAGCGCCTCGATCGCGACATCGACGCCGCGGCCGCTGGTGATCTTCATGATCTCAGTGACCGGATCGGCGTTGCGGAAATCCACGACGTGATCGGCGCCCATGCTCTTGGCCATGGCGATTCGCTCGGGAATGGTTTCGACGCCGATGATCGTCGTCGCGCCCATCAGCTTCGCCCCGGCTGTCGCGCAAAGGCCGATTGGACCCTGGGCGAAGACCGCGACTGTGTCGCCGATCCGAATGCCGCCGGATTCCGCCCCGCCGAGACCGGTCGACATAATGTCGGGGCACATCAGGACTTGCTCGTCAGTCAGCCCGTCCGGGACGGGCGAGAGATTGGCCATGGCATCGGGCACCAGCAGGTAGTCCGCCTGCGAGCCGTCGATGGTGTTGCCGAAGCGCCACCCGCCGAGCGGTTTCCAACCATGGGCGGTTCCGGCGCCGCACTGGGCATGAAACCCCGAAAGCGAGGCATTCGAGTGACCCGATGGTGTTATCGCGCCAGCAATAACGCGTTGGCCTTCCTGATACCCAGCAACGGAGGATCCAAGCTTCTCAATGATGCCGACGGGCTCGTGCCCGATGATAAGGCCGCGCCGGACCGGATATTCGCCTTTCAGAATGTGAACATCCGTACCGCAAATGGTCGTGGTGGTGATGCGGATAAGCGCGTCGAGCGGGCCAACATCCGGTATGGGCTTCCTCTCAAGGACGATACGCCCCGGCTCGACGAATACGGCCGCTTTCATTGTGGTTGCCGGCATGTGGCTATTCCTCCGACAAATCGCAGTTTGCCAAAAATGCCATCAAATTCCGTCAAATACGTTGATCTGGATCAAAGCGCTATCTACGGCGCCGAAATATTATAAAATATGCTTAGGATGGGAAAAGTGCGATGTAGTACTGTCAAGGAGGGTAACTGCCGGTCACCCGAGCGAACTGAAGTCACGCAGCGCCGGGTTGCCTCCCGAATTGAGCGACCTCGACGACGCAGAATTTAGAATCGTATCAAGTCTTGCACATGGACACCCCTGCGAATCGCATGCAGGGCATTTTGTGGTTCACAGCCGGGGGATCTCGAAGATGAGAGACAAAGGCGATCGAACATCAGACAGGCTGGCGGACGGTCTCCGGCGGATCCTCGTGGCCTCTGACCTTACCGCCTACACCGATCGCGCCATTGATCGCGCCGTCATCCTGGCAGCGCAAAGCCGCGCAGCCATTCGGCTTGTTCACGCGATCGATCCGGGCGTTCTTCCCGAGAAGTATCTGAAAAAGAATATTCGTGAGGCCGAGGCGCACCTGGAGCACGAACTGCGCGACAGCGGTATCGACAAGAACATCGATGTCTCTGTTAAAGTCTTGCGTGGCAACGCAGAGATGGTTGTCATAGAAGAAGCGCAAGCGATGCAGGCCGACATCATCATCATGGGCCTCTCGCATGACACATCCCTGGGCGGCATGGTTCGCGGGACAACCATCGACAAGGTGGTCCGTCGTGCGCAATGTCCGGTTCTCGTCGTCAAGACGCGCGCAAGGCGCCCCTACGTGAGGATTACCGCGGCGCTGGACCTAGCAGAGCCTTCGCGAAAGGCACTGGACTTCGCGCTGCGCGAGTTTCCGGGTGCCGAGATCAGCGTCATTCATGTGGCCGAAACGGCGCCCGCCGACCTGCCTCCCGATGCTCAGAGTTCTGCCGTTGCCGCTGAGCGACGACACCAGATCGAAGACATGGTCACGGCAAGGTTCTTGGCCGCTGGCCGCGGCGGCCTCGGAACGAGCGATGGTCCGACTTTGCATTTCGCGAATGGGAGAGCCGTGAATGTCCTGTCGGAGGAAATTCCGCGCATGAACCCCGATCTCGTCGTTATGGGGACGCACGGACGGACTGGGGTATCCAACCTGTTTCTCGGCAGCGTCGCCGAGACCCTGTTGGAGGTTCTGCGACACGACGTGCTTGTGGTCCGAACCTGAGTCGGAACGGGTCTTGGAATCGTTCCATTTGCGAGTCCGGACGGTGATGGACCGTGAACACTGGTGACAAACATGCTGACACGACAATTCCTGACCGTGAAGGAAGTAGCTGATTTGCTGAAAGTCGGTGAGGTGACAGTGCGACACTGGATAAAGGGTGGTGAACTACGTGCCATAGACGTCGGCCGGGAATGGCGTATCGCACCCGGCGACCTGGAGCACTTTCTGCAGCGTCACGCGACCGCCCCAACGACCAATGGAATGATGCCTCAAGATGGGAGCGTGAACCTACCCGCCGAAGCGCCGAAAACCCCTCCAAGCAAGGTCAAAAAAGGCACTTCTAGCAAAAGACGACCGCTTTGATGGAGTTTTTGGTCCAGTCCGCATTCGGTGAAGTCGCAACGCTGCTGGTTCTGGCGGCGGTCGTGGGCTTCATCGGCATTGTTCTCCGGCAGCCGCTGATTGTTAGTTTCATTGCTGTCGGTCTGATCGCCGGTCCCTCCGCCCTGGATCTCGTACGGTCTGATGCGCAGATCGACCTCTTGTCGGAACTTGGCATCGCGGTTCTGCTTTTTCTGGTAGGCATCAAGCTCGACATCAAGCTGATCCGCTCCCTTGGCGCAGTCTCCCTGATGACGGGGCTCGGCCAAGTCGCCTTCACTTCGATTCTCGGTTTCCTGATAGGTCTGGCGCTCGGCCTCGATGCAGTGACCAGCCTGTATGTCGCCGTCGCTCTCACCTTCTCCAGCACGATCATCATCGTGAAGCTTCTCTCGGACAAACGAGAGATCGATTCCCTTCATGGCCAGATCGCACTCGGGTTTCTGATAGTTCAGGACCTCGTGGTGGTACTTGCCATGATTGTGCTGTCCGCAATTGGCATCGGCACCGGCAAGGAACACGGCCCAGGTAACATCCTTGTTGTTCTATCATCCGGCGTCGCGCTGGTGGGGCTGGTCATTCTTTTCGTCCGGTATGCGGCAAATCCACTGACCGAGCGGCTGGCCCGCGCGCCCGAGCTGCTGGTGATCTTCGCCATTGCTCAGGCCGCGATGTTTGCAGCGATCGGCGATTTCGTCGGGCTGGGCAAGGAAGTGGGAGGACTGCTAGCCGGCATATCGCTCGCGTCCTCGCCCTACCGAGAGACGATTGCAGCGCGCCTGGCACCGTTACGGGATTTTCTCCTGCTGTTCTTCTTCATCGCGCTCGGTGCCACGCTCGAACTTTCTCAGTTGGGCACTCATGTCACCGCCGCGGTTGTCTTCTCGCTTTTCGTTCTCATCGGTAACCCGCTGATCGTTCTCGCTATCATGGGCGCCATGGGTTATCGCAAGCGGACCGGGTTCCTTGCCGGCCTCACGGTTGCCCAGATCAGTGAGTTCTCTCTCATTTTCGTCGCTATGGGCATCACGCTCGGTCACATCGACTCTGACGCGCTCGGTCTCGTGACGATGGTAGGTCTCGTGACCATTGCTGCCTCCACCTACATGATTACCTATTCGCATCAACTCTATTCTCTGTTCGAACCTCTTCTGGGGATATTTGAACGAAGCGGCACCCCGCGCGAACCAGGCGGCGACGACGGACAACACGGAGCCGATCAGTACGACGTAGTGATCTTCGGCCTCGGACGGTTTGGAACCGCGATCGGCATGCGCTTGAAGAGCAGGGGCATTCGAGTCCTTGGCATTGACTTCAATCCCATCGCCGTTCGACGCTGGCGCCGCCTCGGGCTCGATACCGAGTACGGAGATGCGACCGATCCGGAGTTCATTTCCGCGCTTCCTTTGAGCAGCGCGCGGCGGGTCGTGTCCACGATTCCAGCCCACCCGACCGGGCTCAGTCACGAGGACACGCGGAGCACATTGATACAGGCAACGCGGTCAGGCGCCTTCCACGGACAGATCGCCGTTACGTCGCATAGCAAGGCAGAGACCGAAGAATTGCTGTCTTCAGGTGCCGATATCGTGTTGGAGCCATTTCAGGATGCGGCGGATCGTGCGGTCGATATCTTGTTAGGTGGCGAGAAGTTCGAGCGAGTGACAATTCCCGATATCGAAACTGACGAAAAAATTTCCGCATGACGGGCACAGACGAGCTCCAAACACCGAGACACAATGCCGACAATGCTTCAGCGAACTCGCGCGCATGGCGTTTGGGCCCGGAGACAACATTGAACACCTTTCACCATGCGATCCCTGCGGCGGAAACTCTTGCGGCGCTCGGTGTGACGGAAAATGGTCTAAGTCAGAGCGAGGTGGACGCACGTCTCAAGAAGCATGGCGCCAATCGCCTGCCCGAGCCCCCGAAGCGCAGCTCGATCCTTCGTTTCCTATCTCACTTTCATAATGTTCTGATCTACGTCCTTCTCGGATCGGCCGTTATCACTGCCAGCCTTGGACATTTCATCGACACGAGCGTGATCCTCGCTGTCGTAATCGCCAACGCAATTATCGGCTTCATCCAGGAGGGCCGTGCCGAGCAGGCAATGGCCGCAATTCGTCAGATGCTCGCGCCACGCACGTCGGTTCTGCGAGATGGGAAGCGCTTTACTCTCGACGGCACCTCGATCGTTCCTGGCGATGTCGTACTGCTGGAGGCAGGAGAGAAGGTTCCCGCCGATTTGCGGTTGATCGAAGCGAACGGACTGAGGGTCGAGGAAGCTATCCTCACCGGTGAATCCGTTCCCGTCGATAAAGACACGAAGCCCGTATCCCCTGACGCGACGCTCGGAGATCGCTCCTGCATGGCCTTTAGCGGCACGCTCGTCGCCGGGGGCACCGGGCGTGGCGTGGTAGTGGCGACTGGAACCGCAACGGAAATCGGCCGGATCAGCGGGATGCTTTCGCGGGTTGAGACGCTGACCACGCCACTGGTCCGGCAAATGGATGGCTTCGCCCGTTGGCTGACGATCCTGATCCTGCTGATCGCCGCCGTACTTCTCGTCTATGGCTACTTTGTCGGCCATCTGCCCTTCTCCGAACTCTTCATGACCGTCGTCGGCCTCTCGGTGGCGGCAATTCCCGAAGGCCTACCCGCCGTTCTGACCATCACACTGGCAGTTGGTGTTCAGGCGATGGCGCGACGTAACGCCATCGTCCGGCGACTTCCCGCTATCGAGACACTGGGATCGGTCTCCGTCATCTGTAGCGACAAGACCGGCACGCTGACGCGCAACGAGATGATGGCAGCCTCGCTCGTCACCGGAGATCACGTCTACTCCGTGACGGGAAGCGGTTACGCGCCCGTAGGGGCAATTCGTCTGGCTGATGCTGACATTGAGCCCGCCAAGCGCCCCCTTCTGGTGGAGGTGGCCCGCGCCGCCGCGCTGTGCAACGACGCAGCCCTGCACAAGCATGAGGATGGCTGGCGGGTGGAAGGTGACCCAATGGAAGGCGCCCTGAAGGCGCTTGCCGGCAAGATCATGCGCGAAGAGCCCGAGCCCTTTGCCGGATGGACACGGACGGACAGCATCCCCTTCGACGCCAGCCACCGCTATATGGCTGTCCTGCACCATGACCATGAGGGTCATGCCTGGATCCATGTGAAGGGCGCCCCGGAGCGCATCCTTTCCATGTGCGCAAGCCAGCGAGCGGCCGACAGTGACACACACGCCGTGGATGCCGATTACTGGCACCAGCGGGTCGAGTCCATCGCTGGACAAGGCCAGCGTGTGCTCGCACTTGCCACGCGTTCGGTTCCGCAGGATCACGTCGTTCTGAACACAGCCGATCTCGACGGCCATATGGTCCTGGTAGGGCTCGTCGGCCTGATCGACCCACCGCGCACCGAGGCCATCGCGGCGGTTGCGGAATGCCATGGCGCGGGAATCCGAGTGAAAATGATCACCGGGGACCATGCCGGCACGGCCGCGGCGATCGGCCGTCAGATCGGGCTTCAGAACCCAGACCGAGTGCTGACCGGGGCGGACCTCGAGAAGATGGACGACGCCCAGTTGGCGGCCATCGCCGTCGACACGGATATCTTTGCCCGCACAAGTCCCATGCACAAACTGCGCTTGGTGACGGCACTCCAATCGCATGGGCTGACCGTCGCAATGACAGGTGACGGAGTGAACGATGCGCCGGCCCTGAAGCGCGCTGATGCAGGCATCGCCATGGGTCAGAAGGGCAGCGAGGCAGCCAAGGAAGCCTCGGAGCTGGTGCTTGCTGACGATAATTTCGCGTCGATCGTCGCCGCGGTGCGAGAGGGGCGTACAGTCTATGACAACATCAAGAAGGTCATCAGTTGGACCTTGCCGACGAATGCCGGCGAGGCCTTGACGATCATCGTGGCGTTACTCTTGGGTATGGCGCTGCCGGTAACCGCAGTTCAGATACTTTGGGTAAACCTGATCACTGCGATCACATTGGGAGTCGCGCTCGCCTTTGAGCCGACAGAGGATAACACAATGCAGCGTCCTCCACGGCCTCGGGATGAGCCGCTGTTGTCCGGAGAGTTGATCTGGCATATCGTCTTCGTCTCGGTTTTGTTTCTCGCGGCGGTCTTTGGAATCTATGCCTATGCCGTCGATAAGGGTTACTCGCCAGAACTCGCCCGGACCATGGCGCTCAACACGCTGGTGGTGCTAGAAATCTTCCACCTCTTCTTCATCCGCAACATCTACGGCACCTCCCTGACCTGGAAGGCCGTGCAAGGCACTCGAGTCGTCTGGGCCTGCGTCATATCCATTGCTGCTGCCCAGTTCGCCGTCACGTATCTACCGCCGCTGCAGCAGGTGTTCGGCACCAGCCCAGTTCCGATGATCGACGGCGTCCTGATCGTCGCCACAGGCGTCGTGTTTTTCGCGATCATAGAGTCGGAGAAGCAGCTTCGGCTGGTGTTTCGTCGGACTGAGAGAAAAATTTCATAACCATCCTCGGACCTGAGCATCCAGAATCAATTGGGAAGCCAATCAGGTCAGAGTGATCTGACGAATGCGCACGCAGATACCCTTTCCCAGCATTCTCCAAGTGCAATAGGGCCGTCCAAATTGCTGGGCTAGTTCTGATACGAAAAAGTTGCTCAACAGGTTGTGAGCGTGCAGGCAAGCAACGAGGGCCGCCCCACGAATCGATCTCTGGCAGCGCACGCTCGCGCCTGGTCCCGCATCACGGCGTAGTCGTTCAGCATCTGCTCGATCGCCGAACCGGATGGAAGGCGTTCGAGCTCGTCTGCCGCCCTCGCGAGGAACTCCCGGCTGTACGCCGGGACCGGCGGGCAGCCTCCCCCGTCAGAACGAGCCGTCGCGCATCCGGCGAGCAAGCTCGTCGCGATCGCGAGGGCGGCGAGACGCGGCATCCAGTTGGTCATGTTGCACCTCGATGGTTCTGCGCATGCGTTCGACACGTTCG
>Ga0194131_10011561_pt1 | contig 10505 bp, 10 predicted proteins | sample TA2KigO120mmetaG_FD_148631 | JGI IMG/M metagenome (GOLD analysis project Ga0194131, IMG submission 148631) | Freshwater microbial communities from Lake Tanganyika, Tanzania - TA2015053 Kigoma Offshore 120m | ecosystem: Environmental > Aquatic > Freshwater > Lake | place: Tanzania: Lake... | reverse complement strand
ATCTGGAGTTCCCTTGTGTTGTCGGTTCACTCAGCGACGAAGGATGTCGATGGTGCCTTGCAGCATCGTTTTCGCGGCCTTGAGGGTGGTCATGTTGGCCTCGTAGGAACGCTGCGCCTCGCGCATGTCGGTCATTTCGATCAGGGTGCTGACGTTGGGCGTTTTGACGTAGCCGTTGGCGTCGGCGGCCGGGTGGTTGGGATCGAAACGCTGGGGAAATTCGCTCCGGTCGGGACGGATGTTTTTGACCTTGACCATCTGCAGGCCGGTCGCGCGGTCGAGTTCGTTCTTGAAGCTCACCACCCGGCGCCGGTAGGGCTGCCCGCCCGGCGCGGTCGGCAGGGAATCGGCGTTGGCGACGTTTTCCGAAATGACGCGGAGCCGCGTGCCTTGCGCCTTCATGCCGGCGGCCGAAAGCCGCATCGTTTTCATCAGGTCTTCCATGATCCGATCCTAAAAATTCGGGCCTACTCCTTGCCGAGCGCCATGCGGAACAGCGCCATGTGCTTGCGGTAGAGTTCGGTGGTCAGGTGATGCTTGAGCCCGGCTTCGCCGACCTTCATCATCTGTTCCTCGATCACGACGCTGTTGCCGTCGGGCCGGGTTTCGTAGGGAATTTTCGTTTCCGCCTCGGTGAAGTCGCGCAGCCGCTTGCGCTGGCCGGGCATCTGGTTGGGCCCCGTCACGGTCATGTTGATCTGCTGGGCTTCGCGCCGGACGATCTCGCGGAAGTCGTAAGTCTTGAGATCGCGCGCGCGGTAGCCGGGCGTGTCGGCGTTGGCGATGTTCTGGGACAGCACTTCCTGGCGCTGGCCGAGCCAGTTGAGCCGTTTCTTCACCGCCTGGAACAGCGGCAGAGTGGCGAAATCCATGGCGGATGCCCCTTCTCGCGATGCGCTGCGCTCCTGCGGGCGGGCCCCTCCAACTCGGTCCGGCCGGGATCGCGTTGGCCGGAGTATCGGCCGTTTATCCTTAACGAATGGTAAACGGCGCGTCCGCTGAGTCGCCGTCGCCACCCCCCGAAGCCCGCGCGATGCCTCCGCGGGGCCAGCCGCCGGCCGGCCCCAATCCCCTGAAAAACCGTCGTAAAATTCCGCATCACGGTTAAGAGTTTGTTAAATTTCCCCCCTCAGGCTATTCGGGACCGAGGGCATTTCGGGAGGGCGAACGTGGCCGAGCAGAGACCCGCCGACGGCGAAGCCGGAAACGCGCGCACGCCCCCGCAAACGGCGCTCGCGGTCGCGCTCAAATACGAACCCGCAACCGAGTTCGCGCCCAAGGTGGTGGCGAGCGGCCGGGGCTCGATCGCCGAACAGATTCTCGCCATCGCCTTCGCCAAGGGCATCAAGGTGCGCGAGGACGCCGACCTCGCCCAGCTGCTGAGCGTGATCGAGATCGACAGCGAAATCCCGATCGAGGCCTTCGCCGCGGTCGCCGAAATTCTCGCCTACGTCTACCGCGCCAACGGCGATTGGCCCGATTTCCTGGAGCGGATCAAGAACGCGGCAACTCCCGAGGAACGTCCCGCATGAGCAAGACCCCGCCTTCGGGCCCGCCCGCGCACCCACCGGCACCCCACGTGCTGACCGGGGAACTGGCGCGGGTGCGCGTCGCCATCGCGCGCGCCAAGGACGACCTCGCCCAGGACCGCATGCCCGATCTCGCCGACCTGCGCTCGATGGTCGCCGGAGTCTGCGCCACCGCCCTGCACGGCGCCGAATCCGGCGGCGCCCCCGATCCGGCGAAGGCGAGCGCGCTGGAGGCCATGCTCGCCGAGCTCGAGGTGCTCGAGGACGAAGTGCGCAAGTTCCGCGACCGCCTGGCCAAGCAAGGCCGGGGATAGGCCCCAGGGAGTCGCCCGTGGATTTCGGCGATTACTTCCGTTTCGTGCTGGCGCTCGCGTTCGTGCTCGCCCTGATCGGGGTGATGGCGTGGCTGCTGACCGCGGTCATCACGGGAATGATGCTGGTCTTCGCCGATCGTTTCCGCGCCGCCTGGAGCGTATTCGCGCCGCTGTGAGCGGCGGAGGCACGGACCATGGCCGAGCAAGACGACGCCGACAAAACAGAAGATCCTTCGGGACGAAAACTCGATCGCGGCCGCGCCCGCGGCCAGGTCGCCCAATCCCAGGAAGTCGCCCATTGGGGCATCCTGATGGCGGGCGCGCTGCTGGTCCTGTTCGCCGCGCCGTGGACCATGAGGCACGTCGCGCGCGTGGCGCTGCCGTTCCTCGAATCGCCCTCGCAGATCCCGGCCGACATGGGCCGCCTGCAAATGCTGTTCGGCGACGTCGCGCTCGCCCTGCTGGTGGCGGTATGGCCGGTGTTCCTGTTCCTGGTGATCGCGGCGCTCGCCATCCACATCGTACAGACCGGGCTGGTGTGGGCAACCGAAAAATTCGAGCTCGACTGGAACCGGCTTTCGCCGATCAGCGGCTTCAAGCGCCTGGTTTCGACGCGCACGCTCGCCGAGTTCGTCAAGGGCATCGTCAAGATCGCCGTCATCGGCGGCGTCATCTTCACCGCCGCGCTGCCGATCCTGAAGGACGTCGAGCTGCTGCCGGCGATGAGCCTCGGCGCGGTGCTCGACCATTCCGAGGCGGTGGTGCTGCGCGTCGCCGCCGCGACGCTCGCGGTGCTGACCGTAATCGCCGGGTTCGACTACGTCTACCAGCGCTACATGTTCCTGCGCCAGATGCGCATGAGCAAGCACGAGGTCAAGGAGGAGCACAAGCAGGCCGAGGGCGACCCCCACGTCAAGGCGCGCATCCGCTCGCTCCGGCGCGAGCGCGCACGCCAGCGCATGATGGCGGCGGTGCCGAAGGCGACCGTGGTCGTCACCAACCCGACCCACTACGCGGTCGCGCTCGCCTACGAGATGGAGAAGATGGAGGCGCCCAAGCTGGTCGCCAAGGGCGCCGATTACGTCGCGCTCCGCATCCGCGAGATCGCCGAGGAGCACGAGGTGCCGATCGTCGAAAACCCGCCGCTCGCCCGCGCCCTGTTCGCCAGCGTCGAGCTGGACCAGGAAATCCCGATCGAGCACTATAAGGCGGTGGCCGAGGTGATCGGCTACGTCATGCGCCTCAAGGGCAAGCTGCATTGACATGAATCGTCCCAACCCGCCGCGCGGAACTCCGCCGCGCCCGCCGACCCTGGGCGAAGCGGCGAAGAACGCGCTCGGCGCCTTCCGCGCGTGGTGGTCGCCGCCCGATGATCGCGAACGCGGCGAGCGAGACGCAGTCGACTCCCGTCGCTCGCGCGACGAGGCGGCCATGGCCGAATACCTCGACAACCTGCCGGCAGGGATCTTTTCCGCCGACGCCGACGGGCGCATGCTCTACGTCAACCGCACGCTCGCCGACTGGCTCGGGCGCTCGGCGGGCGCCATCGTCGGCCGCCCGTTCGCCGACTTTGTCGTCGAGGCGACGCCGTTTCCGCTCCCGCCCGAAGGCGGCGCGCTCGACGGCGGCGACATCGTGCTCGCCGACGATGCTGGCGGCTCGTTTCCCGCGGTGCTGCTGCAAACGGTGCGCGCCGGCGCCGACGGCCTGCCGCTTTACACCCGCTCCCTGGTGATGCGCGATTTCGCCCGGCGCGCGGAAACCGCGCCCGCCGCGCCCGCGTTGCCGGCGTGGCTGTTCGAGCGCTCCCCGGTCGGGATCGCCCTGCTCGACTATTCCGGCATAGTCGCCGAATGCAACGAGGCGTTCCTCGCGCTGGTCGGCGCGCCGCGCGACGCCGTGATCGGCCGCCCGCTCGCCGAGCGGCTGGCGCCCGAGGACCGCGCCGAGGCCGCTGCCCAGTTCTCCAAACTGGTGATGGGCACCGCGCCCGCGGCCCACGTCGAGGTGCGGCTCGTCGGCGCGGAAGGGGCCGAGCGCGCCGCCGCGATCCACGCCCGTCCGGCGGGCGAAGGCGGCGACGACCGGCTGGTGCTGCACGTGGTTGACACCACCGAGCGCAAGCACCTGGAGGTGCAGTTCGCCCAGGCGCAGAAGATGCAGGCCATGGGCCAGCTCGCCGGCGGCATCGCCCACGACTTCAACAACCTGCTCACCGCCATGATCGGCTTTTCCGATCTGCTGCTCGCGCGCCACGGCGCAGGCGATCCCTCGTTCGCCGACATCATGCAGATCAAGCAGAACGCCAACCGCGCCACCAACCTGGTGCGCCAGCTGCTCGCGTTCTCGCGGAAGCAGACGCTGGCCCCGGTGGTGCTCGACGTAGCCGAGGCGCTCGCCGATCTCTCGCACCTGCTCGGCCGCCTGCTCGGCGCCAAGATCGAACTCAGGCTCGAACACGGCCGCAACCTCGCCCACGTGCTGGTCGATCGCGGCCAGTTCGACCAGGTGATCATCAACCTCGCGGTCAACGCCCGCGACGCCATGCCGGGCGGCGACACGCTCGCCATCCGCACCGGCATGGCCGAGATCGCCGCGCCGACCCAGCGCGGCCACGAGCTGGTCGCGCCCGGCCGCTACGTCGCGATCGAGATCGCCGACACCGGCTCCGGCATCCCGAAGGAAAATCTTTCCCGCATCTTCGAGCCGTTCTTCTCGACCAAGGAAGTGGGCGCCGGCACCGGGCTCGGGCTTTCGACCGTCTACGGCATCGTGCACCAGACCGGCGGCTACATCTTCGTCGAATCGGCGGTCGGCGAGGGCAGCACCTTCACCATCTACCTCCCCGCGCAGGAACAGGCGGCGGCCGACCGCACCGCCAAGGCGCGGGTGCCGGCGGCGGAACTCGACGCCGACCTCACCGGCGCCGGCACCATTTTGCTGGTGGAGGACGAGGACGCGGTGCGGCTCTTCGGCGGGCGCGCGCTCCGCAACAAGGGCTACCGGGTGCTGGAAGCCGCCGACGGCGAACAGGCCCTCGACGTGGTCAACCAGGCGATCGGCGAGGGCCAGAAGATCGATTTGATTCTCAGCGACGTAATCATGCCCGGCATGGACGGCCCGACCCTCGTGCAGCTTTTGCGCCAGGAACTGCCGGGGGTGAAAGTCATATTGATGTCGGGCTACGCCGAGGACGCGGCGCGCGCGCTCGAAAACGATCCCTCGCTCAACTTCCTGCCCAAGCCCTTCAGCCTCGCCGGTCTCGCCGGCAAGGTGAAGGAAGTGATGAAGAGTTGATCCTCTCCCGGGGTGTCGCGCCGCGCAGATTCGCCGTGAACTTATCGGGAACATGATGTTAAAACACTATATAAATCAATAATTTATAAAATACGCTGGACGGCGAGAACAAAACGCGTACATTGGCCCCAAGGCGTCGCGCCCGAGGAATACGGGAAACATTGGAACCGCCGCAACCCCTATGGAATAAGTGAGGCACGTCATGTCCGCCAACCCCGCTTTGCGTCTCGTCGAGAAGGACACTATGGACCGCAACAAGGCGATCGAGGCCGCCGTCAGCCAGATCGAGCGCGCCTTCGGCAAGGGCTCGATCATGAAGCTCGGCCAGAGCCACATCGACGTCGAGACCGAGGCCGTCTCCACCGGCTCGCTCGGCCTCGACATCGCCCTCGGCATCGGTGGGCTCCCGCGCGGGCGCGTGGTCGAGATCTACGGGCCCGAGGCTTCGGGCAAGACCACCCTCGCGCTCCACGTCATTGCCGAGGCGCAGAAGAAGGGCGGCGCCTGCGCCTTCATCGACGCCGAGCACGCCCTCGATCCGTCGTATGCCAAGAAACTCGGGGTCGACGTCGAGAACCTGCTCATTTCCCAGCCCGACGCCGGCGAGCAGGCGCTCGAAATCGCCGACACGCTGGTGCGCTCCGGCGCGGTCGACGTGCTGGTGGTCGACAGCGTCGCCGCCCTGGTGCCGCGCGCCGAACTGGAAGGCGAGATGGGCGATTCCCACGTCGGCCTGCACGCCCGGCTGATGAGCCAGGCGATGCGCAAGCTCACCTCCTCGGTCGCGCGCTCCAAGTGCATGATCATCTTCATCAACCAGATCCGCATGAAGATCGGCGTCATGTTCGGCAACCCCGAGACCACCACCGGCGGCAACGCCCTCAAGTTCTATTCCTCGGTCCGCCTCGAAATCCGCCGCATCGGCGCGATCAAGGAGCGCGACGAAGTGGTCGGCTCCCACACCCGCGTCAAGGTGGTGAAAAACAAGCTGGCGCCGCCCTTCAAGATGGTCGAATTCGACATCATGTACGGGGAAGGCGTCTCCAAGCTCGGCGAGCTGGTCGATCTCGGCCTCAAGGCCGGCATCGTCGAGAAGTCCGGCTCCTGGTTCTCCTACGATTCCGAGCGCATCGGCCAGGGCCGCGAGAACGCCAAGGCGTATCTGAAGGAACACCCCGACGTCGCCGACGCGATCGAAGCCAAGATCCGCGCCAACGCCGGCCTCGTCTCCAAAGCCATGATGAGCGGCGGCGCGAGCGAGGGCGAAAGCGACGGCGGCGAGCCCCCCAACGCCGCCGAGTAACGTCGCGGCGGAGTAGCCGCGCGGCTGTTTCCAATTTCTCTCCTGGCCGGCTTGCGGGCCCCGCTCACGCGGGGCCCGGTCGTTTTGGGGCTATGGGCCTCCGCCTGGACACGCCCCATCCCCGGGCGCTAAAACCCCTGACCCCGGTAAAATCCCGGCAAGCTCCTTAGTTCGCAAGCCCTTGCCGGGCTTTGGATTCTGGCCGTCGAGGTTCTAAAGTCGATCCCATGCAAAGCGTCAACGACATCCGCCGCGCCTTCCTCGACTATTTCGCCCGCCACGGCCACCGGATCGTGGATTCGTCGCCCTTGGTGCCGCGCAACGACCCGACGCTGATGTTCGCCAATTCGGGGATGGTCCAGTTCAAGAACGTCTTCACCGGCCTCGAGGCCCGGCCCTACACGCGCGCCGTCACCGCCCAGAAGTGCGTGCGCGCCGGCGGCAAGCACAACGACCTCGAAAACGTCGGCCACACCGCGCGCCACCACACCTTCTTCGAGATGCTCGGCAACTTCTCGTTCGGCGATTACTTCAAGGACGTGGCGATCGAACTCGCCTGGAACCTGGTGACCAAGGAATTCGGCCTGCCGATCGATCGCCTTTTGGTCACCGTCCACACCACCGACGAGGAAGCCGCCGACCATTGGCGCAAAGTCGCCGGCCTGCCCGACGCCAAGATCATCCGCATCCCGACCTCCGACAACTTCTGGTCCATGGGCGAAACCGGGCCGTGCGGGCCCTGCACCGAGATTTTCTACGACCACGGCGCGCACATTCCGGGCGGCCCGCCCGGCACGCCGGAGGCCGACGGCGACCGCTTCATCGAGATCTGGAATCTCGTCTTCATGCAGTTCGAGCAGGTCGATGCCCAGACGCGCCGGAACCTGCCCAAGCCCTCGGTCGATACCGGCATGGGGCTCGAGCGCATTGCCGCGGTGATGCAGGGCACCCACGACAACTACGCCATCGACCTGATGCGCGCGCTGATTGAGGAATCGGCGCGCGCCTCCGCGACCGAACCGGACGGCCCGCACGGCGTCTCGCACCGGGTCATCGCCGATCATCTGCGCGCGTCGTGCTTTCTCATCGCCGACGGCGTGCTGCCTTCCAACGAAGGCCGCGGCTACGTGCTCCGCCGGATCATGCGCCGCGCCATGCGCCACGCCCAGCTGATCGGCTGCAAGGAGCCCCTGATGCACCGGCTGGTGCCGGCGCTGGTCGCGCAGATAGGCGTCGCGTACCCGGAATTGGAGCGCGCCGAAGCGTTGATGACCGAGGCGCTGAAGCTGGAGGAAACCCGCTTTCGCCGCACCCTCGAGCGCGGCCTCAAGCTCCTCGACGACGCGACTGGAAAAATGACCCAGGGCGCCAAGCTCGACGGCGAAACCGCGTTCCGGCTCTATGACACCTACGGCTTTCCCCTCGATCTCACCCAGGACGCGCTGAAATCGCGCGGCCTCGGTGTCGACGAGGCCGGCTTCCAGGCGGCGATGGAGCGCCAGCGCGCCGAGGCGCGCAAGGCCTGGGCCGGCTCGGGCGAGGCCGCGACCGAACAAGTCTGGTTCCAGGTGCGCGACGACGTGGGCGCGTCCGAATTTCTCGGCTACGCGACCGAGGCGGCCGAGGGCCAGATCGTCGCCCTGGTGAAAAACGGCGCCCGCGTCGCCGAGGCGCGCGCGGGCGACGAGGTCGCCATCGTCATCAACCAGACGCCGTTCTACGGCGAATCCGGCGGCCAGATGGGCGACACGGGCCGCATCAAGACCGCCGCGGGCGAAGCCGCGGTCGCCGACACGCAAAAGAAGGCGGGCGACTTGCACGTGCATTTCGCCAAGGTGGAAAAAGGCGCGCTCAAGGTCGGCGATCAGGTGACGCTCGCGGTGGAGGCCGAACGCCGCCGGGGCTTGCGCGCGCACCATTCGGCGACCCACCTGCTGCACGAGGCGTTTCGCCGCCGTCTCGGCGCCCACGTCACCCAAAAAGGCTCGCTGGTCGCGCCCGACCGGCTCCGTTTCGACATCAGCCACCCGAAAGCGCTAGCCGCCGACGAACTCGCCGACGTGGAAACCGACGTCAACCGCCAGATCCGCCTCAACGAGGCGGTCGTCACCCGCCTGATGGACCCGGAGGAAGCGGTCAAGGCGGGCGCCATGGCGCTCTTCGGCGAAAAATACGGCAGCGAGGTGCGGGTGGTGTCGATGGGGGCGGGACGGGACAAGGATCCGGCCCATCCGTTTTCGGTCGAGCTATGCGGCGGCACCCACGTCAGGCGCACCGGCGACATCGGCTTGCTGCACGTGGTCGCCGAAAGCGCGGTCGGCGCCGGCGTGCGCCGGATCGAGGCGGTGGCCGGCGCGGCCGCCGCCGATTATTTCCGCGCGCAGGAAACGCTGCTGCGCGAGGCGGCCGACACGCTGAAAGCGCAGCCGGCCGAGGTGCCCGCGCGCATCGCGGCGCTGATCGACGAGCGCCGCAAGCTGGAGCGCGAACTGGCTGAAACCCGCCAGAAGCTCGCGACCGGCGGCACCGGCGGCGGCGCGACGGAAGCGAAGGACATCAAGGGCGTGCGCTTCGTGCCGCGCCTGTTGGAAGGGGTTCCGGCCAAGGACCTGAAGCCGATGGCCGACATCATCAAGAAGAACATCAAGTCCGGCGTGGTCGCCCTGGTTTCGGTCGAGGAGGGACGCGCCTCGCTGGTGGTCGGCGTGACCGAGGACATGGCGGCGAAGGTGAGCGCGGTCGATCTGGTCCGCGCCGGCGCCGCCGCGCTCGGCGGCAAGGGCGGCGGCGGGCGGCCCGACATGGCCCAGGCCGGCGGGCCCGACGGCGCGAAGGCGCCCGACGCCCTCAAGGCGATCGAAAGCGCGCTCGCGGGCGGAAAGTGACGATGGACCGCAAGCGCTTCGAGGGCACCGACACCTTCATCGCGACCGAGGACTTGCGCGTCGCGGTCAACGCCGCCGTCGCGTTGGAGCGGCCGCTTCTGGTCAAGGGCGAACCCGGCACCGGCAAGACCGTGCTCGCGCACGAAATCGCCAAGGCGCTCGGCGCGCCGCTGATCGCCTGGCACATCAAGTCGACCACCAAGGCGCAGCACGGGCTCTACGAATACGACGCGGTCGCGCGCCTTCGCGATTCCCAGCTCGGCGACGCGCGCGTGCACGACATCCGCAACTACATCCTCAAGGGCAAGCTCTGGCACGCGTTCACCTCGGAACGGCGCCCGGTGCTGCTAATCGACGAAATCGACAAGGCCGACATCGAGTTTCCCAACGATCTGCTGCTCGAACTCGACCGCATGGAATTCCACGTCTACGAAACCGACGAAACGGTGCGCGCCCGCGCCCGCCCGGTGGTGGTCATCACCTCCAACAACGAGAAGGAACTGCCCGACGCGTTCCTGCGCCGCTGTTTCTTCCACTACATCAGCTTCCCCGACCGCGACACCATGACGCGGATCGTCGACGTGCATTTCCCCGGCATCCAGAAGCGCCTGGTGCGGGAAGCGCTCACCCTGTTCTACGAGGTGCGCGAGGTGCCGGGCCTGAAGAAGCGCCCTTCGACCTCGGAGCTGCTCGACTGGATCAAGCTGCTGCTGGCCGAGGAGATTCCGCCCGAGGCGCTGCGCGCCGCCGACCGGCGCACGCTGATCCCGCCCCTGCACGGCGCGCTCCTGAAGAACGAGCAGGACGTGCAGCTGTTCGAGCGCCTCGCCTTCATCAACCGGCGGGAAGAACGCTGAGGCCGCCCGTGTTCGCGGGGTTCTTCTTCGAGTTGCGCGCGGCCAAGGTGCCGGTCAGTTTGCGCGAATACCTGACGCTGATGGAGGCGATGGATCGCAACGTCGCCGGCTATTCGGTCGAGGATTTCTATTTCCTCGCGCGCGCCGCGCTGGTGAAGGACGAACGCAACCTCGACAAGTTCGACCGCGTCTTCGGCCAGGTGTTCAAAGGCCTGGAAGGCGCGACCGGGCCGGGCGCCCCGTCGCTGGTCGCCGAAATTCCCGAGGAATGGCTGCGCAAGATCGCCGAGCGCGTGCTGACCGACGAGGAAAAGGCCCTG